>Ga0214163_1001164_pt1 | contig 11641 bp, 9 predicted proteins | sample LakMenepilimnion_2_FD_153001 | JGI IMG/M metagenome (GOLD analysis project Ga0214163, IMG submission 153001) | Freshwater microbial communities from Lake Mendota, WI - Practice 15JUN2010 epilimnion v4 | ecosystem: Environmental > Aquatic > Freshwater > Lake > Epilimnion/Euphotic zone | place... | reverse complement strand
GCCAAGACGGCGAGAAGGACGAGGAAGAAACGGCGCATAAAGAAGAAGGGCTCCCCGATGTAACACCGGGAAGCCCTCAGAAGTTTCCTCTAGGGAGGCTTACTCGCGACGACCCGCGAAGAGGCGGATGACGTAGAAGAGCAGCGTGACGAAGGACGAGAACAGGACGAAGGCCGCGGCGACATGCTGGTCGGTCTCCATGGTGTTCTTGATCTCGTTGGTCTGGTAGAGGATCACGGTGGCCATCAGGACGATCATCGCGATGGAGAACCAGGCACCGAGCGACCAGCCGGCGAAGAGCGAGACGACGACGATACCGAGGGCGCAGATGCTGCCGATGACGATGGCGACCTTGAGGAAGGAGAAGTCCATGTTGGTCATGAAGACCACGGCCGTCAGGGCGATGACGAGGGCGCCGGTGGCCATGCATGCTGGGATGAGGATCTCGCCGGGGTTACCCTTGGTCACGTAGGCGGTGTAGACGATCAACGGCACGAAGATCAGGGCCTGCAGGAGCACGTAGAGTCCCAGACCGGCATACTGCGAGGCACGGGAGGCACGATTGAAGGCCAAGGACTGGGCAGCAGTGGTGCCGACCCAGAAGAGGACCATCACCCCGAGCATGCCCCAGGAGCCCATGCCGGAGATGGAACGCATGAAGGTCTCGGCGATACCGGAGACGAACAGGGCGTAGAGCGTGACGGCAAAGGCGCCGAAGGCGGCGGCCACCAGGCCGTAGGTGCGACGGAAGAAGGCGGCGCGGTCAGCGGCCGGGGCGTCAGCGACGATGAAGGGATTGGATTCGTGCATACCCCCTCCATCTTAGCCCTTTTCCCCGCCAGTCAAGTCCGCCCCACCCCTCAGGGGTTACGAAAGCGCACTGAAATTATCCTGAACCTTCGGCCCAAAGAGCCGAAAGCATGTTCCTCCGCCACCCGCTGGACCAAGAGTTCGCAGGCAATCACCCCCTCGATACCCTCGGCCTGGCCGATTACCTTGAAGGTATCGCCGCGCACAGTGAGTAGTGGCGCCCAGGCCTCCAAGAGATCGGCGGCTTCCAGCCGGAGCGGCCAACCAGGCGCTACGTCAGCCGGACCGGTGTTAAGTCCGCCCTCCTGAAGCGAACGGGCCAGCAGACCAGAGTCGGCGAACGATCTCAAGGAAGCGTAAGGCCAACCGTGGTCCGACTGTAGTTCGACGATCTTCTTGGACCAGGCCTGCAAGCGGCCTTCGTCGATGCGCCGAACCAGCTGCGCACCCTGAGCGGCCTCGGCGCTAAGCGGAGCTAAACCCTGCAGAGTCTCATGGCCTAAGTCCAACGAGAACGCCCCCGCCCATTTGGCCTGTCCGGCTCCGGCAGGACGCGTGAAGAATAACGGACCAGACAGCATCGGAGATTCGAACGGGCCACCTGCATCCGCACGCCACGCCCCCGTCGCACCTCGCAGGAAGCTCTCCCATGCCGCCGGATCGCGCGAATTCACGTTCCAAGATCCGATCACGAAGAAGTCCATCGCCGAGGGCGTCCGGCCGAGCATGCCTCCGCCGGAGGGCAGCAAGAACGGCTGATGCGAAGTGACACCCGCTTCAGGCGTCGTCGGCAAAGCGGAGAAATACCCTCGGTCCAACCAGCCATGCCAAGCCGCACCAGCGGGTGATTCAAGATGCCGAAGCGAGCCCGCCGAAAGATGCGGCCAGCCAGGCATATCGCGCAGGCGAACCGAAGCGAAGGCTCCCGGCTGTCCGGCATCATGACGGTTCACCCGGAGGTCCCACAAGGGACCCGCCAAAGGTGACGCGTCTTGATCGACGACATCCAAGGCAGATAGCAAAGGGGATTCCACGGACCACTCCGCGGCATCCTCCAGCCGCCTGAAATCCCAATGCGTCCGCCGGAAGACTCCAGCTCCCGCCGACGACTGGAAAGCGGCGGCGGGGCGCGGCTTCAGTCTCACGCGCAGGCAGGCGCGCCTTTCGCTCACGGCATAGCCTGCGCTGTCTTCCCGGGAATAATCCTCGCCTGTCGTCCGGAAGCCGAAATCCGGGAACGGCACGTCGCGTAATGAGATGACGGGTCTGGACAGATAGGCCGCGATCGGCTGCTCACGCGACGGCTCGCCGGCATAAGGACGAAGATTCACCGTGACCTTCTGCCGGAAACGAACGGCCACTTCGATTCGGTCGGAGGGGAGGAAAGTCGTCGGCCCCGGACGACGCCAGCCGGGGCCATGCGGACGACGATCCAGGCGCCACGTCGTCTTTGATAAGATACGTGCCAGGCCTTGGGGCTGGACCTCTTCCGTCGGATTGAGGAAAGCATACGCCTCTCCAGGCAGCAATCCGCGCCCTGCCATGCCGAAGGCCTCGGCATCGGCCACTTCGACCCAGAACCAAAGTCCCCGTTCACGCGGACCTTGGCGCACGACTCCGAAATCCTCCTGCGGGCAGTCGTCCAGGTCCACGACGACGGTCGCATCGGTCTCCAGATTAGTCACCGTCACTTCGGGAGCGCCAATCACTTCGCACAGGAAAAGTTTTCCCTGCGGACCAGCCAAGACTGGTAACGTCAAAGGATTCCACAGGACTCCCGACCCGTGGTAGCGTAGGCGATGGCGGCCGTCATGACGGGAGTTGAAGAAACCGAGGCTGAGCCGGAAATCACTCAGCACCGGAAGCGTCGACAGGCTTCGGTCCGCGGCGACGATTGAGCGCAACGGACGCCCTCGGGCCGGGAGCTGCGACCAAGCCGACCCCATCAACACCTCGGCCATTTCGGGCCCGACTGCCTCCGCCAAAACCGCAGGCTCGGACAGGTCGCGCCTCCACCCTCCGTGCGCGGCATCAGTGAGCAGACCCCGCACCTGCCAAGATTGGCCAGGCCGCAGGGGCTCGCCGCCGAAGGCGGCGTAAAGCGCAGGTCCACCCACCTCCAGCGCCCTGACTTGCTCCGTTGTCGGCTCAACCACCAAGGCGTGCGGAAGCTTGGGCCGACCCGCCATGCTCTTCGCCCAAGCCGATGCCTGCCGGGTCGCCATTGGCCGGGAGGCGAGATCATGGGACATGGAAAGATCCTCGACCGACCAACGCCAACGGAGGCCATCGATTTCCGCCTCGCCCTCGGGCATCAAGACGGACGAACCCCGGCCGACGCGGAGCCCGTTGTGGGTAGTCTGATATGTGTAGGCGACATCCGGACCCGCGGCCGACTGCAGCTCAGCCAGGCCTCGTAAGGCGGCCCCTTGGGCGGCCGTACGCAAATGGGTCATGTCGACAAACCGCGCCGCCAGGGCGCTTTCCGTCCGCGCGAGACCCGTCAGCAGGAAAATGAGGCCGAGACAGGCCGACATGGCCAGGAGGGCCAACACGAGTGCTAATCCATTTCTCTTAGGCATTGATGAGGAATAAGCCCCATCGTCTTTCCATTGATAATAAACCGCAAAACAGGAGATATCTCATGTATCGAATCCATGAAGACTTCATTGCGTAAACTCCGTGTCACCCGGCCGTCACCCGGGACTCCCAGTTACCCACAGCCCCTCAAGCCTACGGGTGCGGACGCCCTCCTTGCCAAGAAGCGGGTGCTGGTCGTGGAGGACCAGTCCGCGGTGTGCGACCTGGTCTCGGAGATGGTGCAATCCCACCCGCGTTGCGTCTCGGTCGGCACGGCCTCCGACGGGCTCAGCGCCATCGAACTCGCCCTGCGCCTCAAGCCCGACATCCTGGTGCTCGACGTAATCATGCCCGGCGTGGGCGGCATCGAGATCCTGCGCCGGCTCGGCGGCAGCCTGCCCGCGATGAAGGTCCTCATCTTCTCAGGCAAACAGGAGCCACACATCGTGCGCGCCCTCATGCAGGCCGGCATCCATGGCTTCGTGAACAAGAACGGCCCGCTGTCCGAGCTTCGCAAGGCCCTCGAGGCGCTGTCACTCGGCAACACCTGGTTTAATGAAGACTTCAGCCGGACCGTCCGCCAGGCCCTCGCTTCGCCTTCCTTCCTGGGCGACGGCATGATCGACCAGCTGACCCCGCGCGAACGCGAGATCGCCGTCCTCATCGCCCAGAGCCACAGCAGCAAGGAGGTCGCCGGTCGCCTGCACATCAGCATCAAGACCGCCGAGAACCACCGGGCCAACCTGATGCGCAAGCTCGGCGTCCGCGACGTCGCCGGGCTGGTCCGCTTCGTGGTCCGGCAGGGGCTGGTCGACCCGGCGTCGGAATAAGATTGTTACCAATCGACGCCTTTTTGCGTTCGCCTGCGGCCCGGGGCCGGCCAGTATAGGGTTCACCCCCATGAAGACCTCTGTCCGGAAGGCGAAATCCGTCGTGGTCGTGGAAGACCAGACGGCCATCTGCGAACTCATCATCGAGATGCTCGAGGCCCGGGGCGCCTATCGCGTGCTGGGCTCGACCGCCGACGGCCACGAAGGTCTCGCGCTCGCGAAGCAGCTCAAGCCGGACATCCTCATCCTCGACATCCTGCTCCCGGGCATCAGCGGTCTGGAAGTCCTCCGCCAGCTGCACGATACGCAGCCCGACCTCAAGGTGCTGATCTTCTCGGCGAAGTCCGAGAAGCAGATCGCCCGCGGCCTCCTCAAGGCCGGGGTCCGTGGCTACGTACCGAAGAGCGCCCGCCTGTCCGAACTCCGCCAGGCGGTCGACGCGGTCGCCGCCGGCGACACGTGGTTCAGCGACGCCTTCCAGAAGGCCATGGCCGACGCGCTCACGGCGCCGGAAAGCGACGTCGACGCCAAGGGCGCGACCCTCACGGAGCGCGAAAAGGAAATCGCCGTGCTGCTGGCCAAGAGCTATTCGAGCAAGGAAGTCGCGGTGAAACTCGATATCAGCGCCAAGACGGTCGAGAACCACCGCACGAACCTGATGCGCAAGCTCGGCGTCCACGACGTCGCCGGCGTCATCCGCTTCGTCGTGCGCCAAGGCCTCTACGATCCGACGGAAGGCTGAACAGGGGCTTCGCCGGCCTCAGTAATGATAACGGGCCTGGAGGACGTAAATCGCGCCCTTCTCGACCCGATAGACCAGGCGGTGCTCCAAGGTGATACGGCGGGACCACCAGCCGGAAAGGTCGCCTTTCAAGGGTTCAGGTTTACCTACCCCCTTGAACGGGGCCCTGGCGATATCGGCCAGCAGACGCTCGAGCCGGTCATAGGTTCGCGGCTCCGCCTGCCGCCAGTAAGCCCGATCCTCCAAGGCTCCCGTCGACCAGCGGACCTCAGCCACGGGAGGCCTTCTTGAACTTGCCGGCCTTGAATTCGGCCAGGCCCTTACGGAGGCGGTCGGCGTTACGCGGCGAGGACAGGAGATGGAAGGTCTCCGCCATGGCGGCGTATTCGGCGGCGTCGACGAGCACGACGGAGGCGGCGCCGTTACGGGTGATGGCCACGGGCTCGCGGTCAGCGTTGGCGGCCTCCATGAGGCTGGCGAGCTGGTTGCGGGCATCGGTGTAAGAGACGGTCTTCATCGGATCAGTCTGCCGAATGTACAGAATTCTGTCAAGTGAGGCGACGGTCACCGATGGCGGCATGACGGATGGCATGCTCCATCCTACCCGCAGGCCCGGTCGGAAGGAAATCAGGTCAAACCACCAACCTTCGCCCGATGATTCTCCCCGGCTTGCCTCCCACTTGATTAGGCATACCTATCTGGCTCTCCTTCCATGACCACCACCGCCAAGGCCTACGGTTCCGCCGCCCCCACCTCCCTGCTCGCCCCGATGCAGATCGCCCGGCGCGCACCCGGCCCGACGGACGTCGCGATGGAGATCCTCTTCTGCGGCGTCTGCCACTCCGACGTGCATACCGCCCGCGGCGAATGGCCAGGCACGAACTATGCCTGCGTCCCGGGACACGAGATCGTCGGTCGCGTCACCGCGGTGGGCGCCAAGGTCACGAAGGTCAAGGTCGGCGACATCGGCGCCACGGGCTGTATGGTCGATTCCTGCCGCACCTGCCCGAGCTGCCGGAAAGGCCTGGAGCAGTTCTGCCTCACGGGAGCCACGTTCACTTATAACAGCCCCGACAAGCACCTCGGCGGACATACCTTCGGCGGCTACTCCTCCCATATCGTCGTCGACGAAGCCTTCACCCTCCGCGTCCCGCAGGGTCTGGACCTCGCCGCCACGGCCCCCCTGCTCTGCGCCGGCATCACGACCTATTCGCCCCTCCGCCACTGGAAGGTCGGCCCGGGCCAGAAGGTCGGCGTGGTCGGACTCGGTGGCCTCGGTCACATGGGCGTGAAGTTCGCCCGGGCCTTCGGCGCGCACGTCGTGCTCTTCACCACATCGCCGTCCAAGGTCGCCGACGGCCTCCGCTTGGGCGCACATGAGGTGGTTGTCTCGAGCGATCCCGCCGCGATGGCCAAGCACGGTTGCTCCTTCGACTTCATCCTGGACTGCGTCTCGGCCCAGCACGACCTCAACGCCTACATGGCGCTCCTCAAGCTCGACGGCACGCTCTGCCTCGTCGGCGTGCCGGAGAAGCCCCTGGCGGTCCACGCCTTCAGCGTGATCATGCCGCGCCGTAACTTCGCCGGCTCCTGCATCGGCGGCATCGCCGAGACCCAGGAGATGCTCGATTTCTGCGCGAAGCACGGGATCGTCTCGGACATCGAACTGATCCCCATTCAGAAGATCAACGAAGCCTGGAACCGCATGATCAAGCAGGACGTCCGCTATCGTTTCGTGATCGACATGTCTTCGCTGAAGCAGGCCTGAACCTTTCGCCTACTTCTTGAGATCGGCGGCGATCGCGGCGCGGTAGTCGGCGAGCGCGGTGAAGAAATCCGCCTGGGCGGTGACTTCGGAAAACTGGGCTTCGAGCAGCGCCTGTTCGCGGATCTGCAGCGCGAGCAGGTCCGTGGCGCCTTGGCTGAAGCGCGTCTGTTCGGCTTTCACGAGGATGGCGGACAGCTCGACGTTACGCTTGGCGGCGCCGAGCAGTTCATGGGCGGCGGCCAAGGCGGACCAGCCGTCCTTGACCTCGACGCGGATGCGGTCGCGGACGAAATACAGGTCCTGCTCGAGGCGACGCAACTCGGCCTCGGAGACCTGTGTGCGACCCAAGGCCTCGTTCCGTTGGATGGGCAGGCGGAACTCGAGACCGGCGCGCGACTCGTCACGACGGACATCGTTATAAGGTCCGTCGCCCTGGTTACGGGTGACCCCGAAGGTCAGGTCGAGATTAGGCAACGTGTCATTGCGGGCGAGGCGCAGGTCGACCTCGACCTTCTCCTTGAGCAACCGGACCCGACGGAGCTCGGGACGAAGCTCCGCCACGGCCTCGAGCAACGAGACATCGCCCATGCGCTCGGGGAGTTCGGCGATGGGCAGGTCCTTAGGCAAGCGATCGCGCGCCGCCGTGATGGGCAGGTCGTCCGGACCACGGTAGAACAAGGAAAGTTCCAAGGCCGCGGCCTCGAAGCGGCGGCGTGCCTGGGTCGCGATCAGTTGGCGGCTCACGATGAGACGCTCGTTGTCGGTGACGACGATCGGGGCGACCATCCCCTTCTTGGCCTGCTCAGTCAGCGCGGCGGCGCGGTCTTCGGCCACCTTTAGCTGCTCACGGGCGACGGTCTCGCGGAGACCGGCGGCCGCCCACTGATAATAGGAGCGCGTGGCGGAACGGATGATATCGAGCTGCTGGCGCTCGATGAACGGGTCGGCCAGATTCAGGTCCAACCGGGCCTTCAGCCGCTCGGCCCGCTGGCGGTCAATCGGTCCGTCGCGGAGCAGGTTGAAGCGCAGCCCCGCGCGAAATTCGCCGTCCCGTTGGGTACGGTCCTTGTCGTAGTCGGCCAACAGGCCGCTGCTACGACGATAACCAGCGAAGACATTCGCGCCCCAGAAAGGCAGGCGCTGCTCCAAGGCGACATCGGTGGTCTCACCATCATAATAGCCCTTAGGGGTGATTCCCGCCCGCAAGGCGAAACCCAAGTCGAAGGCTCCGTCCGCCTGACGCAGGCGCCCGGCGGCGATATCCTGCTCGATCATCGCGATGAGCAAGGGCGGATAGCGCTCCTTGACGCTCGTGAGCACCTCCGGCAGGCGCAAAGGCTCCGCCGCGACCAGCCAGGCCGGCAGCCAGGCGATGAGCGCGAGCCACCTCACTTCTTCGCCTCCTTGCCAGGTTCATCCATAGCGACGACCGGCGGGAAGCCGTTGAGCTGACGCCAGATTTCCTTCCAGAGAGGCACCTGCTGGAGCAGGACCCAACCGTTGGCGCGGACACCTTGGCGCAGCCAGCGGTTACCTGGCCACCCGACTTTCGTCGGCTTGCCGTCACGCATCACGATGTCGGCGTCCGGAGCCACGACCACGCGGAACTTACCGGAGGGATCGCCGGCTGCGTCGACGAAGACGACTTCGCCGCCGAACGTGCCGATGGCGACGCTGGGCCAGCCGACGAACTGGATCGCGGGCCAGCCTTCGAACTGCAGGCGCACCGGGCTGCCCGGGATCACCGTGCCGTCGGGCTTGGTCATGCGCGACTGGAGCAGAGGCATGTCATTGCCTTCGAGCCAGATCTCCACGAAGCGGCTGTCGGTCTCGGGAATGACGACGCAGATGGGACTGCCGGGGCGGAGGTAGGTGCCGTCGGTCGCCTGGACGGAGAGCACGATGCCGTCGCGCGGGGCGCGCACGAGCTGGCGTTCGTTCTGGCTGATCTGGACGTCGATGACGCCGAGGTCACGCTCGACGGCGGCGAGGTCAGACTGGGCCGAACCACGCTGGGCGCGGACACCGGCGATGGTGGCGCTGAACTCGCTTTCGGTGCGGCCGAGGGTCGCCTCGGCGGCCACGAGCGCGGCGCCGGTGCTGTCGCGGGACTGGATCGCGAGTTCGTAGTCACGGACCGAGACGAGGCCGCCGTCCTTGAGTTCCTTGGTGCGCGTGAAGTTGAGCGCGGCGGTCTCCGCGGCGATCTTGTCGGCGACGACGCGCTGACGGGCGGCGTCCACGGACTGTCCGCGGGCGAGCTCGAGCTGACGGATCTGGAGATCGAGATCCTCGATGCGACGACGGGTGGCGGCCTGACGGTCGGACAAGGAGCCGCGCTGGGCCTTGAGGTTGTTCAGCAGGTTCGGGTCGTTGTCCTGCAGTTCTGCGAGCACTTCGCCGGCCTTCACCTTCTGGCCTTCGAGCACATACATCTTGCGGACGAGGCCCGCGACGGGCGCCTCGACGTTCACGCGTCGTTCGAGCGGATCGAAAGCGATGACCTTGCCGGAGCCGCGCACGAACTGCTGCCAAGGCAGGAACCAGATGGCCAGCAGGATGGCGACGAAGCCCAGGCCGGCGATCCGGGAAAGCAACCGGATGCGGAAAGAGGATCCGGCCAGCAGCAAGGCAGGCAGACGGCCGCGCAGGGCAGGAGCGGAGGTGTCGGTGGACGAGCTCATGCGTGGGAAGAAGCGAGGTTGAGGACCGTCGGGCAGCGACGGAGCAGCTGGGGGTCACGGGTGGCCAGCAGCAACGTCCACGGACGTTCCGGGGCCATGACGAGGTCCACGAGATGGGTGGTGTTCTCGGGATCCATGCCGTCGAGAAATTCGTCGATGACGAGCAGCCGGGGACGATGGAGCAACGCGCGGGCGATGAGCAGGCGGTTCCGCTGGCGGCTGGACAGTGGAAGGCCGCCGGTGACGAGCTTCGTGGAAAGTCCGTCCGGCATCGCAAGGACGTCCGACAGCAGGCCGACTTCGGTCAACGCGGCCTGGACCTGGCCGAGGGTGATGTCGGGGCGGCCGAGCCGGAGGTTATCCATCAGGCTGGCGCTCAGGATATCCTGCGAACGCAACACCATGGCCTGGCAGCGATAGGCTTCCAGATCCCATGAGCGCAGGTCGAGACCGTCCACCAGGAGAGTGCCTCCGGTGGGTTCACGCATGGCGGAGACCAGGTCAAGCAACGTGCTGCAACCGCTGCCCTGCGCCCCCGACAAGGCCAGCCGGCCGCCGGCAGGGACTTTGACGTGGAGACCGCTCAAGAGCTCACGGCCGCCCGGATAGGCGAAGGATAAGTCGCGGAGTTCGAGCGAAACTCCGGCCGGATCGCCGACGGGGATCTCGCCGCCCTCACGGTCGGTCTCGAAGTCGACGAGGTGCCCGAGCTTATCGACGGCGGCGAGCGCATCATACCAAGCTTCGAACTGCTTGCCCAGCTTGGCGAAAGAAGCGACGACCGCGCTGACGATGAGTTCGCTGGCGACCAGCTGTCCGAGCGTGAGCTGCTGGCTGAGCACGAGACCTCCGCCCACGATCAGCAAGGCCGCCGTCGCCAGCACCTCAAGGGTGAGCAGGCCGATGATCTGCCGCATGAGCACGCGGAAATGCCAGGCGCGCGCCTCGAGGTAATTACGGGCGAGCTCATCGGTCCGCTCGCCCGCCAAGGCGAGGCCCGAAGGCCCCTTGAACAGGCGCGGGTAGCGGGCGACCTCTTCGAGCCAGCCGACCGCCGCATACTTGCTGCGGGATTCGGCCAGGCTGGAGGCGATCGCGCCCCGACCAAGGACATAGACCACGAAGCCCAGCCCGAGCAGGGTCACGAACATGTAGGCGAGCAGGAACGGGTGGTAGAAACCGAGCACGACCAGGCCGACGACGGCCCCGACGACGATGTTGATGCCGTTCAGCAGGAGCATCGCCGAGCTCTTCTGCACCGTGACGACGTCGAGGAAACGGTTCACCATCTCCGGAGCGTGCACGCCGTCGAGGGCCTGCGTCCGGACGCGCGGAAGGCGCCAGGCCATGTCCGCCGCGAGCCGGACGAAGATCCGTCGCTGGATATGCTCGGCGACGACATATTGCAGGCCGCGGATGATCGCGGAGAGCACGAGACAGCCGGTCAGCGCGATGGTGATGAAGATCAGCGCCTGCTGGAAAGGTGTCGACTGCGTGCCGAACGCGAGATTACCGACCACGCCGTTGATGGCGAGAGGCAGGGCGAGGTAGAGCAGGCCGGTGACGAGACTGAAGATGAGGATGGTGGCGATGTCCGAGGACTCCGGCCGCATGAGGCCGATGAAGCGACTGATCGGACTGGGATGATGGTCGTGCTGATGATTGTCATCATCCCGCCCCTTGAGCCCCTCGGCCGGCATGGTCGGAGAGACGAAGGCGACCTCGACCTCGGCGTGCGCCGAAGCCAGGCCAAGCTGCTGGACCAAAGCCGTCCGGGTCACGACATAGGTCTTCTCGTCACCATCAAAGGAGGCGAGGCGCTCACGGAAAAGACCGCCGCCGACGACGACGTTGAACCCAATGGCTTCGTTGTGGATGATCAACGGCAACGAGGCCCTGGCCTGCCAGAGGGCCGAGGAGAGCGGCATGCGGCACACATCGGCCTTGAGGCCGGCGGAAGGTAAGGCGGCGGCGATACGTTCAAGGGGCTCCTCGTCGGCGTGAGCGGAAAGGGCTCCGGCGATACGCGACGCATCGGGCGCCAGACCGGCCTGGCGGGCGAGGAAGCCGATCAGACGGATTTCCTGTGAATGTCCTTCGTCCGGATCAGAGGAAGACGACGAAGAACTTCCCGCATTCTTGGAGTCAGCCATGGCGCACTAAATCGCTGGCTGACTCGCAAGATGCAAATCAAACTTCCCTTAAAACCTGCCTATGAGGGAAACAA
>Ga0214163_1001163_pt1 | contig 11641 bp, 13 predicted proteins | sample LakMenepilimnion_2_FD_153001 | JGI IMG/M metagenome (GOLD analysis project Ga0214163, IMG submission 153001) | Freshwater microbial communities from Lake Mendota, WI - Practice 15JUN2010 epilimnion v4 | ecosystem: Environmental > Aquatic > Freshwater > Lake > Epilimnion/Euphotic zone | place... | reverse complement strand
TTCATATCGACGATCACTCATGATCTCTAAACGTGCGAGAGCTGGTGGCTCGGGCATTGCTGTTTTCCAGAACCACCACGTCAGCACTGACAATGCGCCACCAGCACCGAGACAAATGAGTGACACGAATGCAACGCGCAACGAAAGCGCAACTACTACGAAGGACACGGACATAACACCCCAAACCTACCGCGGCCGACCATACTGAAGAACATGTCTGAGCAGGTCGTCAATGTGGCAAGTTCGCTCGCATTTATTGCAGCGCTCTCCGCAATGATCTGGTGGCTGCGTTCACGAGCCAATCATTGGGCTTCCGAAGACGGCACCCGTTGCATTTGCCAGATGACACTGGCCCTTACCGGTGCTTCTCCGAAATGGATTGAGGCACGCATTGTGATTGACACCGAGAATGCTGTGGTGCTGTGTAAGAGCCGTGGCAAACGGGGCCGGGCGCTTCACGGATCATGGAACGTAATTGGCGTGCCTCATGCTTCACACGTTGGTGCAACAGATTCGAGTATTCGCACATACGCGCTATGTCGCACAAACAACCACGATGTGCTCGCGATGTTGCGAATTCCACTTCACAGTAGAAGCATCAGTGCGCTTGACGCTCTTCTTCCGCGTTAGAACGTTCGTTCAAGAAACGCTTTGATTGGCGCGCCAACCTGATCGAAGTTGATCAAAAACGCATCGTGACCATGTGGCGAATCAATCTCGACATACGTCGAGTCAACACCATTCTCGGTGAGCATTGAATGGATCTGCTTTTGTTGGTATGTGGGATACAAAATGTCACTTGAAATTCCGAGCACAAGCGTTGGTGCCTTAATTCGCGACATTGCACTGTCGAGCGTGCCACGGCCACGAGCAATGTCATGCAGATCCATCGCCTTGCCGATGATGAGATAGCTATTGGTGTCGAAGCGACGAATGAGTCGATCGCCGTGGTGATCGAGGTAGCCCTCCACCTCGAACCTGTCCCACAGGCCAAGACCGTTGTAGTCGGCATCCATGTCGACAAGTGCACGACCAAATCGTTCGGTGAACACGTTGTCGCTGCGGAATGTCACCTGCGAAATCATGCGCGCAATGGCCAAGCCCTCCCAAGGACCTTCACCAACTGCAGCGTCGTAGTACTCCCCATTGCGCCACTGTGGATCGAGGCGAATTGCACGACGACCAATTGCACCCCACGCAATTTGCTGTGCTGTTGCTTGCACGCATGTTGCTATGGGAACGATGGTCTTCACACGATCGGGAAATGTGACGGCCCATTCCAAAACTTGCATGCCACCCATTGATCCGCCAACAACGCTGTGCCATTTGCGAATGCCGAGCATGTCGGTAAGGCGCACTTGAGCGCGCACCATGTCGCGAATAGTGATAACTGGGAAGCGCGAGCCATACAACTGGCCATCTTCTGGGTGTGCAGTTGCAGGGCCAGTTGAACCTTGGCAACCACCAATGACATTGCTACACACCACGAACCACTTGTTGGTGTCGATTGCTTTGCCAGGGCCAACAACTCCCTCCCACCAACCTGGTGTGGGATTACCTTCTTCTGCAGCACCGGTGACGTGACTGTCGCCAGTCCATGCGTGACAAATCAAGATTGCATTCGTTGCATCTGCATTCAGTGTCCCCCACGACTCGTACGCAATAGAAACATTGCTGAGAACTTTTCCGCCATCGAGTGCGAATGGTCGATCTTCAGGAAAATGCGCGAACTTGCGACCGCCAACAGGCATGCCAGGGAACCATGCACCTGTTGCTGGATAATCATGTCGGGTCATACATTTTCCTCTGTAACGAAACTATGCGTTTTTGCAGTTCGTCACGCTCACCCAACTGAGCCAGCCCGTTGCTACGCCTGTTGGCGTAACCACATCTTTCGCATTTCGCGAAATGGCACCGTGGGAAAACCCGGTTGCCGGACCTGTTGGTCGCTCGTGATGTACTACTTGCATTGCCCGCCCGACTGAGCGGCCGGGAAGGCTTTGCGCAGATCAGGCTACCTGCCGATATCGTCAAATCAGCGCAGCGGGCATTGTTGGCGCTGTTAGAGGTTGTTGGCGCATGTCTCGCGCCTCAACCTCGTTTTTCTTTGGTGATTACTGTGCAGAACTTTCTGACTCCCCTCGCCGTTACCTTTGGCACTCCACCGCATGGGTTCGGCAGTCGCGCAATTGCCGTCATTCCCGCGGGAACCTCGGTAGCCACTTTTGGCGGTACAGCACTAACACATTCCGCATTTGCCAAGTACGACGCCGAACGTCGAAGTCGTTCACTACAGGTCGACACCAATCTCATTTTCCTAGGTCCGACTACTCGCGAACCAGGCGATTCAATTAATCATTCATGTGAACCAAACTGCGGCATGCGTAACGCCACCACCATCGTTGCCATGCGCGATATTGCAGCAGGCGAAGAACTGACATTTGATTACGCCATGAGCGATGCCAGTGCCTACGACGAATTTGACTGCAATTGCGGAACCTCACTGTGCAGGGGCCGTGTGTGCGCAGATGATTGGCGGTTAGACACATTGCGTCACAGATACAAGGGCTTCTTCTCGCCTTACATTCAGCGAAGAATTGAAGCAGAGCGACATCGATCACTGCTCACCAAAGGCGACGTTGAGGAGATGCTCGCGACATACGACACACAGCCAGTGGTGGCGCTGCGTAATGCGCTCAGAAAGTGTTTCGGCATGCCACACGCAACATGGGTAACGCTGATTGAACTAGTGGCGAAACAATCAGACGAAATCAACCAACTTCTCTCGCTGAATACCGATGCACTAGACGACTTAGTAAAAGCCTTGAATGAAACTCGCGGCGCTGGCCTGTAGCCGCGTGTAAGTTTGCATCGTTATGTACAAGTTTCTCGTTCGACCAAAGTGGATTGCCACTCACTTATTGGCGATTGCACTCATAGTGCTGATGGTGAACTTGGGACAATGGCAGCTCAATCGTCACAATGAACGCAAAGACTTCAACGCAACGCTTGTGCAGCGATTTGATGCCCCAATACAACCACTTGAAACTCTGTTACAAAGCGCAAAGCCAGAAGACATTGAATGGATGCCTGCTGCCATAACGGGCACGTATCTTCAAGGCGAAGACATCAGCATGGTCAACGTTTCTCAAAATGGCGTCGCTGGATATAACGCAGTTACACCGATGCTTCTAGAAGATGGCATGGTTGTTCTCGTCAACCGTGGCTTCATGCCTCTGGCAAGTGAGTTCCCTCCTGCACCATCTGGAGAAGTGTCACTACTCGGTCGTGTTCGTGCGTCCAGCGAACGACGCACTGGTGCAGTATCCGACCCGGCTACTGGCGAACTCACCGAGGTGCAACGAATTGATATTGATCGACTGCAGCAACAGATCGACGGCGAGTTAGTGCCGGTGTACGTACAGCTATTGAAGAGCACTCCCGCTGAGGCACCAACACTTTCCACCATCGTCGACCCAGATTTCAGCAACGGCCCACATTTGAGTTACACCGTGCAATGGTGGTTCTTTTCACTCTGCGCTGCAGGAGGATGGGTTGTTCTTGTAAGACGCGAGTTGTTGAAGCAGAAAAAGTCTTAGTGCTGACTTTCTAATTGCGCCATTCGCTTGAATTGCTCAACAACATTCGGGCTCTTGTGCGAAGCGTCTTTGCTTCGATACACCGTGTCAACATTGACGCTGATGCGACCAAACTCTTTCCATGTTGCAAAAGATTTCTTTGGGTCACCCAGAATGTCGGCACAGATTTCGCGAGCAGCATCAAACGCGTCCATGCCTTGCGCTTGACGATCACTCGCCTCACGCAACACATAATCCAAGTACTCGCGAACGCGTGAAACCCCCGCCTTATCAGTGAGAGGACCGTGGCCAGGCACCACAGTTTCAACATCAAGTGAATTGATGAGATCGCATGCTGCTATCCAGTTTTCAAGCGGACCAGCCCACACAATTGGCGCACCTCCAATGAACAAAATGTCGCCTGTGTACACCGTGCGGGCATCGGGAACATAGGCGATTGTGTCGCCCGCCGTATGTGCAGGCCCAACTTCAATGAGTTCTACGTCGCGACCACCGGCATTCACCGTGAGCCGACCAGTAAACGTTTGCGTTGGCATCGTCATTTCTATTCCTTCGAATTCAAAATCGCCAAAAAATGACCTGAATAGATCGCCCACTTCCCCAGGTGCTTTGTTTAGTGCCGCCAACATTGCAGGCGGAACTTCGGTCATTTCGTGTGCTGTAGCCGCAGAGGCAACAATTTCTGCTCCTACTACCAATTCATTTCCGTAGCAGTGATCACCATTGGCATGAGTGTTTACCACGGTGGCAATTGGCGCTGTCTGTGTAGCGCCCTTCATGCAATCGAGCATTGATGCAGTGAGCTTTAGGTCAAACAATGTGTCAACGAGCAACGATGAGCCTTCGCCAACAATGAGACCCGCATTGCTATAACCCCAACCACCATCAGGTTGTAAGTACGCATAACAATTGTTTCCAATTTCATGAAGACCGAGCGAATAGTTGGTGTTCATGATGAGAAACCTTTCTTACTGAAGGCGAGTAAGCCCAGCTTTTAGATTGCGCACTGCTTGAGCAATTCGTTGTTCGTTTTCGATGAGTGCAAAACGGGCGTACCCTTCGCCACCAGGGCCAAAACCCGCGCCAGGCGAAAGCGCAACGTTGCAATCACGCACTAAGTGACTGCAGAATTCAACCGAGTCCATGTCGCTATACGCCTCAGGAATCGGCGCCCATACAAACATGGATCCACGTGACTTTGGAATGTGCCAACCGATTCTGTCAAGACCGTCGATAAGCGCATTACGACGGCTCTCGTAAATGTTTGATACTTCCTGCGGGAAATCCTGCGCTTCGTTCAATGTGACCGTTGCAGCGATCTGCACTGGTTGGAACGTTCCGTAGTCGAGGTAGCTCTTCAACTTCATAAGCGCACCAACAACTTGTTCGTTGCCCGCCATAAATGCAACGCGCCATCCGGCCATGGAAAAACTCTTCGTCATGGAGTACAACTCAACTGCGCACTCCATTGCGCCTTCTGCCTGAAGAATTGATGGCGGCTTGTAACCATCAAAGCCAACGTCGGCGTATGCGAAGTCGTGAACCACGATCATGTCGCGCTCGCGACAGAAGTCAACAACGCGTTGCATGAATGGAAGATCGACAGTTGCACCAGTTGGGTTATGTGGGAACGACACCACGAGTACTCGCGGACGAGGCCAACCGTTCTTGTACGCCTCGGTGAGGTTTTCGAAGAACTCATCTGAATACTGCTGGTCGTCAATGACTTGCTGACTTCGCATTGGCACTTGACGAACGTCTGCGCCAGCAAAGATCGGGCCGTAAATATGAATCGGGTAACTCGGACTTGGAACAATTGCAGCGTCGCCACGATCGAGCAACACCCACATGAGGTGGCTGAAGCCTTCCTTGGAACCAATGGTGTTTGTAATTTGCGTTTCTGGGTTGAGTTTCACTCCCCAATTACGCATGTACATGTCGGCTACTGCTTCGCGGAGTTTTGGCAACCCGCGCGACAGCGAATAACGATGATTCTTTGAGTTCTGTGCTGCTTCGATCAATTTGTCGACAGCAATTTGTGGAGAAGGAATGTCTGGGTTACCAAAACCCAAGTCGACAACGTCGTTGCCTTCGTGACGCGCCTGAATCTTCAGGTTGTTGATGATGGTGAAGACGTACGGGGGCAGATTGGTGATGCGTCGAAATTCCACAGAGACAAACTAGTCGTGAAGATGCAGCAAAGCGGCACCAATTGCACCGGCCCGCTCGCCCAATTGTGCCGATTTCAGCACGGGGTGAACCCTGTGGCTCGGGGCGTACAACATGGTGGCAAAGCGTTCTTGAATGCGTGGCAACAAAATGTCCGCATTCTCCATGACGCCCCCACCGATGACCATGGTGTCGGGGTCTGACATGTTGGCAATGTTGGCTAGCCCAAGCGCCACCCATGTGCAGAATTTGTCGAGCACTTCCAGCGAAGCAATCTCTCCAGCTCTAGCACGATCGATCACCTCTTCGCCTGCAATTCCTCCAGCGAGTTGCGAGAGCCCAGCGCCAGATGCATACCGCTCCCAACAACCACGTTGACCGCACGGACAATCTTCTCCATCTGCTTGCACAACCATGTGTCCAACTTCGCCTGCGTGACCATGTGCGCCGTGTTGCAAAGCGCCACCCGATACAAGTCCGCCACCAATTCCTGTTCCCAACGTGACCATCCACATGTCGCGTGAACCAACACCTGCACCGCGTTGCCACTCTGCAAGTGCTGCACATGTTGCATCGTTGTCACACCACACCGGCTCGCCCAACACTTCTGCAAGTTGTTCGCGAACGGGAAACTCAATTGCTGTAATCATGTTTGGTGACGAACGAATAACTCCGTCTCGTGAAATCAAACCGGGTACACCCAGACCAACCGTTGTATGTTCGCCTAGCTCACGAACTATTGATGCAAGAGTTTCTACAAGTTGATCGGCTGTTGGCGTTGGCTTGCGAACCTCGCGAACAATATTTCCTTGATCATCGATGACCACGCCAAGACATTTGGTGCCGCCGACATCGATGCCTGCGGCCAGATTCACGATTCGGAACGGGACTTCAGTTCTTTCAGCGTGCTGAGAATGCGCATTTCCGCGCGACGCTTTACAAACCCTGGAAGTGGAATAACCAACTCGACAGCAAGGTCGTACGCAACGCGCGTCCCATCTCCATCGGCACTAAACAAATATGCGCCACGCAACGAACGCATAATGTCTCCATCGACTAAGTGCCAAGACAATGCATGTGGCGCTTTCGAGTAGTCGTACTCCAATGTGTAATGAGTGCTTCTGCCAAGCGCAGATGCGCGATACTCAACAGTGTGCGGCCTGCCTTGTGCATCGCGAGTAAGCACAGTTGCCTCTTTGACGTCTTTGGCCCACTCTGGGTATTGCTCAAAATTGCTTGCAACGTCGAAGCATCGCTCTGTTGTTGCCGCAATGAAAACTGTGTCCGAGCCAGAATCAACCATGAGCACCATCTTTGCCGATTTCACCCTCTGGCGCTGAAACTTCGCCGAGAATTCGTTTTCCAAACATTCCGTACTTACTAGCCCAAAGTCCGTTTAGCCCAAGACCGAGCAGCGGCACCAACACCCCAAAAGCCAAGGTGCTTCCAGCAACCCCGTCTGTGGACCGACGGATGATTGCCCCTCCCAGCCCAACAATGACCTGAATTGCGAGTGCCGAATTCATGATCCGCATGACCGACTTTGTGGCAGCGCCATCAATCAGCAGAAACAGTGCGGCCACCGAAATTTCGTCGCTACGACTGCGCTGCACTGCCGAGAAGTAACCCCAAATGAATGCGGCAACACCAATTGCAAATAGCACCAGATCAACGATTGCTACCAGCCTGCGCAAAGGTGCATTGAACACCACTACCGCAAGCACGGTGATAATAACGAAAACCGCCGTAAGGGCTGCGTTTATTTTTACGATCTTCATGTTTTGACCCCCAAAACAGCAGCAAGTCTTGCAGTAAGCACGTCGTAATCAAATTCGGCAAGAGCTCGATGGCGCGAAGCGACACCCATTGCCTGCAATCGCGATTTGTCACTCAGCAATGAATCAATTGCGCGAGCAACCTTTGCAACATTGCTTGGTTCGTCAATCACCAATCCGGTTACGCCATCAACAACTGCCTCCGCGGAGCCACCGCTTTGACCCGCAATTTGAGGCACTCCACAAGCGGCTGCTTCTGAGAACACAATTCCAAAACCCTCTTGTTCCAAACCACCCCACCGCGTGCGACACAACATTGCTGAAAGATCTGCACTTGCATACAACGGCGGAAGATCTTCGTTTGACACTCTTCCCACCAATGTGACCGGAGCATGAGTTTGTTCGATGAGTTTTTGCAGCCGATCGGTGTCACGACCCTTGCCACCAATGACCACACGCAACTTTGGCCTACTTGGTGCAAGCGCGGCTGCAGCACGAATGAGTGTGTCGAAACCTTTGCGCGGAACGAGTCGGCTCACACCAACAATGAGTTCGGCATCGTCATCCAAGCCAAACTTCGAACGAGTTGCACTGCGTTGCTCGCTCGTAATTGGCGCAAAACGTTGAGTATCAACTCCTGGCGGAACCACGGTAATTGGCAAACTTTTTCCACCTGCTTGACGAGCCTCTGCAGCGGGATACCCGCCGGCAGCAATGATGTGCTGCGCGCCACGCAACACGCGAGCAAGAACTTGTTTTGAACCTGGAAGCCTGCCCGGCACCGTGACTTCTGAGCCGTGCAATACCACCATGTATGGAAGCTTGAGCGACGGGCCAACGATGCCGAGAGGAACCGCTGGGTCAAGCACCACGAAGTCTGCGCCAATCTCTTCTGCCATGTCATTGATGCGCTGAATCATCCACGGGTGTGGCAACAACACGGGTTCCTTTGTGCGACGAATGAGGTACGGCTGTTGCGCATCAAACTCCGCAGCATCTTTATGAGGTGATGTGAGTACCGCAAATGAATCGGGCGGTAAACGACGCCACCACTCCCACAAGAGATTCTGAATTCCGCCAACCTTTGGCGGGAAATCGTTAGTGACAAGAAGATGTTTCATGAAAGGCGCTCGCACCAATACTGACAGATGCGTTAGCCAACCCGCACTTTAGGCAAGTTCCGCAACTCCTCCACCACTACTGGATCTTCGTCGGTCTGTGGAATGAATTGGTGCAAACCGAGACGTGCCGCACTCCACACTGCGTGTGCACGAAGCATCGGTTCTGGGTGTGAGCAGAACTTTTGTATGGCATCACGCACACCCTTGTCTTCAGCGCTACCAACATTGCCAAGCACGATGAGCAAATTGCGCCGCACCCACATTGGGTTGCGGTCTGCGATGTACCACTGACCAACAGACTCCAGAAGTTGCGCGTCATCCATGTTCAGCATGTGCAAGATGGGAACCCAAGCACGAACAGCGGTTGGCTTTGTTGTAATGCCCAAACGAATAGTTGGAGGGCACACGTCTTGACACGAGTCACACCCGTACACACGGTCGGCTAACGCAACTCGATATTCGCGATTGAACACGCCAGGCTTTTGCACCAGCCACGCCAAACACTTTGCAGCATCAATTACGCCTGGTTCAACAATGGCATTTGTCGGGCACGAATCTAAACAGCGTTTACATGCGCCGCAACCATCTTCAACAGGACGCTCGTTCAGCACTAGCGGTGCATCGGTAACGACGCTGCCTAGAACGAAAAAACTTCCTGCGCCGCTGATGAGCAAGTTTGCGTTCTTGCCGTACCAACCGAGCCCGGCCAGATATGCGGCTTCACGATCGACAAGCGCATTGTGATCAACAAACACGTGCGCATTCCAGCCATCATGTTTCAGAGATTCAGCAACAACGCCCAGACCATCACGAAGTGTTTCGTAATAATCTGCCCACGCATATCGGGCAACGCGTGCGCTGAGTTGCTGTGGTTCGTTCGGTGCTTCAGTTGAATACGAGCATGCACCAACGATCATTGCTTTCGCATTTGGAACCGCCGCATCTGGGTTCGTTGAACGATCGGGGTTGCGATATGTGAATTGCATGGTGTCGTGCAACCCAATCAATTTTCGCGAGTGCAAGGTTTCGCGAGCACGTTGCATGACGGTTGCAGGCGCTACGCCGATTCGGTCGATGCCATTTGCCAAACCAAGAGCACACATCTGCTCGGTATATGCAGCCGCTTGTTCACGGCTAAATGGTTGCTGGTTAGCTAACGGCACGATGCCGAAGCGTAGGCACCATTCCGGCATTTGCAAGCAACCGAACCGCACGCTGCTCTTCGAGGTTGAAAACTACGGCTGATTCCTGGGAATCTCCGCACATAAATGTGACGAGGCAATCGCTGCATGCATCGGTTTCGCGCATGACACACGAGTCGCAATCGATAACAAGGACTGGTTGATTATTGGCATTCATGATGGCTCCTGTAGTTACTGTCAGTGGGCTTTAGCTTCGGTTATTGAGTTCATGTGTGCGCCAATTGCGTACATGTGAAGTCTGCCCACCGGGTGTTACGGAGTTAGATGAATACCGCCCCATCGTGATCGATGTCCAAGATGTGTGAAGCACCAGACTTCGGTAGCTGGCCTGCGATTCGAGCGGCATCAGCCTTTGCACAGAGCACTCCAACCGTTGGGCCAGAACCCGAAAGCCACGAGCACCAGGCATCGGTGGCAAGCGCTGCAGTAAAGGCTTCGTGCGAATTTGGCGAAGTCGCGAAACGAACGTCTTGATGCATGCGGTCTTTGGTTGCTTCACGCAATACCGCAACATCGCCTGCCGCAAAGGCAGCCATAAGCAATGCGGTATGTCCAATGTTGAACACCACATCGGCAAGTGGAATCGATGACGCAATTGCTGTTCGCGACTTTTCGGTGGAGGTTTGGGTTTCTGGCACCCAGGCAATGAACGCTGGGTCGAACCCAAGAGGCAGTTTCACTACTTCGCCACCGGTGCTTGCAGTTACTCCACCAACGAGCGAAGCCGCAACGTTGTCGGGGTGTCCTTCAAGCTCGGTGCTCAGTCGCAACAACTCTTTACGATCACGAAAGAGGGACTCTTTGCCATTGCTCTGAGCATGACCAAGCACCACACCAGCAACGCGTGCAGCGCCACTGAAACCAAGCCCGCGACCCATTGGAATGACCGAACGAACCCACACATTGCCCGTTCCGCCTGCATGACGAAACGCAGCAAGCGATGGATGACTGTCGTCGATGACCTTGGCGAACTCTGGAAGAGCCGAACCGTCGTCGATTCCCATTTCCAAATGCAGCGACAGAGCCATTCCCAACGCATCGAACCCTGGCCCTAAGTTGGCCGAACTGGCAGGAACGCGAACACGCAGTGCACTCATAGCGATCTATCGTGCCACAGCGTTACTAGAAACTTTTAATGCTTCGACTACGCGAATGGCAGAACCGTTGTCAATGGACGCTTGCGCAAGCGATACACCCTCTTCCATAGAGGAAGCCACGCCTGCAACAGTCAGTCCGGCAGCCGCGTTTAACACCACAATGTCGCGCACTGGTCCAAGCTGACCGTTAAACGTGTCGAGCACAACTTGTGCATTGTGTGCAGGGTCGCCACCGCGAACCGCAGTGACATCTGCAGGTTGAAGACCCAGATCAACTGCGTTGATAGTGAACTCACGTAATGCGTTGTCGCGAACCTCAACAACCGAGCACGGACCACTGAGTGACAACTCATCGAGCCCACCGTGGCCGTGCACAATCCATGCGCGCTCTACTCCGCGCGTCGCAATTGCGCGCGCCATTTTTTCTGCTGCGCGTGGGTCGCCAACACCAACCACCATGAACGAAACATTTGCAGGGTTGGCCATTGGACCAAGCAGGTTAAATGCAGTTGGTACACCAATTTCTTTGCGCGTTGGTCCTGCATGACGGAACGCTGGATGAAACTTTTGTGCAAAACAAAAGCCCATGCCCGCTTCGGCTACACAGCGAGCCACATCGACAGGATCAAGATCAATGCGCACTCCAAGTGCTTCAAGTACATCGGCAGTTCCGCATTG
>Ga0214163_1001160_pt1 | contig 11667 bp, 11 predicted proteins | sample LakMenepilimnion_2_FD_153001 | JGI IMG/M metagenome (GOLD analysis project Ga0214163, IMG submission 153001) | Freshwater microbial communities from Lake Mendota, WI - Practice 15JUN2010 epilimnion v4 | ecosystem: Environmental > Aquatic > Freshwater > Lake > Epilimnion/Euphotic zone | place... | reverse complement strand
CAGTTTAACTACTCAGGTGGCAGGTGTTTTACCAGTAGCTAACGGAGGAACTGGTGTTTCAACTACTCCTTCTAATGGTCAAATTGACATCGGAAACGGTACAGGATTTTCAAGGACGACTTTAACTGCTGGAACTGGAATTTCTATTACTAATGGACCAGGAATAATTACTATAACAAGCACTGTCGATGATGCTGATGAAGAAAGAAATGGTAAAATTCGGTTAAGTGGAGACTTAACAGGTTCTGCCTCAACTCCAGTGATTGGAAATGGTAAAATTAATTCAGCTAAAATTGAAAATGCTTCTATTCTTAATGAAGATATTGCTACAACCGCAGCGATTACCGATACAAAGTTGGCCATTATTACCACCGCAGGTAAGGTCGCTAACTCAGCAACTTCAGCCACTCCAAATAATACAGTAAGTACAATTGTAGCTAGGGATGCGAGCGGAAACTTTACAGCTAGTACGATAACAGGTACATTATCAGGTACTGCTACTAACGCGACTAATGCTACCAATTTAACAGGAGCAACCGTTGGAACTGTACCATATCAATCAGCCGCTGGTGTAACCTCTTATTCTGAAGCGGGTTCCGAAGGAGATATTTTGATTAAAACTGCCAACGGAATTGTTTGGGGTACTCAAATTTTGGAGTCTCTAACCTTAGCACGAACAGGTAATACTAACGGAAATAACTCTACGTACACGATTACTTTTTCTGATACAAAGTTGGCAGGAACGAAAATCCAACTTTATTATAGAGGTGCGCTTCAAACACCTTCCATATTAAATGCTTGGACGGTTTCAACGTCGAATTCCAAAACAGTTTTAACGCAAACTGGAAAATCTTCTAGTTGGGGTGATAATTTCGATGGAACGGATGAAATAATGGTCATTTACTACAAATAATCCCATGAAAAAACGTACTATACTCTTATTTATCAGTCTTTTCGCTCTTTTTTCAGCCCAGGCCCAAAAAGTGATGAACTCAACTTTGGGTGCTGGAGGGGCAACCAAGTATATCGATGGACGTTATTATTCCCATGTGATTGGTCAAACGAGTATTCAAGGGACCTTTGTACAAAATGGGATTACCGTCAGGCAAGGATTTAAACAGCCCTTAATTAACACCATGTTTAAAACGATGCCCATGTCTAATTTGGTTTCTTTGCCTAAAGATGAATCGACGATATTGTTTAATGCTTTTCCAAATCCATTTATGGATAAGCTAACGATCTCCTTTTCATCCGTCAGCAACCTTCCCACCGAATTATTTTTTTACGATATTCAAGGAAGTGTTTTGTTTGAAAAAGTATATCCGCCGTTGACCAGTGAAATTCAATTAACGGACTTTACATACATACGACCCGGTAAATACATCATTAGGCTTAATCACAATAATAAGCCAACGTCCATCTCCGTAATTAAAGAGGTGAATTGATCTTAATTGGTAATTTTTAGAACTAGGATTACATAAAGCTAGGGACTTTTAGTCTCTAGCTTTATTTTTTAATCTCATTATGTTATAATTTTTTTGTAAATTAAAACATATTTGTCGATTTATGGTTAACAAACATTTTCCTACTTCTTTCCAATTTGAAGCTATTTTTAATGAAGCGGCCATCGGTATTTTGGTGACCAATGCATCTTTTGAAATATTGATTTCCAATCACTTTGCTGATCAATTATTTGGTTTTAATTCCAATGAACTCATCGGAAAAAATATTTCGATTCTGATTCCTAATCATTTAAAAGATCGACATCATAGCCATTTAAATCAGCTAAACTCCTCACCTATTTCTCGACCTATGGGAATAGGTTTAGATCTAAAAGCCAAGCGAAAGGACGAATCACTTTTTCCGATTGAGATTAGTTTAAGTCACTTTAAAGAGAATGAGCAAATATACTACATTGCTTTTGTCAGCGATGTGACGTTAAAACGCCAAGTGGAAATGGAGCTGATCTTGAAAAATCAAGAGGTAAACCAATTAAACGAAACACTGGAAGAAGAAGTAAAAACGCGGACCCAAGCGTTGCAAAACACCCTAGAGAAATTAGAGAAGAATACGCACGAACTTGAAATTTCATTGCAAAAAGAGATTGAGTTAGGTGATCTCAAAACACGTTTTGTTTCCATGGCTTCCCATGAATTTAGGACTCCTCTGACTGCTATCTTAAGCTCAGCCACCTTAATTGAAAAATATCAGAAGGAAACAGACCAAGAAAAACGCCTTCATCACATCAATCGCATAAAATCTTCCGTTTCTAACCTCACAGAAATATTAGAAGAATTCTTGTCCGTCGGTAAACTCGAAGACGGAAAAATTGAATTGCATCTTTCCGATATACCATTAGCTACTTTTCTGGAAAATATTGCCTTCGAACTAGGTGCCTTTAGAAAGGAAAACCAAGAAATAATCATCGATTTTACAGGTTTGCCAACCTTCCATTCGGACAGTTCAATCCTTCGGAAAATTCTTTTAAATGGTTTATCCAATGCATTGAAGTTCTCAACCAAGGACGTTAGCCTTCGAGTCCTTTCGACCAATGAATCCCTCGAGATGACGATCTCCGACCAGGGAGTTGGCATAAGTCAGGAAGACCAAAAACATCTATTTGAACGCTTTTTCCGTGGCGGAAATGTCAATGTCATTCAAGGAACTGGCCTAGGATTACATTTAATTGACCAGTACCTAGAATTACTTGGCGGCAAAGTTCAAATCACTAGTGAATTAAATAAAGGTACCGTTCTTCATCTACTAATACCTCATAAACATCACCCAAATGACTAAAATATTAATCATTGAAGATAACTTCGATATTCGTGAAAACACGGCAGAGCTATTAGAACTTTCAGGATACCAAGTAGAAAAAGCTTCCGATGGCATCGAAGGAGTTCGTCTCGCTAAAATATCTACCCCTAATATCGTCATTTGCGACATTATGATGCCTCATTTAGATGGTTACGGTGTGCTTCAAGTTTTTTCAAGCAGTGAGATTTTGAGCAAAGTACCATTTATTTTCCTCACCGCGAAAACGGATCGAGCCGATATGCGCAAAGGGATGGAAATGGGTGCCGATGATTATTTGACTAAACCCTTTCAGGAAGTTGAGCTTTTGAAAGCCATCGAATCCCGACTTAAAAAGTTTGAAGGGTATACATCTTTGCAAAAGGATTCTCATTCAGAAGTGGCTTTGGCAAATGAAGCTTTGGAGTTTTTAGATTTTATTCACTACCCTAAAGAAAAAAGAACGTCCAGCATCCATAAAAAACAAATCGTTTACTCCGAAGGCGACCACCCCGCTCGTTTGTATTTTCTCCAAAAAGGGAAAATCAAAACCTATCATACAAACCGAGATGGAAAATACTTTATTACATCCTTTGTCCAAGAAGGTGAATTTTTTGGCTTTGTAGACATTTTAGAAAATCAGATGTATAGAGAATCAGCCGAAGCTCTCGAAGATGCAAGCGTGATCAGTATTTCATCCAAAGAATTTCAGGCGATTATCAAAGAAAATATCCATTTGGAAATATTTTTCCGAAAAGAATTGACTAAATACCTAATTAAAAATGAGACGGTTTTAATGTCCATGGCCTATCAATCACTGCGCATGCGCGTCGCCGCCGCATTAGTGGAACTAGCCAAAACCTACGGAACGAATATGGAAAGTCCTATTACCATGAAATTATCTAGAGAAGATTTAGCTTCCCGAGTAGGTACCGCGACCGAATCTGTCATCAGAACCTTGAGCGAATTTAAAAAAGAAGGACTCGTCGAAATTAAGGGCAGCGAAATGAAAATATTAAAGCCTTTGGCCCTGGCTAACCTAAAATACTAAAAGGCTATTTTGAAAAGGGATGACAGATGATTGGACTCCATGCTGAATGTTTTAAATATTGGGATTGATTCATCCCTAATCCCCAAGCACCTCGAATAATCAATAGGAACGAAATAGCCCATCCTAAATAAATCAATGGCTTCAAGTTTATTTTTTTTATTCCCCACATATAAACTCGGAGTGCAGGCAAAGTAGCCACCCCAAAACTGAGCATACTTAAAAAACCTAAAATAGGTTTTGGTTGGAGCATCGCAATACTTAATCCGGCTAATACTAAACCACAAGGCATTAAACCATTGGCCATCCCTGCCATAAAATAGCCAAGATCGCCCCATTTCATACCTTTTTTTCGTAAATATTTTCCCACACTCTCATGTAAAAAGAGCAATAATCCATCTCCTATTTTTTGTGTAATTACCAACAGGATCAAGATCCCAGCTGCGATGTAATAAAAATGCCATTGTGATGGAAAAAGCCAAATAGAACCTATTCCAGCAACTAAATAGCCTAAAATACCATACATCAAGATTCTTCCCAAGGGATAGAGAATCATACGGAAATTCGATTTCCCTTTGGATTTTATGGAGGCCACTATCGGGCCGCACATGATCAAGCAATGCCAACTACCCGCTAAACCTATAAAGAAACTATAGTACCAAGTATTCATAATAATAGGATTTACGGGACATAAATACGATGATCTTCCTGATATTTTTGATTGTCTTGAACCCAATGAATGGATAAATTCCAGGGTCCCTTCTTTAAAAAAGATGTTTTTACAATTTGAAAATCACTCGATAATTTAGACAGGTTAATTTGTTGGTCTAGTTTAGCATCGGAAGGTCGATAGAACACCAACGATATTTTTTGGGTTACCCTTGGATAGGTGATGCTTAGCGTTTGAAAATCTTCGCTAAATTCATAGCCTGGTTTCTCTAGGCCTAATTGATTTGCCTCGTTTCGCTCATTGATTTTTTCTTGGAAATTTTGACCCTCCTGGTAATATTGTTTTCCTACCAAATCAATATTTTCATGGGTCATATGAATATAGAAATAGGCCATAAATCCACCAAAAAGGATAAATGTTAAAATGATTCCATGTCCCCAGTGGAATTTAAATGGCTTGTTAGTATTCATCTGGTTGTATAAAACTTGTTTTAATGATTTCCGTATCTCCCTCAGAATCAGTGACCATGATGGGTAATTTTTCATGCCGAGGATGTTGGTCTATCAAACCCTTGATGAAAAATTCTCCTTTAGCCATTTTTCCCTGATCAATGCTGGTTATTCCTTTTCCTACCCAAATTAAGGCCATCGGAGGTTTCACAGATATCCTATAATTTTGTGTTGATTTTGATTTATTTAAAATCTCTATTTGGTATAAATTACTTACTGATTTCGTTTTTTCGTCATATTGATAGGTCATCCCTGGCATTCTCAAAAGCGTTGTTTCATGATTTTTTCTACTCATCAACAAATAACCAAAGACACCTAAAATCGTTATTAACAAAAAGCTATAGGCCGCGATCCTGTTGGTGAATTTAAGCTTAGCCCCTGTATTTACGCCATTGAGTGAGTCATAGCGAATTAAATTTTTAGGTTTATGAATTTTTTCCATGACCTCGTTACAGGCATCGATGCAAGAAGTACAGCCAATGCATTCCAATTGATTACTTCCATTTCGTATGTCTATGCCGGTGGGGCAAACGCGCACACACCAGTGGCAATCGATGCAATCTCCTTGCGCAGTTGAAAATTCATCTTTCATCATTTTCCCCCTGGGCTCTCCCCTTTTGTGGTCATATTGTACCAAAATTGAATTATTGTCCAATAATACGCCTTGCAATCTACCATAGGGACAAACCACCATACAGACGATTTCTCTAAATCGGGCGAAAACAAAATAGAATATGGCCGTGAAAATCCAGATGGCCATAAAACCGATGAAATGGTTCATCGGAGGCTCTAAGACTAATTTTAACCATTCTTTTTTTCCGATGATGTACATGAGGAAGGTATTTGAAATGGCAAAAGCTAAAATCAAAAATAGGAAATGCTTGCTGGTCTTTTTAAGAATCTTCTCTTGGTTCCAAGGACCCTTATCTAACCTTCTTTGTGCTTTATCATCCCCTTCGATCCAATATTCAACTTTCCTGAAAAGCATTTCCATGAAAATGGTTTGAGGGCAAGCCCAACCACACCAAATGCGTCCAAAAAGTACGGTAAACAAACTGATGAAGATCAAAAAACTTACAATGCCTAAGGCAACTAAATGAAAATCTTGCGGATAAAATGGAACAGTCCAAAAAATAAAAGTTCGCTCCATCACATTAAACATGAAAACCGGTTGGCCTGCAATCTCCACCCAAGGAAGCCCAAACAATAGCATTAAAAGTACATAAGAAAAATAAGTTCTAGCTCGGTACAAATGGCCTATAATTCTTCCTGGGTATATCCAAAGTCTTCTTCCATCTTTGGATTGGTTATATAAATGATTGCGATAATCATCATTATCTAAGTTCAGTTGGGACATATTATGAAGGTCCGATTGATTCGGACCTTATGTTAACGAATATGAGGAGGTTCTTCTCGGGTAGTACTTTTGTGCAAAAATTTATAGAGAGGACAAATTCTGACAAAGCCCGTTAGTGCGATAAATAGGGCAACTAAGTATACCGCTAAACGGATGTCTGTGGGTATAATTCCGGAATAAGTCAGAATGGCTATGGCTACGGCCAACGAGATACGAACGATTTGGTCCATTTTCCCAACATTTTTTCTTAGGTTTATCATGTTTTATGCGTTTTTATTTGATTTCAATTCCCTGAGGCTCCTTAGCCCCCGGTGGATTTGTTCCTTGTAATTTTAAAATATAGGAAGCAACTTGTTGTATTTGCAGTGGATTTAAGGTCTTATTCCAAGCGATCATCCCTTTTTCGGGTACTCCATTCGTAATTGTTTTAAACAAATCTTTAATACCAGCCCCATGAATCCAAAATCGATCTGTAAAATTGGGCCCCACGCCTCCTTGGCCTAGATTTCCATGGCATGCCACACAATTTGTATTGTATATCGTGGATCCCTCTTTTAAGTCTTTTTTAGAAGTCGCTATTACGACATTATTTTCGTTGATGGTGTTAGCAAATTTCTTCATATAAATAGCCCTTTCTTTTTCTGCTATTGCCATGTCATTTTTATATTCCGTTTCCTGAATATTTCCGTCTTGTATCACATGATATTGGATTAAATAAATCACCCCAAATAAAATGGTTAAATAAAACAAATACATAAACCAAGGTGGCGTAGGATTGTCTAATTCAATGATTCCATCATGGGAATCTTTGATCATGATGTCCTTTTCTTCTTCAATAGGCCTTAATCCGGTGAATGTCTGCCACCAACTTAAAGGTTTTCTATCGGATGGATTTTTAGAACGGATGATTTTTTTTAGGGTATAATTCAATTGTACCGTAACAATGAATATGACGATACTGGTTAATATAACTAAACTGATGAGCCAATTTTCGATATAAATGGTTTCCATTTTCTTTAAATTTTGGGTTCAAAATCATTATTCTCTAAAGGTAAATGCTGCATTTTAACCGTATGAATAGGGTCCATCCACAAAAGATACAGGCCTACCAAAACAAAAAAGGCCATGAAAATGCACAAGGAGGAAATCATGAAAATATCGGCTCCAGGGATAACAGAAATGAATTGCTTAAACATCTTATTGTTTTTTGTTTATATCGGTTCCTAATCTTTGTAAATAAGCGATCAAAGCAATAATCTCTTTGTCAGCACCTATTTTTATCTGCTCACCTGCCATTTGCATTTGAATCTCTTTTGCTTGTTGATTTAAATCACGTACGGCATTTTTAATTTGACTCTCCTCATAAGGTACTCCCAAGGTTTTCATGGCGCTTAACTTTTTCTCCGTCATGCTCGTATTAAGGGATTGCTCATACAGCCAATCATAAGCTGGCATAATGGATCCAGGAGACATGGAGCTTGGTTCTCTCATGTGATGATAATGCCAAGAATTTGGATATTTTCCACCCTCACGATGTAAATCAGGCCCCGTACGCTTAGACCCCCATAAAAATGGATGGTCATACACAAACTCACCTGATTTAGAGAATTCCCCATAACGTTCAGTTTCACTTCTGAAGGGCCTGACCAATTGGGAATGGCAACTCACACAACCTTCTCGGATGTAAATATCTCTTCCTTCTAACTCCAAAGCACTATATGGCTTTACGGCCGCGATGGTTGGTACATTCGATTTCACCATAAACGTAGGTACTAACTCGACTAATGAACCGATTAAAATCATGATCAGAGAAGCTACTAGTAATTGAATAGGCCTTTTTTCAATCCAACGATGCCAATGTGCCTCAGGTGCTATTTCATCAATTGTTAATAGTGCTGGGGCTTCTGCAGGTTCATTGGCCAACAATGTTCCCTGAGCCATGGTTTTGAACAAATTCACGGCCATCAAAATAGCTCCTATTAAATAAAGTGTTCCTCCAAACGCACGCATTTGATGCATCGGGATTACTTGTAAGGTGGTATCTAAAAAATTGCCATATTGAAGATTTCCCTCAGCTGTAAATTGCTTCCACATCATTCCCTGAGTAAACCCTGATATGTACATGGGTATGGCATAAAATGCAATTCCTATCGTAGCGATCCAAAAGTGTGTTTTTACGAGTTTTTCTGAATATAGTTTGGTTTGGAATATTCGAGGGATCATCCAATATAAAATGGCAAAGGTTAAGAAACCATTCCAGCCTAATGCCCCCACATGAACGTGCGCAACAATCCAATCTGTAAAGTGGGCAATGGCGTTGATGTTTTTTAAACTCAACATAGGACCCTCAAAAGTAGCCATGCCATACGTGGTAATGCCAACGACCATGAACTTCAATATGGTGTTCTCTCTCACCTGATCCCACGCTCCCCTTAACGTTAAAAGCCCATTGATCATCCCACCCCAAGATGGAGCAATCAACATAATGGAGAAAACTACCCCTAAAGATTGCGCCCAATCAGGTAAACTTGAATACAATAAATGATGAGGCCCCGCCCAGATGTAGATAAAAATTAGAGCCCAAAAATGCAAGATGGATAGTCGGTAAGAATATACAGGCCTATTGGCCATTTTGGGCAAGAAATAATACATCAATCCTAAAAACGGTGTGGTTAAAAAGAAGGCCACCGCATTATGCCCATACCACCACTGAACTAAGGCATCCTGAACACCCGCATAGACATAATAGGATTTGAAAATTGAGATAGGTAATTGCATGGAGTTAGTCAAATGCAATACCGAAACAGTCACGAAAGTGGCTATATAAAACCAAATAGCTACATATAAGTGCCTTTCCCTCCTTCTTAAAATCGTACCAAACATGTTGATACCAAAAGCTACCCAAACCAATGTGATTGCAATATCAATAGGCCACTCCAATTCAGCATATTCATGTGAGGTGGTTATTCCTAAGGGTAAAGTGATGGCTGCTGCGATAATAATGGCTTGCCAACCCCAAAAATGAAATTCGGTTAAGAAATTACTGAACATTCTAGCTTTCAGTAATCTCTGTAACGAATAATAAACCCCAGCAAAAATAGCATTCCCCACAAAAGCAAAGATGACCGCATTGGTATGAAGAGGTCGAATTCGACCAAAAGATCCATATTGTGTGAAGTTAGCTGCGGGTTCAAATAATTGGGTGGCAATAATTACGCCAACAAGCATCCCCACAATTCCCCAGATAATCGTGGCAATGGCAAAATTTCGAACAGCTTTGTTATCGTAATAAAATTGTTCTAAAGGGTTTGATTGTTTGCTCATAGATTCCTGTTTTTTGTCTTTTTTTCATCCATTAAAATGCGCATGGCAGGCGTGGTTAAATCTTCTTGTTGGCCCGTTTTAATGGACCAGATAAATGCTATGACAAAACCAATGGACATACTTAAACTTAATCCAATCATGAGGTACATTATTGCCATTTCGAGCATGTTTTTGATGAGTCAAATTTCCACTTTTGAGCCAACAGAAAACATGATTATAGTCATGATATGGATTTAATTATATGATTTATATTGTCTTTTTAGGCTTTTTCCATGGTAGTTCATACCAGCGTTAGCAATCAATAACATGCTAATCGAGTTAAGCGGCATCAGAATTGCAGCGATCAAGGGGGATAAATTGCCTTGTATTGCAAAACTTAGCCCTATCGCATTGTAAATGAGGGAGATTATAAAACTTAACTTGATTAATTTTAACCCATCTTGCGCAAAGGATAAAAATTTGGGTAAGTTGGCTAACGAACTTCCCTGTAAAATAGCGTCACTTGCTGGTGTAAAATGCATGTGATCATCAGAAACGGCAATGCCTATATGTGCCTGCTTAATGGCACCCGCATCATTCAATCCATCCCCTATCATCGCCACTTTTTTTCCTTGACCTTGTAAGGATTTGATGAAGTTCATTTTGTCCATCGGACTGCATTCAAATCGGCAGGATTCTAATGCAGGAAACCAATCTAATAAATGAGTTGCATGTTCTTTTTTATCTCCTGAAAGTAGATAAACATTGTAATTGGATTGGAGTTGGCGCAACATCCACTCCACGCCTGGCCTATTTTCCCAAGGAAATTCAATATAGCCTAAAGGCTCATGATTCATTTGAAGGTAGAGCTGAGATTCTGAAATTTGGTACGTATTCTTTGTTTTGGATGAATGTCCCGTAAATGGTGCAGATCCAACCCGATATTGAATCCCATTAAAATAAGCCTCTAAGCCTTTTCCAGTAATTTCACTAAACATTTCCGCTTTAGTCATTTGAGCAAAACCTATGTTCTGTATCCATTTTTTAGTCTGTCTAGCTATTGGATGGGTGGATTGTTGGACTAATGAATACAGGTTGGACCATTCATCATGGGTCAAAGGCCGAATAAAATGCTCTTTGGCTCCCTGATTTGCCGTTAATGTTAGGGTTCCAGTTTTATCAAAAACAATGGTATCTATTTGTGCCAACCTTTCTAACGATTGAGTGTCTTTGATGAAAAAATTAAATTTGGCCAGCCATCTCATGCCATGACCTAAAGTAAAAGGATAAGAAATGGCTAAGGCACATGGACAAGCTATGACTAAGATACTGACGACCGAATTTTGCCATTTATTTGGGTCATTAATAAGCCAATAGATTCCCACTACTAGGGCTAGACTCATTAATCCGAAGGTGAAATATATTCCAACTTTATTGGCAAAGTTCTCCCAATTTTCCGTTTTGTGAAGAGGGTCTTTGAAGACTTGTTCCTCCCAAAGCTGCGTTAGATAGCTTTGTTTAAGCTCTTTAATGATGACAATTTCAACGATTTCGCCTGTATGTTTTCCACCGGCATATATGGAATCACCTACTTGTATCTTTATTTTTTCACTTTCTCCTGTAACAAAACTATAATCAATATGAGATTGGCCTCTATACAGAATCGCATCTGCCGGTATGATTTCTTGGTTTCTGATCAGTAAATGATCCCCCACAGCTATTTCTTGAAGGGGAGCTAACACCTCCAATCCTTGAACTATTTTAGTGATAGTCAAAGGGAAATAGGAAGTATACTTGCGTTCAAATGACAGAAAATCAAATGATTTTTGTTGGAACCACTTCCCTATCAATAAAAAAAATAATAAGCCTGAAACCGAATCAATGTAACCAGCTCCTGTATGAGTTAGAATTTCATAAACACTTCTAGAATAACCCACTAAAATGCCCAATAATATAGGAAGTTCAATGGTAATCTTCTTTAGTTTTA
>Ga0214163_1001157_pt1 | contig 11698 bp, 18 predicted proteins | sample LakMenepilimnion_2_FD_153001 | JGI IMG/M metagenome (GOLD analysis project Ga0214163, IMG submission 153001) | Freshwater microbial communities from Lake Mendota, WI - Practice 15JUN2010 epilimnion v4 | ecosystem: Environmental > Aquatic > Freshwater > Lake > Epilimnion/Euphotic zone | place... | reverse complement strand
CTTGCAACATTTTACCGTTGTGAGCCAAATAACCATCCCAGTGTGAATACACTTGGCCAATAGTACCATCTGCAAATTCGAGAGCGATTGTAGAACGTGTTGCCATTTTGTTTCCTTTAATTAACTGTTTAAGATTCTATTGTATCACAGGGTCCATTTATTGTCAAATTTTGGCATTATACTTATTTTAAGTATTGTAAATGCCGACCCTGCACTTAAGGGTGAGGTGACAATGAATTTTCTGTTTATAATTGGAACTGTCCTCATTTTATAGTCCTTTCGTTAATTTAGGCAAAGTTTTTTACGTTTTTCTTAGTATAACCCATGTTCAAATATTTGGCAATTAATTCTGCCTTTGAAAAGGTACCTTCTTCACGGGTGACATTAAAATCAGTAATTAACCAGTTATTAATTTCTGGCTTATCGGGGTGATTCAAACGCAACCAATCCCAATTGAGTAGTTTAGAACCACTGTTATCAATTACCTTACATCCGGCAAGTTCCGGAATACGGCGAGTTACAGAAAACTCTTTAGTGTCGTGATTGACACGGATAGCTACGATGTAGTTTGTGTTGTTTATGGTCAGTGCCATTTTTTTCTCCTTGCCTCGATGGGCGTTAAAATCAGTGATTAGCGACTGCTTCTCTAACTGATGTAATCATTGTATCACATCCTTGATTTATTGTCAACCTTAAGAACCGGTTGTCACAAACAAGATTTCTGGGTTGATTGAGCTTTGTTTGAAATCTTCAATGAAAATGTGATGACCATCACCGCTATCACGGATAAGAGTGTCAGCCGCAATGTACAATGACTTCCAAGTATCACCTTCGATAGTAACCTCGTGGTCACCAGAACCGTAAGCACGATAGATAACTTTTGTGACACCTACAAAAGGATGACGTTCACTCAGGTTCTCAACCTCGAAGATTGACCAAACCGCATTAAGACCAAGATCCTCACGTACCTGATTGTAGTAGTCAAATTTTTCATCTGTGAATGTAGTCATTTCGTGTCCTTTATCTAACTGTCTAAGTATATATTATAGCACAAACACCATTTATTGTCAAATTTGGTATGAGCAATAACCACGGATTTTGCTTTGTTTATTGGTAAAACTCTCGTTGAATTTGACTTCATATCCTTTGGCCTTAAGAGCCGCCATCAATGTTGACAGGTCACAGTCTTCCTCAAGGAAAGCATTAGTACCATTTTGATAACTGTACGGGGTAATCTTATCAGCAATATCAAGCTTGACCAGTCGTGCTTTGGGGAAACGTGCCCAAGCGTGTCCGGGGTCACCAAAAACTTTGATAGAGATTTTCTTAGTCATTTTTTAGTCCTTTAGTTAAGTCAATACAAGTATTATATACCCAAAACCATTTATTGTCAAATTTAGGATACTTTTTGATCCATCATTTCTGACAGGATAAACTTGGCCACGTTCATTTGTTTGCGTGAGGCCTCAGTGCGACCCATAGCTAACAACTCTTGGGCATCTGATAGAACACCCATCACGACCATTTCAAGACCGGAACACTTAGCTGTAATGCTTTCCATATACTGAGTACGGATTTCTTGTTCAGTCATACCATAGCAGTTTGTTTCAAAATTTGTCATTTCTTAAGTCCTTTATTTAACTGTCTAAGATTCTATTATAGACCCAAAGTGATTTATTGTCAAATTATGGGTTGTTGTATAAAAACAACAATTTTTACCCGTGGAAAAGCCCCATAATTCGGGGCTTTTTAAACTTAAATATTGTCGGGCTTTTTAGTATTAGTCCAAGCAATAATTGCACGTTTCCCTTTAAGTCCATTTGCTATAAAATTATCGCTAGTGTGGTGTCTATATCTGCTAGCCGCAAACAATGCACCCTTCTCCCATTTAAAGATTTCATCAATGGTTAAGTAATTAAAATATTCTCTACTGCAATGAGAGAAATACTTTTGATAGGTAGCTTCATCGATTGTACTTTCAGGGTAAGGATCGTGAGTAGCCATATAGTCATCCATGTCTTTTTGCATACTACCTTCTTTAAACACAATGGTGTGACTATCATAATTGTCTAATGGAATAATAAATGTCCAAGCAGGGTTTTCAAGTATTCCACTTTCAATATCAGTATGAATCATATATGGATCAAAACTATCAAACACGTGAATTTCTCCTATGTAGAGATCACCAAAGTGTTTTCTAATCTTTGATTCTAGTATATCATACACTGGTTTATAGATTTCGTGATAATAAGGAAAGCTGTAATAGACTGCATTTAATACAGGAGCGTCTCCTTCTTTTTGATAATTTGGATTGAGATAATTGTTCCACGCCGTAGTATTCTCAACTATAAATTTATCTAAGAAGGCTAATTCTTCATCAGAGCAAAAGTTTGGTATAATTTTGTTATCAAAGTTCATAACGTATTTATATCTTAGATTTTGAATAAAAACTTATTAAAGCATTGATTTATTTGATTTTTATCAAATATCAATATAATTTTTTATTGAAATGTCCCTTAACAAATCCTGTTTTATAATAAACTGTTCCAATGTTTCTTGATTATCAGTAGAACTAGCAACCAATGAAGATAGTGATTGAACTTTAGAATTATTACTATTTGTAATTTTTTCTTTAGCCATTAGTGTAAACTTATTTTGAAATACTGCATTTAACTCCAATGGTGTAGACAACATTGAGAATTCATGACCTATACTATTTTCCTTCACAAATGATAGTATATTTTCAAAATCATTTACATTAAGTACATTTAACGTAGTCCACATATTTAAGCTGACCTTGTTAGTGTTATCTTGTGCAAACTGTTTATATTGCTCTAATACTTTGGTAAACTTATTCCATTTTGCAGGCCAACGTATATACTCGAATGTTGGACCTATTCCGTCAAGACTAATAGTTATTTCAACATCAATTCCTTTATTAACCACATCAACTAGTTCATCCATAAAACTAGATGCATTTGTGTTAATTCTTATTTTCTTTACGTTAACAGGTAAATTAATTAATAACTCTTTAACATTTTTGCTATTACTAGGTTCTCCACCAGTAATATCTAGTTGAACAATTTGATCTAATGGTAGTTTGTTAAACTTATCCACGTTATCAAGAATACGATAGTTATTAGGAGAAGTCAACGATCCTAATTTTGTACTAATAGCTGGATTGCAAAACTGACAACCACCGTTACATATGTTGTCTAACATAACATCAGCTATAAGATAATCGGGTTTAGTTTGTTTACTATCATCGTTGATAGCCATCATCCTAATGCTAGTTGATCCTATATCTTCTGATTGTTTACACCTAATACATTCTTTAGGGAACTCACCTTTTTTAAATGTGTCACGAACACCAACCAACCACTCACTATTTGTCATTTCCTCGTAAGTTGAAAATTGGGGAGGTCTAACCATATGACAACACCGCATAAACGTTTTGTCGAGGCTAGGCCATGGTGAAGATATTTTAACAAAATGTGATAATCTAGGACAATCCATTATTCACGTTTTTCAATAATCTTATCAATCAAACCATATGCTAGTGCTTGTTGCGCTGACATAAAGTTATCACGTTCCATATCCTGTGTAAGTTGTTCAAACGATTTACCTGCGCTATTGTGCTTAACATAGATTTCAGTAAGGTTCTTTTTCATTGCTAGAATTTCTTCTACTTGAATCAACATATCAGTTGCTTGACCACGAGCACCACCGCTTGGTTGATGAATCATATGTCGTGCGCTTGGTAACATAAAGCGTTTATCTTTAGCTCCTGCTTGTGCAAGTAGTGAACCCATACTACAGGCTTGACCCATAACAATTGTTTGTACATCAGGCTTAATAAATTGCATACAATCATAGATAGCCATACCAGCAGTTACGCTACCACCTGGGCTATTGATATACATTGAAATATCTTTCTCACCCTCTGATTCTAAGAATAGTAGTTGTGCAACAATAAGATTTGCCATTTGGTCGTGTACTTCACCTTCAAGCAAAATAACACGGTCACGCAATAGACGACTGTAGATATCATAACTACGTTCGCCTTTAGCGGTTTGTTCAATAACGATTGGGACTAGACTCATAAACTTCCTTTATTAAAATATTCTGTTATTATAACAACTGTTTATGTTATTGTCAAATGTTTTTGGTATTAACACTTAAATAAATTTTGGTACCAGAACCACTTGCGTTTGCTGTGGGCACCTTTTAATGATATACCGTGCTTCTTTAGTTTATCTCTAAACACAAAGAAACTAGGACCGTGACTCATTAGAGGCTGTCTACCTCGTTTAAGTCTTTCCATTCCTTGAATATCCCATTGATATTGATGGCACATTTCGTGTGCTAATACTGTGATAAGCCACTGCTTACAGTACCATTTATCCATGAGACGTATCTTACAGTAACTTGTAGTCTTACTAGGCATTTCCAGTGAACCATAGCACATACCCCAGTATTTTCTACAACGAGGCATAACCTCAATTTCAGGCATTACTAGTTTGTTGTTGAAAATTGTTTTGTTAATAAGGTGATAAAGTGCTATGACTTCATCACGGTCAGTCCTATAACAAAGACGTTTTTGGTATGATATGGGAGGTAGTTCCTCACGCATAAGTTCGGTAAGATTGGTTTTTCTGAACATAATGTATTTATGATACTATTTTAACCCTAATAATACACATATTACGGAAAAAATATAAGGATTTCCTACCCGAGTAAATATATGTTTAGGAGAAAATTAAATGGAAATTATTATAGCATTAGTGGTTTTTGGTGGAATACTTTGGTTCTATTACAGCCGTGATGGGAAGAAATCAGATGAAGTAGTCACATCTGCCCCGGATAATGTCACTGCCCCGTACAAAGTACCTGAGCCAGCCGCAACTACACCGATTCCTTTGGTTGTAGAAGCAGTTAAACCTGTAAAAGCTAAAGCACCAGCAAAGCCTAGAGCTCCGGCAAAAGCTAAAGCTCCGGCAGCTACAAAAGCTAAAGCCCCTGCTAAGCCTAGAGCACCAAAAGCTAAGCCGACTGTAGTTTAATGAATATAGGGTTTGATGTTATTAGCGACCTTAATCTGGACGCTGAAGATAGCTTTGACTGGGAAAATAAGGCAACAAGCCTATACCTAATTATAGCAGGAAATATAAGCAGTGATTTGCGAGTAATACATCAAACCTTGGTTCATCTATCAAAATTTTATCGTGGTATTTTTTACACACCAGGCTCTTTAGAACACGATAATATGCATCTTGTAAAGAACAGGTACCTTGAAATATCTGAAATATGCAAATCACTACCTAATGTAGCACTACTTTATAGGCACGTTGTTGTATTAGATGGCATCGCTATACTAGGAGCAAATGGTTGGTATGGTAGTAAAGTTGATACTACTACTGCATTAGAAAAACTACATTTACACGCACAGCACGTGGAAGATGTTTCATATATAGGTTCAAGTTTAGAAAAACTTCAACTACATTTGGATGTTAAAAAAATAATAATAGTCACAAATTGTGCACCAGGACCAGATTTATTCTTTGGTGAAAAACCAGAAGAAATTAATGACCAAATCCCATTAATACAAACTTTAGGTCACGACTCTGAACATAAAGTATCTACTTGGATTTATGGTAGCTATGATAAAAATGTTGATACAACAATAGATAATATTAATTATATCAACAATTCATATTTTAAGAAATCACCATACTGGTCTAAACGTATTGAAATAGAAGTTTAAGCTTCTGCTTCAACTTTAACCTGTAGTGGGAATCCCTGACTACGTGCATCTAGTGTAACTTCAATGCCTTTTTGTTCAGCGATTTCATAAGGCAACACAGCAACTACCGCACTACCCTGATCGTGAATACTTACTGTTAATGATGATGCAGTATCTTGGTTGTAATTGAAATACTCAATTAAACTATTAACTACAAAATTCATACTAGTTACCTCATCATTGATATAAATGATTTTATACATAGGTGGTTCAGCCAAATTGATGTTGGGTTTGATTTTGGGTTTGATATCTGTTTTAGCCATTTTTTATACTTTATAAAATAGTGTGCGACAACTGCCGCACACTGTTAACGAACATCTATTATATTATTTAGTGTAACTAATAGCAATAGACTTGGGCTTTTGTTCTTCAGGAACTTCACGTTTTAAGTGAATACTTAAGATACCCAATTCTAAATGTGCGTTCTCAATTTCTACGTGATCCGCAAGACGGAACTCACGACGGAAATTACGTTCACTAATACCTTTGTGTAGATATGTAGGTTCCGCGTCAGTTTCAATGCTATTCAATGCGTGAGTACCTTCAATAATTAAAAAGTTTTTCTCTTTAGTTACTGATAGATTATCAGGCCCAAATCCAGCAACAGCAAGACTAATCATATATTCATCTTCATTAATCTGAACGATGTTGTATGGGGGATAGTTTGTTTGTTGTGCTTGATTTCGAGTTAGTTCGTCAAACATACGGTCGAAACCGACTGAGAACTTATGAATAGATGGAATATCTATGGAACGAAGGGTTAATTGATTTGTCATTTTTTTCTCCTATAAGCAAGATGACATATTTCAGACCCGACCATCGGCATCTGAATACATATTTATTATACTAAAAATATGCAAAAAATTCTACTATTTTGAAACTTAAAAGTCTTTCTTTGGGAGACTCTGGTCTCTCAAAAATTTCTGCCATCTACGTTTAGCCTGGCTCTTTGCTAGTTTACGTTTGATAGTGGGTTTTACATATTCTTGACGGTCACGTACCTCTTGTAAGGTACCGTAGTCTGCGATAACTTTTTTAAATTTTCGCAATGCTTTGTCTACGTTTCCGTCCTGAACTAAAACTTTCCTACCTCTCATACTATAACTGTTGGCTCCAAAATTTGTTTTCTATCTATATTTATGTTTAATACCTTATTATCACGGTACTTTTTAGTGTAGAACATATGTGGCATCAATACACGCTCAATTTCAGTATGCAATCCACGTGCTCCTGTCTTAAGCGACATTGTATTCTCTGCTAGTTGGTCTAGCGCATCTTCAGTAAAAGTTAACTCAATGTCATCTAAACTAAGCAAATATTTGTATTGGTCAATATAGTTATTCTTAATGCCAGTCAATACTTTAATCAACTCTGGTTTAGTCAAATCTTCTACATTTACGGTAGTAGTAAATCGACCAATAAACTCTGGAATCATACCAAACTTAACTAAGTCATCCGGACTCACATCACTCAAATCACCCTCTTTACGTTGGTCTTTGATTTGTGCTCCAAATCCAATACTAGTACCGGTTTGTCTGCTACTGATAATATCTTTTAATCCAACAAAGGCTCCGCCTGCAATGAATAAGATATTCTTTGTATTCACTTCAATCATATCACCACCGGGATGTTTGCGTCCACCACCAGATGGTATGCGACATACAGTACCCTCAACCATTTTCAATAATGCTTGTTGAACACCTTCGCCTGACACATCACGTGTGATATTGGCACTTTCTCCCTTACGTGCAATTTTATCAATCTCATCAATAAAGACAATACCACGCTCGGCTAATTTAACATCACCCCCTGCGGCATTCAATAGCATACTAATCATTGATTCAACATCATCACCCACATAACCTGCTTCGGTGATACTTGTAGCATCTGCAACAATGAAGGGGACTTTGAGATATTTCGCTACTGTTTTGGCCAGTAGTGTTTTGCCTGACCCAGTAGGTCCTACTAATAACACATTGCCCTTAGAGATTTCTAAATCTTTAGGTGGTTTGTTAATTCGCTTATAGTGATTAGCAATAGCTACACTCAATACTTTTTTAGCATTATGTTGCCCAATAACGTGCTGGTCTAGAAAGTCTTTGATAGACTCAGGATCGTATGATACTGCATCGTCTGACACAAACTCATTCTTACCTTCTTCATCAATCATTAGTGTATTGCATAGTTCTACACACGCACTACAAATAGCTACTTCCTCACTTATGATTAATTTTTTAACACTATCTTTATGATTACCGCAAAAAGAGCAATGGCTTAGTTTATTTTCTGTTGACATATTAATACTTATCTATGTTTTTTCTTTGAATGATTTTTATGGACATTTGTCATCAGTGACTATGGACAACTCAATATTTTGAATTTGCTTTATTGCATCTTGCATATTGGTTAAACTTAGTTCTATTTTATTTTTCTCTACTTGATTACCATACAATGCTAGTGTAGATCCTACATTATAAAACGCGGGCTTCTTTCCTGCAATTGAATCGGGTATATAGCATTGACGAAATACTGTTTTGTTTTCAAAGTTATTGATGGTCAATAGTATATTAGGTTTTCTCTGTTGCAATGTGCTTCTGATATTAGATACAGTAACCATATCATTAAACTTATAATGATTCTTTGTACCGACGACCCAATCTTTAGGATCCTTTGCCATTACGACAATATTACCTGGACTATGTTGAAGTAACCCATTACTACCATCTTGCAATATCTTTAATGCCTCATTAAATGATTCAATGAAGTTATAGTTCCATTTTACTTCTAATGGAATTTCAATGACACCATTGCGATATGCATCAACTTTAAATTGATGCACACCTTGTGTTATAGTATATGCTTTTGCGGGATAATCGTTTAACACTTGCATCAGCAACTTGTCACCATTACTTTTACCATATAGATAAGTTTGATATTGACTACCGTGTTTATCAGCTTCAAAGTTTTTAACTTCTTTACCTAGACCTAGTATTCTATCGGATAGTTTGCTACTAGATACCTGTACATCAACAATAACCTGAATATGATTTCCTGATTTAAATGTATTAATGATTTTGTAATCAGTTACGTAACCAGCACTATAAACTAAAATTTCATCTTTAACTAGTTTATAGTTGACAGATTCACGTTCTGTGGTTACGACTGAACCAGCAACAATCTCAATCGCTGTTCTAAAAGCATTTAGTTTAGCTTCTTCGAACGTAGCACCCTGACCACTAACCTGTAGTGCATTTGCAAAGGGAGCTACCAGACACAACAAGCCTGATAAAAGTCTTTTCATCAGTTACCAAAGCGTTTACGCATATAAGTTGCGGCACGTTCAGTATCATGGTCCCATCGGATAACTGCTTTAACAGTTTGTCTATCTACGATTTCAGCATCTTTAAGTAATGCACCACGTAGTTTACCTTCTGCATTGTTGCGAATGCTTTCACTCAATGTGCGAACAACCTCGTTGTTGTTTTCACGGATAGCAAAATTTGTATCCTTACTTGCATCTTGGTCGCTCATCTCAACTGCTTCATCTGACTTGATGCGATTCTTAATGCGGTCTTGTGCTTTCTCTACGTTCTTTGTAACAGTATTTGCAAAGTTATTAGAGCCAACACCCTCGTTCATAAAACGAATCAATCGTGCTTTGGCATCCATCTCTGCGGCAATAAATGCTCGTTCACGCAATGCTTCACTATTACCAAAACTGTTTGCATAGCCTGTTACTTCAATAGCTCGGATCTCGCCTTTGACACATAATGCATCAGTAACACCAAACATACCTGTACCAAATGCACAAGACCATTCAATCTTAATACCTTGACGTTTGAAACTAGAGGTAAGTTTTTGTGCATTGATTGCAGTAATGGGCGCAGATTCTACACTTGCCTTTTTGCTAGTTGACGAACATCCAGCTAGCACTAATGCTACTGAGATTGCTAAAAGTTTGAGTTTCATATATACTCCGGTTTTGTTAAAGATGTGTTTATTATACACTATCTTTAACTAAACGTCAACTGTTTTGGTTATTCTTTTGAATTTTGATGTAATCTTCAATTTGGGTACGTTCATTATCCGATAGTAATTCAGGATCGTACTCACCCTTACCCAACATCTCAATCAAATATTCAATATATTTTGAGTTATACAGGTATGTATTGCTAGAAGTTTTGGCAATTTCAATCCAATTTCTACCATCATACTTGTAAACCTTGTTTGGTAATACGTCTACACGGGTAAATACATCTCCCTTATCCGCGGAATCAGGAAACTTAGGACCAAAACCACTACTGACTAATTTACCCGAATCAACTGATAACTTTAAGAATTCTGGATGCTGACTAAACAACGCATCTCGTTGCATATGTTTCCCGTCATATGAGACATATCCACCCGGTAACTCTTTAAAGGGTAAATCTTGTTTTACTACCATACTATGGTCTTCATCTGCTGTAGGTTCATCTACTACTTCAGCTTTGGGAGCAACCATTGGCTTAGTATCAAAACTAACAAATGGTTTACTTAAATAAGGATGTTGTTCTAAGATAGTCTTTTCGGGTTCAGTAAATTTCCATTCTACACCTTCGGTATTATCCATTACGTCACATTGTTTATTGGGGCAGAAAGGACCTATGCCGGGCGCATTTATTAATGGAGTACCGCACATATAACACTTGATAGGATCATCTGGCACTTCATCTGTAACAGATTCTTTTATCTGTGTAATTTGTTCTTCTGTTAACGGCCCATCATCAGGTTCATATGCAGGTTTAGGTTCTGTGACAGTAGGAGTCGATGGTGTTTCATTCCCTAGAGGGCTGTCACCCTCCTCATCTTCTTTTTCTTTATCCCATTCTTTACTTGCATTAGCCGCAAGTACAAGTGCAATGGCTAATGGATCAAACACAATAACTAATAGGATAATAACCCAACGTACTGCCGCTTCTAATGTATTGTTATCAGCATTGTCACCGTAAATCAATGCGGCAATATACTTGATAGGGCCAACCTCAGCTTCTACTTTACGATTCTCTGCCGCAATAGGTGCTCGTTCCTCATTTAGTTTAGCAATTTCTTTTTGAGCATCACCAATTTCTTTTTGTAGTTTAGTACGTTCACCTGCTTGTTGTCTACGAATCTGTACGGCACGTTCAGCACTATTCTCACTATCACCACGACTTAATCGTTGGTCAACTTGATTGTCCATTTGAGTTAGTGCTTTACGGGCTAACTCAATGTTGTCTCGTTGTGTTTTAATCTTTTCATCATAGAGGGATAGTTTAGCTTGGCTATCACCAGTACTGATACCATGTTCCATATGTGCTTTTGACAAGAAGCCAAAGATACCCATACTAGTTAGTAATGCTAACGCAATAACCGCAGGCACTAGATAGAGCTTAAGCATAAAGCCACACCGATTCCAGTATTTGCGTAACCATACTGTGGTGGTAATCTTTCCTACTTCTAGGATACCACCCATAATGATAACAGGAATAACCGCACCTGCAAAGATGGCGGTTAATCCAATGATACTATACCAGGCAGCTACTGAACTAAGAGATAGTGCCACTAACAATGTTAGATTTGAGAATGATAGAAAATTTAAGCGCATCTAATATTTAGTCTTTAAATAGGTAGCCATAAGTGTTGATAAATTCCTCTACTCCCATTACGTATCTGACAGGTATACCTGGACCTGTCTTAGTCATATAAGTTATCCAGTATATACCCTCATCACGCAATTTAATTTGTGTGACAGTGATTGTAGCACCATCTTCAAATACAAAAGATTTACCTATTAAATTTTGTAAATCAGGTGGCATCATTTTTCATTGTGATACACATCAAACTGTGCCCACTGACCTCGCCAGTTGTCGTGTTCAC
>Ga0214163_1001156_pt1 | contig 11700 bp, 18 predicted proteins | sample LakMenepilimnion_2_FD_153001 | JGI IMG/M metagenome (GOLD analysis project Ga0214163, IMG submission 153001) | Freshwater microbial communities from Lake Mendota, WI - Practice 15JUN2010 epilimnion v4 | ecosystem: Environmental > Aquatic > Freshwater > Lake > Epilimnion/Euphotic zone | place... | reverse complement strand
CCTCATCACGCTCCACCAAATTGGTTCATGGCGGTGTGCGTTATTTGGCGCAAGGCCAGTTGCCTTTGGTGAGGGAAGCTTTGCGAGAGCGAAAAAATCTGCTTGCCAATGCGCCCCACCTGGTTCAGCCCATGCCCTTTGTGATGCCCGCTTACCGGCGAAAAGACCAATGGCTTTATGGCCTGGGCTTGAAGCTTTATGACCTGTTGGCAGGGCACGCTAGGCTGGGGCCAACGCGCTTTTTAAACCATGCCGAAACTGTGCTGGCATTGCCCGGCGTCAGGGTGACGCACTTGGTGGGGGGTGTTCAGTATTGGGACGGCCAGTTTGACGATGCCCGTTTGGCCTTGGCCTTGGCGCGCACGGCTGCTGCCCACGGCGCAATGCTGTTCAACCACATGCCCGTCAAAGGCTTTGTAACGGAGCATCCGGCGGGGCGCATCAAAGGCTTGATCTGCCAAGACGCCGAAACGGGGCAAGAGCAAACACTGAAAGCGCGTTGCGTGGTCAATGCCACGGGCGTTTGGGTGGACCAAATTGAGGCCATGCTGCACACCGCTCCAGGCAATGCCGCCGATGTCAAATTGCCGCAAGCGGTGAGGCCCAGCCAAGGCGTTCATTTGGTGGTGGACGCATCCTTCTGGCCGGGTTCGTCTGCCTTGTTGGTGCCGCACACCCAAGACGGCCGCGTTTTGTTTGCCGTGCCTTGGCAAGGCAAAGTGTTGTTGGGCACCACAGACACACCCAAAGCCCAAGTGGAATGGGAGCCGCAGGCGCTAGAGTCTGAAATTGAGCAAATTTTGCAAGAGGCAGCCAAATACTTGGTCAAAGTGCCTCAGCGCTCGGATGTGACCAGTGTGTGGGCTGGGCTGAGGCCTTTGGCGCGAACTGCGCAAACCTCGCAAGATCAAGGCGCCACGCAAAGCGTGAGCCGAGAACACACCGTGAAAGTGGCCACCAATGGTTTGGTCTCAGTTATGGGTGGGAAGTGGACCACTTACCGTGCCATGGCCGCCGATGTGATGGAAGCCATTCGCCAAGCCCAACTGCTTTCATTGACCTCGGATGATGTTACCGCCCAGACCAAGCTGTGGGGAGCGCCTAGCGCTGATGCCTACAGTGGTTTAGCCAGCGAACAAGGTCAATACAGCAGATATGGCTCAGAAGCAGAACTGTTGGCCACCTTGCCGGGCGCACAGCATTGGCTTGCGCCTCATTTAAGTGAGGCCATGGTGAGGTTTGCAGCCCGCTTTGAATATGCGAGAACCGTGGAAGACGTGTTGGCGCGCCGAAATCGCTTGCTGTTCTTAGATGCCACTGCGGCACTGGCCGTGGCGCCCCAGGTGGCAGAAATTCTGAGCTCAGAAACGGGGGTGACACCCCAATTGGCGGCTTTCGAGGCCCTGGCAAAGTCCTATCAAATGCCCTAAATGCATATTTCGGTCGCTTTTTCACTCAAAAAGTGTTGACACAGGCCATAAATGTTGTAATATCGCGGGCTTCGCTTTCAAAAAAGGCGGAGTTATCTACCCAAACTAAAGCATTGCGAGTGGTTCGCAGTGTGGATGACGGGTCCAAGACTGATCTTGGTGCTTTTGAAAATCAAACTAAAAAGTTCTGATTTTTGGGGGTGCACAAGGTGCAAGTTGGGAAATATTGAAATGATTCAGACAGAAACTCGGTTGGATGTTGCCGACAACACCGGCGCTAAGTCCGTCCTTTGCATCAAGGTGCTTGGCGGATCTAAACGTCGTTACGCCAGTGTTGGCGACATTATCAAAGTGAGCATCAAAGAAGCTGCGCCCCGTGGCCGCGTCAAAAAAGGCGAGGTTTACAGTGCTGTGGTCGTTCGTACAGCCAAGGGCATTCGCCGTGGTGATGGCTCACTCGTTAAATTCGATGGCAATGCAGCAGTTTTGCTCAATGCCAAGTTGGAGCCTATTGGCACCCGCATCTTCGGCCCAGTCACGCGTGAATTGCGTACTGAGAAGTTCATGAAGATCGTGTCCTTGGCACCTGAAGTTCTTTAAGGACACGCCATGAACAAGATTCGCAAAGGTGATCAAGTGATCGTCATCGCCGGTCGTGACAAAGGCAAGCGCGGCACCGTGTCGCTCCGTGCCGATGACTCGCATGTGGTGATTGAAGGTATCAACCTGGTTAAAAAGCATGCCAAGCCAAACCCAATGAAGGGCATCAACGGCGGCATTATTGAAAAGACCATGCCTATTCATCAGTCCAATGTTGCCATTTTCAATGCAGCAACAGGCAAGGCTGATCGCGTGGGCATTAAGTTGTTGGCCGATGGCAAGCGCGTTCGCGTTTACAAGTCCAGCGGCGAAGAAATCAAGGTGGCATAAAAATGGCACGTCTGCAACAACAATACCGCGAAAAAATCGCACCAGAACTGATGACCAAGTTTGGTTACAAGTCAGTTATGGAAGTTCCCCGCATTACCAAAATCACCCTCAACATGGGTGTGAGCGAAGCCGTTGCCGATAAAAAGGTCATGGACAGCGCCGTGGGCGACCTGACCAAAATTGCTGGCCAAAAGCCAGTGGTTACCAAGGCCAAAAAGCCAATCGCTGGTTTCAAAATCCGCGAAGGCCAAGCCATCGGTTGCATGGTCACATTGCGTGGCGTGCAAATGTATGAATTCCTCGATCGCTTCGTCACCGTGGCTTTGCCCCGTGTGCGCGACTTCCGTGGTATCTCTGGTCGCGCTTTCGACGGCCGTGGTAACTACAACGTCGGTGTGAAAGAGCAAATCATTTTCCCTGAAATTGAGTACGACAAGGTTGACGCTTTGCGCGGTCTCAATATCAGCATCACCACGACGGCCAAGACCGACGACGAATGCAAAGCATTGCTCGCCGGCTTCCGCTTCCCGTTCAAGAACTGAGGTGACACGTGGCTAAAGTAGCATTGATCGAGCGCGAGCTCAAGCGAGACAAATTGGTAGCCAAGTACGCGGCTAAACACGCGGAATTGAAAGCCATTTCTCAAGATCCAAAACGCAGCGACGAAGAGCGCGCAGCAGCCCGTTTGGGCCTGCAAAAGCTTCCACGCAACGCAAACCCAACACGTCAACGTAACCGCTGTGCCATCACTGGCCGCCCACGTGGTACGTTCCGTCAATTCGGCCTCGGCCGCGCCAAAATTCGCGAATTAGCCTTCCAAGGCAACATTCCTGGCGTGACCAAAGCCAGCTGGTAATCGGCAGAGGAGATACAACATGAGCATGAGTGATCCCATTGCCGACTTGCTGACTCGCATCCGCAACGCCCAAATGGTGGCCAAGGCCTCCGTTTCAATTCCATCTTCCAAAGTGAAGGTGGCCATTGCCCAGGTGTTGAAAGATGAAGGTTACATCGACGGCTTCCAAGTCAAAACAGAGGGCGGCAAGTCCGAACTCTCCATTGCCCTGAAGTACTACGCAGGTCGCCCTGTGATTGAGCGCATCGAGCGCGTCAGTCGCCCTGGCCTTCGCGTTTACAAAGGCCGCGATGCCATTCCACAAGTCCTCAACGGTTTGGGCGTGGCCATCGTCACCACCCCCCAGGGCGTGATGACCGATCGCAAAGCGCGCGCAGCCGGTGTCGGCGGCGAAGTTCTTTGCTACGTCGCTTAAGCGCAGGAGAGACTAAAAAATGTCCCGAGTCGGAAAAATGCCTGTGACCATCCCCGCTGGTGTGGATGTGTCTATCAAAGAAGACCAAATCAGTGTCAAAGGAACTGGCGGCACGCTTGCCACCGCTTCTAGCCTGTTGGTCAAAGTGAACAATGACAACGGTAAGATGACCTTCATTCCGGTCAACGATTCCCGTGAAGCCAATGCCATGAGCGGCACCATGCGTCAGCTGGTCAACAACATGGTGATCGGTGTGACCAAAGGCTTTGAGAAAAAGCTCAGCCTCATTGGCGTGGGTTACAAAGCTGCTGCCCAAGGCAACAAGTTGAACTTGGCGGTTGGTTATTCGCACCCTGTCAACATTGACATGCCTGCTGGCATCAAGGTGGAAACACCTGCGCCAACCGAAATCATCATCAAAGGCGCTGACCGCCAACGTGTGGGTCAAATCGCTGCTGAGATTCGTGCTGTTCGTCCTCCCGAGCCTTACAAAGGCAAAGGCATCCGTTATTCGGATGAGAAGATCACGATCAAAGAGACCAAGAAGAAATAAGGAGCTGCATCATGTTGACCAAAAAAGAGCAGCGTCTCCGTCGTGCACGTCAAACACGCATCCGCATTGCACAGCAAGGCGTGGCACGTTTGACTGTGAACCGTACCAATCTTCACATTTATGCCAGCGTCGTTTCCGGCGACGGCAGCAAAGTGTTGGCCAGTGCCTCTACCGCCGAAGCCGATGTTCGCAAAGAACTCGGCGCAGCCGGCAAGGGTGGCAACGCCAATGCAGCCCAATTGATCGGCAAGCGCATCGCTGAAAAAGCGAAAGCTGCTGGTGTTGAAAAAGTGGCTTTTGACCGCGCAGGTTTTGCATTCCACGGTCGTGTCAAAGCTTTGGCTGAAGCCGCTCGCGAAGCTGGCTTGCAGTTCTAAACGGATCGGAAATTACAAATGGCTAAGTTTCAGGCAAAAGCACAAGGTGACGGTCCAGAAGACGGTCTCCGCGAAAAAATGATCGCGGTCAACCGCGTGACCAAGGTTGTGAAGGGTGGACGTATTTTGGCGTTCGCAGCACTCACAGTCGTGGGCGATGGCGATGGCAAAGTGGGCATGGGCAAAGGCAAATCGAAAGAAGTGCCAGCCGCTGTTCAAAAAGCCATGGAAGAAGCGCGTCGCAACTTGCAAAAAGTGTCGCTCAAAAACGGCACCATTCATCACACCGTTTACGGTCACCACGGTGCAGCGCGCGTTTTCATGGCGCCCGCTCCCAAGGGTACTGGCATCATTGCCGGCGGCCCAATGCGTGCTGTTTTCGAAGTGATGGGTATCACTGACATCGTGGCCAAAAGCCATGGCTCGTCAAACCCTTACAACATGGTTCGCGCTACTTTAGACGCTCTAACTCAATGCACAACGGCATATGAGATTGCCTCCAAGCGTGGCAAGAGCGTTGAAGACATCTTCGCTTAAACCAAAAAGGCATCAAGATGACAACACAACAACAAACCGTCAAGGTCCAATTGGTTCGCAGCCCTATCGGTTGCAAACAAGACCACCGCGACACCGTTCGGGGTCTGGGCTTGCGCAAGCTCAACAGCGTCAGCGAATTGCAGGACACACCTTCAGTTCGCGGCATGATCAACAAGATCAGCTATCTGGTCAAAGTTCTCTGAGGTAATTCTGATGGAACTCAATAGTATTAAACCTGCAGCTGGCGCCAAACACGCCAAGCGTCGCGTTGGCCGTGGCATTGGTTCAGGCTTGGGTAAAACCGCTGGTCGTGGCCACAAAGGTCAAAAATCTCGTTCAGGCGGCTACCACAAAGTTGGTTTCGAAGGCGGTCAAATGCCTTTGCAGCGCCGTCTGCCCAAGCGTGGCTTCAAGTCTCAACTCTTGAAGTTCAACGCCGAAGTCACATTGACTGCCCTCGACAAACTCGGCTTGCCCGAAGTTGACTTGTTGGCACTCAAGCAAGCTGGCTTGGTTGGCGAGTTGGCCAAAGTGGTCAAGGTCGTTAAAACCGGCGCGTTAACCAAGGCTGTCAAGTTGACTGGCATTGGCGCAACAGCAGGTGCGAAAGCAGCCATTGAAGCTGCTGGCGGATCTTTGGCCTAATCGGCCAAGAATTTACAACGTTTCAAAAGAGATAAGCAGTGGTCACTAGCGCAACAACAGCAAACAAAGGCAAGTACGGAGACTTGAGTCGCCGTCTCGTCTTCTTGTTGTTCGCCCTGGTGGTTTACCGTGTGGGTGCGCACATTCCTGTTCCAGGCATTGACCCCGCACAACTGCAACAACTCTTCAATGGTCAGCAGGGCGGCATCCTGAGCTTGTTCAACATGTTCTCTGGCGGTGCCTTGTCGCGCTTCACAGTGTTCGCGTTGGGCATCATGCCTTACATCTCTGCGTCCATCATCATGCAATTGCTCACCTATGTCTTGCCTGCATTCGAGCAGCTCAAGAAAGAGGGCGAAGCAGGGCGTCGCAAAATTACTCAGTACACCCGCTTTGGCACCTTGGGCTTGGCTCTGTTCCAGTCGCTGGGTATTGCCATGGCCTTGGAAGCCTCTGCTGGCTTGGTCATTGCCCCCGGTTTTGGTTTCCGCATGACTGCCGTTGTGAGTTTGACTGCTGGCACCATGTTCCTCATGTGGTTGGGCGAGCAAATTACCGAGCGCGGTTTGGGCAACGGTATTTCTATTCTTATTTTTGCTGGTATTGCTGCAGGACTGCCAAGCTCTATCGGTGGTTTGTTGGAGTTGGTTCGCACAGGCGCCATGGGCCCTCTGGTTTCCATCTTCATCATCGTGGTTGTGATGTTGGTCACTTATTTTGTGGTCTTCGTTGAGCGCGGTCAGCGCAAAATATTGGTCAACTATGCTCGCCGTCAGGTGGGCAACAAGGTGTATGGCGGTCAATCGTCACACCTGCCCCTGAAGCTCAACATGGCGGGTGTCATTCCCCCCATCTTCGCGTCTTCTATCATTTTGTTGCCGGCCACAGTTATCAACTGGTTCAGCTCTGGCGAGTCCAGCAACCCAGTGGTGTTGTTCATGAAAGATGTGGCTTCTACACTCACACCAGGTCAACCGATCTATGTGATGTTCTACGCAGCAGCCATTATTTTCTTCTGCTTTTTCTACACAGCCTTGGTGTTCAACAGCCGCGAAACGGCCGACAACCTCAAGAAGAGTGGTGCGTTCATCCCCGGCATTCGTCCTGGTGACCACACTGCCAAATACATTGACAAGATTTTGGTGCGCTTGACATTGGCCGGTGCCGTGTACATCACCTTTGTCTGTCTCTTGCCCGAATTCCTGATCTTGAAGTACAACGTGCCGTTCTATTTTGGCGGCACCTCACTTCTGATCATTGTTGTGGTGACCATGGATTTCATGGCACAAGTTCAGAACTACATGATGTCTCAGCAGTATGACTCGCTCCTCAAAAAGGCGAACTTCAAAACAACGCTGTGATTGAATTGATAGATAAAAGAGTTTTAGGAGAAATGAAATGAGAGTTTCGGCTTCGGTCAAAAAAATTTGCCGCAACTGCAAAGTCATTCGCCGTAAGGGCGTGGTTCGTGTCATCTGCACAGACCCACGTCATAAGCAGCGTCAAGGCTGATTGCAAGAGTTATTAGAGGACGAAAATGGCACGTATCGCTGGCATCAACATTCCGCCGCACAAGCATACCGAAATTGGCTTGACAGCTATCTTTGGTATCGGTCGCACCCGCGCTCGCAAAATTTGCGAGGCTTCAGGCATTGCTTATTCCAAAAAGATCAAAGATCTGACGGATGGCGACCTGGAAAAAATTCGCGATCAAATCGCATTGATCACCATTGAAGGTGACTTGCGTCGCGAAACAACCATGAACATCAAGCGTTTGATGGACATTGGTTGCTACCGTGGTTTCCGCCACCGCCGTGGTTTGCCCATGCGTGGTCAGCGTACTCGCACCAATGCTCGCACTCGCAAGGGTCCGCGCAAAGGCGCTGCAGGCTTGAAGAAATAACAGGGATTGAGAGACCACTATGGCAAAAGCCCCATCCAATAGCGCCGCACAACGCGTGCGCAAAAAAGTTCGCAAGAACGTTGCCGACGGCATTGCACACGTGCACGCCTCGTTCAACAACACCATCATCACCATCACTGATCGCCAAGGCAATGCGTTGTCATGGGCTTCATCAGGTGGTCAAGGTTTCAAAGGTTCACGCAAGTCAACACCGTTTGCAGCTCAGGTTGCTTCCGAAGTAGCTGGTCGTGCTGCCATTGAGCAAGGCATCAAGAACCTCGACGTCGAGATCAAAGGCCCCGGCCCAGGTCGCGAGTCTTCAGTTCGTGCATTGGGCGCCTTGGGCATCCGCATCACTTCGATCGCAGACGTCACACCCATGCCACACAATGGCTGCCGCCCTCAAAAGCGTCGCCGTATTTAATTTCAAAGCCCACCGCCATTGCCGTGTTGGCAATGGCTCCCGCATGTCTCATGCGGTAGTTGACAGAAAAGGAAGATCAAGTGGCACGTTACCTAGGCCCTAAGGCCAAACTATCCCGTCGTGAAGGCACAGACCTGTTTTTGAAGAGCGCACGCCGCTCTATCGCAGACAAGTCTAAATTTGACAGCAAGCCCGGCCAGCACGGCCGCACTTCAGGTCAGCGTACATCAGACTACGGTCTGCAATTGCGTGAAAAGCAAAAAGTGAAACGCATGTACGGTGTGCTCGAGAAGCAGTTCCGCCGCTATTTCACCGAAGCCGACCGTCGCAAAGGCAACACCGGCTCCAACCTCTTGAGCTTGCTCGAGTCACGCTTGGACAACGTTTGCTACCGCATGGGCTTTGGCTCTACACGCGCTGAATCACGTCAATTGGTTTCTCACAAAGCTGTGACGGTCAATGGCCAACCCGTGAACATTCCTTCCTACCTCGTCAAAGCTGGCGATGTGGTGGCAGTTCGCGAAAAATCCAAAAAACAAACACGTGTTTTGGAAGCTTTGCAATTGGCTCAACAAGTTGGCATGCCAGCTTGGGTTGAAGTCAACATCGAAAAAGTAGAAGGCGTCTTCAAGAAGACTCCTGATCGTGATGAATTTGCGTCTGACATCAACGAATCATTGATCGTTGAATTGTATTCACGCTAATTTCATCTTGTTTCAATCGTTCCCTCGCTGCGTCGCATCGCAGCTTGGGTGCTTCATCAGCCTTACCGGTGTAACGGACCGGGGGTATTGAGAGGAAGTCTGAATGCAAACCAATCTGTTGAAACCCAAAGCCATCCAAGTCGAACAACTCGGCCCCAACCGCGCCAAGGTCACCTTGGAGCCCTTCGAGCGTGGCTACGGCCATACGCTGGGCAATGCCTTGCGCCGCGTTTTGTTGTCTTCCATGGTGGGTTATTCCGCCACCGAAGTCACTATTGCTGGTGTTGTTCACGAGTACTCATCCATTGATGGCGTGCAAGAAGATGTGGTCAACATCTTGTTGAACCTCAAAGGTGTGGTTTTCAAACTGCACAACCGTGACGAAGTGACGCTCAGCTTGCGCAAAGACGGCGAAGGCCCAGTCACTGCCGCCGACATCCAAACACCGCACGACGTTGAAGTCATCAACCCTGAGCACATCATTGCCAACCTGTCTCAAGGTGGCAAACTCGACATGCAAATCAAGGTTGAAAAAGGCCGTGGCTATGTGCCCGGTTCGATGCGCCGTTTTGCCGACGAGCCTACAAAGTCTGTTGGCCGCATTGTTCTCGATGCCTCTTTCTCACCTGTGAAGCGCGTCAGCTACACAGTCGAAAGCGCGCGTGTTGAACAGCGTACCGACCTCGACAAGTTGGTCATCGAAATGGAAACCAACGGTGCCATTACCGCCGAAGACGCAGTGCGTTCTTCTGCCAAAATTTTGGTTGAGCAATTGGCTGTGTTCGCACAGCTCGAAGGCAGCGAATTGTCTGCATTCGACGCACCTGCACAGCGCGGTGGTGCCAGCAGCTTCGATCCAATTTTGCTGCGCCCAGTCGACGAGCTCGAACTCACCGTTCGCTCTGCCAACTGCCTCAAAGCAGAAAACATTTACTACATCGGCGACCTCATTCAGCGTACCGAAAACGAATTGCTCAAGACCCCTAACCTGGGTCGCAAGTCACTCAACGAGATCAAAGAAGTTTTGGCCTCACGTGGTTTGACATTGGGCATGAAGCTCGAGAGCTGGCCACCTGCCGGTTTGGAAAAGCGTTAATTTTTAAAAGTCCCACTTGCAAGAAAGAAGTGGGCAGTGCACGGGCAGTACCTGATACGGCTGCTTGATTAATAAAGAAAGGACTAGCACCATGCGTCACGGACACGGATTACGTAAACTCAATCGCACAAGCTCACACCGCTTGGCTATGCTGCAAAACATGATGAACTCCATCATTGAGCACGAAGTGATCAAAACAACAGTGCCAAAGGCCAAAGAATTGCGCCGCGTCATTGAGCCCATGATTACTTTGGCCAAAGTTGACACAGTGGCCAACCGCCGCTTGGCTTTCAACCGCTTGCGCGACCGCGACAGCGTCACCAAGTTGTTCACAGACCTCGGCCCTCGCTTCAATGCGCGCCCCGGTGGTTACACACGCATCTTGAAAATGGGCTACCGTGTGGGTGACAATGCGCCCATGGCTTTGGTCGAGTTGGTCGACCGTCCTGATGTGGCCGATCAAGCGCCTGCCGCTTAATCAATGGTTTGATTTCAGCTTTAATTTTTCATTCTTAAGTATTAAAGCTGATTAACAAGTTATACTCACGTTTTTACCGCGGGGTGGAGCAGTCTGGTAGCTCGTTGGGCTCATAACCCAAAGGTCGTTGGTTCAAATCCGGCCCCCGCAACCAAATGAAGCCAAGGCAAACGCCTTGTTGCACATTGAAAAATACCCACTTCGGTGGGTATTTTTTTGGCCGCTCGCTTAATAAAAGTTTAAGAAAATTTAAGAAAAGACATTTTCAGCAATCTGAGTCAGTTCCGACAATGCCAGCTCGGTGGTGGCAAATCGAACTTCAGAACGTGTGCCTTTAAAGTGTTTCAGCAAAGTTTGGCAATGGGTTTGCTGTTGGGTTTGGTGATGCACATCGCGCCAAGCCCAAGCCAGCCATACAGTGCCCACAGGCTTGCTTTCACTGCCGCCCGTGGGGCCTGCAACCCCAGTCACGGCCACACTGAGTTGGGCACTTGAATGTGCCAAAGCTCCCAAGGCCATGGCCCTGGCAACCTCTTCACTCACAGCGCCATGAGCTTCAATGAGGGCCATTGGCACACCCAATATCTGGTGCTTAGAGGCATTGGAGTAAGTCACAAAACCGCGCTCAAACCAAGCGCTTGAACCCGACAATTGGGTGCAACTGGCAGCAATCAAGCCGCCAGTACAACTTTCTGCAGTGCACAGGCTGAGCTGACGAGCCCCTAAAACTTGGGCCAGCGATGCACAAAGGGTTTCGATGTGGGGTGTCACCATGCTCTCCAAAGTGCAAAACAAAACAGCGTACAGAACGCGGCAACAAAGTCATCGAACAAAATGCCAAAGGCGCCGCGCCAACCAAATCCTTTGAACAATTGATCGGCCCAGGCTACAGGGCCAGGCTTGGCCGCATCAAAAAAACGAAACAAGGCAAAGGCCATCAACTGGGTGCTAAAGCTGGCAGGAGAGAGCACGAACAGCACCAACCAAAAGGCCACCACCTCGTCCCAAACAATGGCACCAGGGTCTGAAATGTTTAAATTCTCAGCGCATACCTTGCAAGCCCAAACGCCCACCAAACTGGCGATCACAATGATTGCAAATTGCTCTTTCTGAGTGAAAAAATCTTGCAACGCCCACCAACTGAGCCAAGCCCACAGCGTACCCACTGTGCCGGGTGCTTTGGGCGAAAGGCCCGCACCAAAGCCCAGTGCCACCCAATGGGCCGGATGACGAAACATAAAACCAGCATCGGGTCTCATGGTGTTTTGAAATGGTCAAAAGAAGAGAAGGTATTGGCCACCAAACTGCCCTGACTGTCTAACAATGTCAGTTGGGGCGATGCGGTGATCTTG
>Ga0214163_1001155_pt1 | contig 11705 bp, 12 predicted proteins | sample LakMenepilimnion_2_FD_153001 | JGI IMG/M metagenome (GOLD analysis project Ga0214163, IMG submission 153001) | Freshwater microbial communities from Lake Mendota, WI - Practice 15JUN2010 epilimnion v4 | ecosystem: Environmental > Aquatic > Freshwater > Lake > Epilimnion/Euphotic zone | place... | reverse complement strand
TTACATTAACTAACGGATCATTAATTACTACTTCCAACTCTTCATTTGTATAAATTGAAACCCCCACTTGATCAATTAAGTCACGATCGACTAGAGTTTCAAATCCCTGTTTGAGAGTCCCATGAAAGTATTCTGCATAACTATGATAAAAACAAACATTAAGTTTTTTAACTTCAAGTAATTCACAAGCTTTTTTTACTTGGTCAATAAAATTTTCTTTTTTTACAGAGCTAAACTTAGTATTAATTTTAAATTCAAAATTATTATTGTAATGGTAATTCCCTATGATTTCATGAGCTGTTCCATATGCTTCCGCAGTATCAAGGGTATTAATACCTAGTTCATGAGCAAGATTAAAAATTTCATTTACAGTATTTACATCTGGTTGCCCTAGCTGATTATTAATTCCATATTTAAGACCAAATTGAACAGTCCCCAAAACAAACTTATTCATTAAAAAATTCCTGATTAAAAATTGCCATTCTTAACACGTTTTCAACTCTATTTTCATAAAGTCCATGGTCCTTGTAAATACCTTCAACTTCAAAGCCTATATTTTTATATAAAAATACAGCTGCATAATTGGATTCGACAACCCCCAAGGTAATCTTTCGAAGATTTAGTTTCTTAAAACAAAAATCAATAATTAGTTTCGAAGCCTCTTTTGCATAACCATTTCCCCACTCAGTTTTATCCCCTATTAAAATACCATATTCCCCTCTTTTATGTCGAAAGCTAATTGGTTCAATTTTAATATTCCCAATATGTTTACCGCTACTCTTTAAACAAATTGCCCAAAAAAACACATTATTCTTTACAGCTTCACGAATATACTCTCTAAGAGCATCCATTTTATAATCACCAGCTGATTCCAAATATTTATAAACTTCTGAATCATTTAACCAACTTAAATAAGTATCTGAACAAAATGATTCATTCATTGGAATCAATGCTAACCTTTCAGATTCTAATTTTTCTATCGATTTATTCATTAAAATAAATTCTGATAACCAATTGGCTTTTTAATCGAATCCACCACAAACTGTTGTTCACTTTCAGTTAATGTTGCAAACATAGGAATGCTAATTGCTTCAGAATAATAGGATTCCGCTTGAGGAAATTCTTTCCGATCGTAGCCAATGGACTCATAATACGGATGTGAATATACGGGGATATAGTGCAAGTTAACTAGTACACCAGCGGTTCTAAGTTTTTCGAATAATTGACGGTGTGTAATACTCTGTTTGTTTTTCTTAATACGAATGATATACAAATGGAGACCCGAATAGGTATCGGGGTGTTGCCAAGGTAACTCAATCCAATCTTCATTTAAAAATTCATTATATCGAATTGCAATAGCATGTCGAGCTGCTACAAATTCATCTAAACGCTTCATTTGACTTAACCCTAATGCAGCTTGAATATCCGTCATTCGATAATTATAGCCTAAATCAATTTGTTGGTAATACCAAGATCCATCTGGCGCATGCGTCATTTCACTGGCTTGCCTGACAATACCATGACTTCTGTAACGATTCAAAGAAATAGCTAATTGTGGTTCATTGGTCAAGCACATACCCCCTTCACCGGTGGTGATAATTTTCACTGGATGAAAACTAAATACGGTAATATCTGAATATTGACATCCACCTATCGCCTTTCCTTTGTATTTCCCTCCAATGGCATGTGAGGCATCTTCAATTATACGAAACCCATATTTTTGACCCAAAGCATGAATCTTATCCATTTCACAAGACTGACCAGCCAAATGAACAGGAATGACAACCTTGGGCAAACGCCCAGCTTTATCGGCTTTTTCTAACTTCTCTTCTAATACGCTGACCGACATGTTATACGTAGCAGGATCTATATCGACAAAATCCACATCTGCACCACAGTACAAAGCACAATTTGCTGAGGCAACAAAGGTGATGGGGCTAGTCCAAACCAAATCTCCTTTTCCTACTCCTAAGGATAAACAAGCAATATGTAGCGCACTAGTAGCACTATTTACCGCAAAAGCATAATGGGCATCACAGTAATCGGCTACAGCTTTTTCAAAGGCTGGTACCGCTGGCCCTTGGGTAAGAAAATCGGATTTAAGAACATCAACTACTGCCTGTATATCCGCTTCGGATATATCTTGGCGTCCGTATGGTATCATAATAATTGTATTTCTTGGGTTTTACCTTCAAGCTCTTGCTGGTGCAATAAAGCAATGTGCTGTTTTACCGTACCTAAATTTCTCCCTAGTAATTCACGAACTTTCCGATTGGATAAACTCATATCTATTGGTCGTTTCACTAAATTGGTTTGAGATTGTAAAGTACTCTTGTGAATCAGCGATTTATCTAAACCAAATTCTTCCGCAATTAAGACACCAAATTCGTATTTTGAAATCCGGTCATCACTCACCACATGATAAATACCTTTGGCTTTTTTATCCAATAAATCGTGAACTGTTTGAATCAAATTTTCTGCCAAAATGGGCGTATAATGCACATCATCAAATAAGTGAAGCGTTTGATGGCTCCTCAATGAGTAAATAATTTGATCACTGAATGATTTACGGTAGGACGTCCCCCATCCGTAAAAATTCGTACGAATGAGTAAAGCATCTGGGTTAATTTGCCCAACAGCTTTTTCCGCAAGAGCCTTAGTTTGACCATATACATTAATGGCCTGTGTGGGCTCTTCCTCAGAAAGCATGGATGCATTTCCCTCGAAAAGATGATCGGTAGAAATATGTACCAATGGTATACCCAAACGTTTCGTGGCATTTGCGACTAAACTTGATAATTCCACATTGATATGAAATGCCAAATCAGGATTGTTTTCACATGTCTCTACACTGGTAAAACCGGCGGTATGAATGACCACAGAAGGCTGCAATTCCTGTAATTGGGGCAAAATGCTTTCCACCGAACTAAAGTCGAGAGAGAGTATATGTCCGCCCTCAGGACTGATTTTCCTTTCGTTCAAGCCAAGATAAACGGCATACTCATTTCTCTTGGAATAAAACCAATTGACGGCTAACAAGCCTGAACCTCCAGTAAGAAAAATGGAAGGCTTAAGACTCATTAAATTTGACCTATCTTGAGTTTATTTTTTTTAATCCACTCCTCTAACTCATTTACTGACATCCATTCAGAGTTATTATCTGATGAATATGTAAAATCATCTGATACAGGTTTACCCTCTTTTATTCGCAACGGATCTGATGACCAAGCATGAATTGCAGGTAAAATTTTATAATAAGAATCATATTCAAACGTATGAGGAGCGTCCTCGACTCCAATCATTTGTTCATGAATTTTTTCACCTGGACGAATCCCAATAATTTTCTGTTCTGCTTTAGGGTCAACGGCTTTAGCTATATCACCAATGGTCATAGATGGAATCTTTTTTACATATATTTCTCCGCCCAACATATCGTCAAACGCTTTCCAAACTAATTTTACGCCCTCTTCCAGAGTGATCATGAAACGAGTCATTCGAGGGTCTGTAATTGGTAGCTCTCCGCTACCAATTAATTTACTAAAAAATGGAATTACCGACCCACGAGAACCCATAACATTACCATAGCGAACAACAGAAAAGGTTGTTTGATCTTCATTTACATTTGAGTTTGCTGCAACAAATAATTTATCAGATGCTAATTTAGTCGCACCATATAAATTAATTGGGTTACTTGCTTTATCCGTGGACAATGCTACGACTTTTTTTACGCTGCTTTCGATACAAGCATCTACTAAATTCATTGCACCATTTATATTTGTTTTTATACATTCAAATGGATTATACTCTGCAGTAGGGACAATTTTTGTAGCAGCAGCATGGACTACATAATCAATACCATCCAAACATCGAGACAGCCTATCCTTATCTCGAACATCACCTATCACAAATTTTACCCTTGGATCATCAACGAATTTCTGAGCCATTTCCCATTGTTTCATTTCATCTCTTGAATAAATGATTATCCTATTAGGATTGTATTTTTCAAGAGTCATCGGAACAAAGGTATTACCGAATGAACCTGTGCCGCCAGTTATTAGAATAGAAGAATTTTGTAACATACAGAAATTTTAAGTTGAATTGTAAATTTGAGAGTTCAATAATACTCACCAGAACCCCAAATTAGAATGAATTTATTTACAAATAATTAAATTAAATAGTTATCAATGCAAATAAAAGATTTAGTGATTTACGTATATTTATGAATACATATAGGTCGTCCGGAGCACAAAATATTTAATTACTATCACCCCACCAACTTCATAAATACCCCAACACTTTCCAAAATATTAGCTTTAAACTCTCCACGCTTATAAACCCCCACCCGAATTTTTTTCTGAACCAAGGGTTCCGCCTTTTCGATTAATTGGTACAAATAAGGCTTATCTACTTCTCCCACAATGACTAAATCAACAAAGGGAGAATTCTTACCTTCAGCCAAATCCCCCGTCAAATACACCTGGTCTAAATTTCCTAATTTTTTAATGATTTGATCCACAATTTGATCTAAGCCTACAAATTGCATGATGATGCCACGAAGCGTTTTGAACATAGGATGCCCCTGGTTGACTACGTAATTTTTTACTTTGGTATTTTCAGAATCATCCTGTGCCTCGATCAAGTTCATGTCCTGCAGTTTATTCAGCTCTGTTCTCACCGTATTGCTACTTACACCTAAATCACGTTCCAAACCCCGCAAATACACCTTACTCGCTGGGTTCAAAAGTAATTTGGTTAGCAAGGCTATCCGAATCTTTCCTGAAAAAATGTTGTCTAAAACCAAATGAATGCCTTATTAACGGCTTCGCCACTTTGACCCACAGATGTATGGAGCAAATTGATACAATATTGAGTAACAAATATAAGCTAATTGAGGGAAAAAGAAATGGTTTTTTATATAAATTTATTTAACGGAAAAAAAAATTAGGTAAAAAGTAATAGGTATTAGGTAATAACAATGGATTGGGAATTTATGTGATAGAATCGTAAATTCGTTTTTCATTTAGATTAAGTATCTTATTATAAAGAATGCAAAAGAGGATTTTTGATTTATTGGTTTCATTGTTGGCATTCATCCTCTTTATAATCCCCATGCTCCTAGTAGCCATGGCCGTCAAACTCAGTTCCACTGGTCCCATATTATATTGGTCAGAGCGCGTGGGACGCAACAACAAGATCTTTCGCATGCCTAAATTTAGGACCATGCGTGTCAATACTCCCGTATTGCCCACCCACCTTTTACAAAATGCCAATAGCTTCATTACGCCCATTGGCTCATTTCTACGTAAAAGCAGTTTGGACGAATTACCCCAGCTCTATTGCATCATCATGGGTCACATGTCACTCGTAGGCCCTCGGCCCGCCTTACAGAGCCAAGCAGATTTGATTGACGCGAGAACCGCATTAAGCATTCATACCCTCACCCCTGGATTGACCGGTTGGGCCCAAGTAAACGGCCGCGATGAAATCCCTTTAGACCTTAAAGTCAAATACGACAAAGAGTACCTAGACCAAAAATCATTTTTGTTGGACCTCAAAATACTCCTACTAACAGTGTGGAAGGTACTGCGAGTGGCGGACGTGACGCATTAGGTAATGGTAGCGGACGGGTTTACCTCGTCCCAAAACAAATGACAAGCAAAACGATTTGGGTCAAAAAGGTATAGCATTTGAAAAAATAAATTAATTTTTTATTTTTATTTTTTCAAACAAGTCTTCACATGAAATCAATCATAAAAAATATTTTAAAGGAAGGAAAAAGAAGGTTAAAAAAGACTTATTACATACTTCAATATTTTGTCAATAAACTTATTGGAACCCAAAATCAACCCTTAGACTTCGATCCAGCCACCCTACCTTTCATAGATAGTCCTGAATATTCATTTGCAGAAATCAATAAAAGAATTGATCCCTATGGGGAACTACCCTATAACCTAGAAGAAAAACTGGATTTCTTTAGGGAATATGGCTATGTGGTCTTGGAAAATGTGCTGCCAACAAATGAAGTAGATGCCATTTGGGATGAAATAGAATTCGTCACCGAACATCACGAAAAATATGATATCGACGGACTCGCACACCGCTTTAATGATCAAAAAGACACCCCCATTAAATTAATTCCCAAAGAAAAATTAAAAGGAATTGGGACACGATTCATCGATTTTCATGATAGTTCGATTCGTTCTAAAAATCTGATCACCCACCCTAATTTGATCCCATTTTTACAAGCTAGCCTAACACCCAAAATAACGGTCTTTCAAAGCCTGATTTTTAAGTACAGTAGCCAGCAAGATGTTCACCAAGATTTTCCATGGGTAACCACTGATATACCTAGCCACCTGGTCGCCGCATGGATCCCCATGGAGGATGTGCACAAAGACTCTGGCCCACTTTTCTACTACCCAAAATCACATCGAATTCCAAAATTCGATTTTGGGCAAACGGGTATTGTATTCCAACACTTAAATTCACTCTTTAGCCCAAGTAAATTCGCGCGCTACCTAACTAAAACTTGTACCGAATTAGGGCTTAAAAAAGAAGTTCTACTGATCAAAAAAGGAGATATGCTTTTTTGGCATGGTGCACTTGCCCATGGCGGAATGCCCATCAATGACCCAACCAAAACAAGAAAATCGTTCGTCGTTCACTACTCCACCACGGAAGGACTTTCAAAACACCGTAATTCCACCGTTCTTGAGAAAAAACCAGACCAATACCATGGAGTCACTATTTATTCCAATCCGAAATTGGCCCACCAAAAAGACATCGTAAAATAGACTTTTTCAATGTGAATGAATTAGGTACAATCGATACATTTGAACATTTATTCTATTGCATTGAGCACCTTTCAAATCACTATTTGCTATTGAACAATCAAATTTCAAAGCATTAATGATATCGTACAAAAAATGATCACTTTTTTAGCTTTGATATGCAAAATATAAAGCTACATTTGACCATGAAACCACTAAACATAAAACTATGCGATATAGCTCGTGCCAAACTGAAATTTAACGACGACGATGCCATGGAATTTGTCTCAAGTATTCACGAACTCAATGACCATAGATTCGAAAATCTGGTCACAAAAGAATTTTTGAGTGAAAAGATCAATGGAATCGATCTGCGATTTGTCAAGTTTGAATCAAACATCGATATACGATTTACTAAAGTCGAATCCATGATAAATAACCAAATTGCTGAAGCAAAATCTGATTTAACTAAATGGATGTTTGTTTTTTGGATAGGTCAAATGACCATCACCATTGGCATCATATTGTTATTTATTAAAAATTAACAAAATTCTGACCATTTCAGCCTTGTAAAATGATCAGTTTATTAGCTTTTATTTGCAAAATTTAAAGCTACATTTGACCATGAAACCACTAAACATAAAACTGTACGACATCGCTCGTGCCAAACTGATCTTTAACGATGACGATGCCATGGAATTTGTCTCAAGCATTCACGAACTCAATGACCACAGATTCGAAAATCTAGTCACGAAAGAATTTTTGAGTGAAAAGATGAGTGGAATCGATCAGAGATTCACTAAACTAGAGTCCAATATCGATTTAAGATTTATCACATTTGAATCTGCTACAAATCAAAGATTCAATCAAAATCAATCTAATATTGATCAGAGATTCAAAGATGCCGAATCATTCAATAGCCAAAAGTTCACCGAAATTAAAGCTAGCATCGACACGAAAATTGCCGAAGCAAAATCTGATTTAACTAAATGGATGTTTATCTTTTGGGCTAGCCAAATGACTATTACATTGGGTATTCTTTTATTAATTCTGAATAAATAATTAACAATCGCGCCTATCCATTTCTGTTTTAGCAAACTGCTTTAAATCCCAAAATCCAATGATTGGCTTTGATGATATACTGCTTAAAAAATCAGTTTGATTAAAACCTATCTAAACCTTTACCTTTTTACCCGTACGAACAGCCTCGTAAATCGCATCCACAATGCGTAAATCCCGCAAACCTTCTTCCCCATCCATTGGGATCACGGGCTGCTTGCCATCCAATAAAATCTTAGCCATTTCATCCATTTGAACGGTTTGATGGGTCACATGTGGAAACTCAATCTCGCCTTTGTTCGTTCTCGCCATAATTGGACCATAACCCGTAGCGGGTTTCAACTCAGCAAATCCCTTGGTTCCATCCATAAAAAAGCGGTCCAAATTATTTAAGGCATAGGTCGATAAACAAGAGGCGACCGCACCACCCGGAAAACCCATTTGGAACTGAATCGTCTCATCAACACCCTCCTTAAATTTCACAAAATCCGTCTTCGTTTCTTGGGCCGTAACCCAAATAGGCTCCTCACCGACCATATACCGAGCACCATTCACCGAGTAAATACCAATGTCCATCATGGAACCTCCCCCGGCCAAGGCTTTATTCAACCTCCATTGCTTCGGATCCCCAATCACAAAACCTGACAAGCCTTGGAAAAATAAAATCTTGCCAAATTCGCCTTCACGACGCATGCGGATTACTTCCAAGGTTTTGGGTTCAAAATGCATGCGGTAACCGACCAACAAATGAACACCTGCTTTCTTGCAATAATCGATCATTTCTCTTCCTTCTTTGGCATTTAAGGCCATCGGCTTTTCCACAATCACATGCTTGCCCGCTCGTGCAATTTGAATGGCATTGTCTTTATGCAAAGCATTAGGCGTCGTGATGTACACGGCATCCACTTCCTTGTTTTCTTTGATTTGATCGACGGTCGAGTAATTATAGCGGCTCGACTCCGGGACTTGATACTTCTCCCCCCAGGAGGCCAACTTAGCCGGCGTTCCACTCACCAAAGCCGTGATTTTAACTCGAGGACATGCCTGAATCGCTTTGGCCACCATATTGCTATATGACCCTAATCCCATCAATGCAACCCGTAAAATAGGCCCATCGGCGACGGTTGAACTGGTAATAAGAGGCACAGGCAAACCTGATTTTTGAAGTTCATTCGCTGCAGAAGCAGCAAAAGGCATCGCCATTAAGGGCAACGAAAGCTTTTGTATAAAATCTCGACGACTACGCATAGGTTCCATATTTTTTGTTCTTAATCCTTAAATTCACGTTTACTTACGACATCCGGTTTAGGGAAATCAGCAGGAATCGGAATATCTACTTTGCCTGTGGCGGCCCACTGGGTTCCACGTAAAATACTAGTGATAAACCCAACACAGCTCACCGAATAATCAGCGTGTCCCATGGGCGTATGGAAAATTCTTCCTTTGCCATAATTGATGGTCAACAACATAGGTTCATGTCGGCCAGTCCCCTTGTTTTCAATCGAAGAAAATGCCGTTCCCAATACTTCCATATTTTCTGCTGGGCCCCTCAATCGATCATACATCTCATCTTGCACGTGCATCCAAGTCAAAGGCATTCCTTTGGTGATCGGGTGATTTGCGTTTCGAATTATAATTTGATAATCCTTTTGGGGTCCATGCGAACCCGCACGGCCAGGAGCGGTATCTCTCACCAACTGATTATTTAAGTCATAATACACATAAGGGCCATCCTTTTCTGTTCGATTGCCCCAGCCTCCTATTCCAATCATTTGATTATAAGCAGGCCACTCCGGAAATGAGTTGTCCGCCGCATGAATGATCACCAATCCACCCCCTTTTTTTACGAATCGATCAAAATCCTCTTGGGTCTCCTTCGCCCAAGGCGCAGCATTCCAACCGAAATTACAGATCACCACATCGTAAGCCGCAAAGTTAGGATGAAAGCTTGAATCCATTTTTGACTTAGGCAGGTCAACGGTCGGCGCAAGCCCAGCAATCTTGTATTTATCTACATAATCCTTGCCATTCCAGGTATATTTCGTTCTTTGGACATCTACTGAGAACTTACCTGTTTCCTCCAAATAACGCTTCATCATATAGGTCACTTTCGCCCATTGATCATGGTTATTTTGGCCGTCAATAATTAAGGCTTTAATCAATTTAGCTTTTGCATTTCTGGGTTGATTTGCCATGCCCAACACGGAGCTGAATGAACATAAGGCAATCAATAAAAGGACGAAAGTCGGCCTTAAGCAAAGAATATTTTTCATAGGTTCAGGTTTATTTTTTTTGAATTTACCAAAAATAACAGAATTTCCATCTCAAAATAAAATTTGAAATTTTTCTTTCCAACAATTTGGCATTGGGATTTAAAATGAAAGGCAGGAAATACCATCGTTTGGCAAATGTGAAGTAGCAAATGTTGGTTGGCATTTAAGCGTACAATGTATTTTCAATTATGAATTAGAATCCGAAAAAATATTAAATGAAATACAGGGGTCCTGAATGATTCTAAATTTTAAGCCTGGCCAGCATTTAATTGATCCAATAAATCAAAAGCCCGCTCGATGATTTGGTGCATATCATAATATTTGTACTCGGCCAATCTCCCTCCAAAATACACATTAGCCTCTGCATCCGCCAAAGCCTTATATTGACTAAAAATAGCATTGTTTTCTTGGTCATTCACCGGATAATAGGGCTCCGTAACTTTAGCCACATAGGGCTCTGGATATTCATAGGTAATGCAGGTGGTATCGGTTTGGCCAAACTCAAAGTGCTTGTACTCAATGATACGCGTGTAGGGCGTTTCAGCATCCGTATAATTCATCACGGGAACACCCTGATAATTATCCGTATCCGTTAATTTCTTATGCTCAAAGCGGGTGGTTTTATACTCCAAAGGCCCAAATTGATAGTCATAATATGCATCAATGGGACCTGTGAAAATTATATTTCGGGCTTTGGAGTCCCAGGCCAACTTATCAGCCAAGTAATCTGTTTCCAATTGGACCTCAATCCCTGCCAGTAATTGATCGAAAATCTGGGTATAACCACCGATGGGGATTCCTTGGTATGGGTCGTTGAAATAATTGGTATCGTAGGTAAAACGGACAGGAAGTCGTTTTATGATCTCTTTTGGCAATTCATGGGGGGGCTTCATCCATTGCTTAGAAGTATAGCCCTTAATTAATTTTTCATACACATCACGCCCAACAAGCTTAATGGCCTGCTCCTCAAGGTTTTGTGGCTCTCCTATTTCCTTTGACTGCTCGGCAATAATCGCCTTTGCCTCATTCGGATGTGTAACTCCCCACAATTGGTTAAACGTCCACATATTAAAGGGCAAGGCAAATAATTCACCTTTATAATTCGCAATGGGCCTATTCGTAAAATGATTGAAGGTGGCAAACTGATTAATCCATTTCCAAACACGTTCATTCGAGGTGTGGAAAATATGAGGACCATAAGTATGCATATTAATGCCGTCCACTTTTTCAGTATGGCAATTTCCGCCAATGTGATTCCTCTTCTCTAAAACAAGGCATTTAAAGCCTTTATCTGTCAACTCCCTTGCACAAACGGAACCAAAAAAACCTGAACCGACAATAATATAATCGTACATTTTTTGTAAATTTTATTTTTCAATGAATAAATTTCCGTAAAAAAAACATGATTAAAAAATGATCTAAATTTAATATATTATCACTAACCTGATAATCTATTTAGAAAGAAAGAATTAATGAACAGCTTTACTAACTTTACTAACTTTTGAAAAGTTAGTAAAGTTGGGTAAAGCTAAAGTGAAAAAGCCGAATTTAAAATTGAATAAAACCTCAAAAAGACCCCTAAACCAATGATCAAAAAAGTACT
>Ga0214163_1001153_pt1 | contig 11712 bp, 10 predicted proteins | sample LakMenepilimnion_2_FD_153001 | JGI IMG/M metagenome (GOLD analysis project Ga0214163, IMG submission 153001) | Freshwater microbial communities from Lake Mendota, WI - Practice 15JUN2010 epilimnion v4 | ecosystem: Environmental > Aquatic > Freshwater > Lake > Epilimnion/Euphotic zone | place... | reverse complement strand
CTCGTGCTCGTAATCGAAAGTCGCGTGTCGTGGGTGTTACGTTCGGTCAACACTCGAGCTGACTCTGAATGAAACTAGCCTGGTCCGAGCACGAGCACGAGCACGAGTACGGGCATGGGCACGAGCACGAGCATGGGCCCGAGTCGCAATCAGGTTGGCTAAAATTATTGCTTCAAGAGCCCTTTAAAGGATTTCGCCAAACACCCAGCGATGCCCATCGGGGGTGACGATTCCGAACTCGCGCATTCCCCACGGTGTATCTGCGATCGGATGCCAGATCTCCACCCCTTGCTTAACAAGCCGCTGATACATCTCTCGAGCGGAGTCCACATGCAGATAACCGACCCAGCTATGGTCGATTGCCTGTCGCATCGGAACGATTCCGGGGCAGTCTCCGATCCGCAGTCGGCATTCCCCGAGTCTCAAGAAGCTCCAGCCATGGACTCTCAATTCTTCTTGAAACCCTAGCTTGTCGATGTAATACGCCCGACTGGTTTCGAGATCTTCCACGGCTAGAACGAACGTGGACTTTGTTACCTCTGACATGCTCATCCCCTCGGTCTACTCTCGAACGTTAATTCCCAAAACGTTCGAGAACTATACCATAGGGACGGAACGCTTGGCTTGTTCGGCCTTATTTGACCAGTTTGCGTCTGCGGAGAGCTGCTAAACCGGCCAACCCGATTCCAGCCAAAGCCATCGAAGTTGGTTCTGGGACAGCGATGCGTCCAGGCGAGCCGATTTCTGCATTATTGAAACTGCGAAATGCGCCGTTGACTCCAATTTGGCTCAGTTGAGAAATCGAACCGGTCAAGCCAGCCGCATTATCAAACGTCAAGCCAGTCGTCGCCGCACCAAACGAGACGCTTGCTTGCACATTACCCGCAGCATCAAAGATATTAACTCCGTCCCCGCCTGTACCTAACCCAACCCCACTTCCGTTGTAGCTGCCAATTACTACCGAACTAGTATCCGAACCAAACCAAGCTTGATTGAACGCTATAACACGGGCGGCGTAGTTGGCGGCAGATGTTTCCAAGAAGACAACCGATTGCCCCGCAGCAATACTTGTGACCTCTGTTCCGAAAGGGACCGATGCTGCGAAGCTCGCCGAACCATCGTCCATCCGCCATCCGGTAACGTTGATCGCGCTCGCGCCGCGATTCGTCAGTTCAAACCAATCGACTGCATACGTCAAGTTACCACTACCCGCAGAATACACCTCGCTGACGACCAAGTCAGCATAAGCACTCGCCGTTGTGGCAAACAGCCCAACAATCACTGCAAAAAACGACTTCATGATGCCCCCTCTAAGAACCAATAGCGAATCCGGATCCGAATAACTCTTACAATCCGAATAATTTACTGTCTTAATATAAATCGACGGGCAATCGCATGTGTTAAGCTTGCGTTAGCGCGACATGAAGAATCGCCGCAAGCTTGACCAGTCGGTCAGCCAGGAATCGGCTGCATCGAGCAGCCAATCGTACGATGGAGCACTGGGGGTAGCATACCCGGTACTCCCACCTAAAAACGAACTGAAACTCTCATCGCTCGATGCGCTCGAAGTTACCGCTGCGGGGCCTCGCGAAGCCAATACGCTGTCGATCGAGAAGGCTTGTACACCATCGAAAATCCAGTCCAGCGGTTGCTCGATCTGATCGATCGCTCCGCTGAGAAACAACGAGAAACCTTCTACGCCGGAGTCTGCAATCGCTCGCTTCGCTTCTTCGATCCCCCAAGGAATCGACTCAAAACGCCAACGCCGTGCTGGCATCAAGCCACCGACTGCATCGGTCAGCAAACAGACATAATCCAGTCCTGAATCAATCAGGTAGCGAACATCGTGATAAATACTACCAGCCGCAATGCAAGCACCGACAACTACCGTTGGCTGATCGCTGATCGAGCGATACAACTCCACACGTTTAGCTAAGTGCTCGACTTGCATCAAATCCGATGGCATCTTGGGAATCCACTCATCCGCCAAATAGTATTCGCTTGCACCCCCACCACCGCCGCTTCGCGATCTGAAAAACTGCAACTCCATCTGTTCTGCATGCATCAATGTTCGTAGCGAACAAGGTTCATCCACCATGATGGGGGCAATGCTTAAACCGTCATCGAGCGATCGCTCCAAAGACTGCTGCAAACTATTTCCAACGACCGAGATCCCGCACCTTTTTCGCAAGCGATCCAGCACTAAACGCAGCGAATCACTAGCCGGAGTATCGATCCCCAATCTCGTAAAGACTGGCACAGGCCAATACAATTTGCGTCCACTTGTTTGGCTGGTAATACGGCAGCCCGTATCGGTTCGATCCCCCAAACCGGGTGAGTGTTCGAGCCGCTCTGCTAATGACTTCGGAACGAAACGTCCTTCAGAGATTCGCTTCGGACCATCACCGCTCCCCTTAGACTTCTTCGTATTCATGGCTCAATCCGGCTTCCGATAAACACGAAACTCTTTCAAGGCCGATGCCCTGATCCCAGCCTTCATCAACAACAAACTCAGCTTGAGTCGATCTGGTTCGCGCAGTCTCGCTTCTTCGATGTCGGAGCTGATGCTTTGCGCTTCACCCCGAATGTAAATGCTACCACCTCGCATCTGCGCCCCGAGATTTGGTCCCGCATTTCCACCGATCACCAGCGTACCCGATTCCATCCGATATCCCGCATGCGAACCGACATCGCCTCGCACCAGCAAATCCGCGCCTCGCAACGATACCCCAGCCCTATTGCCAGCATCCCCCAACACAACGTTCAGCCCACCGATCGCCATCGCACCCAACGAATCAGACACCGAGCCCATCACTGTTAGTGTCCCGGACACTTGGGAGTGCCCAAAGTAATCCCCTGCGTTCCCTTGCACGACACATTCGCAGTTGTCGGTGTTCGCAAAACCGTAAGCACCAACGCTCGCGCCGGTTTCGGCTTTCAACAGATCCTTCAAACCACATCCTACAAAGTCACAGCCTTGCGTCGTGAGCAGCACCACGTAAATCGCATCATCATCCCCGCCGCTCGCTTGATTGCTCGCTGCTTGGCTGGTCGCTCCTTGATGAATCGCTCCCGGTTGACCGCTTGCTTGTCCGGTGCCTGGTTGTCCAGAGCCTGCTTGTCCAGTGCCTGCTTGTCCAGTGCCGAGTTTTGCAGTATCGATTTGTCCGTCTGCACCACCTCGCACCCAGTCCCCTCTAGCAATCGCGCGCGCTACTGCATGGACAACCTGCCCGGGTTCCAACTGGTCAACGCGTAACTCAATGATTCGAGCCATGAGCGGGTTCCGTGGATTCTGAGCTACTTCCTACCGCACTACTAGTTACCGTGCTACTACTTGCCGTGCCACCACTTGCTGTGCACTCATCGAGCAAATGGAACAGACTTCGCCACGACTCGCCACTACCGGTACTCAATGAAATCGCGCAAGATCGCGCATTGGTATAGCCTTCTGTGCAGCCGGCTTGTTGCATCGCCGGGCCGACATCCTTCGTCGCACTCTTGACTAACCCTGGCAATTCAAAACCACGGTCGCCACCCATACCACAGCACTTTCCTTCGTGCGGTTGGATCACGGTCTGCGAACAAGCGTTCGCGACCTTGACCATCGCATCCCCCCAGCCGAACTTTTGGTTCGAGCAAACGGAATGGATCGCCACGCTCGATTTCTTTTTGCGCACCGACAACTTCGGCAGCAGTGCTTCTGCAAACAACGATGAATCGACGACGTTTATCCGTTGCAGTTGTTCACGACGAACCGCATCGAGATCGCTCAACCCCTGCTTGAGAAACGCAGTACACGATCCTAAATCCATCACCACTGGACGGCGTCCGCGATCGCTCCATATCCACATCGCATCGATCAGTTCGGCTTGTTTGCTCAACGCCGTATCTACAAATCCCTTCGAGGAGAACGCTTGACCACAACACAACCCAACGGCGTTCTTCGGTATATGCAACTTGACCTTTGCTCGGTCCGCCACTCGCACCAGAGCACCGGCTGTTCCGTGCATCATCCGCGACATGCATGTGGGCCAATAGACGTAGTCGCACTCTTCGATTCCTACCAACAAGGAGCGGTCGACTTGTTCGTTCTGTTCGCCCAATCCACGGTGCCACTGCGGGAATCCGGAGAATAGACTTCCCATCCCTTTGGTCATTCCCTGCATCGCGTCGGATCCCAAGAATCCTGCGGCGACTCGCCCTAAGGATAGACTTGCACCGACAGCTCTCTCGGCCAGTCCAAATTGGGCTCCCAAATTAGCGGCAACACGTTTTGCCATCGGCGATACGCTCTCGCGTCGCAACTGCTTGATCAAATCACCCGTGTTGATCGCAACTGGGCAATCCATCGCGCACAATCCATCCGTTGCGCAAGATTGTTTCCCTGCAAACTCATATTCAATATCGAGTTGCTTGGCCAACTCTGTGCGACCTTGCGCAATGAGTCGCTGCCTTGCTCGTCGCAAGACGATCCGCTGCCGTGGGGACAACGTAAAATCGCGGCTCGGACATCGCGGTTCACAAGCCCCGCATTCGACACACTTGTCGACGATGTCTTCTACTACTGGCAAATCTTTGATGTTCTCTAAATGCAACTTTGGCTTGTTGGTCAAAATCACATCTGGGTTGAACAAACAATCGGGATCGACCGCCGCCTTTAGCCGTCGCATCAAAGCAACCGCATCGCTACCCCATTCGGTCTCGACGAACGGAGCCATGTTACGCCCCGTTCCATGCTCGGACTTCAGCGCTCCATCGAATCGATGCACGACCAAATCGACCATGTCGTCAATCAATCGAGCGTACTTGTCGTTGTCCTTCTGGCTCGCCATCGGTTGAGAGATGACGAAGTGCAAGTTCCCATCTTTCGCATGCCCGAAAATGATCCCGTTGGCATACTCATGTTTGCGGAACATGACTTGCAATTCAAGGATCGCGTCGGCCAAGCGAGGCAATGGAAAGTTGATATCTTCGAGAATCGCTGCTTCACCTCGACCTCGCATCGCAGCGACCGCTGGATACATCCCCTTACGGAGCTTCCACAAGTTCGCTTGCTCTTTTTTATTCTGCGTAAAAGAGATCGCGCTCAAGGGTTTCATGTTCGGTGCACACTTGGTGCGGAACGTCTCGAGTTTCGCTGCCAAAGCGTCCTTATCGGTCGCTTGAAACTCGAACAACAATCCCATCAACTTCTGATGCTCGCTTAACCTTCTTGGCAGATCCTCAGGAGCACCATCCAAGTTGCGTATGGATTCAAGGCTTGCGCGATCCATGAACTCCACTGCGTCCGCTTCGATGGCAATTAACTCAGGGATGATATCACAAGCCGCATGAGCGTCGGCAAAGAAACCTAAAGCGGTCGCCTTCTCGGGCAAGTCCGGTAGCGTGCGCAAGACCGCTTCGCTGATAAACGCCAGCGTTCCTTCGGCTCCAATCAGCACATGGCTTAGAATGGCCAATGGATCGTCATAGTCGACAAACGCATTCAGTGAATAGCCAACCGTGTTCTTCTGCTGATACTTGCGTCGGATCTTATCCAACAACGCATTGTTTTGAAGAATGCTATCTCGGATCGCCAGAAGCTCTGTGCACAAGCCGGCTTTCTGCTCGCGAAACCGCTGCGACTCTCCTTCTCGCGAAGTATCCCATACCGTTCCATCTGGGAGGATAAATCGGATCGAGTCCAACGTGTGATATGCATTGTTAACAACCCCGCAGCACATACCGCTTGAGTTGTTCGACAACATACCGCCGAGCATGGCGGAATTGATACTTGAAGGATCCGGACCGATCTTGCGACCGAAGTTCTTCAGGTTCGCGTTGACGAGTCCGCCGATGGCACCTGGTTGAACGCGAACTCGCATCCCGCCATCCAAAGGCTCGATCTTGCGCCAATGCCGACCGATGTCGACGAGCCAACCATCGGTTACAGATTGGCCGGACAAGCTCGTACCACCGGCCCGAAAGCAGACCGGCACACGCTTGACCTTCGAAGCCGCCAAAATCGCTTGCACTTCCTCTTCGCTCCGAGGCTGCATCACAGCCTGCGGAATCAGCAAATAGGGTCCAGCGTCATTGGCAAATGCATACCGTTGCCAAACCTCGGTCAGAATGTCCGTACACGGTCGGTCAACGTTCATAGCAAGAGAGCTTACTGGCTAGCGGTCAAAGAATTTCTTAAATGCGTAAAAAGTCACGGCACGTCCTGCGCGAGCGATCGAAGTCGTCAGCGGAATCTGCTTGGGGCAAACCGAGACGCAGTTCTGTGCGTTACCGCAAGCTTGCACGCCACCTGGAGCCGTTAAGACCTCGAGCCGTTCCTTCTCAAGACTCTTCGCGACTGGGTGCGAATTGAACAGCATCGCTTGGGAAATCGCATGTGCACCGATGAACTCGGATTCGTAAGCACCCTTCTTGCGGGCTTCGAACGCTTCATCGCTTTCCCCAGCTTGTCGCTGTACTTCGACTTTGTTGAATTGAGGGCAAGCGTCCAAGCAGCAACCGCAGCTCATGCACTGGCTCAATGGATAGTTTTGTTCTTGATCGTCTCGGGTGATCCGAGGACCAGCACCCATATCATAGTAACCGTCGACCGGCACCCAGGCTTGCACCCGTTTGAGGGAATGGAACAAACGCGAGCGATCGACCATCAAGTCCCGGACGACAGGGAACTTGGTCATCGGTTGCAATTCGATTTCAGCAGGGTTGTCTTCGAGCAACCGATCCACCAACGCCGAGCAGCTTTGACGCACTCGCCCGTTGATAACCATCGTGCACGAACCGCAAACTTCTTCTAAGCAACCGCAATCCCAAGCGACCGGATTGACTTTCTTACCTTCCGAAGTCTTCGCTTGTGCAGCGATCTTTTGCAAGACGCTGATGACGTTCATGTCTGGCTCATACTCGACTTGATGTCGTTCCCAATACGGCGGTGTTCCCGGTCCGTCTTGGCGCAAGACACGCACATTGATCTTGGAAGGTCGGCGATCACTGCTGGTTGAGGATGTATTAGCTTCAGGACCTGGGGCAATCATCGAAATACCTTTCAGGGACTATTTAAACGTTGGTTGAATCTTGTTTGTTATCTCGTTGAACTGAGGTTCCGAAAAGGATTTTCCGGAACGCGATTTAAGCTGCTGTACGATTTAAGCGAGGTGCTATTAAAGCAACTGGCTGAGGGGGCTTTAGACCGCACCTACCAGTTTCTTTCCAGCAGACTTACCATCGGCTTGGCCGTCGGCTTGTCCAGCTTGCTCAGCTGCCTTATTGCGTTCCTTCCAAACCTCTTCGATCACTTCTGCTCCGACTAGGCCGTAAAGCCGTGGTCGTGGTTTGAGCAACCTTGTATCGATGTCTTCGTAAGTCAAATCAGGCTCACTGCCGTTCCAGCTACAAACCGAAGACTTGAGGAATTTGCGGGTGTTCTCATCGAACGCATCGCACCACTTCTCGGCTTCCTTCTTGCGTTCAACCGGATCGGTTGCACTGAGGCTTGGCATGCAGAAGTCTGGCTTGTAGTGAGCTCCACGGCTCTCGTCTCGCATCAACGCACCCTTGAGAATGCACTGTGCGATCGGGATCATGTCTTGCACGGACTTGGTGAACATCACGTTCTGGTTCGTCCAGTTTCCGGTATCAGCTAGCGAGCATCGAGCGGATCGCTCAAGCATTTGAGTAACGCGATCGTAGGCTTCCGTGAGCTGATTGTTGTATCGAACAACGGTCGCAGCGCGGGTCATCGTATCCCCGAGCTCTTGGTGGAGCAGATAAGGATTCTCGCCAGCAGCAGAAGCTTGCGACAAGAGCTTCTTATGTCGCTCTTGATGCTTGCTTTGCGCACCTTCGAAGATGCTCTTCGGAAGATCAGCAGCGGCCTTGTTGTTCTTCATCCAGTTCACGATGCCGGGACCGACAAAGAGACCTGAGAAGATGCAACTTAGCAACGAGTTAGCACCGAGTCGGTTTGCACCGTGGTACTGGTAGTCGCATTCGCCGATTGCATACAAACCGGGGATGTTGGTCGACTGATTGCGAGGCGATCCCGGTAGCAATCCACCATCGGCATTCGCTTCGTAATCGACCCACAATCCACCCATGCTGTAGTGAACCGCAGGGAAAATCTTCATTGGTTCTTCACGAGGATCAACGCCTTGGAACTTCTCGTAGATCTCGAGAATACCGCCGAGCTTGCGATCGAGTTCATGGCGAGGGATATGGGTCAAATCCAAGTAAACGCACATGCGGTTCGGATCGACCGACAAACCTTCGTTAACGCAAATGTTGAAAATTTCGCGAGTCGCGATATCTCGAGGAACCAAGTTCCCGTACTTGGGGAATCGCTCTTCGAGGAAGTGATATCGTTCGCTTTGAGGGATCTGCTTTGGCGGACGCGTGTCGTTCGGACGGCGTGGCACCCATACTCGACCACCTTCTCCACGAGCCGATTCGCTCATCAGACGCAGTTTGTCCGCACCTGGAATCGCAGTCGGGTGAACTTGGATGAACTCCCCGTTGCCGTACTTCGCACCGGCTTGGAAACATCGGCTAGCTGCACTTCCTGTGCAGAAGACCGACATCGTCGAGCGACCGTAGACCAATCCACAACCCCCGGTAGCGACGATCACCGCGTCAGCAGCGAAAGATCGGATCTCCATCGAGACCATGTCTTGAGCTACCGCACCGACGCATCGACCGTTGTCGTCGAGGATTGGCCCAAGGAAATCCCAGAACTCATACTTCTTAACAAGGCCGGCCACTTCGTGCCGACGGACTTGCTCATCCAAAGCGTAGAGCAATTGCTGACCGGTTGTCGCTCCAGCAAACGCAGTCCGCTTGTACAGCGTTCCACCGAATCGGCGACGATCGATAAAGCCTTCGGGTGTTCGGTTGAAAGTCACCCCGAGGCGGTCCATCAAATCGATGACTTTTGGAGCCCAGTAAGCCATCTCTTTGACGGGTGGCTGGTTTTGCAAAAAGTCTCCACCGTAAATCGTATCGTCAAAGTGATTCCATTCGTTATCACCTTGCTGACGCGTCTGGTCGTTGACGCTGTTGATCCCACCCTGCGCACAGACACTGTGCGATCGCTTTACCGGGGTAAGACTCAAAAGATCGACTGGCACCCCAAGCTCCGCTAGCTTCATCGTAGCGGAAAGCCCTGCCAATCCTCCACCGACGACCAACACTCGATTGTTAGCCATGTTGCTCTCTTCTCACTTTTTACGGAAATAGTGCTTTTGAACTGTAGTGCTTTTGAACTGTTCGTGTCGCAGTTGTTCGCTGCGACTGAATTTTAATGCTGACCGCAAATCCTTGGCCCGAACGATTATTCGTGGTTGGAATGCCCGTCGGTGGTTTTGTGAGCATCGGGCTTAATCATCCGACCCTCAACGCGAACCTTGTACATCTTGTCTTCAACTTCTTTAGCCGCAACCGGATCGGTTTTGATCACCGCTGCCAAGGAACTTAGGCCAGCTAATCCGATGATTACCCCGAAAGCAGCACAAGCGATCGAAGCTCGCTTCTGTGCCTTGGGCGAAATCCAGACACCCCAGGTAATCCCAGCCGTCCAGATTCCGTTTGCCAAGTGATAGCAACAAGCCAGAACCCCGACCAAATAGAACAGAGGCCAGAAAATGCTCAGGCTTCCCATCGCTTTTGCTAGCGAACTAGCTGCGTTGTATGGGCGGAATTGAGCCATTCCAATTGGTTCGACCAATCCCAACCACCAGTCCCAGTGGAACCAGCCGTGCAGGTGCAGCACGTGGGTAAAAATGAAGAGAAACGCGATGTACCCGGTGATCCGTTGGGCCGAGTACCGTTTGTTGCTTGTATACGTATAGTTGCGTGTATTCGACTGCCCACTCATCGCGATCCAAACACCGACGATCGCATGGAACAAGATCGGCAAGAAGATGAAAACCCATTCGACGACCGGTAGAAACGGAATCGAATGGATCGCGAAGACCGCGTTTTGGAAGACATCCGGACCGCCGCTCAAGCTAGCATTCGTGAGCAAGTGGACGCACATGTACGCCCCGACTGGGACCAACCCGCTGAGCGAGTGGAGTCGCCGGATCAAAAAGTCATGCTTTTTAAGGAAGGATAGGGATGGGCCGGCGGGACTCGATGGGGACGATTCTGTGGAGGTCATTCTCTAAACTTTTCTACGGCTACGACTTCAACCGATGGTGGACGGCGGACGACGAAATATTGCCCTGACGACAGGAACCTTACGAAAGGTTTCTGTACGAAAGGTTACTGTAGAGGATAGCCCACAATTAACCAATTACCAAGTCTTCCGAACCCCTATAACCCCTACAAACTCGGAACTCTACCGTGTTCGTCTATCCTAATTGGATTAATCGGCACCCTTTCGGCGCCCCCTCCGGAGGAAACATTCAGTTTTTTGTGATTTCGTTGACATTACCGCCGATAACGAACTATACTCGAACCCGGTCTGACGGGCGGGTTACCCGGCCGTAACTTTCCTTGTCCTCCTCACTTCCTGAATATTCGGACTTCGGTTGACTCATGACACGACTCGGCCAAATCTTCACGTTGCTGCTCCTGATCCTCAGCGTCGCATTTTTCGTCGCTTCGGTCGCCGTGAACGCGTCTCACAAAAACCTTCGTGAACAAGTCACGGAGTACCAAGCTCGCCAACGATCTTTAGAAACGTCGATCGACGAGCTGAAGAAAGCCGGCGAGACGAACAAGACGCAGCTGGCTCAAGAGCAAGTCGCACGACGCGTTTCGCTCTCCGCTCTTCAAACTCAACTCGATACCGAGCGTGAGAAGAATCAGCAAGCCAACACGCAACTCAATGACTTGAACTCGAAAAATACACAAGCTACGCAAAGTTTGGCGCAAACGCTCGCTGAACTGAAGCGAATCACCAGCGAAAATGATCTTCTCAAGCAAGAAATCGACAAGATCATCACCGACCGTAACGGTCAACGTCGCACGGTGATCAACCTCACCGACGAACTTAACAGCCTCAAGAGCAAGCGAATCGACCTTGAGTCGGAAATCAAGAACCTCCGAGACCAAGCGACTTTGTACCAAGCGATGGCTGATACTCGTGGAGCTGCACTCGCCGCTGCCGGTATCAAAGATCCAGATGACGTTCCACCAAGCGACCTGAAGGGTGTTGTCCTTGCTGTAGGATCTGACTCTTCGGTTGAAATTTCGGTTGGTCGCGACGATGGACTTCGCCAAGGGCATCAACTTGACGTCTTCCGAAATGGCTCGTACCTCGGTCGAATTGAAATCCGAACCATCGCTGACGACAAAGCGGTTGGCAAGGTTCTTCCAAGCTTCCGAAAAGGCTTTATCCAAGCCGGCGATCGCGTTGCATCCAAAGTTTACTAGTCAGCATTTGAATCGTTATTGAGGATGGTTGCACATCCTCGATCACTACGCGTCGCATTCCTTCGAATCCTCCTGTTTCCTGCCACAGCATCGATTATGTCCAAGCAACCGATCTCGATCTACACGATGATGATCATCCTGGCCAATATCTTCATGTTGCTGGCTTGTATCTTCATGGCTATCGAATACTTTGGCCGATGGGGTGGGCCTTCCTCTCCTAAAGCCCCGAATGTGCAATGGACGCACCAACTCTCCGATTCGAACAACGTCTGATTCCAACGCGGAATCTTCCGATACGGAATTTTCCAATACGGTATCTTCCGATACGGAATCTTA
>Ga0214163_1001145_pt1 | contig 11772 bp, 8 predicted proteins | sample LakMenepilimnion_2_FD_153001 | JGI IMG/M metagenome (GOLD analysis project Ga0214163, IMG submission 153001) | Freshwater microbial communities from Lake Mendota, WI - Practice 15JUN2010 epilimnion v4 | ecosystem: Environmental > Aquatic > Freshwater > Lake > Epilimnion/Euphotic zone | place... | reverse complement strand
TTCAGTGGCGTAAATGGCAGCACGCAGCTTTCCAATGCTGATTGAAATTTTAGACAAGGCTTTAATGCGCTTCTCTAAATCTTTGCGATCTGACCTATTTAGACCATCTGCAATTTTCCATCTTTCCCAGATTCGATCTGTTTCCTTGTCTACATTTTGAGCGAGTAAGAAAAGTTGCTTGTGGTCGCTGAGAATGATTTTTGGAATAACCGAAAGAGTAAGGTTGTCTGAGTTTGTAGAATCCATTGTCGTGTGTTGTTTAGTTGTTAGCGTCAGCTTGTTTGTTGCTGACGAATGGAGAGTAATACTTTTAAAAGAATACGCAACAACTATTTCAAACGATAGTGTGGAATGTGTCGCAATGCGTTGTCTGTCATGACAATAAAAGTTCTACGCTCGATTACATTCTCGGAAAGCATACTACGGATTACATCACGCATCCGGCTCTGTCTCAGCCCAAATTCAGCTTCTAGTTGTGTCCTGGTCTTCCACTCACTCGGTGGTGTATCACAGCTAGTGCTCCTGCATACCTGAAGAGCAGCAAGCCAATCAGAATTCTTTGAATCCTGTGGGTAAATACCACTTTCCGTTGGCTTCTCGTCTGGCGTGCCATGCTTGCCAGTCACCTGTTTTTTCGTTGATCGTGCCATATATCCAGCCGTTAGAGTGTCTTAAAGTCGAAGTGTGACCTGAATTATAGCTCATATCCAGCTCACATAACGCACCGCTAGACATTGCCACCCTTTTGTCAAGACCAGCAATCGCAACAGAGTCAGCGGCATGGATGTGGCCGAAGATACATGAGCCATAGACTAAAGCGTGCTGTCGGCAAGCGTTGATCCCGTGGTGGAAACCATGAAGGAATCTGACATTGCCAAGCTGGATGATACCTAACCGCTTGTGATAAGGCTTCACAACGCATTTGAGCTTACCATACAGTTCCGCAAGTTCCATGCATCCTTTCATCGCATAGTCTGCCTTAATGCCTGCTGTATGGTTCTCAGCGAGGTCGTAGAGCCTCTTGTCGTGGTTGCCTTCTAGCACATGGCTAGGCTTCCATTGACGCAGAAACTCACAACCTGCTGTCCAATCTGCCAGCATAGACTCAGCCTGCTCTTCAGCACCTGCTCCACGTCTTAGTGGTCTAAGATCGAAGATGTCTCCACCGAAGATCTTATCATGCGGCTTAAACTCCTTCGTGAACTCATGCAGCGTCTTTACCGTCGCACTGTCCTGTTTGTCTCCGTGCAGATCAGTTGCGAAGATAAAGCGGCGCATAGTTATTTAGACTTACGTTCGATGAGTTTCTTGGCAGATTCAAGAGTGTCTTTCACACCTGCTAAGGCTCCTGTGGCTAAGTAAACACGATACTTGCCAGAGGTTGACTTGATGATTCGTGAACCGTCTGTGCCGTTGAGGATGTTGGGTGATGCTGAATCGGGTTGGAATCGGAGCATTGCTTCCTTAATGGGAGCGTGCTCAGTATCTGAATTGTTTAGACGATCCCAAACTTCATGATGAAGTAATGTTTGTGCAAAGTCTTTGTATTCATCAGGCACTGTGATGCCTAACATTGGAAGTCTTTCTTTCTGTTCCATCAATACCTTTTTAGAGACAGGAACCTCTTTACCATAAACAAGTTTACCCATTCTAGAATCAAAGGTTGGAATGTCTCCACGCCCAAGTTGACCAGACCAAAAGCCAATTTTACCGTATGAAATACCTCGCACATTAGACCGAACAAACTCAGCAAATTCATCTGCTGGCATATTGTTAACGGCATCAATAATAGACGATGCTTTTGGGAAAAACTCTTCGGCAGCAACTTTCATCTGCTCCTTTAGTTTGTTTTGAAATCCAAAAGACTTAAACTTCTGCATCATCACATCAACTGCGCCTTCATTAAAGGTGCCTTGTTCAGCAGAATCTAAATATTGCTTTCCTTCTTCTGTTCCAAGTAGTGTGGCAAAAGCATCCTCTGGTCGAATCTTTGCACCATTTTCAAATGGAGCGTCAGGCCAATTCTTTTTGATAGTTTGAGCAAGCAACTCCTGCCGTTGAATAGAAGACAACGTAATGCCATATGATTTCACCACATCACGTATTGTGATGCCTTTATCACGCATTTCTCGCATGAATGCGCCAAACTTCTTGGCACCTCCTTTAACCTCTCCACCACCAACTTCTTTGGCAATGGTGTTAATATCTCTGGAAGTAATGGATGATGGCTGGAAGCGTTTGGAGGATTCTGGTTGGTTAGCTTTCACTTCCTCCTTCTCCATCCTCTTCGTAGCCTCATCCATAGCCTTTTTAACCGCCTTTTCCTTCGATTCTGCGACTCCGATTAGCTTTCCAGTGTCATCGTATGTCCTGAAGAGTTTAGAGCCTGTTTTGTTGAGGATACGGAAGCCGTCGGGATTGGTGTAGGCTTCACCGTTAGGGAGGGATTCGGGAGTGAAGGCGTCTGGTTGGAAACGTTGGACAAAGATGTCATAAGCGTTCTCCTTCACCATCTTCAAACGATTGTTTGTTGGCGTTACATCGGTAAGACGTTCGATGCGGAAGTCACGGAAAGCACTTCCTTCTGTCCTGCGGTCTTTGCCTTCTTTAGTGGCTAGGGTAAGCGGGTCAATGGTAGGTTGGTTTATGTATCCTTTTTCTTCTAGTCGCTTGGGTAAAGTGACGTTCATTGCTTCTGCAATTAGGTCACGCTTCATGGCTCCTACTTTGGCATTACCTTTGCCTAGCAATTCAGCAGATGGCATAGCAGCATCTTCACCTTTTGAAAGGTTCCTCAAGCTAGCTCCAAAGTCTGTCATGAAGTCGTTTATACCGTTCCAGACTCCTTTGTACTTTGGATTGTCTAGGATCTTCTGAGCGTTTGCTTTAACTCGGCTCAAGTCGATGTATTCCACATTGAAACCACCTGCTGAATTGACGGTGATTGCTGTCGGGTAAACTTCTTGTCGAGACGCTGGACGAACGCCAGGACTCATCTTCCCTGTCTTCGGATTATACTTGTAAACAGGGTTGTTCACCGTGTCGAAAGTCGGGCCATCATCCATTGCCATAGAAGCATAAAGCTGACGCATATTGGCAAGCTGTTGATTGCCCATTCCGCGATCTTTAGCAACTTGCAGGAAGCTTTCAAAGACATTACTGGGAGTCTGAGAAGTGATTTCAATACGAGCACCTTTGCTGTTAATGTCAGTAGGCACGCCGCTTTTCTTTGTCACTCGGACTGTCTTCTTATCTTCATCTGGCAAGCTTTGGTAGAGAGCTTTAGCTGCATCAAAGTCGGCAGCAGTAATCGCTTTTCGTTCCTTTTCAGTCAGTGGTCTTTGTTCAGTTGGATCTAGAACATCACGAGTTGCACCGAATGTTGCTGTTGCCCATGCTTTGAGTTCACGAGGATGCTTTGGAGCAACAACCTCTCTAGGCTTGCCAACGACACTTTTATCACGGCCAAGGTTCCTACTAAACGCACGCTTAAGCACTGGGTCGAGTTGTGGAACACGGACTGGCTTACCTTCAGCATCAGTGAAGAATGCTGTAGGATCTTTGACGCTCCTATCTGCAAACATCTTATCGTTGATACGATTGAGGATCTTATCATCAATGTTCTCCAAGATTTGACGATGCCACATTGGCAAGCGGTCAGGATTAAACACACCTGTTCTAGACCTTCCCATGAACTTCTCAGTGTATGCTGCTGTCATCTCATCAATGACAAATTCTCTGGCTTTATCCACTGCTTCAGGGCTGAATCCAGCAGGGTTGTCGAGAACAGAAGCTTGCTCTAAAGCGTACTTGTAACCTTGAGGATTGTTCTGGTATTTCTCCGCAAGTTCAGCGGCTTTCTTGGCGAACTCCTTGTCATCAAACAAACCGTTCTGAATGATGTTACCCTCTGCGTCTTTCTTGGGAAGATAAACGTCACTAAGTGCCTTCTGTAACTCTCCACGAACTCCAACATTGAACAACTGGTGAAAGACTTCATGCTGAACACTGCCAGCGTTCATTCGGTCAGGATTGATCGTGATCGTGTTGGTTGAGTAATCAAACTCGTTGAAAGCGTTCTTTCGTTGTGAATGTGGCACTGTCTTCACAGTTGCACCCATGCTTTCAGCTAGACGCAAGCTATCAAGCATATCAGCGGCACGTTCTGGTCCTGCCACCTGAATAGCTCTGTTCATGATCTCGCCATAGTCGGCTCTGGCTTGATCGTCTGTGATGTCGTTAACGAAAGATTTGATGTCACCTGCTGCGTTCCTCTGACTTCTAGCAGTGGATCGTCCTGCAATAGACTTCATGGCATCGTAGGAAGCATCCCAAGCACCTCCTAAACCACCGATTGCAGCACCCGCTCCAAAGCCTGCTGCTGCACCTTGTTCACCATCTGCGGCGTAACCTAAAGCAGCACCAACTGGAGCCCCTAGAGCAGCGTTCTTTGTAGCTTGTCTGGCAACGTCTCCGGCATATTGCACGAAAGGTTGAGTAAAGAGCAGCTTTTCAGCTATCTTGCGAGCTTCTGGACTAATATTGGCAGAAGTTGCCATCTTCTCAAAGATGCCTGTCCTAGATGGTCCAGACTTGGCAACTTTAGCAGCAGCACCAATGAAGTCTGCGGTTCTTGATACACCAGACAAAGCTCCACGAGCGATAACTGGAGCCGCTGAACCTATTAAAGTTCCCATTACTGCTCCCTCAGTTCCACCTTCTTGATAACCAACGGCACCGCCTAGCGTTCCTCGCAGTGCGGCATTCTCAAGCCCTAGCTTGTTGGCTAGATTAATCACACCTTTACCAAGATCAGCAGCACCTTTGACGGTGCCAGCGCCTAGCTGAACGCCAGTTAATCCAGCCTTTCGAGCACCTTCACCGACCTTAGTGGCGAACTTCTCTACGTTAGGTATAAATGATTCACCTGTCTCAACGCCTCTATAAACTCCCTTTGTGACATTTTGAGCCACGTCAGGAGCTACTGCACCAGCAGCAGCAAGCGGTTTCTTTGCGGCTGCTTTGTAAATGCTCTTCACTCCAGACCGTGCAACGCTCTTAGCTAGTCCTGCAAGCGTAACGGCATCAAGATAGGATGCACCCTTAGCAACTTCAGGAACTGGAGAGCCTTGAATGAGCTTCTCGGAGATGTCAGCAAGGTCGAGAGATTCAATCTCAGCCTGTCTCTGACGATTGATAAATGCCTTGTAGTCGTCTTCAGTTGTTGCAGACACTTCTTCAGAAGGCCATGCATAAGTCAAACCAGTGGCACCCTGCTGTTGTGGGACATCGACAAGCCTGTTTGTGGTCGGTGTCTTAGCCACGAACTCTTCAAACGTAGGAATGCGTTCTTTAGGTTTGATCAGCTTTTGACCTAGATTGACAATATCAACAGTGCCAGCAGCTACACCTCTGAGAGCGGATTCGGTAACTCCTTCACCTGCTTTTGTAACAGCAGCGCCAGCACCTTTTACAGCATCACCCACGATTGTCCCAAGAGCATCACCTGCAATGCCAGCAAGATCTCCCCAGGAGAGCTTCTTGTCTGCGCTGTAGTTGTTGAGCATGACATACTCATCGACTGGAAGATTCGCGATGAAATCACGAGTGTCAGCTATGTTGTTAAACTGAGAAACATCATACGCCACATCATCTCCAGTTCGCGGATATTTAGCTTGTAGAATAGACTTAATTTCCTCATCCGACATCGAATCAGGAAACTCAGCTTCAATTTTTCGTGATGGGATCGAGATGATTTTAGGCATGTTATTATTTCAATTCTTTACCATTCCAGACCTGACGAGTGAAACCTTCTTGAACTGGTTGTGGAGTTGCTGCATTTGCATCGGCTGGTAATCCAGCATTATCTAGCGGGAGTGATCCAAGATCAAAGGTTTCAAGATTTAAACTTGGAGACTTTGCAGACTGTCCTTGAATCAAAGCTAGTTCTTTTTGCTTAGATGCAATTAAGGCATCCATTAAGCCAGAGAACTCATCAAGTCTCTTTTGATATTGCTCAGGACTTTGCTTCAAGTTGTCAACATCTGTGAGCGAGTTGGTGATAGCTTGTCCTTCTGCATTGCTCAGTGCACCCATTCCTTTAAGCATAGTGATTGCTTGAGCAAACGCAGCACTCTTCAGGCGGTTAGCATTGGCGGCAAAATCATACTCAGGAGTGCCAGCAACACTTCTTTCGAATGCTTTCATGCCTGCTGAAAGTAGGTTTCCACCACCAACGGCTTGAGACAATACTGGGCTGCTTCTCATGCTCTTTGCCAGTTTAGATGCTTGGTCAAAGATGCGAACGGATTGCGCTAATCCTGTCAATGATCCGGCAGACTCTTGTTGAGCTTTTCCAGATTCAAGCTGAGATTTCTGCTCTGCTTGAGCTAGTTCAGCCTCAGCCTTTTTAACAGCTAATTCTTGAGATTGCTTTTCAGCTTCAGTTGGAAGGATGACAGGTGAACGGAAGTCTCCACCCGTGGCAATCTTATTGCCATCAATCTCAATCACTCTGGGTTCTTGTGGAGGTTGTTGTGGCTTAGGAGGTGGCCCCCAATAGGAAGCAATGTCAGCAGCAGCTTTCTTTTTAGCCAATTCAACAGAGTCCATTTCAATCAAACGATTGATTCCACCAAACTGATTAGCCAGCTCATTAAACCTGTCCTCGATCAGCTTGTTGTAGGCAATCAGTTGAGGATCAGGCTGAAGTATCTGTTGCCGTGGAGCTTGTTGAACGAACTGCTGTTGTGGCATTTGAGCCTGTTGTGGAGCGTAGTTCTGAACTTCAGGAACAGGCACAGCAACGGGAATGGGTTGCTGGTTATACGGATTAATCTGATCTGGATTAACAGGAACAGATGGAGCAACAAACCGCTCATAGATTCTTGGATCAAATTGTTCAGGCATAATGGTATTTCTGTAATCTTAATATCGTTGATTCATTGGTCGAAGTGGCCCAATTCGATCACCATAACCAGGAACTACAAGGTTTGGATATGGGGGAAGTATAGATGGTTCTATTACACCTTGTGCATTTTGAGTCGTTGGCAATGGTGGCGGAGTATAACCAGCAGAAACGAGGGAGTTTTGAAACTGCTGTTTGTAAAGCCCACCCTGAGCTTGCTGTGCCTGCCTCTGCTGATTGGCAATGCCGTAAAGGCTCTGAATGCGTTGAGCTTCTTGAGCCATAGACTGATTGAAGACAGCCTGCTGCTGTGGACTCATCTGACCAATGTTTTTATATTGTTCAGCCAACTCTGGATTCATGGGCACTCCAGTTGCTTGTGATCTTGACATCAAGTCTTGATATTGGACATCAGAACCTTGCTGGAAGGCTTCGTCTGCGGCTTTCTCGGCCATGTAGTTTTGTATAACACCACCGATTCCACTTGCAAATTTGCCGATTGTCTCAGCATTTTGCTTGGTTGGTGCCGTCATCATCTCATAAGCATTGGCTGGCAATGTCTGAAATCCACCGCGATAAGCTCCGAAGTATCCACCTTGATTCATAATATTAGTCTTTCATATAGGTTGCTTTTTCCTGAGATGCCCATGGCACCTGTCCTGAAATGTTCTCAATCGTCATGTCCAGTTTAGGACAATGCACGAACTTAGGAGCGTTAGCTCTACGATCCACGCACCTAGTGCAAGCATGGACGTAATCGACATTGTGAGCCTTGTCTGCTTTCTCACGCCACTTGCCGTCAGCTTTCTCGTAGCGGTCAGAATCGTAAGGGACATCATAGCGTTCGATGTAGTCCCAGATGTCATCATGAGTCCAATCACGCAGAGGAAACATCATATTCGACTGACTCCAGAGAACTCTGGATTCAATACGAGTGCCAGCGTCTCCGCCTAGAATTGGATCTGAATCACAGCCTTTGTGACCAATCCACAGTGCATCAAAGGCAGGCACCTCTAGCATCAACTGCTTGGGCCTTTTAAGGATGTCTAAAGAGCAAGTAAACGAGCAGCCTTGAGCAGGTTCTACAATGCCAGTAGGACACGTTAGAATGGTTGAGTTGACCTGATAGACGTTTTGCACCTCAAACTCATCACCAGCCTGCTGGAAAGAAGACTCTTGAGGGTGCCAGGTATAAACCAGCAAGTTCCACCGCTTGATTAGGTCATCAGCAAAGACATATTTTCTAGGCTGCCATGGTTCACGAAAGAAGACGATAGGCATGTTTAAGCCCATGCTTTTCATGATGTGGAGAAGCACCATCGAATCCTTGCCACCAGACCAGCAAATCATCCCCTTGGGAAAGGCTTTGATGCCGTTAACAATGATCTTTTTTGTGTTGTCTAGTTTAGTCATTAGATAAGGATTGCACCAGTCACGGCAACACTTGCACCTGCACCAATCATTGACGATCTATTAGCATCACTAGCAGCACCAGCAGTGAACTTATTCTGAGCGTTCTGTGAGTAAATGTCAGAAGACATCTGCGATTCAGGCTGGAATTGTCTCCCTGCCATTAGGCCAGATGAACCGCTGACTAGACCAGAAAGAGTCTGACCAACTGGTTGATAGGTCGTGTTGTAGTATTGAGGAACGCCAGATTGCTCTAGCTGCCCTGCCACATTACCAGCGAACTGTTGGCGTTGGCGTTGTAGAGCTTCACCCATTCCATACTGGCTCATGATCTCGGCACCGATTGCACGGTTGCCTGTGCCCATTCCACGAGCAGCATAAGCAGCCCTTGCTTGCTGTTGAGCGATACGCTGCTGTTCCGGTGTTAAGCTAGAACCAGCTGCTAGACCTTCCTCGGCTTGAGTTTGAAGCTGTGAGAGCAGATTAGCTGATCCAGCGCCTTCTCGATACTGCTGCACAAACTGAGGCATGTACTTCGCCTGCTGTGCCATATCAGCTTCAGTGAGTTGATTCTGAAAATCAATGGCACCTGGCAATCCTTGGTTGTAAACACCTTGCAATCCTTGAGTGGCTTGTCCTAACTGAGAGATGTTTAAGGCGGTATAGAGAGGTTGATACCTCTGTTCAGCCCGTAGCAGCTTAGGTGCAATCTTGCCCTGAGCGGCTAAAGTGTCCGTCATCATTTTCTCGTAGCTAGTTGGTCGTGGTGCTTCAGCTGATGATCCCATATTTTTCCTTCATTTTGTTAAATTTACGAGCGTGATATTTATCCAAACCATGACGCTGAAAGACAAGATATTCCAAAGCGTGAGGAGCTTTCAGAAGTATATCCCCTAAGTCGCCGGAAGCAAGATGCACAAACCATCCGTTATGTCTATCAGTCAGAAAGAATGGTTTATGTCCATCCCAGTAACATTGTTGAGCCAAGCAAAAGCTAGTATCAGAAGAGTAAACGACTCCATACCGAAGGCAACTACCTAACAAGTTCTCAAAGGGGACCGCATCAGGCCACCTTTCAAGCCATTGTTTTGCTCGTTCCCATGGTTTCATTACCAGATTGCTTGGATGTGATATTCGCCAGTTGTGGCTGTGACAGTGCCAGTTGTAGTATAACTGACAAAACCAAAACCATTGACGGTCTTGATGATGTCAGATGGAAACTTATCATCAATATTGTTAACTTGGGGAGGTAAACAGTTGTTACCAAGTGTAAACTTGGCAGCAGCGAGATTAACAATGTATGAATCCACTGACGGTGGTTTATTGATAAAACTCACGTGAATCACTCTTTCCGTGTTCTTGCCATAAGCTGCATAAACATTGTTGCCAGCTAAAATGGTATGCTGATACCAAGTGACACCCGCAGGTGTCGAAATGGTGCCACTGGCTGTTGTAATGACGGTAAAGGTTGAGGAACTAGGGACACTGAAAACAGCATACCAACTGGTTGCAATACTTCCAGAGCCTCCGGTGATGTAAATAACGTCACCAACACGAAGGTTGTGATCTGTCTTTGTGATGGTCGCTGTGTTTCCAGTACGAAGCACAGAACCATTGATTGAAGTAAAGTTGGCGTTGATATTAGCCCAGGCTTTAAACAAACCGCCAGTCGTTGTTTTGACTCGATTAGAGTCTGAAACGTCTTTTACCAAGAACTCATCACCTGTGCCTAGTTCAACACTGGCAACATTGACGGGAATGTTACCCTGTAGTGGCCCAGTGATGGTAGAACTAAGAGTAAGTGTTCTTTCATACCAAGTGACAGTTCCAACCACATCACCTGCATCTGCAACCGTAACTCTAAATTCATCAACAGACGTTACAGTCACGGTATAAGTGCCATTAAGCACGCTGCTAGTCACTGGCGTTGAACTTGTGCCTGTGAATACAAAGTAGCGAGAATTGCCAGTTGTTAGGCCGTGGGCAGTCTTTGTGACAGTCAACGTGGTTGTGGATCGTGCCCACGTTGCACTTGTTACGGCAGAACCTCCGAGAGTTGTGTCACCTCCAAAGCTTGAGGCTGCATTGACCGTCAAAGTGTCAGTGGCAGCGTTGCCGATAATCGTATTTCCGTTTGCCGTTAATACTCCGGTCAAGGTCGTTGCGCCTGTAACAGCTAAATCTACGGCAGTTGTGCCAGTTGGAAGGTTAGCGGCTAGCGTTGAAAGACTGATCTTCTTAGCTGATGCAGAACCAGATGTGGCAATGAGGAATTCATCGGCAGGAACAGGAGCGGATACAGCCGTTTGACCAGAGATGAATGTTGCTAGTGGCGTTGCATCAATGACATGGTTAGTCAGTGCAGTAGCACTCAGAACATTGCCGTCAGTGAAAGATTGGGTAGAAGCGAGAGTAGGCATATTTTATTCGGTTGAGACTAGGTTACGCCCAGGAGTTACGGCATCAATAGTTAAGCCACGAATGGTTGGCCGTCCTGAATTGATTGTGAACTTGATGTCTAGAGCATAAGCTCGGCGTGAAACCTTAGCCCTGACGTTCTTATCTGCAACAGTGGTGCTTGTGAAGTTAATCAAGCTGATTGCCGTGTCTGGATTGATAGCAATAGCAGAAATATCAATATTAGTGTTATCATCGAGAAGCATGTCTGTTTGAAGGCCAGAGAACCGCTTTTGATCAAAGGTCTTGAAGCTGTAACGACGGCTTGTGAGGATAGCGGGAATCGGCGTCTGAATCACTCCTGTGACAAATACGGCTGAGTCTGCGCCTGAAGTATCTCCAAGTCTCATCACACCTAAAACTGGCGTTCCACTCCCATTGTTAAGGATGTCAATGTCACCTTGTTCGCTTAGATGCAGCTTCCTTAACGATACTGCAAACATCTGATTCCTGTTATTGTAAACTGCCTGCAATAGCACTCTTGGTGCATACGAACCTACCACTGAATCTTGTGGATACTTGTCCACCGATTCCCATGCTTGATTCAGCAGTGAATAAACTAGCGTAGCGTTGTTAGTCGTGGGAGCTACAACGGAATCAACCAAGGGGATTGATAGGTAATAACGGTTGTTAAAAAACAAGCCACAAGCATTCTGAGCATACTGCGTGTTGATGTCCTCAATGATGTCTGAGATTAGATCAGACAGCGGCTTTTGATCTCCTACTAGCTTTAGATCTAGCGTGTTATTGAGCAGGTAAACGCCACGGTCAGACAGGAAGAACACCTGTTGTCCGGCAAAGGTAATGCTGCGTCTTGCGATACATCCAAACTGGTTGGTTAGAGTCTGAACAAATGAAGAGTTGTCAATGCCTCGCTCAATCGTCGTGTTCGTGATCGCAGGTGGCGGGATGTAAGCATAATAGATGCTATTCCGCTTAAAGATCAGGAACTTGTCTTCCTGAAACGGCACAAAGCCCACTATGTAGTCATTGTCACC
>Ga0214163_1001144_pt1 | contig 11775 bp, 12 predicted proteins | sample LakMenepilimnion_2_FD_153001 | JGI IMG/M metagenome (GOLD analysis project Ga0214163, IMG submission 153001) | Freshwater microbial communities from Lake Mendota, WI - Practice 15JUN2010 epilimnion v4 | ecosystem: Environmental > Aquatic > Freshwater > Lake > Epilimnion/Euphotic zone | place... | reverse complement strand
TGCGGGCGTCTTCCATCTGCTCTTCGTAAAACTCGCACAAGGCCTTTTTGCTCATGAACATGCTGTCGATGATTTCGCCAGCCTGCAAAGAGACCTTGGCTTTCAAGACCACGTTTTTGCCTGACTTGGTGATGAGTTCCATGCGGACATCGCGTGCTTTGTCCAGCGTCATGGATTTTTCGCCATGATAAAAGTCGCCATGTTTCATGTGCGCCACGTGAGTGCGTGAAGCCATGCTCCATTCGCCCATGCTGTGCGGATTTTTTCTGGCGTAGTTCTTCACAGCCAAGGGTGCACGGCGATCGGAGTTGCCTTCGCGCAAAACGGGATTGACGGCACTACCTAAGCATTTGGAGTAGCGAGCGCGGATGGCTTTTTCAGCATCGGTTTTGGGGTCTTCTGGGTAATCGGGAATGTGGTATCCCTTGGACTGCAGTTCTTTGACGGCACTGACCAACTGGTAGACCGGCGCGCTGATGTTGGGCAGCTTGATGATGTTGGTTTCTGGAAGAAGAGTGCGCTTGCCCAAGTCTGAGAGGTTGTCGGGTACTTTTTGCTGAGGGGTGAGGTAGTCTGGGAATTCGCCCAAAATGCGACCAGCGACAGAGATGTCACTGGTTTCAACTTCAATGTCCGCGGGCTGAGTGAAGGTCTGAATGACTGGTAAAAAGGCCGCGGTAGCCAGGTATGGCGCTTCGTCGGTCAGGGTATAAATGATTTTGGATTTTTGCTTAGCCATTTGCGTCCTCTTTTTTTATAACTGCATGAGAAATTGGTTCAACCCGTATTAGATCGTAAAAGTTGCCCCTGACACCCTGATGAAAGTCCTGATTTCATAAAAAATGGGATGAAATTTTGTATTGTGAAAATGGCGCAAAGGAAAGACATTTTGGTCCAAGGACGAAAGCTAAAATTTACCGCTTGAGTTTTCAACTTCCCCTTCTTTGAAACCATCTAATCATGAGCAACTGGATTGACGTAGCGGCTGAGGCCGATTTGTTTGAGGGTGCTGGTATTGCAGTGACCCCCCTCAACTTGGATATCGCTGTGTTCAAAGTAGACGATGGCGTTTTCGCCATCAACAATGAATGCAGCCATGGCAATGCCAAGCTGTGTGATGGTTTTGTGGAAGGCAACTTTGTAGAGTGTCCCTTTCACCAGGCCATGTTTGACGTGCGTGACGGCTCCATAGCCTGTGGTCCCGCAACAGAGCCAGCCAAAGCCTGGCCCGTCAAAATTGAGAATGGGCGTGTCTTTCTAGACGTGTCAGCCAATGGCTGATGGTCAGCTTGATCAGACAAAAATCAATTAATTTGCTGGCCAATTGGGCTTTCGTTTTTCGATGAAAGCTTGCACACCTTCTAGGGCAGCGTTGTCCATCATGTTGCACGCCATGGTTTGGGATGCGTATTCGTAGGCTTTTTCGATGCCAGTTTCGAGTTGCATGTAAAACAACTCTTTGCCCATGGCCAAGGCAACTTGGGGCTTTGAAAGAATCTTGACAAGCAAGGCCTCTACACAAGCATCTAGCTGATCTGGCTCGGCTATTTGGTTGATCAAGCCTTGCTTCAAAGCATCTTGAGCACTTAAGAAGTCGCCGGTGACCAGCATTTCAAATGCGGCTTTGCGCGATAAGTTGCGCGACAAGGCAACACTGGGCGTTGCGCAAAACAATCCCAAATTGACACCGCTGACAGCAAACTTGGCTTCCGATGAAGCTACCGCCAAATCACATTGAGCAACCAGTTGGCAACCCGCAGCAGTGGCAATGCCTTGCACCTTGGCAATGACGGGCACTTGCAGTTTTTGGATGCTCATCATCATTTGACCGCACTGTGAGAAGAGCTTCTGGTAGTAATCCATAGAGGGCTCGGCGCGCATTTGTCGAAGGTCATGCCCCGCACAAAAAGCTTTGCCTGCCGCCGCAATCACGAGAACGCGGAGCTTATGGTTTTGCGATAAATGATCGAGTTCTGTTTGCAGGGCAGTGAGCAGTTCTTCACTCAATGCATTGAAAGCGGCTGGCCGATTGAGGGTGAGGGTGCACACGCCTCGATCGTCGTCGTGCCTGAGAATCAAGGGAGCGTCTGGTGTTGTCATTGGGTGGGCCTTCTCAATTCAGTTTACAAGTTTGGCGCGTTCACGCAATTGGAATTTTTGTATTTTGCCTGTAGAGGTTTTTGGAATTTCCTCAAAGCGAATTTCTTTGGGCACTTTGTAGCTGGCCAACAAGTTTTTGCAATGCGCAATCAGGTCTGCCTGCGACACGGAAGCCCCCGATTTGAGTTCCACAAATGCCAAGGGTGACTCGCCCCACTTGGGGTCTGGCTTGGCAACCACTGCACACGCCAAGACAGAAGGGTGGCGATAGAGCGCGTCTTCTACTTCGAGCGAGCTGATGTTTTCACCGCCCGAGATGATGATGTCTTTGCTTCTGTCTTTGATTTTCACGTAGCGGTCGGGTTCCATGACGGCCAAGTCGCCGGTGTGAAACCAACCCTCTGCAAATGCTTCTTGCGTGGCGCGTGGGTTTTTCAAATAACCCTTCATCACAATGTTGCCCTTGAACATGATCTCACCCATGGTGGTGCCATCGGCTGGACATTCCTGCATGGTTGCCGGGTCCATGACGGTCATGCCTTCTTGCAGCACATACCGCACGCCCTGTCTGCCGTTCAAGCGGGTTTGTTCAGACAAGCTTTCGCCCGCCCAAGACTCGCGTTTGACTGCCACACTAGCGGGGCCATAGACTTCTGTGAGGCCATAAACATGCGTGATATCAAATCCAATTTTGGCCATGCCTTCAATCATGGCGGCGGGTGGTGCGGCGCCTGCCACCATGCCCCTAACTTGCTGGTCAATGCCAGCCCGCATGCTTTCGGGGGCGTTGTAGATCAGGCTGTGAACAATGGGCGCTGCGCAGTAGTGATTGACGCCGTGATCGCGCATGGCATCTAAGATAGGTTTGGCTTCAACTCGGCGCAAGCACACATGTGTGCCAGCCTGCATAGCCACTGTCCAAGGAAAGCACCAGCCGTTGCAATGGAACATGGGCAAGGTCCACAAATAAGTGGGGAAGTGCGGCATGGTCCAAGTGGCCACATTGCTCACAGCGTTTAAGTAAGCGCCGCGGTGGTGCGTGACAACACCTTTGGGGTCGCCCGTGGTGCCGCTGGTGTAACTGACGGCAATGGCATCCCACTCATTTTGCGGACCTTCTAATTTGGACAAAGGTTCGTGCGATGCCAGCCATGCCTCATATTCAAATTGACCCAGCTGTTCACCAGGACCTGTGTATTCAGAGTCGCATACGTCGATCACCACAATGGAGCGGCCAAATTGGGTTTTTAAAATGTCCAAGGCTTTGGCCATTACAGGGGCAAACTCGCGATCTGTAATGAGCACAGCGCACTCACAGTGGTTGAGCTGCCAGGCAATGAGGGCGGCATCAAGGCGAGTATTGAGAGGGTTGAGCACTGCATTGAGGGCAGGCACTGCATAGTGAACTTCTACCATTTCTGGGGTATTGGGCAGCATGGCGCTGACCGTGGTGCCGCGTTTAACGCCCAGTGATTGAAGTGCAGCAGCAAGCCTTGCAGATCTGTCTCGTGTGTGAGCCCACGTGTATTTTCTGGCGCCATGGACAACGGCACAGAGATCGCCAAAAATTTCAGCACTTCGCTCCACAAAACTCACTGGCGAAAGTGCAGTGAAATTGGCCGAATTTGGATCTAGGTCTTGATCAAAGATGTTGGTCATTTGGAAACTCCATGAACTGACGTTTGGCTGGCTGCATTCAAGGCTTGATCGATGTCCCACAAAATATCATCAATGTGCTCTAAGCCAACCGAAATTCGAATCATGTCGGGTCCCACGCCAGCGGCCAATTGTTGTTCTGCATTGAGTTGGCGGTGGGTGGTGCTAGCGGGATGGCTAATGAGTGTTCGAGTATCACCAATGTTTACCAGATGGCTCATGAAGCGCGCAGCTTCAATGAACTTCACGCCTTGCTCCAAGCCACCTTTAACCCCAAATGCGAGCAAACCAGATGCGCCGCGCATTTGTTTTTGGACCAAGGCATGTTGTGGGTGGTCTGATAAACCTGGGTAATTGACCCAAGCCACACGTGGATCATTTTGCAAAAATTGCGCCACAGCCAAAGCGTTGCTGCAATGCCTTTCCATGCGCAAGGGGAGGGTTTCAACCCCCTGCAAAATTTGCCAAGCACTCATTGGGCTGAGGGATGCACCATAGACCCTGAGGCACTCCATGCGGCAGCGCATGGTGAAACCAAAGTCGCCAAAGGTTTCGTAAAACTTCACACCATGGTAGCCCGGTGAGGGCTCAGTCATGCCTGGAAACTTGCCATTGTCCCAAGGGAACTTGCCGCTTTCTACAATGACGCCGCCCAAGGTGGTGCCATGGCCTGCCAAATACTTGGTAGCCGAGTGCACCACCACATCAGCGCCAAATGCAATCGGATTGCATAGAAACGGACTGGGCACCGTGTTGTCAATGATGAGAGGCAAGCCATGTGCATGGGCCACATCGGCAATGGCTGCAATGTCTAGAACCAACATGCTCGGATTGCCCAAGCTTTCTGCATAAATTGCGCGTGTGTTGGGCTGAATGGCAGCGGCAAAGGCTTCGGGCTTGCTGGCGTCTACAAAGGTGGTTTGAATGCCAAACTTGGCCAAGCTAACAGCCAGTAAAGTAACAGAGCCCCCATACAAAGCACTGGCTGCCACCACATGATCGCCCGATTGCAAAATGGTCATGAGGGCCATCGATTCAGCAGCCATGCCCGATGCAGAGGCTACGCCCGCTCTGCCACCCTCTAGTGCAGCAACACGCTCTTCCAGTACGGCCACCGTGGGGTTGCTCAGTCTGGAGTAGACATTGCCAAAGGTTTGCAGATTGAACAAAGAGGCGGCATGGTCGGCACTGTCAAAAACAAAGCTGCTGGTTTGGTAAATGGGCAAAGCGCGTGCGCCTGTGGCGGCATCTGGAATTTGTCCAGCGTGAATGGCCATTGTTTCGGGGCGAAATTTGTGGTCGCTCATGCTTAGGCTCAATTGATGGGACGTTTTGCAGAGATGATGCCGGTATTGACCCCGACCCAGTTGAGTCCGCCAAAAATTCGGGCGTGTTCAATTTTGACGCAGCGGTTTGTCACAGATCGCCTGCCTTGACTTAGAAACAAATTGCTGGCTTCTTGATTTTCTACGCCAAGCTGTTGCCATAAGCAGGAAGCGCCAATTTGCAGAGCTTCTTGGGCTATTGGCAAAACATCTTCGGTTTTGCGAAAAACATCGACCATATCCACAGGCTCAGGAATGTCGAGCAGGCTGGCATAGCACTTTTGTCCCAAAATATCTTCTGCTGGAAATTGCCCCAGACCTGCATAACGAGGGTTGACCGGGATAATTTTGTAACCATGCTCTTGCATGTATTTGGCTGCAAAATAGCTAGGCCGATTCCACTGAGCGGACAGACCTACCACAGCGATGGTTTTGGCAGATTTCAAAATGGCTCGAAGCGCTTGGATGTCGTTGTGCATGGTGTGTAAGTTAGTCTTGCCCTGACGCGGATCAGTTCACTGCCTGAAAATCATACTCTTTTATCTGCTATTGCACTTCAAGCCTTGAGGGGCAAGAAACCAAGGTGAAATTGAAGTTTGTCAGCCATAAGATAATGGCGGCATGCCCCAAATTGTGACGTCTGCACCCGCCATCATTCTGTGTACTTTGAATGCGAAGTACATTCACGCTTCATTGGGATTGCGCTACCTCATGGCCAATATGGCGCGGCACGGAAGCCCCCAATTGGCCCAGCGCACCGTCGTCACTGAATTTACATTGGCTCGAAAAACGCCAGACATGGTGCACGAACTGCTCGAGCAACTCGGCCCAAAGCAGCCAGGCCAAGTGCAAATCATTGGCTTTGGTGTGTACATTTGGAATGTGACTCAAACCACTGAATTGGTGCGAGCGCTTAAGAGCCAAAGACCTGAGCTGAAAATTGTTTTGGGCGGGCCTGAAGTCAGTCATGAAACCGAGTCGCAAGAAATTGTGCAATTGTCAGACTTCGTCATTTCTGGATGGGGCGACGTCAGTTTTCCCAAGCTGTGTCTTGCTTTGATCGAAGGCCCCATGCCTTTGATGAAAATGATTCAGGGCGAGCAACCTCCCTTGAGCGACATTGAGCTGCCTTACCGCGAATTTTCAGACGCAGATTTAGCCCACAGAGTGCTGTATGTAGAGGCCTCAAGAGGGTGTCCCTTTAAATGCGAGTTTTGTTTGAGCGCCTTGGACAAAACTGCTTGGGCTTTTGATTTGAATCCTTTTCTTCAAGAATTGGGCATCTTGTACAGTCGAGGCGCTCGCAACTTCAAGTTTGTCGATCGCACCTTCAATTTGAAAATTGAAGCATCCGCACAAATTTTGCAGTTCTTCCTTGACCGGCTTCAAAACGATTCTGCCCAAGGCTTGCTGGTTCATTTCGAGGTCATACCGGATCACTTGCCAGATCGTTTGAAAGAATTGATTGCACAATTTCCCGCTGGCGTTTTACAGTTTGAGGTGGGCATCCAAAGCTTCAATGAAGAGGTGCAGCAGAGAATCTCAAGGCGACAAGACAATGCAAAAACAGAGGCCAATCTACGTTGGCTTCTGACTGAATCCAATGCACATTTACACACTGATTTAATCTTTGGCTTGCCAGGTGAAACCCTTCAAAGTTTTGCAGAAGGCTTTGACCGCCTTCTGGACATAGGGCCGCAAGAAATTCAATTGGGTATATTGAAGCGCTTGCGAGGCACCCCCTTGTCGCGTCACACCGAAGCGCATGGCATGGTGTACGACAGCCAGCCGCCTTATGTCATTCGACAAAACAATGCCATCGACAAAGAAAGTTTCGAGCGCTTTACCAGACTGGCCAAGTACTGGGATTTGATCGCCAATTCAGGACGCTTTAAACAAACGCTGCCATTGATTTTGCAAGCTCATGCGCCGCATCATTCGCCGTTTTGGGCATTCATGTCATTCGCTGATCATCTTTGGCTTCAAACTCAAAAGACTTACGGGCTGACCCCTGAGGCTTTGGTCGATGCAGTGTTTGCTTATTTAACTGTTTCGCGCTTGCTTGATGAGTCTCTGGCTCGCAATTCTTTGTTGAAAGATTATTTGGCCAGTGGTGCAAGAGGGCGTCCTATGTGCCTTGCACATGAAAACTTGCCCTTGGGTGGCGATAGGCTGAGTTCAGGCCAACATAACTTACGTGAGCGGCAAGACAGGCATGCTGATCTTCAAAAGTAAGGGCCAATACATGCGACGAAATCTTGTATTTGTCTTTCTTCAAGTTGTACTGCTAATTTCCATTCAAGCAGCAGAAGTCACTGTGGCTGTAGCTTCCAATTTCAGCTTGCCCATGCGGAAAATTGCTGCGCAATTTGAAGTTGAGTCTGGCCACAAAGTGCGTCTTTCATTTGGCTCAACGGGAGCCTTATATGCTCAGATCAAAAATGGTGGGCCTTTTCATCTATTGATTGCGGCAGATCAGGAAGCGCCCGCTCGATTAGAAAAAGAAGGTCTTGGGATTGCAGGGACTCGATTTACTTATGCGCAAGGCAGATTGGTTCTTTGGAGTCGACAAGCTGGACTGGTCGATAAAGAGGGGGAGATTTTAAAAACTGGTCAGTTTCAAAAACTGGCCTTGGCCAATCCCAAACTAGCGCCTTATGGCGTTGCTGCTATGGAGACACTTCGCAGTTTGAGCTTAACTAAACAGCTCAAGCCAAAGCTTGTGCAAGGTGAAAACATCAGCCAAGCTTATCAATTTGTGGAAACTGAAAATGCCCAAATTGGCTTTGTCGCCATGTCGCAAGTTTTCTCAGAAGGCAAGTTGTTAAAAGGATCCGCTTGGATCGTGCCTCCTCAGCTTTATTCACCCATACATCAAGATGCCATTTTGCTTTTGGCAGGGCAGAAAAATTCTGCGGCAACTGAACTCATGCGTTACTTGAAAACGGATAAAGCAAAGTCTGTAATGAGTGCCTACGGCTACAGTCATCGAATTCAATAGATAAATAGACAATTTTTCGCAAGCGACCCTACAATTCTCAAACAAAATTCGCTAAGGCATATCATGAACAAAGACCTCATTGATGACACTCAAGCGCTGTTGGGCGGCCATGCAAATGCCAGCGGCACCACACGTCGCTTTGCGCTTAAAGCAGCCATTGGCGTTGGCTACGCAGCAGCAGCCATGCCCATCATCGCTCAAACGGCTATCAAAACTCCCGTTGCAGGTTTGGTCACTGGCGAAGTCACCATTGATGTCAATGGCTTCAAGATGCCCGCCTACCGCAGTGCGCCAGCAGGCAAATCTGATTTGCCTGTGGTGCTGGTTATTTCTGAAATCTTTGGTGTGCATGAATACATCGCCGATGTCACTCACCGCTTGGCACAAGCGGGCTACATGGCCATTGCCCCCGAACTTTTTGTACGCCAAGGTGACCCCAGCGAATATGGCGAGTTGGCCAAGCTGCAATCAGAGATCATTGCCAAAGTGCCTGACGCACAAGTGATGGCCGATTTGGACGCCACCGTGGCTTGGGCTTCACGCAATGGCGGCAATGCTCAAAAATTGGCCATCACTGGTTTTTGCTGGGGTGGCCGCATCACTTGGCTGTATGCCGCTCATCAGCCCCAGCTCAAGGCGGGTGTAGCTTGGTACGGCCGCTTGGTTGGCAACACAACAGCGCAAACACCAGCGCACCCCTTGGCATTGGCTAGTCAACTTAAAGCCCCCGTGCTGGGCCTGTATGGCGCAGCAGATACTGGCATCCCCTTAGATACGGTTGAAAAAATGAAGGCCGCACTGGCACAAGGCCCCGGCGCTGCCAAGTCAAGCGAATTTGTGGTTTACCCAGATGCACCCCATGCTTTTCATGCCGATTACCGGTCAAGCTATCGCAAAGCGGCAGCAGACGATGGCTGGCAAAGAATGCTTAATTGGTTCAAGAAGCACGGGGCTGCTTAAAGGTCTTGGCAAATCAAACTCTTTGTGTAAACTTTGTACCTGTCATTAAGTCGCGCAATTGGTAGTCAAGTTTGCATAGGCCTGTTCAAGTGGTTTTTTGCAGGACAATAGTTCGACATTTGTGGCATTCGAAGAAAAGAAACCATGGCCAAAACAGCATTACGAGAAGAAAACGCCCTGACCGAATCGGAAGAAGTTTTTGAAAAAGCCGCCGATTTGTTTCGTGTCATGTCGGCTCCCATGCGCTTGCGCATCATCAGCGCGTTGTGCAATGGGGAAAAGAATGTGGGTGAGTTGCTGGCCGAAATAGATACTACCCAGCCCAACATGTCGCAGCACCTTAACACCCTCTATCAGGCCGGCGTGCTTGGCAAGCGCCGCGAAGGTGTACAAATTTACTACCGCATCATCAACGACCGTGTGGTGACCCTCTGCCGATCCGTGTGTGTGCAGATCGCCAGTGAAAGCGATTGAAAATTCGACGTCAGTTGAGGTCGGGTTTTCACGGGCATGCTTATCCTCTTGATCCGGCTAATATTCATAATTAAGGAGAAACGAATGAAAGAACATCTGTTATTGATGTCTGGCCTGCTGGCATGCACCCTGAGCTGGGCCGAGATCAAGGTGGTTTACCACTTGAGCGAGGGTATCCCACAGGCTTCACGGGCTATCGGAAACATCCGTAACCACCTGGCTGCCGACCCAACCGCCAAAATTGTTGTCGTCACCCACGGCCTGGGTATCGACTTTATGATCAATGGTGCCACTAACCAGATGGACCAGCCGTTTGCTGGGAGCGTTGCTGATTTGGTCAACAAAGGTGTCGAGTTTCGTGTGTGCAACAACACCTTGGTGTCTCGCAAAATCTCTGTCGACAAACTGCTGATGGAGGCAAAAGTAGTGCCTTCAGGTGTGTCCGAAGTGGCCAAGCTACAGGCCAATGAGAAATTTGTGTATCTGCGCCCCTGATGAGCGTTGAGAAGTTCAATCGCCCCAACTGATTTTTAGAGGAAAACCCATGAAAATTCAACACGCATTGACAGCGGCCTCTCTGGTCGCTTTGTCTGGACTGGCTCAAGCCCAGGTCGATCCACTGCATGTGCGCAGCTGGGCTGCATCCTGCGCAGCATGCCATGGAACCAATGGCCATGCGCAGCCTGGCATGATTTCTTTGGCTGGTGTCCCTAAAGAAGTCACCATTCAGAAAATGCAGGACTACAAAGCCGGTCGCGTTCCTGCGGCCACCATCATGCATCAGCTCGCCAAGGGCTATTCCGACGAGCAAATCGCCGCCATCGCTGGCTACTTTGCCGCCCAGAAGAAATAAGGAAAAACTGCCATGCAACGTCGTCATTTTCTACAGACTGGTTCCGCTTTAGGCGCCATGGGATTGGTTTCTGGTTGTGCCACCATGGGTGGTGGCAGTGGCCCCAAAGTGGTGGTCATCGGCGGGGGTTACGCGGGTGCTACTGCTGCCAAGTACCTGCGAATGTGGTCTGAACACAAGATTCAGGTCACCCTGGTCGAGCCCAGCGATGCCTTCATATCTTGCCCGATGTCCAACCTCGTCATTGGTGGCAGCAAAACCATCACCGAGATCACGACACCCTATGACAACCTGACCAAACGCCACGGTGTCAAGATCATCAAGGACCGCGTTAACACAATCGATGCCGACAAGCGCATTGTCAAACTGGCCGGTGGTACCGAGCTAGCGTATGACCGCCTGATCGTCTCTCCCGGTGTCGACTTTATGTGGGAAACCCTGCCCGGCATGAACCGTGCAGGTGCCAAAGAGCAAGTGATGCATGCTTGGAAGGCCGGCGAGCAAACCTTGACCTTGCGCAAGCAACTCGAAGCCATGCCCGACGGAGGCGTATTCGCTATGTCTATTCCGCTGGCTCCTTACCGATGCCCTCCTGGTCCTTACGAACGTGCTTGCCAAGTAGCCGACTACTTTACCAAGGCCAAGCCCAAGAGCAAGGTGTTGATCTTGGACGCCAACGACGACGTCACTTCTAAGCCGGCTTTGTTCAAGAAGGCCTGGACTGACCGCTATAAAGGCATCATTGAGTACCGCAACAAACACAATGTGACCGATGTGGATGTGGCCAACAAGACCTTGAAGTTCGAGTTCAATGAAGATGTCAAGGCCAGTGTACTCAACGTGATTCCTAGCATGCGTGCTGGCGACATCGCCGTCAACGCGGGTCTAGCCACAGCCAACAAGCGCTGGTGCGAAGTGGATTTCCTGACTTTCGAATCCAAAGCGGCCAAAAACGTGCACGTACTGGGTGATGCGATTCAAGTCGCTCCTTTGATGCCCAAGTCGGGCCACATGGCCAATCAACACGGGAAAACCTGTGCGGCCGCGGTCATCGCTTTGTTGATGGGTAAGCAAGTCAACCCCATGCCCATTTACAACAATACTTGCTACAGCTATGTCAGTACCAAGGATGTGGTTCATGTGGCCAGCGTGCACCGCTACGACGCCGAGAAGAAAACCATGCTGACCGTGCCGGGTTCAGGTGGTGTGTCCAGCGCGGCCAACGAACTGGAAGGTATTTACGCTTGGAGCTGGGCGCAAAACATCTGGGCCGACACATTGGCTTGATACTCCTTGCGCGTGGCTGTCTGCCACGCCATTGAAAAAACGCCGCAGTCCTTGGGAATGGCGGCGTTTTTTTTCAATGCGCGCTGAGCACGCGGAAGTCCATGCTCAGAAAAAATACT
>Ga0214163_1001143_pt1 | contig 11776 bp, 9 predicted proteins | sample LakMenepilimnion_2_FD_153001 | JGI IMG/M metagenome (GOLD analysis project Ga0214163, IMG submission 153001) | Freshwater microbial communities from Lake Mendota, WI - Practice 15JUN2010 epilimnion v4 | ecosystem: Environmental > Aquatic > Freshwater > Lake > Epilimnion/Euphotic zone | place... | reverse complement strand
CCTGAGTATTACGGTGCTGCGAACTCCTACGTTCGCTATGTTGCTCGCGGGACCGAATCGGACAAAGCCGATAGCTGCTTGGCTTGTCACGATTTCGGTAGCACGCACGTTCCTGGGTGGAATGCGGTGATGAGCGATGGATCGGTTAGGACGGTTCCCTATACGGCTGATATGCGAGTTCTCAAGTCGATCGCATCGGTTGCAGGTGCGGAGCTTGAGCGACTCGAAGAGTAGCACTTCCTGAGGGAAGTGAGATGGCCTGAAGAACCAAACAACGAATAAGGCCGCTGGTGTAAGCCAGTGGCTTTTTTGTTTGGAGTGTTGGATCAATTGCCAAGCCGGCAAACGTAGTGCAGGAGGATGGCGGCCGCGACGCTGACGTTCAGCGAGTCGGTGCCGAGGTCCATTTCGATCCGAATACCACGACTTGTCGCTTCGATGACTTCGTCGGGAAGCCCATTGCCTTCGTTTCCTAGGACGACCAAGGTTGCATTTTGGCGTTTCCACGAAGCGATCTCCAAGCTTTTCGGTGCCAAGCATGCAGCAAGGGTGTCGACTCCCATTGAGTTTGCTTGAGCAAGCGAACTGCATGGGTCGCTGGTTTCGAAGAATCGCAGTTTAAATGCATTGCCCATCGAAACCCGAAGTACGCGTCTTGCGAACGGGTCGACACATTCGGGCCCCAGGATGATATCTTGGATTCCAAGGGCCGCGCAAGTTCGCAAGATCGAACCCATGTTTTCGGGGTCTTGGACACCGACGAACATCACGCCGGTCCAGTCTCGCTGCATGGGCTGAGGGTTCCACAGTTGCATCGTCGGTCGCAAGCCGCATGCGAGGAAGCCTCGGTGGAATTGGAAACCGATTAGTTCAGCGACAGCATCGTGTTCGACGACGTAGACCGGAACGTCTTTGGGAAGCCAAACGAGTCCCTCTTCGAGACGTTTTGCATCGACGAGGATCGAGTCGATTTGAAGGTCGCTTGCGAGTAAGCGTTGGACCAGTGGGCGGCTTTCGGCGATAAAGCGACCGCTGAAGCGTGTGAGGTTGGTCGTGCGAAGATGACGGTAAGGCTCGAGTCGTGGGTCGTCGATGTTTTCAACAAATTGAAGATTCATGCGAGTCTTTGGCGAAGGCCTCAAGGGTGGGGCAAGCTAAGCTTACAACGGCTATGTTACTTGGGGCGCTGAACCGTGAGTTTCTTTGAAGCTACTCCCCAGGAGTCTTGACCGTAGACATAAGTGCTCAATACATACCGGCCGCGAGCCTCGGCGCGGATTGGAATATCGATCGAGAATTCGCCGGCTTTTACGGCGATTTCGGTTCGCTCGACGACGAGTTGGTTCGACGTCGCATACGTCTGGTTCATCTGTTGTCGCTCTTGGTCGGTTCCGCGATATGAAGCCAAAGCAGCTACGCCATCGGGAAGTCTATCTCGGACCAACGCAAGTTCAACGATGAGCTTACCGTCGATCGGGCTTGAACCAGAAACCTTCAGTGATTCCCCTGCGATGATTTTTTCTTGGACGTTTAGTTCCATAGGTTGAGGGTAAGCGATTTTCAGAAGTGGGTCACCGAGGAGATTCATCAATCGAACGTGTTCGCGGCGTTCGAGGGTCAGGTCATGATTGCTTGGGTTCAGAGCGTTTGCCATCTCTGTGACGATCTTGCGATAGCGTTGGCGAATATCGACAATCTGTGGGTCTTGTGCGGAAGTAGCTGACGCTAAAGCGCTAGCTGCGGTTGAAGGACTGGCCTGTGTTGAAGGATTGGCCAGAGTTTGGGTATCCGGATTCGATTCATCATCGATCCAAATTCTTCGTTTGGCTTGCAAGACGACTTCGCCGAGCGTTGGCAAGCGATCTCGGAAGCAACCGTTGATCATTTCGCTTGCAAGCTGGCTTAGTCCGTAGGGCATAGTGACTCTCGAGCCGGCGATTACGGCGATGGGGCCATTGGGTTGAGCGAGAAGGTGTTCCGAGAAGGAATCGACGCGGGCGTCGAAAGCGCCGGTGAAGCAGGCGAGCATTAAAGCGATCGGAGGGCGTCGCGAGCAGTTGAATTTCGCAGTGTCGCTAGGAAGCCCGATCGGAAGCCATTCCTGGCCGACTTGGAATCGATCGAGTTCTACGACGTTACCGTGTCCGATGTATACCCAGAACAGTCCACCTTGCTCGTTGATTCGATCGATGTAGACATCTCGCAAGGCGAGCGGGTCGGGGCAATAGGTGCTTGTGCAACTTGCAACGGTCACGTTTAGATGGTAGTGCTGGGGTATGCCTTCGCTAAGGAATCGTCGCGTGACGGTTTCGATAGCCGCGTCTGCGAGGAATCCGAACCCGCCCACCCCGGCCGTAACATGGACTGTATCGTTCCAAGGGCCGGGCCCGATCGCTTCGTATTCGATGCTTCTTCCGAGCATACGTTGGAGTTCTTCGGGGGACTTCGCAGGGATGCGTCCGACTGCGATATCCGGGCAGCCGTCTGCATCGAGATCGCCATATAAAGCATCGGTGCAAAGCTCGTCGGTGGTCATTTCGCCGAGACGGATCGCCGTGTTGAGAACGACCCCTGGAGTGAGAATCTCGAAACGTTTGGGTGAGATTTCTATGGCAACATCGCTGCACAGAAGTATTGCTGCGGGAGGAGATTGAAGTCCTTTTGCGACGCGTAAGATTTCGGACTGCAGTTCAGCAGCCCGAGGTTTGGAATCGATCTCGACAAACGTGTATTCGCTGGATCGATAATCTTTCCAAGCATTCAGGGCGGTTTCCCAGCCTGATGGTCGCACGAGTAGGACTGGGCGTTTGGAGTTCCCCGGTTTGCCGGTTTGAGGGTGCTCGCCGTGAGCCAGGGGTGCATTGATCAGCAAGGCCGCGAGGATAACGCAAACAACCGGTGCAAGTTTTCGCAGAGCGGTTTTTGGCGAGAGCATCTCGAGCGGACCTGTGGATTAGCGAACTTTGGTATCGAAGCGAACGAAGCCACCTTCTCCGGGTTTAACTTCTTGATCGATTTCCCATCGCAAGACGGCTGAGCCAACATCGTTGGGAGTAGTCGAAAAGCGAGCAGGTAGGCTCGATTGTTGGGTGGCGTCGATGTATTCGAGTCGAGGTGCGAGGGAATCGGTGATGACAAGTTTGGAGACAGGTTGCTCTCCAATGTTATCATATCGGATGGTGAAGGAAACCGTATCTCCTGGGTTTGCGACTTGTTCGGAAGCCACTTTACATATGCGCACTCGAGCTCCCTTGAGTTCGTAAAGTGTGTATTCGCGAGGTTGCTTCAAATCGACGATCTCGGCAGCTTCTTGTCCATCGATGAGGACTTGCAACGCATCGACGTTAGCCCAGATGCGTGCGGCAGCCGAAGCGATCGCTAGCTTGGCTGGATCGGTGGTTTTGATATTGCCATTTCGGATGATATCGAGATCTTCGTAAGGTTTGAACGCATCGGAGATAACGGCCATCGGCAGAACGAGTTCCGATGGGAGTGGACGCTGACGGTCTCTGAAAGCTTCGACGACTCTGACCGCATCTTTGCTGTTGGCTTTCACAGGCACCATAACTTGGATCGGTGGGAGTTTCTCTTTGATCAAACCAGGCCCGGTTGGAAGGTCAGCGGTCTGAGGTCGCAACGCCAGATCGGATTGGACAGTAGCTGTTCGCTTGCGTACCGATCCGAAGCGAGGGGAGTAAATGGCAACACGGCAGCCCGCTTGGACTTCCGTTACCCCACCTTTCGTTGTGTACTGGATGACTGTGTCTTCTGGGTCGAGTCCTGTTTGCGAGAGGTCTTCTCGCAACCTTACGGGTGGGTCGTGGTCGCCGCCATCGAAGATGTATTCTTGGGGATCGACGCAACGAGCTTGCGGTTCACACTCCGGTCCACAAGCTTGTTCAGGGCAAGGACCATCGTGGGGTGTTGGGCAGCCGGACTTGCAAGCCAGCAATCCGAATCTGTTTGGAAAAAGTGGGCGGTAAGCTTGGCCGCGATTGCAGCAACTGCAGGAAGCTTCATGCTGGCCAGTTTGTTGCACTGCACCCCTTTGATGCATGGCTCCGGCTGGTTGAATCACGCCGGCTTGCATGTTTGAGTTGTACTGGACACCTGAGTTGTACTGGACAATCGGTGCTTCGTTCATCGAAGCCGGGGCGGCTTGAGAGTACGAAGCCAGTGCGTGTGTTGGTGCATTAGCCAGGTTTGATTGGACTGGTGTGGGATTGGCCTGGGATAGATCACTGGGTGAATTTTGACTGGGTGAATTTTGACTGGGTGAATATTGGCTGGCAGTCGCTTCGTTGGCCGAGGGCTGACCTGCTGTGAGCTTGCTGGATGATAGTTTCGAATTGTACGGAGCACCCTTTGAAAGCGCACCGCTTCGCATGAAGCAACCGCTGCATGTGACGATGAGCAGTGCGGCGCAGCAGCCAGCAAGGCTTTTCTGGGAGGATCCCGAAGCCTTGGTCGATGGGATGAGGCTCAGTAGCTTCAGGTGCGTCGGTTGCTTGTTATGCATAGTGAGGATTGTTCCTAACGCTGATCACTGATGGAACCGGAGTTTGTCAAGCCAACGCTGGGTTGATTTGGGAGAGGTTGATTCGAGAGAGGTTGATTGAGGGCGGGTTCTCTCGGAATGGGTTGTTCTGGGTATTCGATGATTGGCCAGCGACCTTCGTCGATCAGCATTTGCTTCGTTGGAATCGGTTTGAGGGTTGTCCAAGGAGGGCATCCGTAGAGGAATTCGAGCCAGTCTTGGCCTTCGGTGACATTTGGGACGCGAGAGCCCATTCGCAAGATAGCGACAGGGCGACCGAGTTGGTCGGCAGTTCTAAGAGCATTTTGTTGTGCTGAGACATCCAGTACGCGTTGAGGTTTATTGGATGTGTCGACCGGTTCGGCGACTTGTGAGTCTTCGAGATAGATCACTCGCATGACCATTTCCCCTTTGGCTGCGTCGGCGATATCCATTTCATCGATTTCGATGGGGATTGGAAATCGGTGTTCGCGTTCGGCGGGTGGACAAGTTTTGTCGATGATTTCGATGGTTGGGAAAAGCTCCAGGTCGGGTTGGCCTTCGACACCGGTGAGTCTCAGACGGTAGACAGCTCCGACAAGGAGACCCAAGCGGGCCGGGGTCGGCATGTCTGGTGCAAACTGGCCAGCTTCGGCAAGATTGAACTTTACCCCTTTTGGACCTCGGACTTCGACAGCTTGCCAAGCACCTCGCAGTTGCGGCTTGCGTTGAAGTTGGATCGCACCGATGACGCCGGGAGCCATCTCGTCGTCGAAGAGACTTCGGGATCGCGAAGGAGCTTGCGAGCCCGATGGGACGTAAGCCGACTGTCCCATGGCAACGTTACCCATCAAGATAGCCAAGGCGCAGATCGCGATGAACGCAACCCAACCGAGAACGAGCATCGGGAAGGATACATGTCGGAACATCATGACTTCCTTGTCAAGGTAGAGTTGGGCTTGTCTGGGTAGCGTTGGGCTTGTCAGGGTTGGGCTCACCCTGGGTCACGTTCGACTGATGAGAATTGGCTGATCAAGTTGAGTTCAGTGCAATCTGCTGCAACAAAATAGTCCCAGACGAACTGGGACTATTGAGCGGTAGATCAATCAACTAGCGAACTTGAGGTTGGCCAGGAGGGCAGTACTCACCGTTCGGGCCGGTCATTCCGCCAGCACCACCAGGTCCAGGACCTTGGGAGCCACCGTACATGTTCGATGGAACAGGTCGGCTAGCATGGTAGAAGCCAGGTCGTCCAGCAGGGTATCCAGGATGGATGTTCTGCTCGTGGATCTTCACGCGGCTCGGTGGGGTTGGGTAGCTCATGCCTGGCTGTTGGCGGACGGTCATCTTCATCTTGTCAACAGGATCAGGAATATGCATGTGGGTCTTGTTCTTCATCACATGCTGTTGGAGACCTGCTGGGTGTCCGAGTGGAATGTGAGGAGGACCAGGGATTCCGATTGGAGTTCCAGTGTAGGTCATGCCGTACTGTGGAGCAGTCATACCGGCGACCATGTTAGGTGGAACCATCGATGGATCGATTGGACGACCATCTGGTCCGCACAAACCACCAGCACCATTGATCATCATACCCCCCGGGCCCATTGGACCTGGGACACCACCGTTAGCGAAAGCCGAAGCGGTCAGTTCGATGTCTTTGTTACCGAGGCGAACGATAGCGAGGATGGAACCTCGTCGATCGGCTTCGATGATCGGATCCAAACCTGGCTCGAGGCGGGTGCTCACAAGCGTATCGATCCCGGAGATGACTTCTCCTTGGAACTCTGGATCTGGAAGATAGATCACTTTGGTGACGAAGTTACCCGAGAGGGCTTGGTCGAGATCTTCTTCGGTGAACTGGATCGAGATAGCGTTGTGAGCCAAGTAGGCTGCGGTGCGTGGATTTGAGTGGCCCACTTCAACCGTAGGATAGAGCTCTACACCTTCACGACCACCGATGTCGGTTAGCTTCAAGCGATAAATACCGCCTTGAGCGAACTCCAAGCGACCCGGAACGATGAGGCATTCGCTGGTGAACGAACCATCGCCGACGACATCGTAAGCGATGCGCATCGATTGGGGTTGATTGAAGAGAATTTGTGTTGTTGGAGCTGGAGCACCATAGCCAGGGACAGGGATTGTCTCAGGAGCGAGGACACCTGGCCCAGGGCCACCGACCATTGGGCCGGGCTCGGCCAATCGAGCGGCCGGAGGCATGTTGTGTCGAAATGCGGGCTCGCCCCCCAAGCTTGGTGCAGCCAAACCCAATGCGGCTATCACGCTTAAAAACCTTACCTTTTTCATGCGATTCCTCTTGGATTAACTTGGGTCCAGCCAGCTTCGCTGCTGAGCAATTGCGACCGATGCTACCGTCGAACCATTCCACCTGGACGCCGCCTCGCGTCTACATCTACAATCCGCCGGCGGAAATCCTTATGGAAAGGGTTCCCTTGGGTCGGTATGCATCGATGCAGCCGTTGTCGAGTTCCTCAAAAGCGTTTTTTGAGGCGCGTCTTGAATCTATGTTCGGCACCTTCCATTTGGTTTCTTTGATAAAACCGGTACAACTCGACCATGGATCAAATCTTTTCCGTTGCTAGCATTTTTAAGTTCAAGGGGATTAGTCTGCTGCTGGCTGGCGTGGTCGTCTTTTGGATTGCGTTTCGACCAAGCGGTGGAGCTTCGACAAAGTTGCGAGCCCAAGGACCGGCGGTATCGGAATCGAGTTCGAATCTGGCTTCGAATGTCACGCCGGTGGCGACCGACCCGAATCAGCTTGTGCTCGCGGCGGTGCGTCAGGCGGTATGGGGGCCATCGATTGCATGCAGGGTGCAGCAGACGACGAAGGCTTATGGGCAGCAAGCACTTTGGATTGGCGAGTTCAAATCGGAAGCGGTGTCAACGAGTCCGATGCGCAGGATTCGCTATACCGCGAGGATTGCCGTTGGAGCGACGGCATTTGATTTCATCCAAGTTTCCGATGGCCGAATTCTCTGGACTCAGGGTGGTCCAAGTGGGGCGCCGAAACGGATCATTCTCGATCAAGTGCTTCAAAGTATCCCGAGTGGGTTGCAGTATCCAGATTCGCGTCCAGAGATTCATTTGATGTTAGCCGTAGGTGGACAAGCAGAGTTATTGCGGGGTTTGTATCATCGCTACAACTGGTACAAGGCTGTCTCGGGGAAGATTGCAGGGGCGGATGTATGGCAATTGGTGGGACGATTGCGCACCGAACCGACTCGCATTGCAGGGAATGCTCCGATCGACAACATGAATAGCGTGTTGGGAACGCCTTCGCCTCACATGCCGAGCGAAGCGAGGTTGACGTTGAATCGATCGGCCAAGTTCCCTTACTTTCCGATGCTTATCGAATACTTTCAAAAGGCACGAGATGATTCAACAGGTGCGAGTCGTTTTGAGTTGATGACACGCATTGAGTTCAAGGATCCGACGACGGAGGTTCGGTTTGACGACAAGGAGTTCATGTTCCGGATCAACGATAACATCGAGGAGATCAAGGACGAGACGCAAGATTATTTGCCGGTCACCCCGATTCCAGGCTTAAACTTTGGGTTGCCACCCGCTTAGTTTCCCTTGGTTTCCCGAAGTTACAGTGTTACCCGAAGTCGCCGTGTTTCCAGAAGTCGCCGTGTTACCCAAAGTCGCCGTTGACGCGGAGTTTTCATCTTAGTTATTATCGCAACATAAGGTTTGGAAATTTCTACCTACACCAGATTGGATTGGTCGGTAGTTTTATAGACACTCACCCCCCGGGCCGTTTTTGGTGCGTTATGCCAACGACATAAGCAGTTTGCGTTGGCGAGAAAAACGGTGTCAGAAAGGATTTTGACATGACTGCATTGGGTCAATCATTTATCGGAACCGTAGGTTCGGTAGCTTCGTACGTGATCGCCGACACGATGAGTTTGCTTCGTCAATCGTTTCCGAAGACGGTACGAATTGAGACGACGAATCATTGTCAAGCTGACTGTGTGTTCTGTCCACGTTCGACGATTGGGCGAGCGAAGGGGAATATGAAGCAGGAGGTGTTTGAGCGCGTGGTCAAGCAGTGTGTCGAAGGTGGAGTTCGCTTGGTACACTTGCACGGCTACGGTGAGCCATTGATCGACAAGCAGCTTCCTGAACGGATTCGTTACTGTAAAGATCAGGGGATTCCCAGGGTAAAGATCTTTACCAATGGTGATTTGCTTCGAGGCGACTTAGCCAAGCGGATCCTTCATAGCGGGGTCGATGAGATCAAGATCAGCATCGACGGATCGGATTCCAAGGAGTTCAATTTATTGCGTATTGGTTTGGATCACGCCAAGGTTGTCGAGAACGTTAAGGCGTTTCGCAAGCTCCGTGATGAAGCCAATATGAAGACACCGATCATTGTTGCAGCGACTTGCCAGACTTCGAACCGCAAGCAGACAGAAGAGATGCTTTCTGGGGTTGTGGATCACATCGACTTTACGCACATTCACAACTGGGGTGGTGCGTTGGGCGATGCAGAGCAACAACGTGTTCGCAAGCCCTGCGATCGACTTTGGCGCACGATGACCGTATTGGTCAACGGGGATGTCTCGCTATGTTGCCTTGATTACAGCGGCAAAGAAGTCCTCGGTAACGTCATGGATTCGCCGATGCTTGATATTTGGAACAACTCGCGATACGGCGAGCTGCGCAAGTTGCATCGTGAGAGTCGTCAATCGGAGATTCCACTGTGCAGCAACTGCACCAAGTGCTTCTTCTAGGTTGAGTTATAGGTTGGTTTTAGTTCAGGAGTAATACTGCGGCATGACACAGCGTATTTTAATCGTTCGACTTTCCGCAGTTGGAGATACGATTCTGAGTTTGCCTGTCCTTTGCGCACTGCGTAAGGAATATCCGAACTCAAGGATCGGTTGGGTGGTCGGAAGCGGGGCGGCAGACATCGTACGGGGTCACGATGCCCTTGATGATCTATTTGTCTTAACGAAAAACGAGTTGAAATCTGTCAAAGCTTACTGGGTGTTTCTCAAGCGGATCCGGGAGTGGCAACCCACTACGGTTATCGATGCGCAAGGACTCACGAAGAGTGCGCTTATCGGATGGTATTCGGGTGCAACGCGCCGAATTGGGTTGGTAAAGTCCGAGTTTGAAGGCCGTGAACTGAGCACATGGCTAAACAATACCTTGGTGTCTCCTACTTCGGAACATGTTGTTCAGCGAGGATTGGCGTTGCTCAAGCCACTGGGCATTGAGAACCCTGAGATTGAGTTTCGGGTTCCAGTCTCCCCGGCAGCAAATCAACGTGTTAACGAGCAGGTGCGCGAATTGGCAGGTCCAAACGTTGAGTTGGGACCATTTGCGATTATCAATGTCGGTGCTGGATGGGTGTCGAAGATCTGGCCTGCGGAGCGTTATGCTGCGGTGGCAAAGCATCTGAAGGATCGATGGAACCTCCGCACGATGATCGCTTGGGGGGGCTCGGAAGAACGCTCGCTTGCCGAGCAAGTGTCGATTCTCTCCGGTGGTGCGGCGATTGAATTGCCTGCAACGAGTTTACTTGAACTCGCCGAATGGATTCGCCGATCGGTTCTGTTTGTCGGGTCCGATACAGGACCGATGCATCTCTCAGTAGCGGTCGATATTCCGACGGTCTCACTGATTGGGCCGATGCCGATCGGACGAGTAGGACATTTCTCCGAGAAACATATAGCTATCCAGCGTGAGTCCCTTACCGAAAAGGAACGCGACCGTCGTAAGACCGATACGAAGCCGATGTTGTCTATCCAAGCCTCGGATGTGATCGAGGCTTGTGATGAAATCCTTACGCGCCGGGGCTTCAGTGCGGCACCTTCGATTCGAAATGGTGCAGTACCTTTGCCGTTGGCAATCGCGGATCAGCGAAATAGCAGTTGGGAATACTCGACCAAGTAATCTCGCCACTTGAGCCAAGTGTGACCGCCATCGGTTTCGTGATACGTTGGGTTCCATCCTCGATCTTTTAGCATCTGCACTGTTGCTTGGGTGGTTCCTAGCAAGAAATCTTCTTTACCGGTAGCGAACCAGAGCGACTTGAGCCCTTCTTTTTGCGAAGCATCCTCGAGGCATTTTTTGTGTGCAGCGATCCAAGTGGCCCCAGGACCGGAATCAGTACCGGAGCGGTCGATACCGAACACGCCCGAACTGAAAACGCCGACGTATGAGAAATCTTGGATATCGGTAAACGCGATATCCAACGTGTGAGCACCTCCCATGGATAGACCTGCAATCGCACGGTCCTTGCGTTCGTTGGAGACGCGGTATCGGCTCTCGATCATCGGACGGATGTCTTTGCGAAAGTCCTCTGCAAATTCTTTCATCTGCGTCTCGAAGTTATTTCCTGGGCCTGCTCCAAAAGCCCCGGTGTGGCCCGCAGGCATTACTACCACCATCGGAACGATTTTGTTTTCAGCGATAAGGTTATCGAAAATCGCGTTCGCTTGTCCAACCGTACTCCAAGAGTCATCGCAGTCGAAAGCGCCGTGGAGAAGATAGAACACTGGATACGTTGCGGTGCTTGATTCGTAACCAGGAGGAGTGTAAACGTGAAGCCGACGATTGCGTTGCAAGGTCTTTGACGGGTAGTGAATCTCGGATACCGCTCCGTGCGGTACATCGCGCAGGTCGAACCAAGGTGAACCGGTTACTTGAATCAAACTCCATGCATTGCCGTTCGACTCACTCGTCTTGCTATTGCGTGGATCCAAGACTGCAACTCCGTCGACCATAAACTGATAACGGTATGCGCCGGCCGGTACTCCTTGCGTTTGAACTTCCCAAACACCATCCTCACCTTTCTTCATTTCAAGTCCTCGACCCGTCCCTGGAATATCGCCAGCATTGAGGACGACTTTCTTTGCTTCTGGGGCGTGGATTCGAAAAGTGATTTTTGGATCTTGCGAAAATTCCACTGAAGCAAACGCGGGAGGTGGGGCAGGGGGTTGTGCTTGAACCTCACCGGTTGCGAGAACTGCGAGAGCGAGCAAGCGTATTGCGATTGCTAGGGATCGGCGTGTTGGGTTTCGCTTGGGGGGGAGACTGGAGGTGATGTGGCGGGGTAGTGGAAGCATGGGTGGGGAATCTTTCATTGAAAAGGGAGTAAGAAGAGTGAGTCTAGAGTGTAAGTGATAGGTAGGTTATTTGGGACTGCGTCCCGAGTTGATGGATTGGGGGAAGCGCTTGTTCGAGAGTGAGCGTAGCCACTCGTCGCCAGACGGTGGGGAACCTCAGTGC
>Ga0214163_1001136_pt1 | contig 11798 bp, 6 predicted proteins | sample LakMenepilimnion_2_FD_153001 | JGI IMG/M metagenome (GOLD analysis project Ga0214163, IMG submission 153001) | Freshwater microbial communities from Lake Mendota, WI - Practice 15JUN2010 epilimnion v4 | ecosystem: Environmental > Aquatic > Freshwater > Lake > Epilimnion/Euphotic zone | place... | reverse complement strand
TGCTCCATGCCGTTGACCCCGATCATGATGGTTTGCCAAACATCGCGGAGTTCAAATTGAACTCGAACCCATGGATACCTGATTTCGCAGAGACCAACAACCGCGATACCGATGGCGATGGATTCACCGACGCCGAAGAAGTGCTGGCAGGCACAGATCCTTTAAATGCGCAGAATAACATCCTAACACTAAATCCTGGTTTGATGGGTGGTGGCCAACCCGGCACAGGAGGACCTGGACCCGGAAACACAGAACCCAACCCAGATTATCGGCTGATTTGGATGGGTCCAAACGTTCAGGCGTCATGGACCAAAGACAAACGATGGGATATTAATGCCAAGAAATCATTAACCACACACAGTGGAAACATTACCCATTACCCGAAGGGTGATAAGGAAAAGAAAATAGAATACTTTAATGAAACGGATGGAAAAACCGTTCCAAAAATCTCCGAACTGGCCCGCAAATGTGTCTTTCCGCCGGAAGATCTATTTTTTGACTTTGCCACCAATTCTTTAGGACCGCTCGCCCAATCATCCATCACCTCCACAGTCACCAACGCCACGGGTTCAACAAACTCGATTGCTCAAAAAAACTGGTTTCATCGAAAGGCTCAAATCGCAGTGGTGACACCATATCCAGTGAAGGATCTCGTAGAACTACCACAGGGTGCTTCACTGACTTGTTTAAGAATCAAAACAACCCGAGAGGGCACTGCGCCGATAAAAACGGAAGTCATCGGCAATTACACTTTTACGATTCCCAAAGGCAAGGACAGATCGAATGTTTTTCCGATCATGTTATCCTACTCACTGCAAAACCCCGTGGATGCAGATGGTGATTATACGGTCTCGTATAGCCTTGTGCCAGTGGAGGTAAAGGTCAGCAGCGCGAATTCACCAACAGGCAGTGCACCGAAATATACAGTTACTCATGAAACACCTAGAAATGGAAATGCCGACAATTTGTTCTCAGTCTGGCCAGGAGAGAACTTCACAGTAAAAGTGAAGTTGCCATATTCCTTCCAGTTACCCCCCAACCTGATCAGATGGCATGTTGTAGGGGAAAATATTCCAGACAACGCCCATGAACATACTTTCAACTGGACTGCTGTGGGAACAAAAAAAATTGAGCTTAAAGTTTCAGGATCCGTGTTTAAACTTTGGGTTGATGTTCCGACTGTCGGAGATGTTGGTCAAAATGATGCTGTAGCAACGATGCCACTCTGGGCAACAGCACAAATCGGGTCATGGGCAGTGTTTGCCCAAGACTATTGCAATGCAAATTATCCGGTTAGTCCGAAACGGGATGCGATCAGACACTCATATTGGTGTGCTTTAAGTGTGTCTGATGGATACGTCACCCAAGATCAGATTCTTTATTTCGCCACTGCTCATGAATTTGACAACAAACTAGACGATACACCTCGTCAACAAGCATTCAATTCGACAATGGATTTGTGGAATAATTTTGCGGGATCAACCGTAGACATTTCTTATCCAACCCTTCCTCCCACGCCCAATATCACACAGATTTTGCAAACGCTGGAGCAAAAATACACAGCTGGTGAATTGCGGAGATATGATGGTAACACTTCTGAAGGCGCAAGCGAAGGAATCATTTTAAAATCCAATGGGACAAAAATTCATCCCGATAATTAAAGCTATGTTTCGCATCCTGCTTTTAATTTTGTTAGGGTTTGTAGCATCAGGCTTGAACGCCTCTGTATTTGAAGAGTTTTTTCCGCAAAACATCAAACTTGGTTTGTCAACGGAGCAGATGGAAGCCGTTCGCCCCGCTTCCACCAGAAGCCCGGCTGCATTGTTGCCCCGATCAGACCAAACGACATTAAGTTCGTTTGAAATGGTTGAGCGAATACCCCCTGCAATTTTTTACATTTATGCTTTTAGAGATAATATTTTGCAGGCTGTGATCAGAAGCGAGCCAGTCATTACAAACGTTCCATCATCAATAAATCAAACCGAACTGAACAACTCTCTCAGTCGAGAGTTCCAACTGGTGCGTTCTGATAAGATTGCTCGCGCCAGCGGAACGTTGGAGCACTTCCCAGTCACTGCAGATTTATGGAAAAATCCTAAAAGTGGGTTGCAGGCTTATGTTGTTTCGACTTCACAAGAAACGACATTGATTTTCTTCAATCCGGCTAAGCTCAACGCTGGCAGCTTTTTTCTTGGAGCAGATAAAATTCCTGAATTCAAAGCCGGTACTGATGCTATCCATTCGAAGACAAAAACTGATCCCAAAGCCTCACCTCCTTTGATCGATCATACCTGGGAGTCAAAGCCAGATGGTTCGTCACCAACATCTGCCACTTCTCCTGTCTCACTAGATCCACCCCAAGTTAGCCGTCTTGTTAATTTATTTGTCGCGCTCGTTGTTCTTTTGGCGGTTGGATCAGGTGTTCTGTCTTTAATTCTCAAAAGGCGATGAAAACAGAAAAAAGCAACCGTCAGTGGCCTGCGCTACTTCTGATAATAGTTGTCTTAGCTGGCGCGACTTTGATTTGGTGGAACTGGAAAAACGGACGTATCCTTATTCAAAGCTCATCATCAAAGGTACTCAACGGACCAATGTTGACAATCCGAGATGTGCCGTCATCCGCCAATCCTCTGTGGATGTTAGTTTCAATCCATTCCCGCTTTTACAGGTGTGAATACCACACATCACAAAACGCCCCGCTATTTAGCTGCCAATCTTTTGCGGAGGACAGCTACATTGCTGAAAAGGTAGAGATTCGCTGGGATGGGGTTGCTGATACAACAATCCTATTTGATGGCCGTCCGACTTTGCGTTGTCAAAATGGGTGGTGGGAAAAAGTCATTACAAACCATCCCTAATACAAAAATTCATTATTTGGACGTTACCCTAAAAAGATTCTAGGCAATAATATTAATCACTTAGCGGTCGCGCGGTATCTTTCACGGGCAATCTTGATGCTGTGCCCAATATTTATTCATGAATATCAACGGGCTCCCAGCTATACGAGGCCGGAGCTTTGATGATTTGGTATCCGTATGATCCGACTACCGGAAACCCGGTCGATTACGAAAAAGGACAAATTAGATTTTCAAATGGTTCTCATGTTTATTAACAGAATTTATTTATTTTATTTATATTCCTCCAAGTTGTTTGCCATGTGATGGCCGATACTCCTGAACGCCAGTTAATCACAAGTTTGTTACCTCCAAGCACACAATTGGGCATGTCTCGCGAGGACTTTAATGAGCTTAATCTGGAAGTCCTCCATATGCCAGGAACTGAAAAATCAGCAAACGCCTGGGTTTTGTTTCAAGGCTCCATAGACTACAAAAGGCAGTCAGTTCTGTTTCTTGACGGACGCATGGCGTCAGCAACGTGTTCTTGGAAGCTATCAAGCCAGGGCATCAACGATTTTGAAAGACTAAAGAACCTTTTTGTTTCGGCCTCTGACATGATTGCAGATATTGAAATCGGGAAGCGCACAAAAATGAACGACCCTGAACGTTTAACCGCCAAGCTAGTCACTCTGAAATCTGGCAAAAAACTTGTGGCCCAAGCTAATGAGATTGAGATTTCAATGATCCTATTTGATGAAGCGCTAATGAAAGGCAAGCCAAGCTTCCTTACTTTCGACGAGCTGAATTCACAAAAACCGTCTAAGCGTCACTTTCTTGAGGGGGGTCAGTTCCCGCCTACGAAGCCACCAAACAACCAGATGATCTCAGTTCGTGACTACTTGAAAGATGGGTTTGCGACTAGTTTGCCAGATCGAGATTTCCCGGTCCAGAATATGCCTCCAGACATCAAAAAAAGGCGATGGTAAAGTCAGTGGCGGTTAGAGAGCATCCGAACTCATCAACGCCGTGGTCAGTGGTGGTAGTGTTGGTCGTTGCGGCAACTGGCCTGCGGTGGTTGCTGGTGAAGAGACGAAAGTGAGCGACCTGCAACGTGCAGCGAGCCAACACCCGCGCATCGCAAAGCTCGCGGCTCCGTGCATTGCCCACCACCGGCAAACTCCGCCCGCTCCCGCTCATGCTCGATCAGCCCGCTGGGCTAAGGAATGACGGCCCGTTGGGGCTGATGATGTGGTTGCTTCGTTCCAACTCTGCCAATTTCCATCCAGGTCAGGATGACTGAGCCTTGATGATCAAAAACAGGTGAGTCTGTGAGCGGGGGCTTACTGGATGAAGTAAAACTGGCGCGTGTTCAGCGCGGCCCAGAGGGCATCGCCTTTATTGGTGACGCTGTTGTCGGCGACCACGCTCTTCAGCAGTTCCTTTTCGTCAGCGGTGGCTTTGCGGCTGAAAAGGGCCAGATAGATGGTGTCGATGGTTTCATCCGGCGTCGCTGCCTTGCGCAGGCTGCGGGAGATGATGGTGTAGGGATTCATCAGCTGGCCGAAGGTTTTGCCATTTAAAACCATGAGCGCTTGACCGACGGTGGCGTCTTCATTGGCGTTCTCGACGAGTTCGCGGTCACTCTGGCCGAACTCACGAAGGAAGTGTCCGTTGGGAGCCGGGCTGCGAAGATCAGCGGCGCGGATCATGAAGCTATCGCGCAGGCCTTCCCATGCTTTCAATGCGGTGAGTTCCTGTTTCGTGTCTGCTTTCATCTGCTCGGCATCGCGTTTAAGGCGGGCTTTTTGCTGCTCGGTCAAGCGGCTGCGCAGTTGTTTGTTGTAGATGGCCAGGGCTTCGTCCAGCTCCAGATCAGCACCTTCTTTGCCTCGAATAGCGGTGGCGATTTCCTGAGCAAACTCGGCGTCTTGGATCTGCTCATCCAGTTTTCCTTCACGGGCCAGTTGGGCGAATTTTTTGAATCCGGTGGTGAAGACGATCTCCTGAGCGGCTTCGTCGATGGCTTTGCGCTGGTTGCTGACGACGCGTTTGGCGGCACGGATGGCGTCTTCGTCTTTGTTTTTGGTGGCTTCTGTGAGTTTGAGCTGAGCCTCGCGGACATCGACGGCGAGTTGTTTCTGCTTGGCAGCGACCGCAGCGGCGGCTTTGGCGAGTTCCTGAGGCGTCAGGGCATTCAAAGCGCGGTCCATCCACTCGATGCGGCGGATGGTGGAGTCGCGGTCAACCTGGGCTTCGATGCTCGGTGCGTCGGCATTCGGTTTGTAGAGTGTGACCATGCTGTCCCAGATTTGCTCGGCGGACATGCGGCGCAGCACCGGGCCTGGGAAGTGATAAACCTCACCCAGCTCGACTTCCTTGCTGTAGGCGGCACGCTGATAAGAGGCGCTGTTGAAGACGATGCGCATGTAGGCCTTCATGTCGTAGTTCAGGTCTTTCATGGTCTGCTCCAGGTAGCTCATGAGCTGCGGATTGCTCGGCACGGTGGAGTCAGTGATTTCATCCACGGGCTCGATCAGGCCGAGGCCCATGGCTTTTTTCCACAGGCGATTGGCGATGACGGTCGTGAAGCGTGGATTGTCCTTGGAGGTCATCCACTGACCGTAGGCATCAATAGGCTTCTGGCCTTCTTTGACGATCTTGCCGTCCTTGGTGAACGCGGCTGGGATCATCGGCGCGATCACCTGCTTGGGCTTGGCGTCGGTGTATTGATAATCATGAGGCAGCGCAAGAGTCTTTTTATCGGTCTGATCCAGCACCGTGTTGTAGCGCAGCGGACGCAAAATCTCGCTCATCGCCTTGCTCATGTCTTTGCGCTCCAAACCGGCAGGAAGCTTGGCCGATATGACGGGGCCGCCTTTTTTGGTCTTTTTCTTGGATGATCCATAAAAAGCCTGGGCCAGCAGGGGATTGGCGAGACCGTTTGTCCCCGTCATGCCGTAGCTGTGGGAGGCAAGCTGGTAGTAATCCATCTGCGTCCATTTATCGAAGGGATGGTTGTGGCATTGGGCGCAGACCATGCTGGTGCCGAGGAAGACCTGGGTCGTCACGGCCATGTTATCCAGCGGCATATTGTAATCCCTCAGGTAGTAGCCCACGGCACCGTTTTCATAGGTCTTGCCGTCGGCGGTCACCATTTCACGCACCATTTTGTCATAGGGCATGTTTTCGTCCAAAGCCTTGCGCAGCCAGTTCGCGTAGGCGGCTCCCGCAGGCTGGCTGTTGCCCACGGCCAACTGGGAACGCAGGCGCAGGATGTCCGCCCAGAAGTTGAAAAAATGCTGCGTGTAACCGTCTGAAGCGAGCAGTTCGTCGATCAGCTTGGCCCGCTTGTTCGGCGCTTTGTCAGCCAGGAAAGAAGTCGTTTCCTTCAGTGATGGGATGCGCCCGACGATGTCCAGATAGATGCGACGGACAAAAACATCATCCGTCACGGCCTCGTTGGGCTGGATCTTTTCCTTCGCCAATTTGGCGGTGACCATTTGGTCGATCTGCTGGGCCTTGGCCTGGACCTCTTCCAAGGATAAAGCACGCGTACCCGTCACGATGGAGACGAGCAGAAGGGCGGTGAGGGGTAGTTTCATGGTCTTGGGGGGATGTGGCGACGCCGGAAAACGCAGGCTTCGTGCCGCTCTTTCACTTCCATTCTAGAAATTCAGCCGTTGCCGTCTTCACCTGCGTCTTGCGCCTCACGAAGGCAGGTCCTTTATTCGCCGCCCCCATGAGACTCCTCCACACGGCAGACTGGCACCTCGGCGCGCGCCTCATCGAGCGCGAGCGACTGACAGAACATGCTGCTTTTCTCGACTGGCTGATCGAAACGCTGCGCACCGAAAAAATCGACGCGCTGCTGCTCAGTGGAGATGTTTTTGATGCGGCCAATCCTCCACAGGATGCTATCGCGCTGTATTTTGATTTCCTGAAACGTCTCGCTGACCTGAAGACGGTGAAAGCCATCATCACGGGCGGCAATCACGACTCCGCCTCCCACCTCAATGCACCGCGTGAACTGCTGCGCCGCTTTGACGTCCATGTTTTCGGCCAGGCCGGGGACAATGTCGTCGATCTCGGCGGTGCCGTCGTCGCTGCCGTGCCCTTTTTGCGCGAGCGTGATCTTCGTCAGTCCAGCGCTGGAGAAGGCATTCAAGAGGTTCAGGACCAGGTGCGTCATGGCATCCGGGATCATTATTCCGCCCAGCTCGCCGCCTGTCGCGCCATCGCCAAAGAGCGCCCTATCATCGCCATGGGCCACCTTACCGTGCTCGGTGCCGCCACCAGTGACAGTGAGCGTGACATCCACATCGGCAACCTCGGCGCCGTGGGTGCCGACATCTTTGCAGGCTTTCATTACACCGCCCTCGGCCACCTGCACCGGCCTCAAAAAGTCGCGGGTCAGGAAACCGTGCGCTACAGCGGCTCGCCCATTCCCCTCAGCTTCTCGGAGGCTGCGGATGCGAAATCTGTCGTCATCTTTGAAACAGATTCGGCGGCGGGCCTGTCACCGCTAAGCCTGCTCCCCATTCCAACGAGCCGCCTTCTCATCCGCAGCACAGTCAGTCGAGTCACACTGGCGGCTGATCTTGAAACGGTGCCCGCCGGAAGCTGGGCGGAGATCACGGTGAAACTCGAAGCCCCCGAGCCCGATCTCGACCGCCAAGTTCGCGAGGCCGCTGCCGGTCGTTTTGAGGTGCTGAAAGTCCTCGCCGATTTCCCAGCCAGCGTTTGCAGTCCCTGGCAGCCCACCGGCCCCACGCTGCACGACCTTCAGCCTCGGCAAGTTTTCCGCGAGCTCCTCAAAGAAAAGCAGATCCAAGGCGAAGAACTCAGCTCCGTCTTTGATGAACTTCTGGCCCTGCGTGAAGAAAGAAAACTCGCCTAACGATCAGTAGTTGTTGCGTCACCGGCCTTCAAGCCTTCGCGAATGATCTCGATGCCGCTGAGGAGGGTTTCACCTTCGATGGGGGTGAGCTTCACGGTGAGGATGCCATCGGTGACTTGAATATTTGGGATGGATTGAGTCGTGGCGATCATCTTGGCGGGCAGGACGAATTTGGTGAGCGCAGGTTGGTCTTGAATAGCGATGTCAAAGACGTGCCTAGCATCGTCGGGTGAGGCAAAGGTGAGGCGGACGCTGTAGGTGCCGGGTTTGAGGCCGGACATGTTGGTGGAACGCAGGGCTTTCACGCCGCTGGCGGCGACCCAGGGCCAGCCTTCGCCGCCTTTCATCCACAGGGAGTGTTGGTAGTAGAACTCGGGCTTCTCGGGCTCGGTGCGCACCTGGATTTCAGGAGAGGGGCCGCCGACGTTTGGGTAATCGAGCCACAGGGTGCCATCGCGTGTTTTGCGGTCGCCGGGGGCACCGAAGTTGATGCCGAGGCGCTCGATTTTGCCGTTCAAAGATGCGGCGGGCACCGGGCCCCAGGTGGCCCATTGCTCAAAGGTCTCCGGCATGGAGTAAAGCGCGAGCGCCATGGGCAGCGGGTAGCTGCAGGTGCAGCCCTCATAGAAGTAAGGGACGTTCAGGATGCCGCCGGCGGGCACGATGCTGTTCGTGCAGCCGCTGCGGGGGCCGCTGATGTGGACGGTGCCGCTCTCGACCTGCTTGTCGTAAAAAGCGGCGGTGCCGCTGCGGAAAGTAAAAATGTTGCCGTAATCGAACCCGCCGTCGCAGCCATAGCTTTTCGGGAAGACACGCGGCTCTTTTTCGCCAGTGAGTGGATTGGTGCGCAGACCTGCTTTCGGCTGATCGGGCGACCAATCATTCTTCTGCGATGGCGGGCGATACTGTGCGGGCTGGATGCTCTGCCTATCGACGCTGCCAAACTTGGCGCGAAGCTCAGGAGCCTCGTATTCATCGAGCGCGCGGCCGGTGTAGATGTCGCTGAACACGGGAGCGAGCAGCTTGTAATCGACTTTGCCTTTGCGGTTCGTGGCATCGAGCCAGTCCTTGTCTGCCGTGATCATGATGCCATCGACGACCTTCGGTTGCGGCGAGCGCTTGAAGTTGCTCAGCGCATCATCAAACCACAGCACCCCGAGCGGAGCCTGCACGAGCGGGTCTTCACTGGGTTTCCAGTCGGCGAGGTAGTTCGTGCTGCCGGTGAGTGAGCCTCGAGTTTCCAGCAATTTGCCATCTAGACTAATCAACTTGCCACCGAGAGGCCGCAAGGTATCGCCGATGGTTTTGGAGCCGATCACGACATTCGCGAAGTAGCGCGGCAGCTCGGATTTCGTCGGCAAAACGGCCACGCGTTCGCCATAGAAGGCTGTTTTGGCGAGGCGGGCTTTCAAGGAGGTGTCGTCGCTCAGCACGATGAGATGAAACTGGCTCAGCGTCAGCAACGACTCGATGAAGCCAGCTTTGCCTGCCTCGGTAAGAAGGGCGTAGCCGCGATCGGTGCCAGCGGCTTTGATGATGGTCTTGGCGAGTTCTTCCTCGGCCTTGTCGATCACGATCTCGCGCTTCCATTCCTTAGCTTCGCCTTTGGCCGTGCCATGGGCTTTCAAGATGCCATCGACTGTGACGACGAAGACTTTGTCGTCGGCTAGGACGACGCTATGGGCGTTGGGGAAGGTATCGAAAGACACTGCTTTGTCAGCGGCGAGGAGCGAGCGCTGGATGCCGGTTGAGCCTTCGGCACGGGGTTTGTCTTCGTGGCGCTTCACGTTGACGGCGTCGTCGAAAAGCAGGCCGCGTCGTTTGAGCTTGGCGGCTTGTTTTGCATCGGGTGTGGAGGCGAACCATCCGCCCGTGAGTCTGCCTGCGGAGGGCAGTTCGAACTCTTTGAGCGCGCCGGTTTTGAGATCGAGCCTAGCGGGATAAGCGTTACTGCATGGAACCACGAGGTCGTCGCTGTCGATGAGCAGGTAACCTTGTGGTGCGAGGCCGCCCATGGCCTCGGTTTGATGCGGATGAATGCCGTAGAGGTAGGAGCAGCGGTCGTTGCACCAGATCTGATTACCCGTCTTCGCATCCCAGCAAAATACGAATGCGCCCTCCAGCGGCCAAACACCCGCGGCAAAGTAAACGCGACCATCTTTGGCAACAGGTCCGCCGCGAATTGGCCACACGGAGATGAGGCGCTGATTGCCGAGTAGCATTCGATTCGATGGCACGGCGCGCTTTGACCATACCTCCGAGCCATCGACGAGCTTCACGCAGCGCATCACGCCATCGTCGGAACCGAAGAGGACAAGATTGCCGATGATGACCGGCGCGAACCGCACGGGGCCATCCGCCAGCGCCCGCCAGACTTCCGCGCCCGTGTCGGTATCGAAGGCGATGAGGCAATCCTCCCGCGAGCTCCCGACGATGAGCTTCTTTCCAGACACGACCGGCTCGTAGCTGCGATCAAACTGAAGTCGCGTCTCTTTATATGCCGGTCGCAGCGGCGGCAGCTCGCGTGACCATAGCAGATCCAGCTTCTCTGGCATCGCCTGCGTGGTCGAGGCCGTGCGACCTGCGTCATGACGCCACATGGGCCAATCGGCGGCGTGGATCGAAGCGGTAAAGACAAAGAAGGTGAAAAATCGAAGCATGGGCGGCTTACATCTACGGATGATTTTATCAAAGCTTCGCACAACCCTTCTTGCCTTCGCTCTGCTCGCAGCTGCGACGGTCTGGGGCTGTCAGGTGCCGGTTTTTCGCTATGCGCTGGAGCGCTGGGAGCCGGGCCGTTATCTCGTGAAAGCGCCAGCTGAGGTCTCGATGGATGCCCTGACAAATGCGGAGTTGCAGGTGACGCCGGGCATTGATTCCTTGCAGCTTCATTACCCACGCCAACTCCGGCAGGCATCTGCGCAGCCCATCTGGACGGCCCCGATGAACGCAGAAAACCTGCGCCTCATGCTGGATTCACCCATGCGCCAAACACTGAAACAGCGGCTCCTTTCGGGTCAGTCGGCCGTGTGGTTGCTGATCGAGTCAGGTGATGTCGCCAAAGACAATGCGGCAGCGGCGGTCATGGAGGCAGGGCTCCAAGCGGCTCAGGAAAAACTGAAGCTGCCTGATGGCGTGATCACTCAGGATGAAGCAAGCGATCCTAAAAAACTGCATGAAAATGCGGATATTCTGCAATCTGACCTGCCGCTGAAGATTGAGTTTTCCACCCTGCGCCTGAGTCGGCAGAATCAGCAAGAAGCGGCATTGATCGCCATGCTCATGCATATCGAGCCAGATCTGGTCGATTACGTGAAGGAGCCGATGGTGTTCCCGATTTTCGGCCGTGGGCGGGCCTTGGAGCCAATCATCGGCAAGGGTCTCCATGCCAATAATATCCATGAAGCAGCGGCTTATCTGTGTGGTGCATGCTCTTGTGAAATCAAGGAGCAGAACCCTGGCATTGATCTGCTCATGTCGGCTGACTGGGGGGTGGTGGGCACGGATGAGGTGCTGCCTGAGACTGTGGAAATCCAGGCAAAACCTGAAGGGCCGGGAGCGTCACCAAACCGGTGGATGATGGCGGCGGCTCTTTTTCTGCTGGCCATGGCGGGCCTGCTATGGCGACGCAAAAAAGCTTAAATCAAAGCCGCCTCACTGCGCTTGGCCTGCTCATAACCTTCGTCGATCAAGAGATGCCCGGAGCGTGATGCCGCGACGGCGATTTCATCACAGCGGTTGTTGCCTTCATTGGAGGCATGGCCTTTCACCCACACGAGCTTGACCTTGTGTTTGGCGAGCTGATCCAGCGCTGCGGCCCAGAGGTCCGCATTGAGAGCGGGCTGCTTGTCCGCCTTTTTCCAGCCGCGTGCCTTCCAGCTTTTTGCCCAGTTTTTCTCGATGGCATCGACGACGTAGCGTGAGTCTGAGTAGAGCGTGACTTCACAGGGGCGAGTCAGCGCCTGCAAAGCCACGATGACCGCCAGCAGCTCCATGCGGTTATTGGTCGTCTTGCGATATCCCTGGGACATCTCCTTGGTGTGCTTGCCACTTTTCATCAGCAC
>Ga0214163_1001133_pt1 | contig 11806 bp, 10 predicted proteins | sample LakMenepilimnion_2_FD_153001 | JGI IMG/M metagenome (GOLD analysis project Ga0214163, IMG submission 153001) | Freshwater microbial communities from Lake Mendota, WI - Practice 15JUN2010 epilimnion v4 | ecosystem: Environmental > Aquatic > Freshwater > Lake > Epilimnion/Euphotic zone | place... | reverse complement strand
TTGTATTCCGTGTTGTATTCCGCGTTGTATTCTTCCTCTAGCGAACACCTACCGCAAAAGCTGTCGCGAAGGCTTTGCAATGCGAAATCGATATCAACACCTCGCGAATCCCTCGCTCCGTCGCTATCTCTGCAGCGCGGTTTCGCAACCGAATACTCGGAGCCCCAGAGACATCGCGAACCACCTCCACGTCCGTCCACTGAATACCCTTCGCCCAACCCGTCCCAAGCACTTTCAATACAGCTTCTTTCGCCGCCCACCTGCCCGCATAATGCTGATCGGCAGTGCGATGCCGACTGCAATAATCGATCTCCTCTGCCGTAAAGACTCGCTGGATAAACGTCTCTCCATGCTTCTGCATCATTTGAGCGATGCGATCGCATTCGATGATATCTGTCCCAATCCCTACAACACCCTGCGGTACATTCCCAACCGACAGAGCTGCGCCTGATGGACTGTCGCTGCATGGATTCTCGCTGGCACCAAGCTTTCCGTGATCCTCTTTCGATTCAAATAAATCACCCATAGAAATCCCCCCTAGCCGCTTGTAAGCCCGCTGGCAAAAGCGCCAACAACTGACGCTGGGACAACAAATGCAGCGGCTGCCCCTCCCCTTTACGTCGCTCTACCTCGCTGCGTTGCCGACTACCTAACGCTTGCAACGCTTCGGTCATCAAACCAACCTCTGCTGAGGCGCCTTGAACGACATACTGTGTTTGCATGTTCACGCTCGATTGGACATTCGCCCCTAATTGCTCAAGAAATCCAACCGAGTCTTCGCGATCCAACCCAAGAATGGTTCCTATCAGAACAATATGCTTATCCGCCAAAGGCAACTCCCCTTCGCACTGATTGAGTATCTCTTCGACTATCCGCTTTCCCCTGACATCCGCTCGCTGCACAAGCGGATTGCCATCTCGACGAAAAACCTTCTTCTCATATCGCGGTTCGACTTCGCAAATCACTTCTTTTCGACTCCGCCGAATACTCCTTGGATGCTTGATCCGATCACTCCAAATCCGACCTCGCTCAAGTCCAAATTCAGATTCGAGTTGCTCAAGATCCTTTGCATCGATACGTCGGGCCGCTTCTTGCAACAACGTCGCCGCCGCTTTTGCATCTTCCAAAGCATCGTGGTGCTCGAATCGAATCGACAAGTGATCTGCCATACTCGCCAAAGAATGAGACCGCAACGATGGCCATGCCTTCTTAGCGATCAACCGCGTACATTGCACATCGATTGGACCGATCGCCAAGTCATACAGCGCGCACGTCGAACTCAGTACCCTCGCATCGAATCCCGCATTGTGGGCTAAGATGACAGTCCCATCCAATACACGATTGATTTCCCCCCAAAGCCCATCCCATGTCGGACAATCAACGACATCCTTGGCCGTGATTCCATGCACTGCTACACAGCTTGGGGAAAAGTACAACCTCTGCGGACGTATGTTCCACTTATACTCTCCAACCACCTGGAACCCATCAAGCAAAACGATTCCAAGCTGGCAAGCCGAACCGGGCTGGTTATTCGCTGTCTCGAAATCGATAACCGCCAATGGTTGCATCACCGCCTCCGACTAAGCCGCAAATCACACTTCAATTCGCATGTCAATTCACATGGCAGCCAGGAAACAATCGCTGCTGCGCGACTTGAGAAAGCCTACCGGCATACTCCGAAATTTCAAAGGCCTCTACCAACTTGGGCGTCTGCCCCCAGTGACTCTTCCAGAATCGCTCTGCCCGACTACTGACTCGCTCCAAATACCATCCCTTCAACCACTCGATCCACTGCGGACTATCGACCGATACGGGCATCTGAAGCTTCTCAATCCAAGGCAACCACTCACCAAATTGGCTTCGGTGCTCGCTGAGCATCGCGACAACACCATCTAGATACGGCGTTGCATCCAGCACGAAATCAGCTTGGAACGCAACCGGCTTGGTAAACAGATCAACCATAGAAGCCACGACCGGTTCGCGGTCTGGAACCCTCGTACCGGGCACAATCTTCGGAACCATCACCATGTACGATGCATCCTGAACCGCTTGCCCAACCGCACGATGATCCGGATGGTAATCCCATGGCCGATGCGTCAAAACCAAATCGGGTGAAAATTCACGAATCTCTCGGATAATCGACTCTCGCACCGCAAGCGAAGCTGTCAGGTGGCCATCGGGATAATCCCATACTCTGACTTCACATCCCAAGACCGCCCCCGCCCGCCGCGCCTCCTCACGCCGTCTTAGCACCAACGCATCGGAGCTGATCTCATGATGCCCCGATTGCCCATTGGTAACACTCACCAACCGAATGACACTCCCCTGCCTGGCATGCGCGTGAAGCAATCCACCCGCAAAAAACTCAGCGTCATCAGGGTGAGCGCCAAAGACCAACACTCGACACGGTTCATTCGACATCAAAACTGCACCAACTAGTAAGCGTAGCGAAACGGATCGGGACTAGCGTAACGGCAAATCGACTCTTGCCCAAAACGGATGCTGACGATCAGCCCGCCCCAAGACATCTTCCAAAATCACCTGCGTACTTCCGGTGATATCTAACTTGCGAGAATTCCCCTTCGATTCAATCGTCACCTTCTTAGAAAAATCGACCATCGAGTCGTTTAACCAAATGCTGTACTCCTTGGCCGCCGCCTTGAGTATCTTCACCGCATTGGTATCCCGATTCAATGCTGCCTCAATTTCATACCGATCCCACCGATCTGGCTCAAGAAGCGGATGAACCAACTTATCGGGATTGAGCTGCTGCGTTTCAAACCACCAAAAATAACGATCTCCCGCCCGACTGGTTACTACATCGAACTTATCGGGCATTACGCGGCGACGCGTCGGCAACTGCATCCACTCAATAACGCGCGGTAACTCTTCTTGAAAATGATCATGTCCACGGCCTTGATACAACGTGATCATCGTGTCGATCTTGCGATCATCCAACAAGCTATCCCATGTCGACGCATTCAGATACATCGGATTCTCACCGTCGAATTCACCATTGACGAAATACGACGGCACATAACGTCCATTCTGCCAATACTGGATGATGTATTTCTTGGCCACTGCCCCAATCATCACGGCCCCTGCCCACATGTCGGGATGCGCCAACGCCAAGTCCCAAGCAGCATCCGCTCCCATGAAATGTCCCGCGATAAAAACGCGATCAGAATCAATGCTGAACCGCCGCATCGCATCGCGAAACGGCTTAAGGATCATCTGATGCTCATTCTCGGTGTAGTTGTACACCGGTTGCTTTCGCTCATTCCACTCAGGGGAGATCACGATGTATCCATTGCGGGATGCTTCTCCTAAACAACGCATCCTCGAATCGGACCGGTCAGGCGAAGTCCACCAATCCAATGTATCTTCAATAGATATCTCCTCGCTCGGCAACGCTACGATGCACGGATATTTTCGATATGGGTTATATTCGGCAGGTAACTGAACCATGTACCGAACGATCTTCCCACCCAACTCACGACTCATCGGTACTTCAATCAGATATCGACCCGGAATCGGCACTTTCCCAACTTCCAATTCCTCCGCTCCTGCATCCTCATTGCCACCCTGACCTCTCGCGGAGCCTTCCGCTCTCGGGGCCGGTGCCATCACCTTCATAGACGAATCGGTAGGCACAGCCGGTGCCATGTTCTCAAGTATCCGTGTGACATATCGCGGCGTTCCAGACTCAAGCTTCATGATGCCTTGAATCAACGATTCATTTCTTCGCCGACCCGCCAACAACTCGGTTATCATCCTTCGCGCTATCACCCCTGATCGCACCACCGAAAGATTTTGCTCTGCCAATCCCGCTCCATAAATCCAGCCGGCAAAGCCGATAGCGGCGCGCTGATCATCGCTCAACGCTGCATCTTGACGGAGATTCAAGTAATCGGCGAATCGAACGCGAGTGTCTTCGTTAAGATACGTGGCTATCTCATCGACCAACGGTGCGAATTCTTGTGCGATGTTCGGATCGCTCACCTTGGATAAATCATCACGTAACCATTGAACTATCTGAGCGCAATCCTTTTTCGATTGCTCCATCGTTTCAAGCCGCCGCTCGATCTTCAACTGCGTTTCAACCGAGACAGTGTTTGCTTGGAAGCCTCGAAAAATCTGTTCGGCCAACTCATACTGACCTGCACCTTGAGCAAGAATCGCAGCATCGAACATTTGATCGGCCAGCAACTGATCGATCCGTTTCAGCTCCGCTCGTTTATCCTGAAGTTCAGGAAACCTTTGGATGGCAAAGACCAACAACTCCCGCGCTTCAACATACCGTTTTGCCGCAAGATAAACGGTCACAATATCTAAAACATCCTGAGCGCGATTCGGATCGGCATTACGCAAAAGTATCTGTCGCAAAGCCTGCGGAGGAATCGCTGAGAGCGCTACCCGCATATCCCATGTCACCGATGTCTGCTGAGTCTCTCCCTGTAAAGCCTGAATCCTTACATACTGCGGAGATACTTCTGTAATCCCTTGGACAATCTGCTTGTTGGGAACTTGAAACATGTAGATCCGTCGGCCAAAAGGATCAAACGGAGTAGCAGAATAAGCACTTCCCAATCCACCCTGTATCACGGCATCATTCCGGCAAACCTCATCGGAGTTGACCTTCAGCGTGATTTTAAACGGGATGGGAGTTTCAACCGGCTGGCGGTCAGCACGCTTGGTACTGACATACGTCATCCGTAACCCATCATCGATCACGGCAATCCTCGCCGCCGCTTGAGCTTCATTGCTCCCAGCAAACCCTTTGCGATCCAGACGTGGCTGAGCTCGCAAAATACCCGGACCAATTGCAAACCCATTATCCAGGATCAATGTTTGCTGCTGTGCGAAGAGTTCTCCATCGCCCAAAACTAGACGGAGAACTAAACAAAATGCAAACGCAAAGTAAAGCCTTCGACGGAAACTCATTACCGAACTCCCGATCTCAAAGGCTTGCATGACTTCCCTGCTGAGCTATTGTTCTTGCTGAGCTATTCCCCGCAGAGCGGTATCCTGCAGAGCTAGTTCCTGCTGGGCTCTAAGTTATCGACCACCAAAATAACGTTTAAGCGTTTCTGAAGCAGCGTCTTTCGTGTTCTTCGTCGTCGGTCCACCCTGAATCTTCGGCAACTTGATCGGTGCACGCTTATCAGGCCGCTTGAGTTTTGTGCTCTCATCAGCAACATCGCCAGCATCCGCAGGCGCATCCGCAGGCGCATTCGCGTCCTCAGACTCTGCCGCTTCTACTGCCTCCTGCAACATCTCTGTATCTAACTGACTCGTCTCTTCCATCTTGATCTGCCGCGTATCAGGCTCCGAAGGTGCCACGCGTCGATCTACTTGATCCGCTTCCAACAACCATGTGCTGATGTCGAAGCTCTCACGGGAATCGGTAAGCTTCGCATCTGCTTGCTCGGCAATCCGCTGCGCCACCTCTTGTGGCGTCGATGCTTCGGGCTTCTTCGTATTGGCAATCCCGATCTCGATTACGACTTCAAACTCCAACTGCCCAACCTTCAATCGATCACCCGACTTGAGAATCTTGGCCTTGTCGTGCGACAACTGCTTGTCGTTAACATACGTCCCATTGCGACTCTTCAAGTCCATGAGCAAGAGACGACCATCTTTCTGTACCAAAGCGCAATGTCGCCGACTTACCGATTCACTCTTCGGCCTAAGTTGGCAATCATCTCCTCGCCCGATAAAGAACTTCTCATCCTTGATGGGAATCAACTTCCCTTCATGATTCCCAGACAACACCTTGAGCGAAATTTTCATAAGCATTCCTCGCACAGCGACAACCCCAATATCAGAGGGGCAAAATCCTGCGGGCGTTTCCGGTCAAATTCAAACAGAGCGGGCTAAGAGGCGTTCTTTCATAGTATCCGCCCAAGCATCCAGTTTCAATCGGGATTTCACGCGAGATACCGAAACGAGGTCCAGAATCCCTTTGTAAATCCGATCGCACAGCCAATCCTCCCAACCCTCAGAACCCGCACAAATCTTCCCCTGCCCCGTCTCTACCTGCCCCGTCTCTACCTGCCCCGCCTTCCCCTGGGCAAACGGGTCGCCACCACCGGCCTTCCAATCGCAATCCTCAATTCCCTTGATCGCCGGATAATGGTCACTCGCTTTCATCAGCAAACTCCCATGCTGCATTATCCCCCCAATGCCACGTCGCTGCGCACTGCCAAGAATCTTGCTCCCCCCAACCACCAAGTCCAAAGGAGATCGACGGTTAAAGCACAGAAATCCTTCTTCGCTCCCCCCCACCTTCTCGCCGCCGCTGCGATCCTTCTTCCCCTGCACCGGACATGTACACTCCTGCGAAAACTCAGCATCAAGCCCAAGATCGCGCAAGCCCTCCGCGATGGAACGATGCACAGCCTGATACAAACCCTGGCTCGCTCCCTTCTCTCCACCTAAGTGCCCTTGGGCTCTATCAACCCCTACGGCCCTGGGCTGGGCAATCTCCACCGCCTTGGGCACGGTAATGCTATATGTCCACTCTCTGTCGTGCAAAATCGCCCCACCACCAGTCCGACGCTTGACCCATGGCAAACTGCGCAAACTGGGATGACTTTGCGTGTCCTTGGACTCCAAAAGCTGCTCAATGGACTGAAAGTGCCCCAAACTCAATGTCGGAGTCTGCCAGCGATAGATGCGAACGACAATAGGTGCGTCGGGTAACTGAGCAACCGAGCTGATCTTTCCAAAATCGTCGACATAATCTCCCGATGGAAGCCGCTGCTGCATCGCATGCTCGAGCAACCATGCATCGACACTCATGTTCTCCTCCCCAGATCGCGGAGGATCAAACAAAAATACTGCGATGCTCGAATCACTCATTCTCCATCCCCCACTCCCAGACGAAACGACTCCCTAACGAAACCGTTCCCTATCGAATACTTCAAGCTAGCCGTGCTGCAAGCTACTAGCCATGCTGCTCCAGGGACTTTTTGTAAGCGTCATAGGTCAGTAGTTCATCAAGCTCCTTAGGATTGCTCATCTTGATCTTGATCAACCAACCACCTTCGTAAGCGTCTTCTCCAAGCGTCTCAAGGCGGTCGACTACCTCGTCGTGCACTTCGACAATCTCACCGCTGACCGGGCTGTACATTGGACTGACAGCCTTGACGCTCTCTACCTCACCGAACTCTTGACCCGCCTGCACGCTCTGCCCAACTTTGGGCAACGCCATGTAAACCAGATCGTTCAGTTCCGCGACCGCAAACGACGAGATCCCAACGGTCGCTACACCACTGCCATCCTCAGGAACGAAAATCCACTCGTGCGATGGACAATACTTGAGTCCTTCCGGTCGAATCGTCATCTGCTGTACCCTCTGCTATTGGTTAAATTTTTAACGGTTAAATTTTCCCGCGGGCTGATCACCGATCAGACCCTTATGATAATCGCTACCCAAGACGATCGCTCGCAAGTCGCAAAATCCCAAGTGCAACGCATTGTAGCTTGACTCGTTGCTTGCCTAAAGGCTTCCTATGCCTCTAGGTGGAACGCTTGTAAAAAGGCAATTGCCGAATTGTCGCAATCGCTTTGCTACCACGAATGTCGACCTGAATTTGACTGCCAACCTGAGCATACTCGGCGTCGATGTAAGCCATTGAAATCGGGACTTGCATCGTTGGCGAAAATGTACCGCTGGTGACCCGGCCAATCAACTTGCCATCCTGATCGTAACACTCGGCTTGCTCTCGCGCCGCGCGTCGACCTTCGAGAACCAACCCAACGCGTTTCTTGGCCGGTTCGTTTTTGTTTCGCTCAACCAACGCGTCTCGTCCCGAGAACTGCCGTTCCTTCGATTGAACCGCAAACCCCAATCCTGCCGTGTAAGGATCAATCGTCTCATCGAGCTCATGACCGTACAAAGGCATGCCAGCCTCTAACCGCAAAGTGTCGCGGGCTCCAAGCCCCACCGGGCTGACCCCAAGCTCTCGGCCGGCCAACATCAAATTCTCCCAAACCCGCGGAGCATCCTCAGCCCTGACGATCCACTCAAATCCGTCTTCACCCGTATATCCCGTACGCGAGACGATACAAGGCTTGGACATCTGATCCGTCACCTTGGCTTTGTAATACCCAAGGTTCAATGCGGAAGGTGGAATCAGTTTCTTACAAAGCTCCACCGACTTGGGCCCCTGGATCGCAATCATCGCCGTGCTGTCGGTTACGTCATGAAACTCGACATCTGGAAATTCCGCCAAATATGGGGACATCCATCCAAGAAGCTTCTCTTTGTTGCTTGCGTTGACCACCAACAAAAAATAAATCTTGCCACTTGGACTCTCTAAGCAACTGACCAAAACGTCATCGAGAATCCCACCCCCCTCATCGCACATCAGTGAATACCGAACCTGCCCGGGCTCCATGTCCAAAACCCGTCGCGTCAATAATCGATCGAGCACCTGATCTGCTCTCGGACCATCAAAGCGTAACCGGCCCATGTGCGAGATGTCGAACAACCCAACATCCTGACGGGTCGCTGTATGCTCCGCGACAATACCGGAATACTGGATCGGCATCTGATAACCCGCAAAAGGGGCCATCCTCCCACCATGCGCCGCATGCCAGTCATGCAAAGCTGTTCGCTTGATCTGTGTCGTCATCGCTTGACCACTCGTATCCTACCGCAACGGGAATTCTCAGAAGTTCTCTTCGACGCTATTTGTAAAGCTGAAGGATTTCTAGCGGTCGGTCAAGTGCTTTATGAGAAACTCCTGGCTGTTCGCAAATTCGGGCTCCTCAACTTCACCGCTTCCCGGAAACACCAAGCTGCATTTCACCCCCAATTCCTGACACTTCTCTTGCAATCGAATCCCATACATCGCGGAATGGGTCGGGTCGGATTCCTTTCCACCAAGCTCCGGCTTCGTGGTCTGCTTGGGATACTCCAGAAACACAGGCGGATCCTCTCGGCTTACTAGTTCGATGGGTGAGTATTCTTTGATCCAAGGCAAGACTTGCTCGCGATTCGCAATCAACAATTCGAATTCCGCCTCCCGCGTCCGCCCTTGAGCCGCAAATCCAAATGCATGACCGCCATAGACACTGTTACCAATCCACTCGCGCAACTGCTTTGGATCAAGCGAAGTTTGAGCGGAGACTACCGCAGCACATGTCAGACGCGTTGATTCTCGAGCCACCGGATCGGAGCTATTTCGATCCGCCATATCATCGTGAAACGCAAGCCAAAGTGAAGTGCAAGCACCGGCGGAGCTCCCCGTTGCCCCCACACGCTCGGGATCGATATTCCACTCCTTCGCCTTCGATCGCAGCGTCTGCAAAGCCCGAGCTGCATCATGCAGTGGTGCACGCACCGGCGGCTCAACCCCCTGCTCCATCGCTTGCGCGATAAAGCGATAGTTGATAGCCGCCACGGATATCCCCGAAGCTAAATATCGCTTGATCGGAACATTCCCGTAATTGGTTTTGTCCCCCCCTTTCCAACCACCACCATGTATCAACAACACCAACGGTGTCGGACTCGTTGACTCGGCTTTCCAGAAGTCAAACCGCTGCCTGTTCGATTCTGTCCCATAAACATAGTCCGATACCGTCGGCTCCGGCCTAGCCGGCTGCTGCTTGGCCTGGTCTTTCGGCTTGCCGCCTCCAACCTTAGGGACTTCCAAAGCCGTAACACGAACATCGTCGAACTCATTCTGGTCATCAAACGAACCTATCCCAATCCTCCCAGCACCAAAGGTCTTGTCTTGTACGCTCATCAACGGCTCGTCCATGTCGTCGAAGTAAACGCGAATCTTCCCCGTTGAAACCTCCCGCTCCAACTTCACTCGATGCCAAGCGTCGTCCCAAGCGACCCCGCGCGTATTGTTCGTCAAAGGCTTGCGCGGTGCTCCGTCGACAATCATGATCTGCCCACTCGCCGGATCAGGCTTGGCCCCCAAATGAACGTAATAAAAGTGCTCCGGATCTTGATACCCAAAAAATACGCAACAGTCCCGATGATTCCCTGTGTCTTTCGTACTGCGCACCCGAAACTCGATCCTCACATTGCCTACCGATAAATCCCGCACCAGCGAAATATTGTGAGGGCTGCGATACTTCGGTTCATAAGCACTGATTCGTTTATTGATCGCATAGGTGCGATTCTCTCCCTCCTGAAGCCAATCCCAGGACTGAGAATCTGTCGGTTCCCACTTCGCAGCGCCACTCTGAAAGTCGTCTTCGAACAGCACCTTGGTAGCTTCCTGCCCGGCCAGTGGCCCCAAGCCTGCGGATACAAAGAGCGCAATAGCACTGACTGCCATCGACACCTTCAAGCGATTCGGCCTGGAAGACGGATTCATTCCGCCAAACGGATGTAGTCCCTTTGATGCCATCTGCGTACTTCTCTCGCTAAAGTGCTACTGCTCCAACAAAACTTGCCCGGGCAAGCCCCAGGGCAAGAAATCCCGATCCGGCAACTATAACCGATTTGCAAACTACCGATCGAAGGCCAATCGTACAAGCAATCCAGGAAACTCCATTTTTTGATTCTTCCCATGCAAGTGGCCGAATCTTGCCCAGTCCCGTATAATAGAGAGCGAACGGAAGTTCTATTCCTCACCTGTCCAAACCCACGGCCCACTATCCGAGAGATTACCATGCCGCAAACCAATCACTGCTGCCTCATGGCGAAATATCCTTGGCTCATTCCATCAGTGCTGCTAGCGATCGCATCCGCAGCCTTTGTTACCTTCAATTCCGATGCATTCGCCACTACAGCCCCACCTACTGAGGAGCCAGCGAAAAAGGCCACCGGGAAGTCGAAGGACAAGGATGACGATGAAGGCAAAGAAACGGCCAAAGTCATCGTCGGTCGCAGTGGCAAAGCGGCCAGCAACTCCTCGAAAGGAAAGAAAATGGACGAACCGGAATACAACAAACTCACCGCCGAAGAACGCTGGGTCCTCCTCAATAAAGGAACCGAATACGCTTTCACCGGCAAATATACCGACCACTTCGTCGAAGGCACCTACATCTGCAAACGATGCAACGCTCCACTCTACAAGTCCGACGATAAATTCCACAGCGGCTGCGGATGGCCCGCTTTCGACGACGAAATCAAAGATTCGCTCACTCGCGAAACAGACGCCGATGGCATGCGAACCGAAATCATGTGCAAGAACTGCGGTGGACACCTCGGACACGTCTTCAACGGCGAACAGATGACCAAGAAAAACACGCGTCACTGCGTCAACAGCATCTCGATCAAGTTCGTGCCGAAAAGCAAAGAACTTCCACCGGTGATCTCGAGCAAGAAAAAGGAATCAGAGAAAGAGTCCGAAGAGACTCCGAAGAAATCGGATCGGTAGAACGGTATTCATCTACCGCCTCATGCCAACCGCCTCATGTTAGCCGCTTCAGGTTAGCCGCATTGGCGCTAGCCAGCGGTTTCCCCTCCGCGCTTGCCGCTTCAGGTTAGCCGCATCGGCGCTAGCCAGCGGTTTCCTGCCCGTGCTTGCCGCTTCATGTCAGCCGCATCGGCGCTAGCCGGCGGTTTCCCTCCGTGTTCTCCGCCCAATACCGTCAAATCGATAAATTACCCGCTTCGGGAAATGCGGTGTTTATACCGCACACCGACGGACTCTAGCGGAGCCCCGCAAGCGGCCGGTGTCGACCTCTACACCGCCCACCGGATGGGCTTGCGCCATTCCGCTTTCAACTCAATCGACTAACTCAATCAACTAACTCTGTCGACCAACTTAGCCGCGGACGAATCACCGGACCATACCACGACCCCAAATACTCCTTGCGCATCGCTCCGGTG
>Ga0214163_1001132_pt1 | contig 11813 bp, 5 predicted proteins | sample LakMenepilimnion_2_FD_153001 | JGI IMG/M metagenome (GOLD analysis project Ga0214163, IMG submission 153001) | Freshwater microbial communities from Lake Mendota, WI - Practice 15JUN2010 epilimnion v4 | ecosystem: Environmental > Aquatic > Freshwater > Lake > Epilimnion/Euphotic zone | place... | reverse complement strand
GGTGGCGCATTATCAGTTCAAGCTCTTGCATCCAACTCAAATGTTACTACAAAATCGATTACGTCGAATATATGGAATAACCTCTATACGGCTAATGTACTTGAGACTAATAGCAACCTATATTATACCAATGCCCGTGTAAGATCAACATTATCAAATGGTACGGGGGTTTATTACGATAAGACAACCGGCGTTATAAGCATCGGTCAAAATGTAGATACAATATCTAACGTAACATTCAATAATATGACCTTGACCGGCAACTTAAATGTTGTTGGAAATGTAGTTGGATTTTATGCAAACACATTAATTATAACTGATCCGTTAATTCAATTGGGTTACGGCAACCCTTCAGATTCTATTGATCTGGGATTAATTGGACATTATAACGATGGTACCCAAAAACTTGCGGGAATATTTAGAGACGCAACTGATAAGAAATTTAAGTTCTTTGATAACCTTCCGGGCGATCCTAACGCAGCCACTGTTGATACTACAAATGCTGGATTCCGTTTAGCAAATGTTGTAGCCACCACATATGAAGGTAATGTTGTTGGTAATGTAACTGGATTTGTATCTACAATTAGTAATTTTAGTACTACTAATTTAGTAGAAGGAACCCAATTATATTATACAAATGCAAGAGTTGACTCTCATGTTGATCCAAAGTTAACTACTGCAAATATAGTAGAGCTAAACAATTTATATTATACAAATGCAAGAGTTGACTCTCATGTTGATCCAAAGTTAACTACTGCAAATATAGTAGAGCTAAACAATTTATATTACACTAATGCAAGAGTTAATGCTCAAGTAGAATCCAATTTAAGATTAAAAGCCAATGTAGTTGACCTAACTACTGCAAATGTTGCAGAATTAAATAACTTATATTATACTAATGCGCGTGTTATATCTAATGTAGCGCAAATGAGCATTAATGTATTTGCAGATGTTGATATTTCTGGCATTGGAACCAATGGCATATTAATTTGGAATGGAACAGCTTTTGTTGCAGGAGCGGCGACGACTGCAACTGAAGCTAATTTTGCAAATGTTGCTGGAACCGCTAATGTAGCATTGGTAACTAATTTTGCAAATGTTGCTGAAACCGCTAATGTTGCAAATACTGTTTTAACATTAAGTAATTTTACAACTGCTAATTTAACAGAAGGCAATAATTTATATTATTCTAATGCTCGCGTATTATCTAATGTAGCGCAAATGAGCATTAACGTATTTGCAGATGTTGATATAACAGGCATTGCAAACGCTGGCATATTAGTTTGGAATGGAACATCTTTTGTTGCGGGGGCAACTCCACCAGCAACCAGCGCTAATTTTGCAAATGTTTCAGAAACTGCTAATGTTGCATTAGTTGCTAATTTTGCAAATGTTGCAGCCACTTCTAATGTAGCGAATATTGTATTATCAATTAGTAATTTCACTACAAGCAATTTGGCGGAAGGTACTAATCTATATTACACTAATGCAAGAGTCAACACACAAGTTGAATCTAATTTAGCACTAAAAGCTAACGTAGTAGATTTAACTACTGCAAATGTTGTAGAATTAAACAATCTTTATTATTCTAATGCTCGCGTACTATCCAATGTAACGCAAATGAGCATTAATGTGTTTGCGGATGTTGATATTTCAAATATACAACCAAATGATACATTAGTATGGGATGGAACAAAATTCATTAAAGCTAATGCTGGGCAGTCCACCGCAATAGTTGCAAATGTTACAACAACTGGCAATGTAGAGATAACAAGATTTAGTACTGCTACATATTCTACTGCAAAATATGTGTATACTGCAAAAGGCACAAGTGTAGGGTACACCAATAAATATAATTCAGGTGAATTGTTAGTACTGCATGATGATACTAGTAGTTTTATAACTCAATATGCTATGATATCAAATGATAATAATTTAGATCTATTATCATTCCAGGCCGGCATAAATAATGGTAATGTTATAATTTATGGTAATGTTTCAGATCCGGCAATACAAGTTACGGTAAAATTGACAGGTGTTACATATACCGAAAAATAAAAATAATGGCATACAACAGGATTAGTAATGCAAGATTTTAGAGTAAAATCAGGGTTAAGAGTTTCGGGCAACGTCTACGGCGTAGATTACCTGACCGCAAACAATATAAATGTAACCTACAATGGTATCTTTGGCAATTTAACTGTCAATGGTTCCCTTGTTGGAAATGTTACTGGTACTGTAAGCAGTTTATCAAATCAAACAACATCAAATCTTGCAGAAGGCACTAATCAGTATTTTACAAATGCTAGAGCATATGCAAATTTAACAGCTGCAAGCATCAACGCATTAGCGGATGTAGATACAAATACCGTGCCGCCGAACTCAGGATACGGATTACTTTGGAATGGCAATGTTTGGGCGCCTGGTGCAATTACTGTTTCTGGTACAGAGTTAGCAAATGTTGCTAATACTGTCGTAGGTATTGTGCAGTCTTCATTAGTTGCAAATACTGCATTTTTTGCTTCCAATGCCAATATAGCAAATATCGCATTAACTGCTAATGTTGCTAATACTGTTTTATCATTAAATAATTTTACAACTGCTAATTTAGCAGAAGATAATAATTTATATTATACCAATGCAAGAGTTGATGCACAGGTTCAACCAAGCATTGCAGAATTAAGAGCATTAGTTTCAAGATTTAATTCAAATGTTTTATACGTTGCACAAAATGGTAACGATGCAAATGACGGCAGAACAATGGGCAACGCGTTTGCCAATATCCACGTGGCCTTGGCGGCAGCAACGCAGTGGACAACTGTATTCTTGAAAAGCGGAGATTACAGACTACACAATCAACCGGTAACAATACCGAGACGTGTTGCGTTAGTTGGCGATAATTTAAGAACAACTACGATCAGACCAACCCAACCATCGGTTGATATGTTCTATGTTGAAAATGCTTCTTATGTAACAGGTATTACATTCAGAGATCACGTATCGCCTGCAGCAGTATTCTCATATAATCCAAATGGATCTGCTGGAACTATTGTAACTAGCCCATATATTCAAAACTGTTCTTCTATCACAACTACCGGTACAGGTATGCGAGTAGATGGTCGTTATGTTTCTGGATTAAGATCAATGGTGTGCGATGCTTATACCCAAACGAATGAAGGCGGTATAGGTATCCATATGTTAAACAAAGGATACACTCAGTTGGTATCTGTGTTTACAATTTGTTGTAATATTGCTATTAAATGTGAAAATGGCGGATTCTGTTCTGTTACAAACTCTAATGCATCATTTGGCACATACGGTTTATGGGCTGACGGCGTTAGCGAACCATTGTATTATGGCAAAGTTGCAAATGCTATAACAGAAGCAACAAACGAAGTTGTAATTTATAACTTGCCTATTAAACCAAATTATGGCGATTCTGCTTTATTTGCAAGTTATAATCAAGAAAAGTGTTCAAGAGATACTGGTCTAATCGTTGACTCTTTGGCATTTGATTTGGCATATGGTAGCAATACACAAGCAACATTTGCTGGTCTTCAGTATTGGGCACAACCTACATCGGCGATACCTAATCAATCTATTGAAACAATTAATGCAATTAATGTTGCAGCGCAAATTGCAGTTCAATTTGCACAAGGTACAACTGTTAGTCAAGTATATCAGGCAAACGTATCACCTTCAAATGGAACAGGCGGCACTGCAGTAGAATCTGCAAGATTACAAGATAATTTTAATGTTGTTACAAATATAATTCAAAACGGCACAGTAGGTGTAACCGATATTATTGTGCCTAATCAGTATCCTGCAAATACAAACGTAAATGTCAGCAATGCTGCAAATTTAGTTATTGCTAATAAATCATTTATTGCCGCAGAAGTTATTGGCTACATTGATACAACATACCCAGGTTTCTGGGCAAACACAGCATTCCTTGATAGTGCAAATGCAACAACAAAATGTTCTAGAGATGTTGGATATATTTTAGAAAGTGTCACCTTTGATTTAAGACACGGTGGAAATAGACAATCAGTTAATTCTGGTACTTTTTATTACCAATATGATGCTACAGACACGCAAATTAATAATCAGGTTGTTCAAACAGGCGCTGCTTATTATTTTATTGGTAACCTTGTTGAAAAAATTGTAACCGGTAACGTAATTGCAAATGTTTATCAAAACGCAGTAACACAAAATACAACAGCTGCATCATTTGCAACAACGGCAGAAGCAAATATACTGTTAACAGATGTAAGATTGATTGCAAATATTGTTACTAACGGTCCAAATGTTGCGCCGACAAAAGTGCCAATTACTTTTACACCTAGTTCAAATACTAATGTAATTAATGCTACAAAATTAGTATTAGCAAACAGAGATTTTATTAAAGCTGAAGTATTGGAATTTGTAAATCAAAATTGGGCAAATATTAGTAATGGATCTGGCACATTCTATACCGTTCGAGGTGCAACTGATTTAGTGGGCAACACCAGTACAGTTACATTCCTAGAGGTAGTTAGTGAATCTTTATTAGCCAATTCAAGAGTTTCATTCCACCAAGGAAGTTATATTTCATCAAGCGGACACACATTTGAATATGTTGGCGCAGGCAATAGTATTGCAACCGCTTTACCGTCTTTAGGTGGCGTACCAATACAGGAAAATGAAGTAACTGAATTGCGCGGAGGCAAAGTTTATTTTACAAGTACAGACCAATTAGGCGATTTTAGAATCGGTACAGGGTTGGTTATAAATAGAGTTGACGGTACAATAACTGGTAGAACATTCAACAAAGCATTGTTTGCAGTTATGACACCTTACTTGCTAGCAATCGAAGGATAATAAATGGCAACAGCATTAAACGTATTTAAAACAATAACATCAAATCTTACAACACAATCTAATGTAATTTATACCGCACCTGCGCTAAAAACATCTATTATTTTATCTTTGCAAGTAACTAATGTAAGTAATAATACTGTAACAGTTACTCTATTACATAGTACAGCGACGAATCAACAAGTTGAATTAGCCAAAGATTTTGAGATTCCCACAAAGGATGCTGCAAGTCTTTTAACAGGTAAGCTTGTATTAGAAACAGGACAAAAGGTGGTAGCTTTTGCCGGTGCAAACACCGCACTAAAATTAGTTATGAGTTTATTAGAAACCGCAAATGACTAAACTAATATCGGGTAGAGTAAAAAAGACACCTAGCGCCAATGTAAGCGCTAGTCGTTATGAATTTATACGTTTAAGTGAGACTGAACCAGACTTAGGCGTGCCCGCTGCTAATGGTTATATATTAACCGCAAATGTAGATGGTACAAGACGCTGGGCAGCTATCACTGCAAATGAAGCAACAAACGCTATTACGGCAAATTTTGCTAATACTGCAGGCACTGCTAATACATCATTAAGATCCAATGTTGCTACTCAAGCAGATTCCGCTAATACCGCAGTATTTGCAACTTCTTCAAACACATCAAACATTGCATTAAGAGCTAATGTAGCAACCCAGGCTGATTCCGCAAATACTGCATTAAGAGCAGATGTAGCAACTCTGGCCGATTCGGCAAATACCGCCGGGTTCGCGAGTTCTTCTGCTGAGGCTGATATTGCATTAAGAGCTAATGTGGCAACACAAGCAGATTCCGCAAACACTGCTGTATTTGCAACGTCTTCAAATACAGCAAACACTGCAACAAGGGCGAATGTTGCTACACAGGCAGATTCTTCTAATACCGCGGTATTTGCAACGTCTTCTTCTACAGCTAATACATCATTAAGATCAAATGTTGCGACGCAAGCGGACTCCGCAAATACTGCATTAAGAGCAGATGTAGCAACTCTGGCTGATTCGGCAAATACTGCAGGATTCGCAACAAACTCTACTACTGCGAATACAGTATTATCAATTAGTAATTTTACAACAAGTAATCTTGCTGAAGGTACAAACTTATATTATACCAATGCAAGAGTTTATTCCAATGTTCTTGCAATGTTGCCAACATATACTGGCAATATTGGCGCAGGAAATGTTGTACTAGGTTCAGGTGCAGGCGGCTCAATAATTGGTGCGAATTTAATTAGTGCAAATAATGTTTCCGCAACAAATTGGTTAAATCTATATACCGCTAACGTAATAGAAACTGCGGGTAATTTATACTTTACAAATGCAAGAGTATTTGCCAATGTAAGCCCACTGTTAGATCGTAAAGCAAATGTTGTAGATTTAACAACTGCTAATGTAGCAGAATTAAATAACTTATATTATACCAATGCAAGAGTTCTTTCAAATGTTACAGCATATCTTGCAGCAAATCCTGCAATTAGCACTTATGGCAATGCCAATGTTGGTGCATATTTAACAACTTATACCGGCAATATTTCCGCAGGAAACATAATTGCCAACACAATTATTACTGGTACTGGTACTGGTGGTTCGTTCACAGGCGCAAATTTAATTACTGCAGGTAATATTTCTGCAACAACTTGGTTAAATTTATATACAGCTAATGTAATTGAATCTCCTGATTCATTGTATTATACAAATGCAAGAGTATTGGCTAATGTCACTCCGTTGTTAGATCGTAAAGCAAATGTTACAGATTTAACAACCTCTAATGTCGCAGAATTAAATAACTTATATTACACCAACGCAAGAGTATTGGCTAATGTCACTCCGTTGTTAGATCGTAAAGCAAATGTTGTAGACTTGACAACTGCAAATGTCGCAGAATTAAATAACTTATATTACACCAACGCAAGAGTTCGTTCTGCAATAACTGGCGGAACAGGTGTTGCAGTTGATTCCGCATCAGGTATAATTTCAATTGGTCAAAATGTATCCACATCTTCAAATGTTACATTTGGTGGATTAAATGTTACCGGGCCTGTAAATTTTTACGGTAATGTAACAACTCACAGCTCAAATAATTTGTCCATATCGGACAATATGATTTATTTGAACAATGGTTCACCATCTGCAAATCCGGATCTAGGTATTGCATTTAACTATAACGATGGCGTATATCATAATGCGGGTTTCTTTAGAGATGCAACCGACGGAACCTTTAAAGTATTTGATAACTACGATCCAGAACCAGATGCAAACATCTTTATTAATACAGATCACGCATCGTTCCGTTTAGCTAATTTATCCGCTACTACATTATTTGGTAACGTACAAGGTACAGTATCAACATTAAGCAACTTTACTACAAGTAATTTAGCCGAAGGTACTAACAAGTATTTTAGTAATGCCCTTGCAAGAGCGGCATTAAGCGCAGGCGATTCTACAATTATATATGATCCTGTTACAGGTACAATTCGCGCTACAGCAAATGTAACAGCAACAATTGAAACAACTGTTAACAATTTATCTACTGCAAACGTAACAGAATCTAATAGCAATTTATATTATACAAATGCCAGAGTTTATTCAAATGTGTTGGCATTATTACCAACATTGGCGGGCGATAATATTGTAATTTCTGCAAATGGCAGAATTTCAGCTAACTTAAGTACCACAGTATTTGCGACCTCCGTTATCGGTTTAAATACTGCCAACGTATCGGAATCAAATAGTAATTTATATTACACCAATGCAAGAGTTTTGTCTAATGTTACTGCATACCTTGCAGCAAACCCTGTAATTAGTACTTATGGTAATGCCAATGTTGGCGCATACTTAACAACTTATACTGGCAATATTAATGCTGGTAATGTTATTGCAAATAACTTTATATCAACTGCGCCAGGCACAGGTACATTAACTGCTACAGGCGATTTTAATATTGTTTCCGGTGGCAACATTAGATTGACCGGTAACGTATACGCAAATACGTTTATATCAACTGCCACTGGCGCAGGATCAATTAGTTCAACAACTGATTTTAATCTTATTGCTGCAGGCAATATTTTATTAAACGCTCCAAATGTATTGGCAAATGGAACTATTGTTGCGAATCGCATAACCGCTAATTTATGGTCAGGTATTTATACTGCAAACGTAATTGAATCTGCAAGCAATTTGTATTTTACAAATGCAAGAGTAATTTCCGCATTGTCCGCGGGTTCCGGTATTGCAATTAGCGGCAACGGCCAAATATCATCTACTACAACATTAACAGCAACTGCTGTTACAGGCTTAAACACCGCCAACGTAAATGAATTTGGTGGCAATTTATATTACAGCAATGCAAGAGTATTGTCAAATGTTACCGCTTACCTTGCAGCAAATCCTGTAATTAGTACTTATGGCAATGCTAATGTTGGGGCTTTCCTAACAACATATACTGGCAATATTAATGCAGGCAATGTAATTGCCAATGCGATTATTTCGGGAACTGGTTTAGGTGGTTCTATTACTGGTGCTAATTTAATTAGCGCAAATAATATTTCTGCAAGTGTTATTACTGCTAACACCATTATTGGTGGTGGCTCTGGAGGTTCTGTTACTGGTGCTAATTTGATCAGCACAAATAACATTTCTTCAGTAAATTGGATTGGATTATACACTGCAAATGTTATTGAAACAAGTGGTAATTTGTATTTTACAAATGCAAGAGTTCAATCAAATGTTATAGGATTCCTACCATCCTTGGCCGGCGATAATATTACAATTGCCGCAAATGGTAGAATTTCTGCTACAGCTAGTGCAACAGTAAATGTTTTAACCATTGTTGGCTTGACCACTGCTAACGTATCCGAATCAAATAGTAATTTATATTATACAAATGCCAGAGTATTATCAAATGTTACGGCATATCTTGCAGCAAATCCACAGGGCGGAACATTTGGTAATGCCAATGTAGGTGCATTCCTAACAACGTATACCGGCAATATTAATGCGGGCAATATTAATGCTAATGCGATTATTGCAGGCCAAGGCTTAGGCGGTTCTATTACGGGTGCTAATTTAATTAGTGCAAATAATATTTCTGCTAGCGTTATTTTTGCAAATACTATTATTGGTGGCGGATCGGGCGGCTCAATTACCGGTGCTAATTTGATTAGCACAAATACCATTACAGCTGTAAACTGGGTTGGTTTATATACTGCTAATGTTATTGAAACAAGCGGTAATTTATATTTTACAAATGCCCGAGTAATTTCTGCATTGTCCGCAGGTTCTGGTATAGCAATCAGCGGAAATGGTCAGATTTCATCTACTACGACGTTAACCGCAACTTCAGTTACAGGCTTAAACACAGCCAACGTAAATGAATTTGGTGGCAATTTATATTACTCAAATGCTCGCGTGGTATCCAATGTTATTGCGTACCTTGCGGCCAATCCAGCAATTAGTACTTATGGTAACGCAAATGTTGGTGCATTCTTAACAACGTATACTGGTAACATTAGTGCAGGCAATGTAATTGCCAATAGTTTTGTTGCTGCAGCAACCGGTACAGGTACATTAACTGCTACAGGTGATTTCAATATTGTTTCTAGCGGAAATATTAGATTAACTGGCAATGTTTTTGCCAATACATTTATTTCTACAGCAACTGGTACTGGATCAATAACATCTACCAGTAATTTTAATATCAATGCAGCCGGCAATGTTAGCATAACTGCGGCAAATATTAATTTAAATTCAAACAATATTGTAGCAACTGGCAATGTAACTGCAACAAAATTCTTTGGCGATGGTTCATCGTTAACGGGTGTAGGTGCATCATCATTCTCCGGCAATACAAATGGTATTACTGAAGGCACAAATAATTTATATTACACAAACACCAGAGTTTACTCTAATGTTATTGCATTGTTACCAACATTGGCTGGGAACAATATCACAATTGAAGCAAACGGTAGAATTTCAGCCAACGTAAGTGCAACAGTATTCGCAACAGCTATTGTTGGGCTGACAACTGCCAATGTTGCAGAAGTTGGTAGTAACTTATATTTCACAAATGCCCGTGTGGTATCTGCGTTGACCGCAGGTGAAGGTATAACTCTTGCAGCCAATGGTTTAATCAGCGGTGGCGTACATGCTATTACAGATAGTCAAACATTCGCAGGTGGTAATGCAAATATAACATTGGGCACTTCTGTATCTTTAGCAAGACGTATCATTGTTACCATAGACGGATTGGTTCAGATTCCTACTACGGATTACACAGTATCAGGAACAATATTAACATTGATTCCCACTCCATCCCCAAACTCTACAATTGAAGTTAAATTCTTTGGTAATGAGGCGATAACAACACAGACGTTTAATCCGTTCTTATTAGCAGGATTGTGAGAATAAAAATATGGCTTTACAATTTAAAGTTCTTGGTCAATCAAATCCAGCAGGGAATACAAATACCACATTGTATTCGGTTCCCTCTGATACCAGTGCAGTAATATCTACTCTAAATGTTTGCAACTATTCAACATCGTCTGCAACATTTAGTATTGCCATAAGACCCGCTGGCGAGACCCTGGCTTCCAAACATTATTTCTCATTCAATACTTCACTTGCCGGAAATGAATCATTGGGCATTACTGCTGGTATAACTTTAGCTGCAACGGATGTGGTAACAGTTTCTGCAAATACATCCAATGTTAGTTTCAGCGTATTTGGATCAGAGAATAAGTAATATAAAAACATGATCACATTTCAAAATCTAACATTTGGTGGAACATTTTCATACGAGACACCTGATCTGCCTCCTGATCCAAAATATTACTTGTGGTCATGGGGCACTGGCGGTAACGGGCAATTGGGTTTAGGTAATACCACATCTTATTCTTCTCCAAAGCAGATTGGAGCTTTAACTACTTGGTCAACTTTTTCTGCAGGTGGTCGACATAGTCTGGCCATCAAAACAGATGGTACCATGTGGACATGGGGTAGAAATAACAATGGTCAATTGGGTCAAGGCAATACTACAGATCAATCTAGCCCTGTACAGGTTGGTGCATTAACTACTTGGTTAAATGTTTCAGCAGCTTATAGTCACAACATGGCCGTAAAAACAGATGGTACCATGTGGTCGTGGGGCAGCAATGGCGAAGGTGAACTTGGTTTAGGCAATACCACAAGTATATCTAGCCCAGTACAAGTTGGATCATTAACTAATTGGTCAAATGTTGCTACTGGTTACTTTCACAGCCTTGCAGTTAAAACTGATGGTACACTATGGGTATGGGGACAAAATTTCAGTGCGCAACTTGGTCTAGGTAATACCACAAGTTATTCTAGCCCGAAACAAGTTGGCGCATTAACTAATTGGTCAACGAATGACGGGGGTGGGAGTTATAGCATAGCCATTAAAACTGATGGTACCCTGTGGGCATGGGGCCAAGGGTCTAGTGGCAAATTGGGGTTAGGTAATACTACAAACTATTCAAGCCCGAAACAAGTTGGCGCATTAACTAATTGGTCAAAGCTCAGTGTTTATAACTCTCACGCTCTGACAGTTAAAACAGATGGTACCTTGTGGACATGGGGTAGTAACTACTTCGCGGCATTGGGCTTAGGTGATACTACAAATAGATCTAGTCCTGTGCAGATTGGGGCTTTAACTACATGGTCAAATGTTGCTACAAGTAGTCTACACAGCATGGCTATTAAAACAAATGGTACCTTGTGGACATGGGGCAATAATGGTTATAAACAACTAGGCGACGGCACTACTGTACATAAATCTAGTCCAGTACAAGTTGGCGCTTTAACTACTTGGTCAAGTATTGATGCAGGTGGTTTTCACAGCCTGGCAATCATTGAAGAATAAAAGAAGAATAAAAATGGCAATTTCATTCAATGGTATCTCAATCGGATCAGGGGTAGCCCTAAC
>Ga0214163_1001128_pt1 | contig 11862 bp, 7 predicted proteins | sample LakMenepilimnion_2_FD_153001 | JGI IMG/M metagenome (GOLD analysis project Ga0214163, IMG submission 153001) | Freshwater microbial communities from Lake Mendota, WI - Practice 15JUN2010 epilimnion v4 | ecosystem: Environmental > Aquatic > Freshwater > Lake > Epilimnion/Euphotic zone | place... | reverse complement strand
TTTTATAAATAATTTTAGCTTTTATTGTCCTATTTTATTTGATTTACTGTAAAAATAATAAAACCAACCATGGGCAAAATAAAAAAAAATAGGGTCGCTGGATCCATTTTAACATGCATATTCACACTCTTATTCGTCTATTTTAATGCTCCATTGCCCGCTAATGAGTGGATAATAACGATTCCTGCATTCACGATCATCTACTTTTTGATTTTCAACATGGGTGAACCTGATGTGATGAATGAGGTTGATCGTGTAAAATTACTATCTGGTAATCAAGCACTTATATTCCCGGCGCTGATTCTTTTTTTAATTTATTATTATTTAATAGCCCATGGCGAATCACCTTTCAAGGGTACTGCAGCTTTGCTCCCATTTTTATTTGCATTCCCTATTTTATATTTTCGAGCATTTCCTCGGACCGATATTGGCCGAGTAGATTACCTAGTTTTGCTCGTTTTTTTAATTCCTCTTACCCTAGTTGACTCACCTGGCGACACAACCTTCCCGATCAAAGGCAACGGATTTGGTTCAATTTTCAAAATTTCATGGATTTTAATGATGGTCTATGCTTTTGGCCTAATCAGAAAAATTAAGGATATCGGATTTTATCCGATATTGAACGTACATTTTTTAGGTGTAGCTCTATTTTCTTGGCTTTCATTTTTGTCCTTTGTGATGGTTATTGCTTTTTCCCTGGGCTTTATTAATCCTGATCCCTTCAATGAAATCAGGCAGGATGGATTCATGAAATCCTTGCGTGAATTATTACGTATTTTTATAGGAACGGCCTTATTTGAAGAAGTATTTTTTAGGGGATTGCTACAAAATATGTTGGCCCAACAAATCGAAAAGTCGGGTGAATGGAAAAAATACTGGCGCAATGGGTTTATTATTTTGTTGATTTTATCTGCTTGGGCTGGATATGCATTGGAGGTAAATTTAATTTGGTTTCCTATGGCCATTGCGATTGGACTATTTGTTCCTGCCTACTTTTTAGAAAAGAAACAATTTCAGACGATCGGAACCTATACGGCATTAGCAATCATTGCGATGAGCTTTGGATTAGTTCATTTTCATAAAGGATCCATTATTTTTGTCGGCCTAGCAGCGGTCGCCGGTTGGGCCTATGGCTACACCTATCTGAAAACGAAAAATGTTTTCTATGCGGCGTTGGTACATACACTTGTCAACTTCTCTGAGTTTCTATTCAAACTTCATGAAATAAAGTAAAAATTAGGTCAAAATAGGTAATAGGTATTAGGTAAGAAGTAATAGGTAAGAGGTAAGAGGTAATAGGTATCAGGTAAGAGGTAATAGGTAAAAATAGGTATTAGGTAATAAAAAAGAGGTAAAAGGTATGTAAGTAATAGGTAATAGTTAAAAAAAATACTTCAAATAATACTCAATACCTATTACCTCTTACCTGATACCTATTAATTATATTAGGAGCGGGGTATACCCCGTCCCCTACAAAACCTCCTTGGTATCTGTGGTAAATACACGAGTGCTTACCGTGTAGCTTCCACCATTAGGATCTTTATATTTCAAGTCCATGTAGAAGGCTTGGAAACCTTTTTTGGTGTAAGGAATGGTATATTTAACGACGGAACCTTGAGGTTTTACCCGGCGGGTCAACCATAAATTATTGCGGAAATCGCGATCTGCAGATGTAGTTCCCCAAATTGCGGCATCCTGTAAATCACCAGGGGCGGCATTCACGGTCAATTCAAAACCTTCTTTTCCTTTCGATACATTCCACGTGCATACTGGGTATTCCTTGTCCTGCAATGTTAGGCCAAAAAAGGCACTTAACGCTTCAAGCGCTTGCTTTCCACCTCCCAAATCATGCCCAGCATTGGGAACATAATGAATTAGATTCTTACCAGGTATCTTATCGTAATAATGTTTGATGGCATCAGCCGTCCAATATTCATCATTAGTCCCAATAAATATAATTTTAGGAATCGTCATTTTATCTCGGTACGAGTAAGGATCGACCATAGTGGTGATTGCCTTCCCATCTGGGGTATCTGAACCTTGAGGAATGCCTAATTTGACATAATCCTCTATTTGAATGCTATACTCGCCGTAGGTGTCCAACTGATAACTTAATGTTTTAGGCATATTCAACATATCAATGACCATAGGGCCGATCGCCTTCACGCGTTTGTCATCGATGGCATTGGATAACCAAGTAGTCCATCCTCGTTTAGAGGCCCCAGAAACAACAAAATTATTAATGGTATGATGTAATTTTTTGCTTGAAAACTCTTGGATGGCATCCATCGAACGAACCGCCGTTTTTACCATTGGAAATAACAAAGGCCAAGAATAATCCTTGTCCTGCTTAAACTGATGCAACGTAAAAGAGATCAACTCATCCTCTGTTTTCCCATCAAAAAGCGGTTGGTTTGGTACTTGCTTAATTAATGCCACAATCGCTTTATTTTTAGAGGCAATAGCCGCTAATATAGGCCACATTTTATCATCCGTACTCCAATTGGGTTGCTCGTCTTTATTTGAGCCCCCTGTAATAAACAACATGGCCCCGTCGTATTTCACGGTCGCAGGAACGACAATGGTCAATTGGTGACGCCAAGTGATATTATGCCACTTTTGGGACGTTAAAACTATTTGGTACGCCATGGAGCTACCTAGCTTGGTAGAATCCTTCAGTACCCAAGAATATGTTGCATCGCCATTGGCAATGTAGCTTTTTAACGCCTTTTCTGGCGTTAATTTATTTTGTGCAGTCGTTCCAAAAGAAACAATAACAACAAGTCCGATCAAGGATAAAAGGCGAATCTTCAACTTCATAATATATTTTTAAATGGTTATCAATTTATTTACCAAGGCTTAGATCCACCTTGCAATAACCAAGGTTTAGACCATGCACTATTTTTACCATCGGCTTCGGTATGTATGGTCGATTCTAATTTTGACATGGCCGCTTCTGTATTTATTTTATTCAAATTACGCTCGTCTAACATGTAGTAAAAACGAACTGGCAATACTTTGCGGATAGAGGCAGGGCCAACGGTAAGTTCCGGAAATCCTGTTCTGCGATAGTCAAACCAAGCTTCCTGCGCTGCGGTCCAACTAGAAATCCATTTTTGCTCGATAATTTGCTTAAGTGTTCCTTCGTAAGCCACGCCTTTTTGAGTTATGTATGTGGCATAAGCGGCAGTTGTACCCCACGTGTCTAAGGAAGCTTTTACACCAGCCTCATAGTGAGTTTTGGCGGCACCGGCGACCGACCATCCCTTCAATGCGGCTTCAGCTAAAATAAATCTAACTTCAGCAGCGGACATCATTCGAGATCTCAACAAAGGACCTTTGGCTTGTTTGTATATGTCATTTAGCCAAGATACGTGTGGATTGTTCGCTGCCTGCTCAGCAGTAGGACTCAAATTATATGAAGCTCCACCAATCAAACCTGTAGGTAAACCCACGTAATCAGGGTTCGTATTTACATCACGGCCAACGACCTTATCTGGAGATAAATAACGTTTCCCATTTTCTATTTTATCTGTCCCCTTTGGCAAATTTGCGTCTACCACTAATGGGATTTGAACTTTATTAGCCCAAACAGCAATTCTAGGATCTTTAAGTTCTAATAATTTATTAACAAATGTAGCCGCCATTTTCAAGCGTCGGTAATTAGACGCACTTGCGTCATATACCGCATTGGCAGGCCAAGAATCATCGTTGCTATTTCCGGCAAATGGCATGGCCGCATCATCTGCTATCGCAGTTATAATTGGGTATTGAACAGCATTTGCCATAATTTTTTCAATTCCCGCTTTAGCCACATCCGGTTTTTTAGTTGAAATACGCATGTAAAAACGCAGCATCAACGAATTAGCCAGCTTTCTCCATTTAGTAGGATTTCCTTGATAATATACATCGGCTGTCCCTGGTGTGCTTGTATACTCTACCGCATTTTTTGACAAAAGTGTATTGGCTTTTTCTAAATCGGCTAAGATTCCAGTATAAATTGCTTCTTGGGAATCATATGCAGGAAAAGTATTTGCAGTACCACCATCGGCACCTTTCAAAGCTGCACTGTAAGGCGCATCCCCCCAAAGGTCAGTAATTAGTCCAAACATCATCGATTTAATGACTAACGAAATTCCTTGGTGCATTTCCCAATTTAGGGTGACCGAGCGGTCATATACATACTGGTTATTGCGCAAGATGTCATAATACGAGGCCCAACTTTGACTACCACCCCATTCATAGGTATTGTGGCCTCCTGACCAACCATCTTTTTGGGTATGCTGCATCACACCTGCTAAGTCTTGATATCCCAAATTAACAAATGATTTACCCGTTTCGGTCAAGACCGTTGACATAACTAAATTCGGATTTGCCGTGAGTGGATTAATCCCATTGGGGTTTTGATTCAAAACCGTTAAATCTTTACAGGAAAAAAGTGCCGAAGCTAACAGAATTCCTAATGCGAATATTTTTATTGATCTATTTTTCATTGTACGATCTGATTAATTACTTAAAAAGTTAAACCTAATTTGAAACCTACTGGAATAACCCAAGGGGTCACATTATATCGCTCAATTCCCTGCTTGAATTGGGATCCTCCACCTTGAACTCCCGCCTCTTGCTGAAAGGCCATTTCTGGATCAATATTGATTTTGGCTTTAGTCCATAAAATAATATTACGGCTATAGACTGAGAAATTAGCACTTTGAACACCTATTTTCTTCATCCAAGCCTGAGGCAAATCAATTCCAATTGAAATTTCTCTCAATTTCAAATAATCCGCGTCATATAAAAATGCACGTGTGAATGACCAAGCGGTACTCCCTGCAAATGGCAAAGTAGTGGTTCCTGCACCCCCTAAATTTTCAATGTAGCCTGTTACATTTCCTTGAGAATCATAGCCTTTAGCTATTACTCCTGGAATGAACACACCCCCATGCGGAAAAGTATAAGGACCATATTTAAATCCATAAGGACCATATTCTGGCGTTGGTCCCCCAACTAATGGAAAATAGTTGCCATGAATTTTAATTAAATTTTCTTGATTTGCTACTAAATAATTCTTCAAAGCATCACCTGTCAGTCCATTCGGATTGATCAATTTATCTAAAAATAATTGAGAACGTCCATTTTCTTCACCATACCGATAAGTTTGAGATACGAATTGACCTCCACTGCGCCAATCAAAAGACATATTTAGACTTAAGCCCTTATATGAGATGGAAGTTTGCATTCCCATGATAAAATCGGGATTGAAATTACCAATTTTGTTTCTCGTATTAATCGCATCGATGGACTGCCATTTCCCTGTTTTATCTAAAATTGGATATCCAAAATAGGGAGAAGAAGCATCTTTAACCGTCACAATTTGAGCATCATATATGTCGCCAATTTCCTCACCCACATAGGTCCAAGCACCACCTTTAGCATCTTGCCACAAGGTATAATAAGGAAGATCGTCTGATAATTCCATAATCGATGTGCGATTACGTGTCCAGTTTAAATTCACATCCCAATTCCAATTAGCTGATTTAACAGGAGTCATTCCTAAGGTAAACTCAAATCCTTTACTCACTAATAGTCCAGCATTCACATTTTTCAATGAATAGCCTGAGGATGGAGGAAGTTTGGTGCTTAATATTTGATTTCTGTTTTCTACTTGGTAGTACGTTCCAGAAAAACGAAGCCTATTATTGTACATCGTTACGTCCAAACCTGTTTCATACGAAGTGACAATTTCAGGTTTCAAATCCGGGATAAGCAAAGTTCCTGGAGTACCTAAACGTGGAATTCCATCCCAGGTACCCGCATTACCCAAAGTACCTAATAATTGATATGGATTCGCATCGTTACCCACTTGGGCCACTCCACCTCTCAATTTAACCATGTTGACTTGACTCGGCATCGTGAACATTTCATTCAACAAAACACTCAAGGAAGCAGAAGGATAAAAATAGGATCTATTGGCCTCAGGCAAGGTACTTGACCAATCATTTCTAGCTGTCAAGTCCAAATAAATCATATCTTTAAAACCAATATTAGCTAGGCCATAGCCCGAATATATTCCTCTTTGAAACCAAGAACTTGAATAGTCTAAATTGGCAGGTGCAATATTCTGTACATTAAATGCACCTGGAACAATTAACCCTGTACCACTTTTAGAGGCATTTGTTAAATTAGAACCTCTTTGATAACGTGCATTACCACCCACAGAGAGTGATAGACTAAAATCTTTCAGGTCTTTTTTGTAGGTCGCTAAAAAATCGGCATTGCTTTCAAAATTCCCCAAATTAATATTTCCATAAGCTCCTCTAGGATCATTTGTATAGCTATTCGCAATTTTCATTTCACGCTGCTCATTATACAAATCAAGAGAGTAACGACCCATTAAGCTAAATTCAGGAGTGATTTGATAATCTAAACGTACATTACCAAATACTCGATCTCGCACAAACCCATTATTTACCTCATAAGCTAAGAAATAGGGATTATTGTAGACCGAATTAAAAGGCGTACGTTGCTGCAAGCCTGTTTGTCCTGGCATCCAATAACTTTTCAAATCTAAGATATTAATATGTGGGGAGACATTATAAGCCCATTCTAATGGGTTAGCCCCACGATTAGTCGCCGGTCGATTATTGGAAGATGACCTACTAATGTCTAAATTATTGCTCAATGTTACCTTTTTATTCACCTTGAGAGAGGTATTCAAATTAAGCGTGTTTCTAAACAAGTCAGAATTGGGAATAATCCCTCTATTTTGCATGTTTGAGTACGACAATCGGTACGAATACGTATCTGAACTATTTGCAATAGATACTCCATTACTTGTCGTAATTCCAGTCTGAACAAAATTCTTCACATTATCCTTATACGAAATTAAAGGCGTTGCCACTTTCTTTCCGTTTGCGTCCAAAGGACTGTTCCATTGTACTTCATTGTAACCTTTATCCAACTCAGCTCCATAGGTTGCTCCAATTTCTTCTTGGATTAATTTACCAAAAGCATTAGACAAAGGATTATTTGTTATAGAGACAGGTATGGCAGAAAATTGGCCAGGACCAAATTTAGTTTGCCATTTTAAATATTTAAATGGCTGGTCAAATACCGTATTTGATGTTACCGTTACCGTCATTTTCTTCGACTTAGCGCCCGACTTTGTGGTAATCAAAACAACCCCATTTCCAGCTCTAGAACCATAAAGTGCGGCGGCACTTGGCCCTTTAAGCACCGAAACATTTTCAATATCATCTGGATTTAAACCTGAAATAGAATTACCAAAATCCGCCCGGTTGTCATTTCCTACTTGGCTTATGTTATTTAAAGTATTGGCAATAGGTACACCATCAATAACAAAAAGTGGCTGATTATCACTGCTAAGTGATTTAGCTCCTCGGATGACAATACTTACTGAAGAACCCGTACCACCCGTAGAACTTACACTGACCCCAGCCATTTTACCAGATAAGGCATTCAGCACATTTTCTTGAGCTACACGATTCATTTCTTTTCCGTCCACCTTGGCAACGGAATAACCAAGCGATTTTTCCGAACGCTTAATACCAAGCGCAGTTACAACCACCTCATTCAACATCGAAGTGCTCGGTTCTAAGGATATATCAACTATTTTGCGATTCCCAACGCGAATTTCTTGCGTTTCAAATCCAACAAAAGAAACAATCAAAACTGAATTATTTCCTGCTATTTCGATTGAATAAACTCCATTTTCATTTGAACTTGTTCCCTTATTCGTCCCTTTTAGGGTAATGTTGGCTCCAGGTATTCCAAAACCATCTTGTTTGGAAATAATTTTACCTGAAACAGTTTGAGCATTAAGTGATTGAGCAAATAATCCTATGCTGAACACACTGAAAAATAATACCCTGACTACATGATTAGTAAAGTAAATTTTCATAAATTTTGTATCTATTTTATTTTTTATGTCACAATAATTATAAAAATTATTTATAATAACAATTTATAAAGGTTATTAATAAAAAAAAATATTGAAAAAAATGCCCATGAAATGCCTATTTCATGATTAAAATAAGCGCTTCCATAGACTATATTTTAAGAAAATTTTTAAATCAAGCAATAAATTTTTAGATTTGAATTCTAAGACAAAATCTCTAAACAATAACATGATTAACGATAGTATTTACATAAAATCTCAACAAACGGTATTCGACGTAGTGATTGTAGGTTCAGGAGCTGGTGGTGGAATGGCCGCATATACCCTAGCCAAAGCGGGTGCTAAAGTTTGTTTATTGGAAGCAGGTCAACCCTATGACCCAGCAGATCCTAAAAATATTACTCAGATGAAATGGCCATACGAATCCCCACGAAGAGGAGCTAATACCGTTCGTGCTTTTGGTGATTTTGATGCGGCGTATGGAGGCTGGGAAATTGACGGAGAACCCTATACACGTAAAAATGGAACTAAATTTGATTGGTTTAGATCCCGTATGGTGGGAGGAAGAACGAACCACTGGGGTAGAATTTCCTTGCGTTTTGGTCCGGATGATTTCAAAAGAAAAAGCATTGATGGTCTAGGAGACGACTGGCCTATTGGCTATGACGACTTAAAGCCATTTTATGACCGAGTAGATCGAGAAGTAGGAATTTTTGGTAGTGTTGAAGGACTTAGAAATGAACCAGATGGCATTTTCTTACCCCCTCCTAAGCCAAGGTTACATGAATTAATGTTGATGAAAGCCAATAAGTCATTGGGCATTCCTACCATACCCTCAAGAAAATCGATTTTAACAAAACCAATCAATTCAGAGCGGGGATCCTGTTTTTATTGTGGACAATGTGGACGTGCGTGCCAGGCATATGCCGATTATTCATCGTCTTCCGTCCATGTTAAACCTGCATTGGCCACAGGAAATGTAACGCTATTGCCTTTTGCGATGGCAAGAGAGGTCATGACTGACCAGGCAACAGGTCTAGCCACCGGTGTTTCATACGTTCATACCGGTACCATGGGTGAATATTCAGTTCGTGGTAAAATTGTTATTTTAGCAGCTAGCTCTGGAGAAACAGCTCGTTTATTATTAAATTCAAAAAGCTCACGTTTCCCACAAGGAATTGCCAACTCATCTGGGGTAGTCGGAAAGTATATCAATGACTCAACCGGAGCCTCAAGATCAGCTATCATTCCAAGCTTATTTGACCGAAAAACGTATAATGAAGACGGTGTCAGTGGATTACACGTCTATACTCCTTGGTGGTTAGATAATAAAAAATTAGATTTTCCACGTGGATATCACATTGAATATGGAGGGGGTATGGGTATGCCAACCTATGGTTTTGGTTGGGGTATCGAAGGTATCAACGGGAAATATGCAAGATCGCGTGAAGGAATAGAAATGGCTGCAGGAGGATATGGAGCCACTTTAAAAGAAGATTTTAGACGATTCTATGGTTCCTATATCAGTTTTGCGGGCCGTGGAGAACCTGTACCCCGTGAAGATAATTATTGTGAAATAGATCCAAACACGGTAGATAAATACGGAATACCAGTTTTGCGCTTCCACTACAAATGGAGTGATTATGAGATCAAACAGGCGAAGCACATGCACGAGACTTTTGAGCAAATCATTCATGAACTTGGAGGACAGCCACTGGGTCCAAAACCAGGAGCAGACAGAAACTATGGACTAGAAGATCCGGGTCGAATTATTCACGAGGTGGGCACAGCTCGAATGGGAAATGACCCAAAAAGTTCAGTCGTTAATTCAAATTGCCAAGCGCATGATGTTAAAAACTTATTCTTAGCTGATGCATCACCCTTCGTGTCACAAGGAGACAAAAATGCGACATGGACCATTTTGGCTCTTTCATTACGTACATCTGAGTACATTATCAGCGAACGTAAAAAATCCAATCTGTAAGCGGATGCCCAAAACATCCCTTCTTATTTTAATACACTTATTTTCTATGATTCTGGGCGAAAGTTTCGCCCAGAATTCCATAGAGAAGCCCATACAAATTTCAGCCCATCGAGGAAATTCTCTCATAGCGCCAGAAAACACCTTATCCACCTTTCGGAAAACGCTAGCATTAGGCGTAAATTTCATTGAAATAGATGTTCGTACCTCTTCTGATGGTGCCTTAGTTATTTTACATGATGGCACTTTGGATAGAACCACGAATGGCCAAGGTCCAATAAAAAATCTTACGTTAAATGAGATAAAAAAACTTTCCGCAGGCAAAGGTTATGGACAGGAATTTGCAAACGAACAAATACCAACTTTAGAAGAAACGGCCAAATTAATCCATCAATGGAATAAAAAGCATACACAAAAAACATTTATCTATGTGGATTGCAAGCAAGTGGCGGCCCAACCGCTAATGGATCTTTTAAAGAAATACAAGTTAGCAGAAGAAAGTGTCTTTTATGGAAACGATTCTTTTCTAATGTCCTTGAAACAAATTTATCCGAAAGCTAAATTATTGCCTGCCTTAAAAAACAAGGAAGAAATAGCTGCGAAGGTTCAAAATTTACAACCCTATGCATTTGATGTATCTTGGCCTGCGCTCAATAAAGAATTAGTTGACGAAATTCATTCAAAAGGGATTTGGATTTTTTCAGATCTATTAGGATCTTTTGATCAAACGACTAACTATACAAAAGCGAAGGAATTGAAAATTGATTTGATCCAAACGGATCATGTGCAATTAGTCAAGGAAACCTTAATGTCGCATTAATTCAATTAATCCTTTTCGAATTACAGACTATTACGGTCAATCAAGCAGTCCACATTTCCATGCATCCAAAGGAATGAAGCCGGCCACTGAGTGGTTATTTTTCTTTCCAAAATCATTTTGATCGCCTCTTGTTTGCCTTTTCCTGTGACTAAAAAAATAATTCTTTTTGACTGCATGATCCCCGACATACCTAAACAAAGACCAAAAGCGGGCTCTTTTCCTTGAGTTAATGCAGGATCATGTTGGGTTGTCGTAGGTGCCAAAATCGCCTTATGAAAGCCTTTTTGCAAATAATCTGCTGGTTCGTTGAAAGCGATATGTCCATTTTTACCTAAGCCTAATATACAAATATCAATTGGGCCAATGGCTTCCATTTCTTGTTCAACTCGGGCACACTCAGCAGAAACGTTATGAGCATTCGGGTCAAAAGTCAAATATCGCTCATTCGGAATAGCTAATGGTCCCAATAAATGCTTTTGCAAATAGGACTCACAAGAATCTGGATGACTAGAAGGAATAATTCCCCATTCATCCATTTTCATAACATTCATTTGCTCAAATAAGGTGGGTGAAGCTTTTTGATGGATTTTCATCTGAGCGTACATTCCCGTAGGTGAGCCACCCGTAGCTGCGCAAAAAAACAAATCCTTTTTTACTTTAAGATCACTAGCAATAATTTCAGCGGCTTTTTGACTTAATTCGTCGTAGGTATCAAAGTAAGATATATTCATTTCTATTATTTTTCAAGAACAAATGTAGGTGAAAATAGTGAAATGAAAGAGGTAAATGATGGGAGAAAAATAATTACATCGGATACCCTTTAAAAAAACCGAATCCAAAATTCAAGAATCGACTAAACTACACACTCGTTAATTCAAGATTGGAATTTGAAGAGTCTACCTTGTATCATTTTTATTTTTGGAGATAATCCTTAAATTTATCCTCATGAAAAATATCCTTTATTTTGCTTTCTTAGTCTTTATCCTTTCTTGCAATAAAAAGCAAGAATCTGTTTTCCCAACTGAAGGACAAATCACAGAATCCATTTACGCATCCGGCTCCCTAAAAAGTGAAGATCAATATCAAGCATTTGTTACCGTAAACGGTGTTATTGACGAAATTTTAGTCAAGGAAGGAGATTCCGTG
>Ga0214163_1001123_pt1 | contig 11932 bp, 7 predicted proteins | sample LakMenepilimnion_2_FD_153001 | JGI IMG/M metagenome (GOLD analysis project Ga0214163, IMG submission 153001) | Freshwater microbial communities from Lake Mendota, WI - Practice 15JUN2010 epilimnion v4 | ecosystem: Environmental > Aquatic > Freshwater > Lake > Epilimnion/Euphotic zone | place... | reverse complement strand
TTCCAGGGCGAAGAGATCAGGCAACATAAAAGCAGCGTAGCGGGCGTTGCTGGCCATCAGGGCCTCCAGCAGGGCGTGGCGGACGTGATCATCATAGGCGGGCCAGTCGCCTTCGCGGATGGGGAGTCCGGCGAATTCGCTGAGGTAGCGCAGCTCTTTGTTGCCGAGGTAGCGGTCGCCTTCGTCGTAGCTTTGGCTGTCGCGGCGGCGATGCTCCCAGTGAGTCTTCATGGGCTCGTGATCGTGTGTCGCGTAGGTGGTGAAGGCGCAATTCGGGTAGTCTTTGCCAAGCTGCACGTGGCCATGGCCGTCGTCCTCCCAGTGGCTGACTTTGAAGCCGGGCACATCGAGGCCGAGCAGATGCGGGCGCACGTAGTCGGGCACGGTGCCGAGATCCTCCGCCACGACTTCATAAGGCGCGGCAGCGGCTACGATGACGCGCAGATACTTGTCCCCGGCGGCGAGGTTCGCGGCTTTGTGCTCGTCGGTGTCATCGGCGTGCTCTTTGTAATGCGGCAGACGACCACCGGTGCGCTCCTTGGCTTCGTCATCGCTGAGATGAAGGAACTCGGCATTCCGCTGCGGCCTCCAGGGGAAGCTGTAGATGCGGTAAAAGCCAAGCACATGGTCGATGCGGAAGATGTCGAACACCTCCGTGAGCTTCTTCACCCGGCGCTGCCACCAACCGAAGCCATCCGCCTCCATCACATCCCAGCGATACAGCGGGATGCCCCAGTTCTGGCCCCAACGCTGCACGAAGTAGTCGTCTTTAAAATACGTCTCCGGCGGCGCACCACCGCACCACTCGAGGTTGAACTGCTCGGGCTCAAAGAACACATCCGAGCTACACCAGGAGATGCCAAAAGGCACATCGCCCATGAGTTTCACCCCCTTGTCCGCTGCGTAGGCCCGCACCGCGCGCCACTGGCTGAAGCACAGCCACTGCACATAGGCGTGGAAGTTCAGCTTCTCACCGATCTCCGCCGCGTGCGCCTGACGCTGCTCGGTGAGCCAGGCGCGGGCTTTGGCACCGCTGTTGGTTTCCGCCGGCCAGTTCGGCCAGTCTTCATGGCCGTGGATGTCCATTAGCACGCGGAAGAGACAGTAGTCGTCCAGCCAGCTCGCCTCAGCTTTGCAAAAGGCCTCAAACTCCTTCATGCGCTCTGGCAGGGTATCGAGACGGCTGTAACCATGGCGAAGCAGGTTCGTCTTCAGCTTGCGCACCTTTTCATACTGCACCGGTCCCTCGCGCAGCGCATCGCCGCCGAGGAAGCGGCAGGTCGTGCGGTAAAACTTGTCCTCGATCTCCGGGACGACCGTCGGCGTGATCTCCAGCGTCAGGTAATCCAGCGCGATGGAGCTGATGGCATTGTAAGGGCTGCTGTCGCCGCCAGTCGCGTTGATCGGCAGGAACTGCACAAAGCCCAGCCCGATCTCCGCCGCCCAGTCGATGAATTCACAAACACCGCCCGTGTCGCCGATGCCGAGATCATCGGCAGTTCGGATGGCAAAAACGGGGACAAGGATGCCGGCGCGGCGGGGCTGGATGGAGGGCATGAGGGGGCGGATGGATGGGGGACGACAGAGCCGATTTCAATCAGTGATTCAGCCCATCACGCACGCGGCGTGCCAAAAGCAAGATGAGCTCCGAGCTTCACTTCGGCGGCAGCATTTCCAGCTTCAGTGTCGGGCGGGTCTGCGCTTGCAGGCTGCCCAGCAGCTCACGCAAAGTAATCCCACGAGCAGGATCAAAATCGCCGAGCCCTAAAAAACGGTCCTGGCGGGCAGCCATCTCGGAGACATCTGTAAACAAAGGCAACGCAGGGCGCAGCTCAGCCAGTCTAGCCTCCACCGCAGCAGCCCGGCGCGGTACTTGCAGAGGCTCAAGCTCAGCCACCAGCGCCTCCAGCAAGAGATCCAGCTGCGGATCGGCGACACGACTGATGTTGAGTCCACGGCCTTGCCGCTGCGAAGAGTGCCAGAGCGGCAGGACATCCCAGCCCGGCGTCAATTCACCACCCAGCATGGCGACGTCGAACTGACCATTCTGCAAATCAGCCACATAGCGATCTGGCGGAGTTTCCAAGGTCTGCACACTGATGCCAAACTTCATCCAGGACGCTGCCAGCGCCAGGGCGAGACGTTGGCGGTCCATGTTCCCGGCTGGCGTAATGATGCGCAGATGCAGAGGCTGGCCCGCCTTTTTCCACTGACCACTGACGTCACGAATGAAGCCTGCGGAGGTGAAGCGCTTTTCGGCTTCGATGAGGTCATATCGCTTCCCCGCACCAGTCTCGGAAAACCAAAGGCCAGGCGGGAAAAAGCTGTCATGCACTCGCGCACGTCCGCCGGGCATCACCTTGCGCAGACTTTCCCGCTCCAAAGCCAGCGCCAGTCCTTCACGCACTTGTAGATCTTTTAGAGCTGATGATTCCGTCTGCCAGACGAGCATGAGCTGGCTGTGCGGAGGTGCAGGCAGCAGACGCCAGGCAGGCTGCGTTTTCAGCTGTTCCAACTGCTCGGCTGAAGGCCACAAAAGATCATAGGATCGCAACAGCACACCCAGCTCCTGGAGCCAATCCGGTTGATTCAGCAGCACCTGGATTTTTGGCATCGTTGGTTCGGCAGACTTTTCTAGCGTCAGTCGATCTTCCGCACGATGGCTGATTTTCCAGGCTCCCGCTCCGGGGGGCAGCTGCGTTTCAAAATCCTGCCCATGTTTTTTCAGCCAACTAGCCTGAAGGATCGGCAGACCCGTCCATGCTGGCAGCGCCATGCTGTAGCAGCCACGATAGACGATGTGCAGGTGACCTTTTTCAGGCTCTGTGATCGACTGGATCTGACGGAAGGCATCACGCCCACTGAGCGGCCAGGGACGCAGCATGACGAAGGCCACCGTGGCCATGACATCCACAGCCGTGACGGGCTCATCAGCGGACCAGCGGGCCGTGTTTTTCAGGCGAAAATCCAGCACAGGTTCCATCAGGGCGGTCAGCTCAGCCAGAGGCCGGATCTCTGGCACAGGCATGAGGCTCTGGCGAAACCAGTCCATCACTGCTTGTTGTGCCTGGACGACCGTCCGCGTCGTCACCAGCTCACAGCTGCCGTCTTCATCAAACCAAAGCCGCTTCGTGCTCGCGAAATGTTCGCGATGTTTGGCAAAGCTTTCGATGGTGCTGCGCTGATTCGGTGTCAGGAACACACGCAGCATCGTCAGCGGCTGTGGTTTTTGCATCGCCACCACGGCCATGACTTCATCGGCCACTTTGCTGCCAGGATGGGCAAAGCGCAGCACCAGGGAAGAGCCATCAGCCGTCACTTTTTCGAGATCCCATGCCGCGCGTTTTTCCGCCGGTTGAACGGCGATGGCTTCAGCGGCTTGTTTCACCTGCGTGGGTGAGTCAAACCAGCACGTCATGTTTTGATGCCAGGTCCACTGCTCCGCCAAAGCCGTGCCGAGATTTCCCTGGCGGTCGATGCGCAGAAGCGGTTCGTGCAGGAGATCCAGCAACTGCCTTTCCGCCTCACTGGCTGGTAAAAAGGGGTTCAGAGCTGGGCTTTGACCCGGCATGAGCATGATCACGTCACCGGTGCGATGACGCTCCATCAGCACAGATTGCCACGCCATCCAGCCGCCGACACCGAGTGCCGCCAGCAGGAGGCTGAGAATGATCGCACGCAGCCAAGCCATAAAGCTGAAGCAAGGCGCAGGCCGTGGCACGAATCAAGGTCTAGGAATGGGAGCATTTCCTCCTTGGCGCACTTGGCGCTTTTGTTTTAGTCTCGACGCCATGAAACGAAACCGCCTTGGCCGCACTGGCATCGTCGTCACTGACATCTGCATGGGAACCATGACCTTTGGCCTGCAAGCTGATGAGAAAACCTCCTTTGCCATGATGGATCGAGCCATCGAGGCGGGGATCGACTTTTTTGACACGGCTGAAATGTATCCGGTGCCACCGAGCGCGGAGCTTTTTGGTGTCACGGAGCAGATCGTCGGCAAGTGGCTGAAAGGCCGCACTCGGGGTGAAATCATCATTGCCAGCAAAGTCACTGGCCCCGGTCACGGCTGGTTCCGCCCACCCATTCGCGGCGGCTTCACCGCGCTGGATCGTCGGCAGATTTTCCAGGCCTGTGAGGACAGCCTGCGCCGTCTTCAGACCGACTACATTGACCTTTATCAGACGCATTGGCCAGACCATGGCATGGCTCAGGATGAAACCCTCGGGGCTCTGACAGACCTCATCGATCAGGGCAAAATCCGTGCCTGGGGCAGCAGCAATGAAACCTGCTGGGGCGTGATGAAAAACCTCTGGGAAGCTGAGAAACACGGCTTCGCACGCATGGCCTCCGTGCAAAACAACTTCTCTCTGATCAATCGCCGGTGTGAGAGCGAGCTGGCACAGGTTTGCAGGCAAGAAAACATCAGTCTCCTGCCCTACTCGCCACTTGGCGGCGGTGTACTCTGCGGCAAATACAACGAAGGGGCACGGCCACTAGGGGCTCGTTTCACCGACTACCTGCAAAACGGTGGCCCACGGCAAAAACGCATGGCGAATCGCTTTGTGAATGAACGCACCCTGGAAACAACGGCACGCTTAAAAGTCATCGCCGCTTATCTGGGCATGAGTGTCACCACTCTGGCGGTCGCATGGAGCAAGCAGCACGACTTTGTCGCCTCCACCATTATCGGAGCCACGACTGTGGCCCAGTTGGAGGAAAGCCTGCTTGCCTCAGAAGTGGTGCTGGATGGCGAAACCCTGCGCCGCATTGACGAGATCGACGAAGCCATCCCGAATCCGATGACTGAAGATGGGCTGCGTCGGTTGTAGGCCCACTTTCTAGCCGTTCTGAGCGCGCTGGCGCAGGAAATGATCCGCCAGCACCAGATGCACCATAGCTTCGACCATTGGGACAGCACGGGGCAGCACACAGGCATCGTGGCGACCGCGGGCAGAGAGAGTGGTATCCTCTCCTGTGTTGGTCACGGTTTTCTGCTCACGCAGCACGGTAGCAGTAGGTTTAAAGGCAACACGGAAGACGATCTCTTCGCCATTGCTGATACCACCCTGGATGCCGCCGCTGCGATTGCTGCGGGTACGGACATTTGCGCCATCCATATAAAATTCATCATTGTGCTCCAGGCCGGTCATGAAAGTGCCAGCAAAACCGCTGCCGATTTCAAAACCTTTCGTCGCAGGCAGACTGAGCATGGCTTTGGCCAGATCAGCTTCCAACTTGTCAAAGACGGGCTCACCCAGACCTGGAGGTACACCACGCACGACACACTCCACCACACCACCGACGCTATTGCCCTCACTACGAACCTTCTCAATGAGGCTGATCATACGCTCGGCTGCTTCAGGATCGCAGGTGCGAACGATGTTGGACTCGATGCGTTCAGGGGTGAGTTCGGCAGACGGCGGCACCATGGCTTCGATGTCCTTGATGCTTTTCACATAAGCCAGGCATTCATAGCCGCTGAGACTCTGCTGGAGGACCTTTCGGGCAATGGCTCCTGCTGCGACACGACCGATCGTTTCACGGGCGCTGGAGCGGCCCCCGCCAGAAATCGCACGAATGCCGTACTTCGCGTCATAGGTGTAATCAGCATGACTTGGACGGTAGGCCTGTGCCATCTCCGTGTAAGCTGAGGGCCGCTGGTCTGTATTGCGCACGAAAAGCCCAATCGGTGTGCCCAGAGTCAGGCCATCAAGCACGCCTGAGAGAATCTCGGCTTTGTCGTCTTCTTTGCGCGGTGTGACGATCTTGCTTTGACCAGGGCGGCGGCGGTCCAGTTCCTTTTGGATGTCCTCAACACACAGCGGTATGCGTGGCGGGCAGCCATCAATGACCACGCCCACGCCGGGACCGTGAGATTCGCCCCAAGTGCTGATGCGGAAGAGTGTGCCAAGGCTGCTAGACATAAAAGGACGGTATGATGGCGGGCCTCTGGTGATGTGCAAATGCTCAGAGTTCCTGGAAGGTTATTACGCTTTCACACAGCCCTTATGATTGGATAATGATTCGCCAGTCAATCCTCCTTATCCGTATAGGGTGGGCATAACTGCAATAAGCATGTTCCTGCCTCTAAATGTAGGGGTTCCACAGCTTTCAAAATGGGGACAATAATGGGGATAGTCTGTGCATCTGCAGCAATAAGTCGCGTTTTTGCAGCTTCTTCTCAGAGATGAGTGAGTTATTGGCTGCTTTACTCACAGGCTTTCACAGGATTTTTAGTGGCTTTAGAATCCGGCATCATGGCAGCCAGACGCTCGCGAAAGAGAGAGGATTCTAATGCTGTTCGCGCAGCCTCGACTTCCGCTTCCTTTTTGCTGCGCCCGAGTCCGCGCCCGAGTTCCATGCCATTCCAGGCTACTTGGGCGACGAAGGACTTGGCGTGATCCGGCCCGCTTTCGTCCAAAATGCGGTAGCTGGGTGATTGCGGGCTGATGGCTTGCAGCATCTCTTGAAGCTGACCTTTTGGATTCTGCTCGGCCGGAGCGCTGCCGAGTTCAGCTAGCTGCTGCTGAAACAGCTTTCTAGCCACTTCTTGGGCCGCGATCATGCCGCCGTCGAGATAAATGGCACCAGCCAAGGATTCGAGAGCATCTGCCAAAGTGGAGTCACGTTCACGGCCGCCGCTGGTCTCTTCACCTCGCCCCATCAGCAGGTAGCCGCCGAGTTGGATCTTTCTGGCGATCTGTGCCAGGGCCTTCGTGGAGACCAACTGGGCGCGAACCTTTGTCAGCAAGCCCTCATCCGCCTCAGGATACTGAAGATAAAGCATCTCCGAAAGGATCAGCTGGATCACCGCATCTCCGAGGAATTCCAGGCGCTGATTGTCCGGCTGCGTGCGCTGGTTTTCATAACCGAGGCTACCGTGCGTGAGAGACTCGACCAAAAGAGCGCGGTCACGGAAGGTGTAGCTGATGACGGATTCGAGGAGTTCCATGGATGCCTCATAGTGAAGTCACATCGACAACGTGCAACCAATGCTGTTTGTGAGGCATTCCATTTTGGAATGAAGCAAAGGTGGGGTGATCGACGGGGCTCGAACCCGCAACAACCAGAATCACAATCTGGAGCTCTACCATTGAGCTACGACCACCATCTAGTGGGGACGATAGTAATGCATGGTGACCGCAGCGCCAGTGCTTTTTTCTTGGAATCAAAACCGCAGAGTCTGGAGAGCAAATTTCGAAACCTTTCGAAACCTCTTTTTGATGCGGCTTGGCTGAAAAGCTAAAGCGGTCATGGGGTAGCTGTTATTGCTTAATGGCAGAGGACATGCGAGAAAAATGATGAATGAGGTCTTTAATCGTCAATCTTGTTCTTCAAGCATGAAAAACCCCGTGCCGCTTTTGACGACACGGGGCTGATTCGATAGCAATTGGCGCGGGGCTTAGCTGATGTTTGGCAGCTCAAAACCGGCGACGTATTCTTCTGTGGCGAGCTTGTTCGCTTCTTCAGCGAACTCACCGATGAACTTCTCGGAAACTGGATCAAACTCAAGCATTGGGCCGCAGGAGGCGTGCTCGGCGTTCATGTCGATCTTGTTGTCCACGAGGTTTTGCACGAAGTGATCGAAGGTTTCCTGAGCTGCTTTGTTGCCGCTGAGGCGCTCTTTGATCTCGTTGTTGCTGATTTTTTTGCCGAGACGGTAGGAAACGTTGGCCATGTGGGCCAGGGCGGCGGCGTGATGACCGTGGGCGACGTTGAGGACGTCCTTGGTGATCTTACCGGCGCGCACGGAGTCGATGAAGTTCTTCATGTGGTCCGGGCCGTCCTGGAAGTTGTCAAACTTCTCGATGGTTTTGCCGTCGTTGTCATAGGCCTTGGCTTCTGCGATGAAACCACCTTCACAATGGATGACGTTACCGATACGAGGAGCAGAGGTCTTGCCGTTGATGCGATAGACGGGCTCGTAGCCTTTGGTCCAGTTCATGTCCTTCATCGGCAGGCCGCGGTTGTCGAACAGTAAAGGTGCGCCTTCGTTGAATTCATAGAAGGCCATCTGGTTGTTGGCGGTTTCGCCATCGTCCTGGTAACCCCAGCGTCCGCCGAAGCTCATGACGCGTTTTGGCAACTGATCAGGATTGCCGAGCGCCCAGCGGGCGACGTCAAGCTGATGTGGGCCTTGGTTGCCGATGTCGCCATTGCCGTAGGCCCACTGCCAGTGCCAGTCATAGTGAAACTGGGTGCGGTGGACAGGAAGAATGCCGCGAGGTCCGCTCCAGAGTTTGTAATCAATGGTGCCTGCGAGGCCTTTGCCGCTGGCGTCAGTGACGGTGCCGGGTTGCAGCAAACCATTGGCGTCAGGGGAGATTGGAGCGGCGATCTTGCCGATGCTCTTGCGGGCTTTGTAGTTGATGCCACGGCTGAGGGTGACTTTACCGATCTTGCCGCTTTTCACATACTCCATGGCGGCGGCCCAACCGAGGTCGGAGCGGCGCTGCATACCGTGCTGGACGACAAGGCCCTTCTTGGCTGCGACGAGTGAAGCTTCCACGAGCTTGCGGCCTTCCCAGATGTTATGGGAGACGGGCTTCTCGACATACACGTGTTTGCCATTGGCGATGGCGGTCATGCCAATGAGCGTGTGCGTGTGGTTTGGCGTGGCAATGGTGATAGCGTCGATGTCTGGATCAGCGCAGCATTCGCGGAAGTCTTTGTAGGCCTTCACCTTGATGTCCTTCTTGGCCAGATCAGCCACATGCTTTTCCAGCACAGCGCTATCCACATCGCAGAGAGCCACGAGGCGCACGCCTGGGATCTTCAGCAGGCTGCTGATGTGGCCTGAACCACGGGATTTGAAACCAATGACGGCGACGCGAACATCACTGTTGGCTCCAAGAGGTGCTGCCCAGGAAGGCAGGGTGGCGAGACCGGCAGCGCCGGCGACGGTTCCGCGCAAAAAGGTGCGGCGGGAGGTTTGGGTTGTATTCATGGCAAGGATTTTGAGCTCTGAGGGCAATGAGTTCGGCTGCTCAAGGCAGGCGAGATTTGCGAGGCTAACAGGTACGACCTAGCGCGTGCAAACTTTCTTTTGCTTCAGCGCATCGTCTCCGTCTGCGCCAGCACATTGGCGAAAGGCACCTTCTCCAGAAGCCCGAACGAATCATGCTTCGTCAGCCTAGCGCGAATCGTCGCCGGGCTGGTAAGGCCGCAGAGGAAACGAGCTAGCTGTCTCGGTGTCCGCAGGCCTGCGTGGCCTTCATCCATCAGAGCACGGATCTCTGAGACATCCTCCACCGTGATGTCAGGCACAGCCGAGCGCGGAATCTCACGCGGCTCCTCGCTGGTGGAACCTTTCGCGTGCTCCAGACAGCTCGTGCATTGACCGCAGTCCTCCGCCATCTCCTCCCCAAAGTAGCGCAGCAACCAGCGCGTGAGACAGCCGCGATGCCCCGCCAGCTCCAGCACCTGCCGCAGCCGCTCCACATCCTTCGTTTCACGCTTCGTGAAGAGCTCCTGCATCTGAGCGCTGATCACCGCCGGGTCACGCAGCTCGCGTTCATCGCATAGCCGATACCGCTGGCGGGCTCCACTCGGCTTCAGCTCGATCTCCCCCGCCTCCTGCAGCCAAGTCAGCGCACTCATGATCCGCTCGCGTGGCTCCTCCATCTGCGTCGCAGCCTCATCAGGATTCAGCGTCGTCCATTTTGTGCCGCGTTTTCCCGCTGAAAAAAGCCGCCGCAAAAACGCCTGCCGCTCCGGTTTATGCCCCGTCAGCACCCGCGCCTCCGGCTGGAGAAAGCGGAACTGATAGCTCGAATAGAACGACCCCAGCGGCCGCACCACACCTCGCAGCTCTAGATTTGTCAGCACCGTCTCGATCACCAGCGGGCGGATGTCTGTAGCCTGGGAAAGCTCGTAGAGAGAGAAATCAAACTCCTGCCCCTGTCGTAGCAAATGATCCACGAGTTGCCGCAGCGCCTGAGGCGTCGGCGTATCGCCAAAAGTGAAGTTCTCCAGTACGATGCAGTCATCCCCACAAGCCAGCAGCTCGCAGACCGAGGTTTTGCCATCGCGCCCAGCCCTGCCCGTCTCCTGCATGTAGTTCTCCAGCGTCTTCGGCAGATTGTAGTGATACACCGCACGGATGTCTGCCTTGTCGATCCCCATTCCAAAAGCGATCGTCGCCACGATCACATCCACCGAGCCATCCATGAACGAGTCCTGCGCCGCGTGCCGATGCTCGTCCGCCAGTCCCGCATGGTAGGCCAGAGCGTTCACGCCGTTGCGTTGCAGATGCGTCGCTACCTCTTCTGCCGTCTGTTGCAGCGTCACATACACGATGCTCGGCACCTTTCGCTTGGTGAGCACCTGTGTCAGATACGCCTTCTTTTTCCCCACCGGGCAGGGCGTGATGCGGAAATGCAGATTCGGACGATGAAACGAGGTCTGCACATGATCTTCATCCGCGATGCCAAACGCCTTTCGAATATCCCGTGCCACATCCGGCGTCGCCGTAGCCGTCAAAGCCAGTACTGGGGTGATCCCCAGCTCTTTCGCCACCAGCGCCAGCCGCAGATATTCCGGGCGGAAATTGTGCCCCCACTCCGAAATGCAGTGTGCCTCATCCACCGCCATCATCGCGATTTTCAACCGCTTTAGTCGCTCGATAAAGTTCTCGTTCATCAGCCGCTCCGGTGCGATGTACAGCAGCTTCAGCATGCCCGATTTCAGATCATCAAAGACCTGCATCACTTCCTCTGGTGGCAGCGATGAATCCAAGCGCGCTGCCTTGATCCCCCGCGCCCGCAGCGCCTCCACCTGATCCTTCATCAGCGCGATCAGCGGCGAGATCACCAACGTCACCCCGTCCATCAGCAGCGCCGGAAGCTGATAGCAGAGCGACTTCCCCGCACTCGTCGGAAACAGCGCCAACGCGCTCCGCCCCGCCAGCAGCGCCTCCATCACCCGCTCCTGCCCCGGCCGAAACGCCGCATGGCCAAAGTGCTTTTTCAGAGTCGCGTGGAGATCGTGCTGCATCTCCTTTTATGGCACATTCTAGCAAATTCAGCATTCCCTTTCCTCACCTTCCATGCCATCCCTTCTCCATGTCACACTGGCTACTGAAATCTGAACCTGATGTCTTTTCTTTCCACCACCTGAAGGCACGTCCGAAGAAGACGGAGCCTTGGAATGGGGTGCGCAATTATCAGGTGCGGAACATGATGCGGGACCAGATGGCGGTGGGGGACCTGGGGTTCTTTTATCACTCAAGCTGCTCCGTGCCGGGCATCGCGGGCCTTGTCAAAATCGTCAAAGAGGCCTACCCGGATCACACGCAGTTTGATCTCTCGTCTGAATACTTTGACGCAGGCAGCAAGCGCGAGGAACCTCGCTGGCTGATGGTGGATGTGAAGTGGGAGGCGGACTTCAAGACCTTCGTCACGCTCGACATGCTGCGCGCTGAGCCTGACCTGGCGGACATGCTGATCCTGCGTCGAGGCAACCGACTTTCCATCACTTCGGTAGAGGAGAGACATTGGCACCGTATTTGCGAGATGGGTGGTCTCTGAGTTATGTGGCAGTTCTTTCATCGTTGTCTGGCCTTTGCGCAGCGCTTCATCGCGGCGCTCTGGCATTTTGGTTTCTTCGGCGCGCTGAAGCTGCTGGTGTTTCCGCGTTTCCATTCGGGAGACTACCTCAGCCATGTGCCGATCCGGCGGATGAAGGAGCGGCCGTTTTATTTCCGCTCAAAAACGGACCTGAGTATCTTTGCGATGTTCTACATGGAAAACTATCGCATCGTGGATGTCTATGGGCCGCCGGTGAAGGTGATCCTGGATGCGGGGGCGAACATTGGGGACTCGACCTTTCGCCTGCGGCATTTTCACCCAGAGGCGAAGATTTATGCCATCGAGGCTGATCCTGATAACTTCGCGGTGTTAGACCTGAACTTCACCCAAGATCCGCAGGT
>Ga0214163_1001121_pt1 | contig 11935 bp, 22 predicted proteins | sample LakMenepilimnion_2_FD_153001 | JGI IMG/M metagenome (GOLD analysis project Ga0214163, IMG submission 153001) | Freshwater microbial communities from Lake Mendota, WI - Practice 15JUN2010 epilimnion v4 | ecosystem: Environmental > Aquatic > Freshwater > Lake > Epilimnion/Euphotic zone | place... | reverse complement strand
ACATATGAGACTAAAAAAGTATCTACAGTTTATTAATGAGTCTGAAAAAACAGTCCCAGATACTGATCTTTACTGGATCAATGAACAACAAATTAAAGACATCTTTCAATATATTATTGACGAAGGATATTCTCTAAGTATTACAAAAGTATTTTTTGGACACTATGGATATTCAAATAATAAATTTTACGATCCTAACAAAAATCCGGATGATGATAAATTACTAATGTTTGATATCAATGATGGCGATGATGTTATATTTAGTGGTGAGAGTTACTATCCAGGATATAGAATTGGAATTGTTAAAAGTCAATACAAAGGTAGTGATGTTACCGATGAATTTCAAAGTGCTATATCACAACTAAAAGGTGAGGGATATATTGTTGATACTATTGAAGATGAAGATGGTAAAACTAATTTAGAAAATATACACTTAGATAAAGGTTCTATTATTACTTGGATACCAGAAACTTCTGGTAAACCACTTACAGATAAACAAGAGGATATGGCAGATGGTGATATCTATATTAGTTCTGCTGAACTTGTGATATTAGTTAATCAATCAGAAGAAGTTAAGTTGAATGATAAGATTTTATCGGAAATTTATGAGTGGAAATGTGATAGAGTTGAAGGTAATAATATTTACTGTCATGTTGATATTGATGATATGGCAAGATCGGTTTTGTCAAGAAATGCTTATGAAAGATGGGGTAAAATTTTAGAATCTGGTGAATTAGATATAAGTGATTACTACGGAGATGGATACTATCCAGAAATTGGAAGTATGTTTCAATATACTTTAGATAAAGATAATAGAGTTTTAATTGTTAAAGCACTGATACAAGAATTAGGTGGTTTAGATTCAACAGTTAAGGAACTTATTGATTATGATAATACTTATGAAAGTTTAGCCGGTAAGTCAGAAGACGAAGTTATTGATTTCTTATTAAGAGAAAAATTTCTCAATGGTGTGAAGAAATTAAGTCAAGATTCTGAAATAATGGGTTCAGTTAGAGAGACAATTTCTGATTGGGACCGTCAAGCACATTGTGACCAGAACTGGGAAGACTTGATCAATGAATTTGATGATGTTGTCTCAGAAGTTACAGAATATACTAAACTTGAAAAAGAAGTAGAAAAGTATTATACAAAGAAAGATACTAAAGAAAGAGTTTACTATAAAACTATGGTAACTCATTATGAACTACCATTTCAAGATAAGTGGATATTAGACTATGGTAAATCACTTAAAGGATATTCATTAGATTCTCTTTTTATAGAGTGGTGTTCAGATGAATATCTAGATTACAAATTAGAACCAAATTTCAAAGATTGGGGTGATGTTGATAGTAAGGATCTGAATAAGGAAATAGCTTCAATTTTGAAGTACAATTTAAAGTCCTAAAGTTCCTTTAGCAGCAAGATACTGTTTTTCAGATAGAACTTTATATTCTTTATTACCAAGAGTTTCTTTTTTGCAGTATTTAGAAGCAAGGCTCTTTTTCAAGGAAATAAGAAAGGCGTTCTCACCTTCGTATTTCTTAATCAATTTATTAAGTTCGATTTTTTCTGTGATTTCCATAACACAAATATAGAAATAATTATTGAATATTCAAATAATCTTTCATTTGTTGAACCATATACTCTGTTATTAAGTCAGATGCATTGATTGAGTTTAGATACTTCACGTCTACTTTAACTGATTGACTTTTCTTTTCTGCTTCTGATCCATCACCCTTAGCAACAACTTCATGATATTGTCTTTCAGTTAATTGAATAATACAAGGATAGTATTTAGATGCGTTGCCTTTTGATACAAAAAGTGGTTTCATAAATTCAACTTTGTAATCTGGTTCTACAACTATACCAGCTTCTTCTTCTAATTCTCTTAGAATTGCTCTCTCCGGTGTTTCACCTATTTCAATTCCACCACTTAAAACTGTTATGTGAAAGTCTTGACCATCAATCATTTTGAATGTTGGAATATATTCATGGCGTAGAATGATTTGACTAGAGTCAATTAAATATGGAATACAAACAACAAAGTCAGACTCTTTAACAATAGTCCAGTCTTCATAGTTGATAACTTTCATATATTTGTTAGAATATAGAATATCTTCTTTATCTTCTGTGAATTCGTTTTTAGGTTTTAACTTTGTAAATTTTTCCATAATTTTAGTGTTTTTTTATATATTACTTTTATTTAGATGGCTGCCAATGAATTTCGCTTTGGTGAAGTTTTTATCATCTAATGCTTTATCCATTTCTTTTTCTAACTCTTTATCATCCATTTTGGAAATAGGTTTATCAGAGTAGTCCTCTGGATATTCAATTCCTGAGTTATATCCTCTTTCTCTAGACATTTTTGATAGGTCAACAATTTTATTTTTCAAATCTTGTAAAGTATCTTTGAAAGATTCATCATCTAGTAGAGCTTGATCAATTGTTTCTTTAAATTTATCAAGTACATTTAATTGTTTATCTTTTCTTTTATCACTAATTTTTGAGGAATTTATGAATTCTTTCACTTCGTCGATATCACTGGTCATATCTCTACCAAAGTTTTTCTTATATGATTTTAACTTATCTTCCATAAAAAATCCAGAATCTGTATCTCTAAATGTATCCATTATATCTATAAGCTTGTTTCCATATGGAAAGGATTTTAAATTAAATACTAAAGAGTTCCAATTTAAGGTTATTATACTAGCAAGAGATTTTAGTCCAGTTCCTATAACATTTACTGTCTTTAAGGCTCCTCTGAATTTTTTACCTTCATTAAACTCTTCATAATTTTTTAGACGGTTCATAAATAAATTCGGTTTTATTATATATTAAATACTAATTTATTTATAATATATAGATTTATGGATATAATGAAGTTTGAAAATTTCAAGTCAAGTGTACCGGAAGGTTGGGTAAATGTTAAAATAGATCGTCAACTTGAATTAAGACTTAAAAACTATGTTGATGTTTTAGATCAATATTTAGTATCTAATAAGGGTATGGATGTGACTCAAAAGCATAATTTATTTTTTAAAATAGATGCATTGTCTGATATGGGTAATGAATTATCATCAGATAGTGTAAGTATTCAAACTAAATTATCAATTGTAACTCTATTACAATATTTGAGAGAGATAAGAAGAAATTTTAATGCATCTACATCAGGATTTTTGTTAGAGTTTTTTATAGCGAGCCTTATAGGTGCTGAGGTAAAAGGTGATTTTAGTAAATCTGACCTAACACATAAGGTATTGAATGTTGGTAAATTAAAATACCAAATTAAATTCTATGATGAAAATAATCCTGCTGAAATTGATTGGCCGGAGGAACATAGTAAAAGATGCGATTATTATGTTATAGCTCTTAAAAGGGGAGATAATATCGTTGTTTCAATTTTTAATGGAAAGGATGATAATGATGCTTGTTATATGGAAAAATTCGCAAAACCAATAGGTAGAAGTATTGCAGATAGGAGGAGTGGAAAGGTTATCAGGACTAAAACTAAAACTGTTGATAAAAAAGATGATAAAACAGGAGAAATTTCTAAAGTTGAAGAAGTTGTAAAAAGATTTATAGTTATGGATCCTAAAGAATTTAAAATTAAAAGAGATAAAAGAGTTGTTCCAGATTTTGAATATGAGAGAATAATTGATTTAAATAAAATCGAAAAAATAATTTCAAGTTGTTCTCAAAGTATCCAAGATTCTATCAAAGTTCTCTTTGATAGAATCTCAGAAATGGAATATCATGCTGAGTCTATAATAACTGGTAGTAATATAAATACAGTTGAAATTTCAAAAAAGAAAACTGAAGAAATTACAAATGATATTAAGTCAAAGTTAGACGGATTAACAGAGTCCTTCTACAATAAGTAATTATTGCTTCCTAATTTCATCAGTTAGTTCAATCATTTCCATAGAATGCTTACTTAGATATGTATAGGTTTCACCGAGTTGAAATCCATATACAACATCATCTTTTTCGGAACTGCAGAGTTCTTTTATATTGTCAGCATGGTGCCTCAACATTTGTTGAAAGTATTCAAGTTGTTGAAGTTGTTCGTGTGTTATGGTATATTTTTTGCTCATAATATTTTATTCAATTTCATGTCTCTCCAAGTTGATTTAGTTACAAATAGTAATTTAAGATGTTCTTGTGAAACACTTGTTATTTGTCCATTTTTATCTACAAATCTCATATGACTATCTGGGCCACTCGTAAATGATACAGCCTTGTAAACTTCACCATTGTTAAATTTTGATGATTTATTTCCAATATAGACAAATTCACTTTCTATTATATCTTCTCCCATTTTAAATCTGAATTTAATTTGAATGTTCCTAAATATTCTTTATTCCATTCACCCGGTCCAATTAAAGATATAAATTTTCGACCATCATTTTTATATAAATGATAAATCTCACCGACAACCGGTTCGAATCTTAAATCTGATTCGTATATTACCTTATTCCATTCATATTCTTCCAGCAAAGATTCATACTCTTTTCTTAATCTTTCAAATCGGTCTTTGAACTCATGATTAACCTTATTAACACCCCGATTGACAAAGGTAGAAGTGTTTTCAGGTTTTATTGGAGCAGAACCAATATGATGTGGATATGGTAATAAACCCGGTTTGTCAGTGGATTTATCTCTTAATTGTTGTAAGTCTTTATCACTTAACATCTAATACTTCCTTGTTGTAGTATTCTTCAAATCCTTCAAGCATTGATGTGATACTTGTTCCTTTATCAAGACCAATAACTTCATCAATCAATCCAAATTTCAAAGCTTCATCTGAATTATACCAACGGTCTCTACGAGAGAATTCCAATACCTCGTCAAATGTTTTACCACAATTTTGTGCTAACATCTTGAAAAGAATATAGTTGTATTTTTCAGCTTCCATTTGATTGATACGAGTATCTTGAACATTACCTTGTGTTCCATGACTTACTTGGTGTGTCATAACTTTTGAATAAATCAAAGATGAACGCTTACCTTTAGTACCTGCACTCAATAGAACTGAACCCATACTTGCGCACATTCCCAAGTTTACAGTTGCAACATCTGAACTAATATAGTTCATAAGGTCAACAATACCTAAACCACAAAGAACCGAACCACCTGGTGAGTTTATATAAAGTGTAATATCTTTCTTTTCAACTGAATCGAGGAAAAGTAATTGTGCCTGAACAATATCAGACATATTTTGATTAACTGCTCCAGATACCCAAAGAATACGATCTCTCATTAATCGGCTAAAGATGTCAATCTGTGTAGCTCGCATTTCACGTTCTTCTAAGATGTAAGGTGTAAGACCATTTTCAAATTGGTCGAGTGATAGTGAAGAAATACCTTCACTTTTGGCAAATTTTCTAAATTCGTTTCCTAAGTTCATAAATGATTAATTTTAATAGAAATTATAGATTGAATTTAGTGAAAGTTTTTAGTTTGATGAACTATTTACTTCCATACATCATACGCTTCAAAAATGTTATCAAAAGTAAATTCTTGTACATTTAAGCCTAAATCTTCATCAAATTCTTCTCTTGTTAGATTCTCAGATTTGCAATACATTTCAATTGCTAAATCTCTTTCTATATTTAGATAACATTTTCTACATCCTAAATAACCTATTGCTATTAACTTATTCATACTCGTTGTTTTTAAAAATGACCATCAAATTCACTAAACTCCTCTTCTGAAATCTCACACGTATTGATAACAACAAAGTTATAGTATGTTCTACTACCTTTTTCTTCAACAGATTCAACGTGTTTGATAAAAGCCATCGGACTGCCTTTTATTACTTGGTTCCAAGTTGAAACAGAACCTCTTCTATTTGTTGCTTGATATGTTATAAAATAATATTTCATTTTTTCTTTTTTCTAAGTGATTCTTTCGCCTCCACAAAGTTTTTCAATCTCTGTTCAGAAATAGTAGTTCTTCTGTCAGAAGGCAATGATTGAAAAGCATGACATCTTAAAAGTGCCTGATACCACTCAACACTATCACTCACATGGAGTAATAAGAATTTCTTAATTCTGGAATTAGTCACATAAGTACTAAAAACCTTTTTCTCAGAAATAATCTTAAATGATTTTGATACCTCACTCTTTGATGTATAAAATGCAACATTATCTCGTCCACCTGGACAAATTTTTTCAAAAAGCTCTTTTAATGCTGAAAAATTTAAGGTAAAGTTATCAGACTCACCTAAGATATTCGATAATTGATTATCTCTTTCTCTTTGAGAGAGTAAAGCTTCTGAATATTGACCAGATGGCATATTACCACCAGTCATTTCAAGGATGAATACTTTTCTCGGATCGTCTTTATAAGTGGCTCTTAAATAAGCAGTTTCATTAAAATAAAATTTACCACCTCTTCCACTTCTACTCTGAATAAACCAAACTTTCATATTAACAAATTTTTTTATATTTATTGATCAGTGTCTTAATACAGTCTACCAATTTTTCTGGTGTTGTTCCCTCTTCAACTTCCATAGTTGTACCACGATGGTCATATCCAATGTGGAATTTAACCCCATCGATATTTACAAAATAAGATGCAAAACCATACTTGTTTTCTGGTTCTGTATATTCATCAGTTTCTTCATCATACTCACCTTCAAATCCTTCACCAAATTCATCGTGAAATAGTGGATCTCCAAATAGTTTTTGCAATACATCATCATCAAATACTGATGTGAATAAGAAAATACCAATAGTATTATAGACTCTATCTGATTTACCAGATAATTTATCTATAACACCAAGATCTTTAATTTTATCATCATAGAATGACAGACGACCTGGTAGTTTACCGTCAAATAGGTCAACAAAATATCTACCAACTTCACCATACCAGTCTTTAGTACGATCATTAATTAGTATATTCAGTTGAGGTGTTAAATGAGATTTTCCTCCAGTATAACTCTTCAACTCTTTATTTGAGTCAATTATTTCAATCATATTAACAAAAATTTAGTGTTACTTCTTTAACTTCTAATTGGTCTTTATTAATCAATTCATCTTCATTATCACCATATTTCCAGATTGTATCTGGACAATACTTCATGATTGAATCTGCTTGCTCTTTATCAAGAAGAAGAGGTGTCGAGCAAACATAATCACCCATTGCTTCATCTGCGTTAAAAAATAGATCTTTATCTTTTACTTTGATTACTAGGTATTTCATTAGAATTTATAATTTTTAGTTGCCTTTCTGGCTTTAAGTTGAGATTTAATATTATTATTCTCTGTGTTACCGATTTCGAGTCTTGCATTCTTTCTCTTTAGTACAAGTCCTTCAATCATATCAATTGGTGTCAATTGATCGTAAAGTGATTTAAATCCACTTTCAAAAGACTTTACACGATATACATTATTTGAAATGGAATATAGGTAAGACTTCTCAGAGTCATTTTTACCATACAATTCATCAAGAAGGTTAATACGTTCTTGAAATGTCTTACCAACAAGATAGTCGGAGTTATAGACAAGAATATCAAAAATGACTAATTTGTGATTGAATGTTTGACGATTTTCGTCTTGTTTAGACTTATTGAGATACTCACCATTAAGTACCATCCATTTACCTGATTCACCTTTGAATAAGTCAAGCACTTCTTGGCGTTGAATATCAACATTTGTCATATACTGACTATGACGGTTCATAATCATTAGTTTTTCACCATTTGTGAAAATGACACAGTTTGAACCATTCAACTTTGGTTGTGCTACTAATGAACCATTGTCCCAGAAATTCAAATCTGAATCTGGAATTGCATTTTTTGGTCTTGGTGGAAAGATGTAACGAAACGAGTTATAATTCATAACTCAAATATAAGGAATACTTTTTATAAAAAAAAATATTATCCTATAAGACTCTGTAATTCGTTTATAGAATTATACATATCTACTATCGCTTTTTTTATTTCTTCATGTTTATCCCAACCTTCAGATTTGGCATAATCTGAAGCAGATGTTGATATTCTATCAAGGTCAGCATCGTTTATAGATGGTGATAGGCTTGATATTTCTTTTTGAATTTTTTCATCAGCATCTTTAGCTGTGATTTCATACTTATTAGAAATAAAACTTCTAAACTCAAGAATTACTTCTGAACTTTTTATAAGATTATCCTTAATATCTCCCGGTAGTGGCAGTAGATTTAAAGTATTTTTAAAATTCTCAATTGTTACTAACATTTTCGCTTTTATTTATTTCTTCCATCAACTCCCTCGTCAAATGTTCTTGATACATTGAACAAAGTGATGAATACTGACTATCAGTTAAATTTTCTGAAATGTCTTGGATATAATATTCTGGCATACTTGTTTTGTTTAAAAGTTTTAACAAATATAAGGAAAAATTAGATAGAATACAAATATTCAAATCTGAATTGAAACTTCTTTAGTGTATCTGGATTTAAGTCAAAATAGTTTGGAAGCCAACCTTCTAATTTTGACCATTCTTCTTTTGAAATACTTGTAACTGGATATGAATCACATAAGACTTTACAAACTAATCTTTCTGAACTTTTATTAGATTTAAAAATAATATTCTCACCCATTTTGAATTTCTCAGTTCTTGTCGTGGCAATTCTTAACCCTACTTTAATTGCATCAAAGGTTGTGAATATATTCTGTTCTAGTAATTCTTTTCTAAATTGTCCTGGAACTAACTGACTATGACCCAATTTGTTATGTTCATAACTCATTGATAGTTCTTTAGCATTTTTTAGTTCCTGTGGTCTTGGTACTATTTTACCAAGTTCATTGTGGTATCCGAATTTTTCAAGTAAAATATCACAAAGAAATTTGAATGTTTTTGGTGCTTTTTCTTTTAGTTTAGCTCGGTCAGTACCATATCCACCTTCTGAGAATATTATAGTTGTTCCAAACAGAAGCTCGTCTGATATTTTTTTAATATCTTGAATTATCTTCTTTTTATTATCCTCAAATTCTTTATCAGTATAATAAGCGTCTTTTTCGTGAGTAGGTTTCTTTTTAGTTCTAATTCCTAAGGTATTTGATTCATTTCGGATAATTGCTTGACCACCTAAACCGGTGCGTAAATCATTATCACCATAGATGAAAATCTTATTCGGTGATTTTATTACATCTTCAATAGACCAAAATCCTTTAAATACTTGTATCATCATCAATTATCTTTTTCAATTGGAGGTTTCTCAGTTGTTGCTTGATGGTTGCATCATCTGTTCCATTTGAAATAACTTCAATAACCTCATTAAATCTATTTATTAGATTTTCAAAATTATTAAAATTCATAATTCCAGGATTTGTTGAATATTTTGAGCCTTGCCAAATTAATTCTACTTTTGAATCACTATTTTTGATTGGAATAATCCATTTTGTTATGTTTTGATATGACATATAGTTTGATAACTCTGCGATTTTCTCATCAGCTCTTTGACGAGTCATTTCACCAACATTCAGATAAACAACAAATATTGGATTTTCTAAATTTAATTCCATTACTTCTTCTTAGGTTTTAATATCATATTCCACTTAGATCCTTCTAATTTAGGCATAGCTTCTGGTACACCAACTTCATCTACTAGTGTAGCAAATTTCAACATAACAACTTGACCTTGATTAGCCATATTATGTTGACGACCTTTAAGTAGAAGAGAAAGTTTTACTTTATTACCTTCTTCTAAGAACTCAATTGCCTTTTTAGACTTTACTGAGAGATCGTGGTCAGCAATATTTGCGGAAAGTGATATTTCTTTAGTTTCACTTTTCTTTTGATTTTTACGACCTTCTTTTTCACGTTTTTCAATTTCATATAGAAATTTACCATAATCCTCAATCTTAACAACTGGTGGATTAGCATTCTCCGAAATAAGAATTAAATCTTTTTCGTGTTGTTCAGCCAACTTAAATGCTTCATATGAAGACATAATTTGACCTTGACCGATTTCACCGGAAACTCTTACCTCTGGGAATCTAACTTCCCCGTTTGTTTTGTGTTTTTTCTCCTTAACTGGAGGTTTTCTTCTGTTATAGTTATTATTCATAGTTTAGTATTCACTGTATATTTTTAGTGAAGTCTTCATTTTTACGATACTTACCAAGTCCGATGGTATCGAATTCATCATTACCTGGTAATCTCTGAACACCCATCATTTTTAAGACATCATTAATTGGTTTAATAGACCAATCTTGTTCATCAGATTTTGAATATACCCTTTCGTTATTAACGAAAAGTTTTGCAGATTGATCACCAGTACCACCAAAGTAGTCTGTTTCAATTTTGGCGATTGTTTTGTCTTTACCAAATTCTTTGATATTTGGAATATTAGTAGTTGCTAAAATTCCACAATTCATTTCAGTCCATTTGATATTTGAAACTTGATTTTCAAGAACAGAGTTCAATTTAGTTTCTCTCAGATCTTCTTTTCTAATTAGATATACAGATATACAGTGCATTTTTATTTCAAATATAAGTTACTTGTTGCGTTATACAAAATATTTTTAATTTGTTTTTTGTAAATCAAGAAATTCTGAATAGTAAATAAATTCACTTTGACCTGGACTTAACCCAGAAACTTGACCATCACCACATTCTAAAATTATCCAAGAACCATCTTCTTTCTCAGCAATATCAACTGTAAAGTAATTTGAGTCAATATTTTGAATAATCTCTCCTACGAACTCATAATTAGGTTGTTGACCATATCCAAGTTCAGTATTTTGAGATACTGAAATTATCCTGTGTTTATATACAAAGATTCTATACTCGTTTGTCTTATCACCATATTTTCTAAGTTGACAATATTCTTTGAATACAATACCCTCATTAAATAGTTTACCTCTACTTTCTTTAAACTTAACAACCCTTTCAAAGAAATCTTTAGGTGATAGTGAACTTTCTAGATGAAATATTTCATCATATCCTTTTTCAGACTTGACAAAATCTTTGATGATAATATCAGTTCCAATATGCTTACGGCATATATCAACATTTAATTGATCTATTGTATTAAACCAAATAGATCTTGGTGCATAACTCTGAATATGTTTATACACATTTGGATAATAGTGACAATTAAGATACTGTTCTGGTGTATTAACCAATTGAATCTTATTTCTTGATAAGATATTGTATAGCTCTCGATACTCCTCTGATTTAAGCATCCAAGAACGCAGAATTATCTCACCACTTTCAGTAAAGTCAATATTAGAAATAAGTTGTTTGTAATTGACAAGTTGATCGTGATCAAACAGATAGACTTTGAAGTCCATTTTAACTAAAGCCTCGTACTCTTTTTGAAAATCTATGTCGACTTTCTTAGTATTCATTGGCTCCGATGGTAATAAAAACATCATAGGTATTTAATTTAAAATCCCAGTATTTCTACTGGGATATTTATATATTAGTTTAAACAAGAGACTTTTTGACCATTTCTGATACCATTTTTTTGTCTGCTGGTAAAGAATTGAACTCTTTCATTATCATTCCCATATTTTTCATACCAGAAGCAACAAGTGCGTCAATCTTACTTTGAATTTCTTCAACAGACAATTGCTTAGGTAGATATGCCTCTACAATATTTAGTTCTGTCTGAACCTCTAATAGTTTTCCAGAATCAGTTACGGATGTAAGAGTTTCTTTCAAAGACTTAACAGATTTGTTAAGAATTTTAGTAACATCTTCATCTGAAAGATTTTCTACTCCAGTATTCTTTTCCACGGTTTGAATTTCTCCCTTTATTACAGAAAGTAAGTTCTTTGCTACAGTGTTCTTAGCTTTGAAAGCTTCGATGTAGTCTTTGTTGATTTTCTCTTTTAGAGTCATTTTATTTAGTTTTTAAATAATTTCAAAATAAAAAGAAGAACGGTGGAACGTCTGTCAAGTATGGATGAAATCCGAGAACCTTACCTTGACTTTTAGTG
>Ga0214163_1001117_pt1 | contig 11972 bp, 13 predicted proteins | sample LakMenepilimnion_2_FD_153001 | JGI IMG/M metagenome (GOLD analysis project Ga0214163, IMG submission 153001) | Freshwater microbial communities from Lake Mendota, WI - Practice 15JUN2010 epilimnion v4 | ecosystem: Environmental > Aquatic > Freshwater > Lake > Epilimnion/Euphotic zone | place... | reverse complement strand
GAGATTAAGAAACTGGCTGCCGACATTAAAAAACAAGACTCGATTTTTAATTTTTTACCTGATTTTGTTCGCAAAAATGGATTACCTAAGTGGGACAAAGTAATTTATAAGACAAGTCACTAGCGTTTTGATATTAGTCGAAGATATTCAATTGATTATGATTTAGCTCTTTGAAATTCTGTTGTATTGGGTTTGAAAAAAGCTCTCTGATAGGCACTTTATCCAAGACAGATATACTGATAACTTGAAGGATTTCATATAGTGATTGCTTTAGATTAAATCTTTTCTTGGCTATTGCTACAAGTATGTATACGGAAATAGCTATCCATATCTGAACCTTGACTGCATTTTCGCTTGTGCCCCAAAAAGATTTAATTTTTAAGTTTTGTTTTATCCATTTGAAGAACAATTCAATCTTCCATCTGTGTTTATATAGCTTGGCAATTTCTGTTGCATCTAAATCTACATTATTGGTCAGAAATACTAGTACCCGATCGTGTTCCTGATCATAGAATTTTATGCGCCTGATTTTATCTGGGTAATTCTGCGAGGCATAAAATCCCTGAACCATTATTAATTGGTCAGCTAGAATTCCGAGAGATTTATTTTTCTTGTTTGATTTGACACATTTAAAGTTGAGATTATCTTTCGCCCTGATTACAAAAAAAGCTTTAGATGTGTGTATTCGATGCAATCGCTTATAATCGATGTAACCCCTATCCAGTATGTAAAAGCTGTCAATTTGATAAGAGATAGTATCGAGAATATTTACCTCATGGATGGCGGCGGGTGTAATTTGAATGAACTCTGGAATAGCTGATCTTAGATCGAGTTGAACATGAAGTTTTATTCCTGCTTTTGTAGACCTAAAATTTGCCCATTGGAAAAGAGAAAGACACATATCAATGGTTGAAGCATCAATTGCGAAGACAGGGTTATCTATGGAAAGTTCAAGATCTTTTTCGGCAACATATAATTGTTTTGCTTCTTTTATTAACACCCAGGCAAAGTCGGAGAATATTCTCCAGTCCCTGTTTTCATTTGCTGTTGATAAAGTGCTTTTTGCAATTGCTTCACCGATGCCAATATGATATAATTTGTTGGAATTGGCTTTTAAACAAAGTATCGTATCTGACAAACTTTCTCGATGAGTAAGCTGACCGAAAACCATGCAGAGATATTGTTTCCAACAGGTAAAATGTTTGGTTTTGTAATCGCCATTATATCGTTTGACACAAGTTCTAAAGCTGGTCGGAGATATAATCGAAGTAAGCTGTGAGAATAAATAAGCTCCTTGATTCATATTAATTGATTATCAAGGTGTTATATTAGTCAAAAACCTTAAACTTTTCAAATCGTGTTAGGCTCTAAAACCGCTGAAACCCAATACAGACAATAATTTCAAAGAACTTACATTTATAACATCAAAACGCTAGTGATTTGAATTATAATATGATGATAACTACTAAAGGAATGATTTTAACAGCAAGACCTATGTTTGTCGAAACGAGATTTTATGAGTGTATAAATCCAACTTTAAAACCATCTTCAACAACATCGGAGGTAAAATTTAGAAATTTTGCATTGCTAAAAGAAAGAGGCTTCTCATTTGACCATAACACGTTTGATGAAAAAGGAGTGTTCAAGGGAGATAATTATGGAAATTATCTACTTGAACAAATCACCCTTTTTGATTTTGAAAAAATTGAGAATGAATACTTTATTTCGAAACTAGATAGTCATCTTAGAAAACTCTTTCAGAAATATTTTGATAATATAGATTCCGAAAAGGAATCTTACATTAGAACCGTAACCACTTCAAGTGACCTTTTTATTGACTTCACGGTCGAAAGTTTAGAAATATTCGAACTAAATACAAACAGTCCTGAATTAGATTTAAAAAGGCACAAATATTATACTTTGTGGGAACACTTTAAATCTTATATCTTTTTTTTCAACAGAGGAAGCAATAACAATTTTGTTTACTTACAAATCGGATTTGATTAATCTAAAATTGCAAGCACTGCCTACAACAAATGTATTTATGCAATATGGGCTGAAGAATAAAATTTCAGCCCATATTTTAATCAGGTTCAGTTCCAGCGACAGCATATTTATCATCTATTGTTCATATTATTATCTAAATATCTTTCTTCAACTGACGTACCCTGCAGACGTAACACAGAATGCCCATACTGCATAAATACCTGCCCGTTAGCAGCAATTTAAAGTCAGCTATTTCTAAATTTATTTTATGAAAAGAATTAAACTGTTATTAGGTTTCTTTTTTATGTTACAGTTGACATTTGCGCAAACGAATACTGATAAAGATGTGATTCTTATAAAATCTTTAAGGACTGCTTCAAATGAAGCCCTTGCAAAACATGATATAAATGGCATGTCAAAATATTGGCTTGATGACCTTGTACTAATACGAGGAAATTCTTCTCACCTTACTGGAAAAGACACTATAGTTGCAGCTTGGAGAAAATTATTTAATGACAATCCCACAGTCAATTATACAAGAGTTCCAACTCAAATTACGATTAGTAACAATGATACACTTGCCTGGGAAACAGGTACCTGGAAAGCAGTTAACTCATATAGTAAAGGAGGAAACTATAGTGCTATGTGGAAAAAAACAAATAACTCCTGGAAAATTTTAGCGGAACTATTTGTTTCTCTATTCTGATAGGCAAAACTGCTGCTAACATGGGGCTTTCTGCTTTGCTGGCTGAAGAATATATCCTCATCTTTGTGCTACTATCAGCTTCGGTTCCAGCTGAATAATTACTATCAGCTTTTTATATAACTTCAACTTCAGTTTTTCAATCGGCTTCTGCTCCGGGCTAAAGGATTACAGAATATCAGCACAGCCGAAAGCCCTGACGTTGGCTGCAATTTAAAAAACTTCACATGAGAAAAATCATTTTGCCTTTAGTGCTGGGAATAAATACTTGTTTTGCCCAGACTTTTCCCAACAGTAATACGGATGGAAAATACTACGTTGTAAATGGGGCTAAAATTTGGACAGTTTCTGTTGGCAAAGGAGATCCTTTATTTATTATACCAGGAGGGCCGGGTAATTCACACATTACTTACAGAGCATTCGATTCACTATATCAGAATTGTACGGTTGTTTATTTTGATCCTTTTGGCACAGGCAAATCAGATACAGCAAAAACGATTCAGGAATATAGTTTAAAACGAAGTATCGAAGATATTGAGGGACTAAGAATTGCCATGGGTTTTTCGACTATCAATTTACTTGGCCATTCATTTGGATCAGTGGTTGCTCAAGGTTATGCTATCAAATACCCCACCCATATAAGTCATCTAATTCTCTCTTTACCTTTTCATAGCGGTGAAATGATTCAACAAAGCAATACTAATAGAGAAATAGAAATCTATTTTCCAGAAATTTGGGATTCAATAATGAAATTAAGGCAACAAGGTCGCTTATCAAACGATTCCTTATATGAAGCCATTAGAGGAAAAGTGCCTTTTTCATTTATGTTTCGTTACAATCCTGAAGGACTATCTAAAACTGCAAATATCCCATACCCAAATAAAAATAACAACCAATTAGACTTGCAAATGTCAGGTCCAGATGGAGACTTTAATACCATTGGTGATTTAAGTTCTTTTGATTATCGCAAAGATTTGAGAAATCTTATAATTCCTATTCTGGTAATGGCAGGGAGATATGATAAACTCGCACCCCCCAAATGGACAATACAATACAAGCAATTTTGCCCTCGATGTGAATTTGTTTTCTTTGAAAAAAGCGGTCATACCATTTTTAGGGAAGAACCAGAAAAAACATTTGCCTTAATAAAAAAGTTCTTAGAAAAGTAAACCGCAGCCAACATTGCATTGGCATTATGTCGGCTGACGGAATGCAGGTGCCCAGCGGCAACAAGAAATCAGCTATAGTTCCAGCTTGACGTTATAAATTCAGCTATGGAATAAATCATCGAATTTTGTATCTTTAATTGGCAACAGTTCTCGGCTGACGGATCACGGAATTCCGCCACAACGCCAATGCTGGGACGTTGGCGGTCATGCAATTGGACATCTTCATATCAATGAAATTCCCCATTTTAAATCCCTAAAAACAATATTCTATACATTTGTTGCATAAACATGGGAGATAAAGCTTACATAACGCCAAATGTTCTGAAATGGGCTAGAGAATCAGCAAGAATGTCTGAGGAAACAGCTGCTGCAAAAGTTTCAGTGACAGTTGAAAAGTTGAAAGAATGGGAATTAGGCACTAGCCAACCAACCATTAGACAGGCTCAGAATTTAGCTAAAGCTTATAAGCGACCTTTTGCTTTATTTTTTCTCCCTGATATTCCCAGAGACTTTCAACCACTACAGGATTTCAGAAAAAAAGGTTCAAAAGAGTTAACGACATCTTCAATCTTTATTATCAGAGAGATCCAGCAAAAACAAGCTTGGATAAGTGATGTCTATGCAGAAGATAATGAAGAAAAATTGGCTTTTTATGGACGCTTCACAATTAATGACAAACCTGAAGTCGTTGCTCAAAATATTTTAAAGACACTGAATATTACTCCGGCAAATTATAAAACCGAAAACCCAATTAAAGAATGGATAGATGCAGCTGAAACAAATGGCATATTTGTTTCCCGTACAAGTTTTATTCATTCAAGATTAAAATTGGACTCTGACGAATTACAAGGTTTTGCAATTACAGACCCTTATGCTCCATTTATATTTGTAAATTCTTATGATTGGAATGCTCCTCAACTATTCACCTTAGTTCATGAACTAGCTCACATTTGGATTGCTGAAACAGGAATTTCTAATGACATAGAACCTGAAATAAAAAATAAGGATAAATTCCACCCCGTAGAGATATTTTGCAATGAAGTCGCTGCAAATGCATTAATGCCGAAGGAAAACATTTTAAGTTTTAATAGTTCAATATATCAAAATGCACAGGATGTTTTCAAAGCTGCAAAAACACTTGGTGTAAGTTCATTCGCTTTTCTAGTTAGAGCTTTAAATCTCAACCAAATTTCAATTCAGCAATATCAAAAGTTGAAAAAAGAAGCTGAGATTGAATACCAAGCCTTCTTAAAAAAGGAAGCTGAAAAAAAAGCCGCTTTAAAACTAAGACAAAAGGAAAAGCCAGGTGGTCCAAATCCTTATTTGTTGAGGTTGAATAAAAACAGTAGACTTTTTACGCAAGTAGTACTTGATGCTCTTAGGAGTGGGTATGTGCAACCAACTCAAGCAAGTTTTTTACTTGGGACGCCTGCAAATAATTTTCACAAACTAGAAGCACAAATCTATAGATGAGTGCAAAGCAACATATTTACTGTATCGATGCAAATGTTCTCATCCAAGCATGGCAAAAATATTATTCGCCAGACTTATGTCCTGATTATTGGGACATCCTTAATGAATTAGGTAAGCAAAGTCGAATTTTCATTCCAGAAGAAGTTAAAAATGAAATTGTAGTTGCAGATACTTCTGACAAAACTGAGGATGACTTATCCAAATGGTTAAAACGTAGTACAATCCCAATTCACAAACCAACGGAAAATGTAATTGCTTGTTGGCAAAAGATACTTCAAACAGACCCAAGCCACAGACTCCTAGTTGACAATATCAAAGGCCGTTCACTGGCAGATCCTTGGTTAATTGCACATGCCATGGACACGAATTCCACTGTTGTTACAAAAGAAAATATTGACAGTGCTATGAATTCCAAAAGAGTTAAAATACCAAATGTCTGTAAAAACATGGGTGTACGATGTATTGATGATTTTGAGTTCATAAAGGAAATTGGTGTAAAGTTTTTCGCCAAGTTTTAAAAATTATACTGTAAAGCACGAACCGCCAACAAAAGGTTTGCCGCAAGGCTGGCGGACGTAATAACAGTCAGCAGTTCTGCTACTATCAACTAATATCGGGCTTGACCGAATTCTATTTGGCTTTTAGTTGTTAACTTCAACATCAGTAATTATAATCGGCTTCAGTTGCCAGGCGGACACAGCAACTATTCCAGCTCTGCGGCAAGCCTCGAACGTTGGCGGCTATTTTTCAGGACGACTCAACCAAACTATTAACTAAACTAAAATACTATGACTCGGAACACTTTTCCCCTAATCATTATCCTTTTGACTTTGACATCATTCAATTTAAATCATCTACACGACAATGATTTGACCGAAGGGACAATAGTCAATTTGTATGATGCCTTTGGAAAAGAAGCATCCTTGACTAAGGATTGGGGTTTTTCATGCATCATAAAGTACAACGGGAAAACAATATTATTTGACGCTGGAAGTAATGCCGATATTTTTAAAGCAAACGTAAACAAGCTACGAATTGACTTAACCAAGGTTGATATCGTTGTTGTGTCTCATGCACATTTTGACCACTTAAATGGCATAGATTATTTGCTCACTAAAAACCCTAAAGTAAAAATCTTTCTTCCTAACGATATGTATGCCGGAGTTCCCATTACACCTGATATGACTGGAGCAGAGCCACTGGTGACAGATTCTCTTCCAAAGTATCATCAATATTTTGACGGTGGACCTACTAAGTTTACAATTAATCAAAGTGGCAGATTTTGGAATGCAAATACTGAGTATGTAAAGAATTCACAAGAAATCCTACCCGGAATAAAGTTGGTTGCAACCAGTTCAAGTTATTTGGGCTATTTTAATTGCTATCCACGAAGTAACGCCTCAAATGAAAATGAGTGCAGGCAAACAGGACTACCTGAACTATCATTAAGTCTTAAAACAAGTAAGGGGGAAGTGCTGATTGTAGGCTGCTCTCACTCAGGAGTAGAGAATATTGTATCTGAAACAATGAAAGTAGTTAGTACTAACATCGACATGGTTTATGGCGGGTTTCACACCGTTCCATTTGACAGGAAAAAGATAATAGAAGTAGTTGACAAATTAAAAAATGAGTATCATGTTCACCGTGTCGCTCCAGCCCATTGTACAGGACATTTAGCGTTTAAAATTCTGCAAGATAAATTTGGTGACAATTATTTATTCGCTGGATTAGGCGCTACAGTAAAGTATTGAATGACGACATGAGAAAAATAGCCGCCAACAAAATGTTTGCGCAACCGTGGCCCCCGGAGTTAACTAAAATATATCTATGAAGTTATCTACGTTTTTTCTGACAATTCAAATTGTTTTTTTGACATCATGCAAACCGACAATAATGAAGGACGACCCATCGAAACTGAAATCAGTTCTTTTGGACTATTTTGACGGAATCAAAACAAATGATTTGGAAAAAATGAATTTAAACACAACAAGTGACTTTCTGTTATTTGAAAGTGGAAAGGTTTGGAACAATGATAGCCTTTGGACAAACGGTCAGAAATACAAAGAAACTAGAATTGACTTTAGACTTTATAATTTCAATATTACAGTCGATAATGAAAGTGGACATATTACGTATTTTAACCACGGTGACATCTACAAGCAAGACTCACTGACTCAAACAATTGAATGGATCGAGAATGCGACATTTAAAAAACTGGACGGACATTGGAAAATCGATTTTTTACAATCTACCGTCAGACAATAGAGTTTGGAGTAGCTGCTGCGCACAACATGAGGTTTTATGCAAGTTAGACTTGACAAAATAGGCTTCAGTGAATTGCAATGCCAGGCTATAGTTCAGGCAGATTAAACAATGGTGAACATTAGTTTTGACTTCTTTAAAATATTTTTATTCAGCAGCGGTATGGGCAGACGGAGATCTATTTCCCAACCTGCATAACGCTCTGTTCCTTGGCGCTACTTGTTTTAGCCATATTAATTAGAGAAGCCATTAAGCACTTAAGAATGTAGCGCCACCTGCAGGAAATTCAAGTATTGTTTGTTTTTCAAATCCCGCGGAATTAACTTTAAACCATATGAAGTCACTCCTTACGGCTACCGCAATCATTGAAGCACTTACTGGTTTGGCTCTCGCGATGGTTCCTGCCTCAGTGGCCGAAGGGTTACTAGGCACAGCGCTAACCGAGCCCGGAGGAGTTTTGGTCGCGAGGCTGGCCGGCGCGGCACTGTTGTCCATTGCCATTGCCTGTTGGTTTTCGAGAAATGATACACATTCGTCCGCCATGGTTAAAGCTATGCTTGCATATAATGTGTTTGCCATAACCCTTCTTGTTTATGCGGCAGTCATTGAACAGGTGTCCGGCCGCGGATTATGGCCCGCGGTTGTGTTGCATGCCGTGTTAATGATCTGGTGTGTATCGGTCCTGCGAAAACACTCCGTGTAGTGATGAACTTGTGATCTCAGCGTTTTGCGCAGTTTTGGAGCGGGGATGAGTATTGTGCAATGTTCTTTCTTCAAGCTTTAATTTATGCATACAGCCAGACCCATTCACCCGGATTTTCAACACTTCCTGGATTTTAAAGATCCGGCGTTGATTGCATTGTTTAAGGATCTTCGGGAATATATGCTTGAGTTATGTCCTGATTGCAATGAACTGCTCTATCATACCCACGCGTTAACGGCAGTATTTTCGATTTCCGATAAGTTGTCGGACGCGTTTTGTATGCTGCCCATCTACACCAACCACCTGAATCTGGGATTTAACAAGGGCACGCTGTTGAAGGATCCGGCTAAGCTGCTGACCGGAACCGGAAACCTGATCAGGCATATCGATGTGAAGAAGGCATCCGATTACAGAAACCCCAAAGTGAAAGCGCTGATCAAAGAAGCCATCGCATTTGCCATAAAAGATATGGATAAGCCTACGAAGGCCAAAGGCACTACAATTTCGAAGATCAAAGGAAAGTAGAGCGATTTTCTCATGCGGAATCTGAACCAATTTGTATCAGGATAATCGAAGGAAAAAACTAACTTACCGGGCCTCTTTAAAGAGAGGTAAAAAAGGTTTAAACAGTTGTTAAATTAAATCAATATGAAATTACTTGTAAGAAACTATTTAGTATTTGCATTGATGTTCATTCTTGTTTCCTGTGGGAATGAGGCTGCAAAAACAACCGCACAAACTGAGCCAAAAGATACCACCGCTGTGGTAAACGTTCTCAATGATGGTTTAAACGCTAAATCAGTGCGCGTAGAAAACTTGCACCTGACAAGATTCATTGAGATTTTCCTTGCAACGCCCGATCCTGCAACCGGGAAACTGGTGGCCCCTTGTTATAATACCATGTTTACGCCTGATGGTATTCCTGCTTCAAAGAATACAGCCCCCCAGGAACTGGTTGAAGGCCTCGATTTTGAAAAAATGAAGAAGGAATATGGCCTGAAAGGTGCATCCTTAAACGGCCCCAAACTATGGACGCCAGACTACACGGATATTGAAATGGGCGTTGTGCGTGATTTCAATGGAATTAAGGCTGGATGGGTTGCACAATTGAATATGGGCGACAATGCCGGTGGTGTTGAGCAAACGATTCCTTATAAGAACGTGACCATCGCCCGTAAGAGCGAACTGGGTTGGAGAAAAGGTACCAAGGTTATCCTTCTTGATGATGCAGAAGGCAATACTTATATCCTGAAAGGGTTTCAACTCGGCCTTAAACCCCAGTTTACCTACGAGCAGTTTCTTGCGGCAGGACAAAGCAGTTTCAAGAAACTCCCTGCTGGCTGGAAGTTCCGTGTTAAGGTCCTTGATAAGGATTTGATTGAGACACCGGAGAATGGCGTAGCCACTATTATGGCCGATGAATTCTTTAATGTATATGACAAAACAGGACCGGGGATGAGTAATTATAAACCTTGATGTAAAGTAAATTTTGGTAATCATGCCAAGCTTTTAATGGCCAGAAAATTTGCCCTCCCCACAGCCACAACCCTGATGATGGCGGTGATCGTCTTGGCTGCTGCCAGTACCTGGGTATTGCCTTCCGGGCAGTACAGTAAATTAACCAACGGTAACAACCGGCATTTTCTCGTTACATCCAGAGATGGGGAAGTGACCCTTCCGTTTACGCAGAGGACCCTGGACAGCCTCTCGATCCGGATTCCATTTGCGCAATTTGCTAAAGGTGAAATCGGAAAGCCGATATCTATTCCTAATACGTATCAGCAGGAAGGTAAAAGACCGCAGGGGTTTATTCCCATACTGCAGGCGCCGATCAAGGGCATCATTAATAGCATCGACATCGTCCTTTTTATTCTCATCATCGGCGGCTTTATGCAGGTCTTTCATGCAACAGGAGCAATGCTGACGGGCGTGAAATATCTGGCTTACCGGATGAAAGGCAGGGAACGGTTACTCATCGTATTACTCACTTATATTTTCTCATTTCTCGGTGGCTCCTATGGAATGGATGTGGAGTCAATTGTTTTTTATCCGGTACTGGTGCCGCTTTTTTTAGCTGCGGGCTATGATCTTATGGTTCCACTCGCAGTTGTATTTGGCGGTTCAGCCCTTGGGTTTATTTCCAGTTTTTCCAATCCATTTTCCACCATCATCGCCAGCAATACGCTTGGTATCAACTGGATGGATGGATTCTATGAACGAGTTTTATTTTTTCTAGTGTCCACATCCTTCTATGCCTGGTATCTACTAAGGTATGCGAATAAAGTTCAACGAGATCCTTCTGCTTCTTTTGTGCTGCAAACTGATGGAGGTGGAAATTCATTGAATCGTTTTGCTGAGGCTGAGAGCGATACCACCTCTCTGCCTTTGAAAACCATCATCCATTTGATTATTTTTCTGCTCACGTTCACCATCATGATTATCGGCATCATATTCTTCGGATGGTGGACCACCGAGATGTCGGCTTTGTTTTTGAGTGCTGCGTTATTGATTGCGGCCATAGACAAAATGAATGAGAAAGCCTTTGTGGACAACTTCATCAAAGGCATGGAGTCATTGCTCAGTGTTTCCGTGATAGTTGGTTTAGCACGTGGTGTGACCATTGTATTGAACGATGGTCTGGTGAGTGATTCGATCTTGTACTATGCCTCAAATCTGGTTCAGGGTGTTTACCCAACGATCTTCATTGTACTGGTGATGTTGTTCTATTTTTTCTTTACAATACCAGTCAGTTCCTCTTCCGGCATGGCCGTACTCACCATGCCCATCATCGGCACTTTGGCAATCCTATTGAATATTCCCGGAAGGGAAGTAGTCAATTCCTATCTGTATGGCATCGGCATCATGTTTCTTATTTCTCCAACGGCCAATGTTTTTCCGGCACTGATGATGGTGAACGTGAGTTACAAAGCCTGGATGAAATTTATATTGCCGGTAGTGGTTGGATTACTTTTGCTCGCAGCCCTATTTTTGGTGGTTGGTGTTAATTTTTGATTGAAATAGTATATTACCGAGTTGATTAGCTGAAAATAGTCACCTTCTACGCTAAAGAAAGTATATGAGAAATATTGTTTTAATCATGCTGCTGGCTTTTTCGGCCTGCAAAACTAATCAGCCCTTATCTGCGCCCGCTGGTGTTTACAAAGTGTCTGTCCTTTATCCTGCCAGTGAAGGGAAAACATTTGACATGAAATACTACGAGGAGAAGCATATGCCGATGGTGGCCTCTTATCTGGGTGCAAATCTCTTGTCCTATGAGATCATTAAAGGGGTTTCCGGCAGAACGGCTGCGGACCAGGCGCCCTTTATGGCGATAGGATCTTTTCATGTTAAAGACATCGATGCCTATCACAAAGCCATCGCGGAGCATATCAACGAAATCGTTGCGGATTTTCAGAACTACACCAATGTACAGCCAACCGTACAGATCAGTAAGATACAGCAGGTGGTTGCAGGAAAAGGGAAGTGAACCTTTTTCTGAATAATTGTTAGATTTGAGATATTCCAGCCGAATGAACAGTTGAAGCTTTATGTCAGGCATTTTGTATTGTCTGAGCATGCGGCGTTTAATTTCCATTTTTAATTGTACGATGTGATGCTGTGGTTCAGAAAATGTATTGTTTTTCTTTCGATGACATTTTGCATGTCCATGGCCGCT
>Ga0214163_1001114_pt1 | contig 11979 bp, 13 predicted proteins | sample LakMenepilimnion_2_FD_153001 | JGI IMG/M metagenome (GOLD analysis project Ga0214163, IMG submission 153001) | Freshwater microbial communities from Lake Mendota, WI - Practice 15JUN2010 epilimnion v4 | ecosystem: Environmental > Aquatic > Freshwater > Lake > Epilimnion/Euphotic zone | place... | reverse complement strand
TAGAAGGCAGTTGCTCTATCCGACTGAGCTACAGGCGCATTATTTGAACGGGGTAAGTCTACCGATCACAACAGGTAAGGTTTGACCCTATGGCCGAGTTTATTTATACGATGAAAAAGGCGCGTAAGGCGCATGGTGACAAAGTAATTCTTGATGATGTCACTTTGATGTTCTTACCTGGCGCCAAGATTGGCGTGCTTGGTCCCAATGGTGCTGGTAAGTCAACGGTGCTTCAGATCATGGCCGGGTTACAACAACCATCAAATGGTGAAGCTTATTTAACACCTGGTTACTCAGTTGGCATCTTGTTACAAGAGCCACCACTTAATGAGGATAAAAATGTTTTAGAGAATGTGCAAGAGGGTGTGGCGGAGACAATTGGTCTATTAAATAGATTTAATGCAATCAGTGAAGAGATGGCAAACCCAGAGGCAGATTACGACAAATTACTTGCTGAGATGGGAACATTGCAAGAGCAGCTAGATCACCGCAATGCTTGGGATTTGGATTCACAATTAGAACAAGCTATGGATGCACTTCGCTGTCCACCACCCGAGGCGGATGTGAAGGTTTTATCTGGTGGTGAGCGACGCCGAGTTGCACTTTGTAAATTACTTCTGCAAAAACCAGATCTATTACTACTTGATGAGCCAACCAACCATTTGGATGCTGAGTCTGTGCTTTGGCTTGAGCAACATTTAAGTAAGTATGAAGGAACTGTGGTTGCTATTACTCACGATAGATACTTCCTAGACAATGTTGCGCAATGGATCTTGGAGTTAGATCGTGGTCGTGCTTATCCATATGAAGGAAACTACACAACTTATTTAGAGACCAAAGAAGCTCGTATGAAGGTTGAAGGACAAAAGGATGCAAAGCGCGCCAAACGTTTGAAGGAAGAGATTGAGTGGGTAAGGATGAATGCCAAGGGCAGACAGACAAAATCTAAAGCCCGTCTTGCCAGGTATGAAGAGATGGCAGCTGAGGCTGATAAAACTCGTAAGTTAGATTTTGAAGAGATTCAAATTCCACCAGGACCACGTCTTGGTGACATTGTGGTTGAGTGCCAAAATCTGGTTAAAGGTTTTGATGATCGGATTTTGATTGATGATCTATCTTTTACATTGCCTCGCAATGGAATTGTTGGCGTGATTGGGCCAAATGGTGCTGGTAAGACAACATTGTTTAAAACAATTTTGGGAATGGAAAAGCCAGATTCTGGTGTGGTTAAGGTTGGTGAGACGGTAAAGATCTCCTACGTTGATCAATCCCGCGGTGGAATTGATCCAAAGAAATCACTTTGGGAGGTTGTCTCTGATGGTCTTGATTTCATCAAGGTTGGCAATGTTGAGATGCCAAGCCGGGCATATGTTTCAGCCTTTGGATTTAAAGGACCTGATCAACAAAAACCAGCAGGAGTTTTATCAGGAGGAGAGCGAAATAGATTAAATCTTGCGCTAACTCTTAAGCAGGGTGGAAATCTTTTACTACTTGATGAGCCAACAAATGATTTAGATGTTGAAACACTTGGTTCATTAGAGAATGCCTTACTTGAGTTTCCAGGATGTGCTGTGGTGATCTCCCACGATCGTTGGTTCCTAGACCGGGTAGCAACTCATATCTTGGCTTATGAGGGTGAATCAAAATGGTTCTGGTTTGAAGGAAACTTTGAAAGTTATGAGGAAAATAAGATCTCTCGTCTTGGTATTGATGCAGCCCGTCCGCACCGTGCTACCTATCGTAAGTTAACTAGATAAGCAGGAGTTGTAAATGAAATTTACAAGCAAGGTTTTTGTCAGATGGGCAGATCTTGATGCATTTGGACATGTAAATAATGCGGTCTACCTTACCTACTCAGAGCTTGCCAGAGTTGATTGGGGCGGCAAACAATTTGCACCAAAGGATCCTGGCTCTGTTTTGGTTGAGATGACAGTTGCTCACTCTGAGGTTGATTACTTAACACCGATTACTAAATTTGGTGTTGACTATGATGTAAATCTATGGGTAGAAAACATCGGCAACACCTCCTTTACAGTTGCCTATGAGGTTGTTAGAGATGGTGTGGTTTTTGCAAAGATGAAAACTGTTCAAGTGATGATTGATATTAAGATGATGAAACCTCGGCCAATTAATGATGTTGAAAGAGCTTTCTTAAACCAATACTTAATCTCATAATTGATGGTTAAAAATCGGATTCACCCAGCCTGGATAGTTGCTGGCATTACCTTTGGTACCTTATTTGCAACAGCTGGTTTTAGAAGTGCACCCTCAGTTTTAATCCTGCCACTTGAGGAAGATTTTGGTTGGCGCCGGGATGTAATCTCACTCGCTGTTGCAATAAATGTTTTGCTTTATGGATTAACTGCACCCTTTGCAGCTGCTTTAATGGAGCGCTTCACCGTTCGCAAAGTAGTAATGGCAGCCCTTGCCACGGTTGGAACTGGGGCATTGCTAACAATTTGGATGAGCCAGAGCTGGCATTTGATGTTGCTTTGGGGAGTAGTAGTTGGCGTTGGAACCGGATCGATGGCGCTGGTATTTGCCGCAACAATTGCGAATAGATGGTTTGTGAAAAGACGAGGCTTGGTGGTTGGAATATTAACTGCAGCTGCTGCCTCTGGTCAGTTGGTATTTTTACCTGGTTTATCAAAGTTAGCCCAAGATCCAGGTTGGCGCGCCTCATCTTTAGTTATTGCACTTGGTGCTTATTTGATGGTGCCGCTAATTTTCTTTTTCCTTAAAGAGGATCCACAAAGTATTGGAACAACCCCATATGGCGCAGATGAGGATTGGACTCCGCCAGTTTTGCAAAAGACAAATGCGGCAAAGAATGCAATTGACACATTAAAGGCTGCATCAAAGGTTAGAAACTTTTGGTTTTTAGTTGGCTCATTTTTTGTTTGCGGGCTATCAACTAGTGGCTTAATTGGTACTCACTTTATTCCAGCCGCCCATGATCATGGCATGCCAGTAGTTACTGCTGCATCACTGCTTGCATTAATTGGCGTCTTTGATGTGGTGGGAACAATTTTTTCTGGTTACTTAACAGATCGAATTGATCCTAGAAAACTTCTCTTCTTTTACTACCTACTTCGTGGCCTTTCATTATTTTTACTGCCATCAATTCTCTTCTCAACCTTGCATCCATCAACCTTAGTTTTCATTATTTTCTATGGTCTTGATTGGGTGGCAACAGTGCCGCCAACAGTGTTGTTATGCCGTCAGGTATTAACCCCTGAAAAGGGAGCAATCATTTATGGCTGGGTCTTTGCAGCACATCAAATAGGGGGAGCGATCGCAGCCTTTGGCGCAGCAGTTCTTAGAATTAAATTTGGCGATTACGCAGCAGCTTTTTATGTGACTGGAATCCTTTGTGTAATTACTAGCTACTTTGTCCTACAAATTACTTTAAAAGAAAAAGTTAACTCATGAGCACAACTTTTTATGAAAGAGCAGGGGGTGAGAAAACCTTTAATGATTTAGTCTCACACTTTTATGCCTTAGTTGCAGTAAATCCAATTCTTCGCCCGATGTATCCAGAAAATGATTTGCATGGCGCAGGAAGAAGATTACAAATGTTTTTAGAGCAGTATTGGGGTGGACCAACAACTTATAGTGAAGAGCGAGGCCACCCACGATTGCGGATGCGCCATGCACCATTTCATATCTCACGGATCGAACATGATGCCTGGTTGATATGCATGAAGGATGCGGTTAATGGGTTAGAAATCGCTGATGATTTAAAAGCTGAGTTGTGGGAGTATTTGGAGGCAGCAGCCGCTGCCATGATTAACGCACCGGAAGGCATATGAGGACAAGTAAAAAAAGAATAACTTCTTTATTTGTAATTATTCTGACCGTTAGTTTCTTAACAGGTTGCGCAAATACAGAACCTGAATTAACTGCACCTAAATTTGAAATACCAGCAGAGCCAAAAAGTTTTGAAGATATGCTTGAAAATCCAAACTCCGTTGTTTACTGGGCATGGAAGAAGAGCGCTGATCAAATAATCAAAAACACGACTTCTAAAGCTGAATTTACAATTGAAGTTGGACCAAAAACTATTGCTGATAACACAAATCCAGCAGGTGGGATAAATCTTGCATCAAGGCTGTATCTTGATTTTGAAAAACAGATTCCTACAAAATTTGTATATTTTGAACGAAAAGATGTTGATTGGGCACAAGCACAGGTTAATAAATTTTATGGTTCTGCAATTCAAGACTGGCAGAAAAGAGAGGCGAGTAAAATGTGTCCCAGCGAAATTCAATGCCGTGGGGCAAGTGCTATGACATCTTTTGATAAAAAAAGTGCTCTTGTAATTTTAAGTTCGAGTGATTGGGGTAAACAAACCAAGAACAACACTGAAGGCCCAATTGAGGCTCATGAGTACACTCATATCATTCAAGACTCTCAGCAAGGAAAATATCTAGGAAATCTTCCTCGATGGCAATTTGAAGGTGAAGCAACATTTGCACAGAATGCTGCAATTTACTTTGATAATTATGAGAAGTATTTAGAGGCTCGCGAGTCAGTCATAGGAACCTTGGTCTATACCGTTAAGCCAGATGTTGAGTGGTTAACAGAGTTTATAAGTCCTAAAGGTGGATACACCTATGGGGGTGCCGCGTGGGATAAATATGATGGCGCAAGAATTTATGATGTCGGAATGGCTATCACTGAAGTTCTAACAGCACTTGCTGGCCCATCCTCAACGATGCAACTTAGCCAGCTAGTTGGAGAAGGTTTAAGTTATGAGAAAGCCTTTACTAAAATTTATGGCGTTGAATGGGACAAAGGTGTGTCTATGATTGCTCAAATTTTAGTTAAAGTATTTAACCCTTAATTTACTTCTTAGATTTAGGCTGAGACTTATTTCCAACCTTTAATATTTCGCCATTTCGTAGATACCAAATAGTGCCTTTAGCATCTCGAACAGTTGTAATTCTTAGCCCAACAGTTTCAACTACGCCTTGAATCTCAAGCACGTCAACCTTGTCGCCAACACCATATTGATCTTCAACCAACATAAAGATGCCAGATAAAATATCGCGTACCAATGTTTGGGCGCCAAGACCTAGGGCAACACCAATAACTCCAGCAGATGCAATCAGGGGCCCAAGATTTAAACCAAACTCAGCTAGGATCATAAAGATTGCAATCAACCAGATAACACCATTTAAAGTTGATCGCAATACTGTGCTAGTTGTTTTAGCTCGCTCCTTTTGTCTAACTCCAGATCTTTTTGGACCAGGAATTAGATCAGCACTTGCCACCTTGTTCATTAACCGGGTGATTGATCGTTGCCCAAATCTTGAGATGGTAATGGCAAGGATGATTACCACGGTGATGTTTAACGGCGCCCCAGTGAACCATTCAAGGGCAGAGTCGAAGTTTTTTGGCAGTTTCATGGTGATTTAAGGAAAACCTTAACCCAATTGTAAGAAGGAATCTGCTTAGAAATGCTGTCTTTTTCCCAAACCTCGGGCAAGATATACCTACGCAGCTCGAGCCACGCGCTGCCTAAAAGGGAGAAAGTTTTCAGTGTCACAAACTTTGGTACTGAACGCCACCTACGAGCCACTAGGTGTCGTATCAGAGCGACGAGCGTTAATCCTGGTTCTAAATCAGCGCGCGCTAAGTGTTGAAGATTCAGATCGCGTACTTACCTACGCCCGCGGTTCAATCACATTGCCCGCTGTTATTAAGTTAAATAAATTTGTGAAGATTCCATATCGACATGCAGTGCCACTATCTCGCAGAGCGATCTTTGCTAGAGATAACAATCGATGTGTTTACTGTGGTGTGACTGCAACCTCCATTGATCATGTGATTCCAAGATCTAGAGGTGGCGGACATAATTGGGAGAATGTGGTTTCAGCCTGTCATAAGTGCAATCACCTTAAAGCTGATAAAACTTTAAAAGATCTAGGTTGGCGCCTTCGTCACACCCCACGTGAACCAGTAGGGGCGGCTTGGCGTATATTGGGAACTGGAAAACCTGATCGAATTTGGATTCCATATTTGAAACCATTTGGGGTAGAGGCGATGGGAGCGGCAAGCGCATGATTGAAGATGGCACATTTGCAGGTGAGGGCTTAACTGTTTTACAGACCCTTACCTATTTTGTAATTGCTCCAACAGTTTTATTCCTTGGTATCTCATTCTTTGCATACATCACCGCAAAGGAAACAAGATCAAAGAAAAAAGCAAAGCCGGTATCACTTACTCATATTGAGTAGTTACTTATCTTTTGCTTGAACCTTTAGCGCTCGCTCTAATGCATCTCTTCCTTCAGAAACTAATCTAACCAATCCTGCCTGGCCATCTTTTCCGGTGGTATTTAACCAAGTGATTGTTTTATCTAAGGTTGCTTGAGTAGTAATAAATGTTGGATACATTCCCATCACAAATTTACTTGCTACCTCATATGATTTTTTGCCCCAGGTTTCAAGTAGTAGATCAAAGTAAGGATCAACATAGGAGGCAAGAAGTGGCCGGTGAAGTGCTCGCATAAAGCCGGCAATCTTTGCCTCACGTTGTGAGGTTGAGATCTCCTCAGTTGTAATTGATTTCCAAGTTTGTGCTTTTGCCTCTGGAGTTGGAAGCGCTGCAAGTGCGGTGGCATGGGAGAGCTGGCCAGTTAAGGTGTTGTCTTTAAGTAATTCTGCGGCTAATGCTTGTTGATCCATCAAGCCGCGCTCTGCAAGTGCAATTACAAATGTCCACCTTAAATCAGCATCAACCTTAAGGCCTGCCAACTTTCCATCCAATAGATCTTTGATCAGATCATTGTGTTCAGCACTGGAAGCAAATGAGGTTAGATTTCTAGCAAATTGAAGTTGGTGATCACTTCCTGGCTTTGCAGCATTTAACATCTTCTCATAAGCATTGCCAACCTTAAGTCGGGCAGAGTCTCGTTTAAATGGCGCTGAGTAAAGCTCAACTGCAGTTACTAATTGATTTGCAATGATTGTGACAGTTGCAATGTCATTCTCTCCTGGCAGACCAGCAAGTGCGATATCAATAAAATCAGTTGCGCTTATCTCTGCATCTCGCAACATATCCCAAGCAGCAGACCAGCAAAGGGCTCTAGTTAGTGAATCATCAATTTTTCCAAGGTGGGCCTTTAAGGTTGCAATAGATTTCTCATCAAATCTAACCTTGGCATAGGAAAGATCGCGATCATTAATAAGAAGTAGGTCTGCAACCTTCTCACCAGCTAGCTCACTCACCTCAGTTTTTTCACCACTAACATCTAGCTCAACTGATTTACGCAGTACTACTCGATCTGAAACTATGTCATATAGACCAACTGCTAATCGGTGGGGACGAAGTTCCTTTGACCCAACAGGCATGGTTGGAGCCTCTTGAATAACGCAGATGGATTTGTAATTCCCATTTTCAATCTCAAGGGATGGGCGAAGTGTGTTAACACCTGCTGTTTGAAGCCAGGTTGAAACCCATGGCTTTAAATCACGGCCACTACTAATAGTTAGCTCCGTTAATAGATCATCTAGGGTGGTGTTTTTAAAGGCATGCTTTGCAAAGTATTTTTGTAATCCAGAGATAAAGTTTTCTCGGCCAACATGAGCTACTAATTGCTGTAATACCGAGGCGCCTTTGGCATATGAGATGCCATCAAAGTTTCCAGCCACAGTATCGATATCAACCATGTCGGTCACAATTGGATGGGTCGAACTAAGTTGATCTTGGCGGTATGCCCAGTTCTTTCGCTCCTGGTTAAATCCTGTCCAAGAGTTTTTAAATCTAGTTCCTTCAACCATGGCAAGGTATGAAGACCACTCAGCAAATGATTCATTTAGCCAAAGATCATCCCACCACTTCATAGTGACCATATTTCCAAACCACATATGGGCCATCTCATGCAAGATTGTGTTTGCCCGCGCGTTATACATTCTCTCTGTTACTTTGGATCTAAATACTAAAAGTCTTTCCAAGAAGGTAACTGCGCCAGCATTTTCCATAGCACCCCAGTTGAAATCAACCACAGCGATTTGGTCATACTTTTCAAATGGATACTCAAGACCAAATACTTTTTCAAAGTAGGCAAAGCCTTGTTTGGTGATTAGGAAAATATCCTCTGGATCTAATGAGCTAGCTAAGGATTTTCGGCAGTAGATACCAAGTGGCACACGTTTTTTACCAACATACTCATCGCTAACGGTGTAGTAGGGACCTGCAATTAAAGCGGTGATGTAGGTTGAAATTCTTGGCGTGGTGGTAAAACTCCACTTTGCTTTCTTATCATCTAAGGCAATCTTTTCTTTAACTGGATTATTTGAGATTACCTGCCAATGATCGGGTGCGGTAACAGTTAATGTAAAGGTTGCCTTTAAATCTGGTTGATCAAAACATGGATACATCTTTCTTATAAAAGCTGTTTCACCTTGTGAGTAGAGGTAAACCTCATTATCAACTGGATCAACTGATCGTTGCAATCCCTCACCAGTTTTTGAGTAGGCACCATTCATATGAATGATCAACTCATTTTCACTTGCTAAGTTATTTATAAAGATGCTCTCGCCATCATAATTTGAGGTATCAACAGAAGTGCCATTTAAGGTTGCCGAAATTACGCTCTCACCAACAGCATCGATAAATGTAGAAAAGCCTGGAGTATTACAAGTAAAATTAATCTTGGTGATTGAGGTAAAAATGCTCTCACCTTGGGTTAGATCAAGGCTGAGGTCATAACTATCAATGGCAAGATGGGCAGAGCGCTCGGCAGATTCGACTCTTGTTGAGTTTAAACCTGGCACATCATCTCCCTAAAGGTAAGCAATAATTGGCTAGTTAATATTGTTGAAGTCTGTATCCAAGCAGAGATTGCAGGTTAAGCCAAGATGGAGCGAGCCTCAAATCGAAGTTACTCACTTCGTGGCAATCGAATGACCCGTGCCCAAACTTTGGCGATGGCTCAAAGCTGGGATCAGTATGCAATTGAGATTAAATCAGAGTTGAATTTAAATCAGATATTTCCAGAAAAAACAAAAGTTATTATGGAGATTGGCTCTGGCATGGGGGAGGCAACCGCCCAAATTGCAAAAGCAAATCCGCAAGTTGGATATGTTGCAGTTGAGATGCACTCACCTGGACTAGCTGCGCTTTTAATATTAATAACTCAGATGGAGTTAGAAAATATTAGATTAATTAGAGAAGATGCCACATACTTATTAGCCAATCACATTCCAGATAACTCACTTGATGGCATTCACTTATTGTTCCCAGATCCATGGCCAAAAAATCGTCAACATAAAAGACGGATAGTACAGAGTGAGTTTATTGAGATGGTGGGCAGGAAATTAAAGCCGGGCGGCTTCATCCATATTGCAACTGATTGGCAGCCATATGCTGATTGGATAAAGGTTAGATTTGATAAGTCAGGTTGTTTTTCAGGTGGTGTTGTGGATAGGCCTAACTGGCGAGTACTTTCAAAATTTGAAGGTCAAGGGCTTCGAAAAGGACATCAGGTAACAGATTTTAAATATACTAAAAATTAAATCTTGCCATTTTCTTCAAACTTTGCAATCTGAGAAATTCTTCTTACATGCCGCTCATCATTAGTAAATTTTGTAGCTAGGAAGGTATCGACTAGTTGCAGGCAGAATGCTTCATCATGCATACGGCCACCTAGAGAAATAACATTGGCGTTGTTATGCTCCCGGGCTAACTTAGCTGTTTCAATTGACCAAACTAGCGCAGCCCTTACACCCTTAACTTTATTTGCAGCTATCTGCTCCCCATTGCCAGAGCCACCTAACACAATGCCAAATGAGTTTGGATCCTTTGCAGTTGCTTGCGCGGTTGGAATACAAAAAACCGGGTAATCATCTAATGCGTCATATTGGTGGGGACCATGGTCTGTTACATCATGGCCATTAACTTTTAAGTGTTCAATGATTTTGGCTTTAAATTCAAGCCCAGCATGATCACTTCCAATGTGAATCTTCATGTGGGTAGTTTGGCAGAAAACAAAACTGCCCGGCTTATTTTGGTAAGCCGGGCCAGTTGTGTCTAGGAGGAGATTGAACTATTTATGCTCGAGCAGCAGCCTTACCGCCTTTGTGACCCATTGGCTTTAATTTATTAACCATATCGTTCACGCGCTCGGTAGTTTTTGCTTTCTGAGCAGTTGCTTGGGCAGCTGTTAACTTGCCAGCACTGACCGCTGCATCAATTTGCTTATTGATCTCTGCGATCAAGGCGTTAATTAATGCATCTTTTTTATCCCCTGCAATTGCTGAAAGGGTTTCACCAGCCTTCATTCTGGTTTTTAAAGTATCTAATGAGATACCAAGAGTTGAGGTGATAATTGAATCAAGTGCTGCGCGATCTTTATCAAACTTAGCTTTGCCGGCCACACGTGCTGCTTGGGCAGCCTTTGTGATTGCATCTGCTTGAGATTGGGTGATCGTGCCATTTGCTACCAAGGTTGAAAGAAGGGAAGTAATTTTCTCTCCACCTTTGCGGCCCATTTGATCATCAGCTGATGCCACCGCACCACCTGAAACAGTTAGCGCAATTGCAGCTGTTGCAATTGCTGCAACTAGTTTCTTATTCATCGATCCTCGTTTCTACAAGTACCTTCTGCACCTGATGTGAGTAGATAACTCCTACTTGCTGGGGGATTTATCTAAGACAACTGAGTGCTAGGTCAGAGTTAATTCAATATCTTTATTTTATATCCAATGTTAGGAGGGCTAGCACCCATTTACCTGTGATTTGTGTGTGAGTATTTCTATCTGGGTGCTACCTCTCTAGTCACGCTGCGTAACCAAGTCGACCCTTATTCCAGTACAAAGCCAATCAGGCTTTGACATTAGACCCCAATAAGGGGGGATGGAATGGTTAACATGGCGATTAATAATCTAAAGGCCAAAGCTGTTGTAACAATAGTAATTACTGTCTTTCTTAATCTATTAACTCCACCAACCGTAAATGCTGCTGGCAGAGCTAATGCAGCTGTTACCAACACAATTAGAAGTGGTAATGGTGTGCCAGCTGCTTCCCTTGGTATCGATGGTGATTTTTATATAGATTTAAAAACCATGAATTTTTATGGTCCTAAAGCAAACAAACGTTGGCCAATTCCAACATCACTTCGCGGTCCAACAGGTGCTGCTGGTCCTTCTGGAGTTGATGGAAAAAATGGAACAACAGCGAGTGCAACAGCTGGCGCAGCTGGTGCAACAGGACCTGCAGGACCTGCCGGACCAAAAGGTGATACTGGTGCAACCGGAGCAAAAGGTGAAACAGGTGCTGCAGGTGTAGCGGGAACTGGAAGTGTTGGACCAAAGGGTGACACCGGAGCACAAGGACCTGCGGGACCTAAAGGTGATGCTGGTGCCGCTGGACCAATTCAATCAGTGACTTTAACTCAGTGGACATTAGCTTCAGGAACAATTGGCGGTGGTTCTGAATCAGCATCATTTGGAAATTTGCTTGCTGGAAAAAAATATTTTTTTAGTATTGCCATAAGTGGAAGAATGGCAATCGATGTTGCAAACTTCAGAAGTTCGCCAGAATTAAAATGTAGCGATGGGGCAGCGTCCCTAATCTACGACTACAGTTACGGGTTTGAACCAAGTTTTGATGGCACAGGTGAATACAATCGCATGTCCTACATGATTGTTGGAACTGTTTCAGTGGCCAGTAACTCGGCACTATCAGTAGTTGTTAAAGATGGCCGAGGTACGGGCAAAACTGTTACTTTGAATGGAACCGCAGTAATTCAAGAAGTAGGTTCTATTAACTAAGAATGGAGCGGGTGACCGGGATTGAACCGGCACAGCTAGCTTGGAAGGCTAGAACTCTACCATTGAGCTACACCCGCAAATTTGTTGCGTGATCTGCTACTTCATCGCCAAGAATAACTTGGTATGCGGTAGCAGGTCATACCTTATTACTTTGGTTAGGAGAAGGGAAAATCACCCTCTAGACTTTCAGCCTTCGGGG
>Ga0214163_1001113_pt1 | contig 11979 bp, 11 predicted proteins | sample LakMenepilimnion_2_FD_153001 | JGI IMG/M metagenome (GOLD analysis project Ga0214163, IMG submission 153001) | Freshwater microbial communities from Lake Mendota, WI - Practice 15JUN2010 epilimnion v4 | ecosystem: Environmental > Aquatic > Freshwater > Lake > Epilimnion/Euphotic zone | place... | reverse complement strand
GTATGATTACAAGCGAAGCAAACTTAAGATATTCTGATATTATTCAAGGCACAAATGAATATACAGTCAAATTCAATACAGGAGCAAATCTAGTTGCCAGTTCAAGCTATTGGCTAGTTATCAACAAGCCATCAGATTTTAACACTGGGTTAGGAGCAACAAGTCTGTATACAAGAATTATCTCTGGAAGTTCTGGTCAAGCGCTTACATCAATCAATAGTGGAGCTTCATGGACAGGCACAGGTGGAACAGCTTATTACAAATTTAGAGGCTATCTTGATGATGGAAACATTTCAGGGGAAATTTTAAAAAGAGGCGTTAAACTTACTAATAGAATTTCATTACAACCGAGACAACTTTCAGTTTATGTTCCATATGTAGACGATTTATCTACATCAAATATCATTTTCAATGGATCTACTACTGGTATAGCAACTACCAATGATCAAACAATTAAGAATGATTTAGTTGTGACTGTTATTGCACAAAATGGTGAGAATGGTGAGCCTACCACACTGACAGCAACTGTGCCTAAAGGTTCAAGTAGAAATCAAAGATTCTCTCTAGGCAATGAATTACAAGTATTTGATAGGGTTTTAGATGTATCTGTTACACCTGGAACTAACCTAACAAGAATAAATAATGGCCCAATTTTATGGGATATTTACGATCTTATCACTGTTGAAACTACACCGTAGGTTTTTATATGAGAAAAAGTAATCGTGCAAGCTCTTTTGAAAAAGACATTCAAGCCTTTGGTGTAGATCAAACAATAGTAGTTCCTAGTATAGGTAGCTCTGAATTTTCGCCATCTCAATACTTATATAAAGAAGCTTATAATAATTTTAGCACACATCTTTATGCTCCAGCTTTTGAAACAGGCTATTATGATATTTTTGCTTTATCAAGAGAATATTCTGAAGACCCTGATTTTAATTTATCTTTTAATAACATAAATACTAATTATCTTTTTTCAATTGATAATTTTAATATACAAGGTGCACAGGAATCAGATGCTGGTCAACGTTTTGCTGGTGAAGGAGCAAATCCTAATACATTTCAATTAGGCCCAAAAGAATACAATGTAAGTTTTACGTTCCCATTTAAAGTAGACAGTTGGGGATATTTAGATTTTTCATTAGCCGCTTTTTTTGATTATTGTATAGAAGCATTTAAAGGTTCACCAACATCATTTATAGGCAGATTTACAACAGATAATGCTACAACTGTTACAGCTGGAACAACTCAACTTTACATAGATAATATTGCTGAATTCATGAGTTTAGATTTGCCTTTTAATGCAAAAATAAAGTCTGATACAAACACAGATTATGATTTAGTAGAAGTCACAGCAATAGATAAAGCAAACAGACTACTTACTGTTGCAGCTGGAATAAATGTTGCTTTTAACAGGGATACTTCTTTCATTTCATCCTACCCTCAATCAACTGGAAGAGAAGCATCATTTTCCTTATTTACATTGAAACAAGGGTTATTAAGTGGATGTCTTGTAGAAAAGTTTGCAATAAATTTTAAGCCTGGTGAACAAATTACAGCTTACATTGATTTAAAAGTATTAAATGTTGACAGAACTTATCAGGTTCAAATGTACAACAATTTTACCTCGATAGTAGAGAACTATTTTAAGAAAAAACCAAGTTACATACTTAATGGATTCAATGTTAGAGTATATAAAAGTGCTCCAGAATATGGATTATTTGGGTTAGGTACAATGATTGATTCTAAATTATTCAGAGGATTTCAACAATCTAAATTAGATAGCATTTATGTCACTGAAATGGATATAAGTATTGAGAATAATTTGAAACCAATATTTACATTGAATTCAAAGGGAAGCGATCCTAAACAAAATTTCTTCAAGAATTCTTTGCCTTATGGATATTATTCCGAGGGGCGTAAAATTTCGGGATCAATTACTTACACTGGTCCTGTAAAACCTTGGGCAATGGTTGAATTTCTGTCTGGTCCGAGCAGCATAAATAATGATGGTATAACTTTTGATATGGGTCCAATTAAATTAGAATTGCCTGAAGTTGTTTGGTCAACAGTTTCTCAAGAACATTCTAGAATTGAATATCAAAAGAATAAAGTCAATTTTTCAGTAGCAACTCAAAATTATACATTTGACCCAGTATTAAAACCAACAGGAAGTTATTGATGAGTATTTTTGTAGATGCTGGAAAAAGATTTGAATTAAAAATTAATTGCAATATCATCAAAAATGATGATGGAGATGTAATTTGCTTTAAGATTGACCCTAATGGAAAGTCTGAAATTTCTTGTGATGTTAAAGGAAGAAATTTTGAAGATATGTCTAATATTATAGAAGAAGCTACAATTATCAATTCTGTAACAGGTAATCCATTATTAAGAACTTCAATTTTGTGCAAATTAATTGTCTCAAATTTCTTTTCTTCTATAAGAATTAAAGATATTGATGAAGAAGAAGTTCAGGTTTATTACCCTGATATACATAGTGTTTCACATATGAGATATGAATTGGTAAAAGCATTATCAAAAAAATGGTTAGAAATGACCAGCGGAAAATAAATGCCAAGAATTTTAAATAATGTTATAAATAATATACCATCATCAGGGCATAGTATTTATATCACCCAGCTTGATACTTTTTACGAATTGCAAACAAAATTTCGTGGTGGTTATCGAGTTTCTAAAACAAGCCCAACTCAATCATACTCTTGGGATTTGTATGCTTTAGGTTATAAACAATTAGATAGAATCACAAAGAACCCACCTTACAAGGATTATTACACAAAAAGATTTAGCACATCGAAATATTTCCCACTTTTCTGTAGTACTTTTAGTGATAATGGTGGTCAAAATATTTACGAGCCTTTGCCCAATTTTTCTGGATTATCTTTACTAAATCATCCAAAATACTCTGGATATGTATATAGCGGAAATTTTACATTTAGCCCATTACTATCTGTCACTAGAAGAAATATTCATAATGCTGGAGAAAATGTAATATATAGAGCTTCTTATGAGCCCTTATTACCTATTATGGTTTGTTCATCAATTCCTACACATAAATCATATGGTCCAGCGTTTATAAATTCATTTAATATAGGCGTTGATGGTACAAATGATTTGGGAGATGTTGAAATAAGTTGCAGCATAACTGGAGGAAGAGTTTTAATTTCTCCAGACAATATACCTCCATTCAAGCCTTATACTGATGGAAGTATCATAAATTTAGCAACTATAGATCCATCTATTGAAATATTTAATCAAGAATCTTTTAACAATTTTGGCGATAAATACAGACCTGTCAATTTAAGTGACTGTTTATTTTCCCTGACTCATCATTCAGGCGATAGTGCTTTTGAAGATTTTAAGAGAACCGTAAGATCTGCGTACTCAAGTAATAAAATGCCTACTCATAAGATAGTAGGTATGTCTTTATCAGTTACGCAAGATGTTAATTTCATATTTACATATCCTGGATTTTCTTACTTGAGTCGTACAGAAGAATTTGGTGATATTGTTGGCCCTAGATTTGCAACGTTAGGAACCAGAAGAGTTGTTGGATCAATAAAAATTTTTAATCCTACAAATAGTAATTTTATAAATACAAATGCGTCTTCTTTAACTATGTTTTTTGGAAGTTATTATTTTTATTCAATGAAGAATGTTGATTGGCAACAACCAGTCATAACTGTGTCTCCAGGCGGAGGTTATATCCAAGAGTACAGCTTTGCAGCAAGAATGACTGAAGAAACATATTTTTCAGGACTTGGTAATGCAAAGATTTCAGAATTTACATTATTATGAAAGATTTTATAGAATACTACGAAAAAATAAAAAACGATAAAGTTCATATTATCGATATTGATACTACTAAATTTATTGTTCGAGAAATTACATGGAAAGAAGGGCTTTTGATTGATGCAAAGTCTTTTAGAAAAAAAGATAATATTATTTATCAAAATTCAGAATTTGAAAAAAGAGAAATCTTAAAATTATCTATTTTAAGAGCGTATGACACTAAAAACAATGTTGATTTTATTTCAGAATTTGAATCTTCATTACTTAATAAAATAGATCATGTTACAATTGAAAAGCTTTGGTTAGAATTTCAAAAATATCTATACTTAAGTGCAGATGAAGCAAATTTTTATTACGTTTCAGCTAAAAAGTATTTTAACCCTAATCACACTGAAACATTTCCAGTGCCCCCTTTACTAGTAGAAATTGACTACATGATAAGAGGGCTGGTATCTATGAGTAAAGATGAATTTTCAAATATTTCAATGAAAGAATTTGAAACAATTCAACTTATACTAGCAACGAAAAATGAAGTTAAATCTGAAAATGCTGTTGATCTAAAAGACTTTGAAGTTGAAAAAGACTTATAAACTAAAAGATAAAGTATTTTTTTCTTTTAAAATAAAATGTTTAGATAATTCTGTTCTATCCCATTGATGAAAAATACAATAAGGTTCTCCATCTTTATTAGTGACATAGTTACCATCAAAATAAACTTCAACGTTATCTCTTTTTATTGCTTCACCAGTACAAGCAAAAGTATCATTGTAGGGATGACAAAGCATATTTTTTGGATTTGCTTTCAGATACTGGCTCAAGTAGCCTAAAAATTGTTGATCCATTACTAAAAATGGAGATTTTCTGTTTGTATTTGAAAACATCATAAGGCAATGGTTAATCATATGCTCTATCTTTCCACCAAAAATTCCACCATTTATGACATATTCATTTTCGTAAGAGTCATTATGAGATCTAAGAATACTTTTTAAAGATTGTTCCCACCACAAATTGCAGTCATTATCTTTAATTTGCATTCCCTCTAAAGAGTAAAACATATTTGTTTCTGGATTAGACTCGAAAAATTCAAATGGATCTTTTTGAATAATGACATCTCGTAGGTCAGAATGCATTACATATTTGTATTCATCAATATGTTGAACTAACCAATTATACAATGCTAAATAGCTAGTATATAAATTTTCATTATTAGGAATGATAATATCGAAATATTTTTCTAACTTTTTGATATTATTAGGGCTAACGTTGCTAACAAAAACTGCTTTTTCGAATGTCTTGAATTTTGAAAGTGATTTTAAAAAAATATCCCCTTCAAGAGAATCTATACACTTATCGCCAACAGAAAAATTTACTAACAAGTTCTTCAATTTAATTCATTCCTTATTTTTTGGTATGTATTTGTTATACCCATTTGCAATCCATATAGATCTATATCAAATAAATGTAAGTTGTAATCACCATAATAATTGAAGCCAATCTTTGAATCATTTACGATAATATCAACTTTATGATCTGACAAATTATTAATCATAGTAGCGATATCTGATAACTTGTGTTTTTCTTGATATGAACAATTAATAATTTTTTGTTTTAGATTAGATTCGATTACGAATTTTACAACTTCACACAAATCATCCATATAAAAGAAATCCATCCACTTGTCCTGATGAATGATTATTGGCTTGTTATTCAAATAATTTATTATATTTGCTTTGATCATTCTGGTTATTAGTTCATCTTCGTTAAAAACATTAAATATTCTTATATTGTGAAAATTAGGATATAAAAGACCAGATTTTGCTATAAAATTTTTGCTCATTCCATAGGGATCAATTGGATAAGCACTCATTAAATCTGCAGAAGGATTTATGTCATATCTTCTGTCTAATTCTGCGCCTGAACCAAATGAAATTAATTTATCAAAAGAAGATGCGTTTTCTAAAATATTTTGATGCATTAAACAATTCTCATAAAATACATCATGCGAGTCTATATTAAGTCTACTTCCTCCAGAAGTAGCAGTGTGTATGACAGCGTCAAAATGTCTAAATTTAAAAAAATTTTTTACTAATTTTTCATCTAATAAATTTAATTTTGTTCTATTTACCACAGTCAAGTCATAATTTGAAAATTTTTTTATAATGTTTCTTGCTATATATCCATCAGCACCAGTGATTAAAATTTTTTTCATACTAATTCCATTGAGCTTCAGATAAACGTCCCGGAATAAATCTTCCATTTTCATCCATTTTAGCAATCACTTTAGGTTCAAAACTTTCGTCAGGATCAGTAAATACTTGGCAAAAACAAGGCCCATCAAATTTAAAAAAATCAGTTAAAACTTTGTCAATTTGATTGTTATTTTTAATTTCAAAATATGGAATACTGTATGCGTCAGCTATCTTCATAAAATCAGGAAAAGATACTCCACTTGATTTTTCTGAAGCAACATAGTGACCATTAAAAAAAGTTTTTTGAGTAACCTTTATCGATAAATATCCATCATTATTTAGTAGTAATAACTTAATGGGTAATTTGTTATGCATCATAGTTTGAAGTTCATGGATATTAAGATGCAAACTTCCATCACCCTCAATACATAAAGTTTTTTGACCAGTGGAAGCAACCCCTATCGCACAAGGTAAACCATAACCCATCGGAGCACAACCAGTATTTGTAATTAATCTTTGATTATCTTTAAGTTCTACCACTTGCATTGTTATAACATTGGCAGATCCATCACTTGTGACAATGTCATAGTCAGATGGCAATAGTTCTGAAATTTTTTCAATCAAATAGTAATTACTAACAAATTCAGTTTTATTTCTATGCTTGTCTAAAACTTTATGTGTTTTAAATGATTCGCAACACTGTAACCAAGATTTTGAACTTTTGTTAATAAAAAGTTTATTTAAATCGTTAATAAACTTTTTAGCATCTTCGCATATTTTTTGATCCAATCTCAATGTTGGTTTTTCAAGTTCATTTATATCAATATCAACTGCAATTTTGTATGCATTCTTACCAAAATCATCAAAATTATAACCAATTTGTCTTACATACAATCTAGAACCTATTGATATTATAAAATCAGCTTCATTTATAAGTTTGTTTGCACAAATTTGAGCATGAGTACCAAATCTGCCAAAATAGTACGGGTATGACTCATTGACTATGTCATTACCGTTAACGGCAGTTATTACAGGTATATTGGTCTTCTTTAACAACTTATACAATGATTCAATTGCGCCTGAAAGTCTTACTCCATTTCCAACTATCATTAATGGCTTTTTTGAACTATTCCATTTATTTACTAAAGAAACATAGTCATAATCGGCTAACTTATTATCATGGATGCTTGAAATAAATGGTTTTAATTTAGATGGATCTATTTGTGCAGACTGAACATCTAAAGGTATATCAATCCATACAGGACCTGGTCTTTTTGTTGTAGCTAAATAACAAGCTTTTTCCAAATGATAGCGAATTTCTTCAGGGTCATTAACTTGAACAGCATATTTTGTCATTGTTTTTGCAGTTTTTACAATGTCAAATTCTTGATCGCCCAGTTGCCTTAGATCCAAATTTGTGAAATTAGTGGTTAGTGGTTTATTTACTTGTCCGCTTACAACTATTACTGGAATTGAGTCCAAATAACTACACAAAGTCCCAGTAAGGGCATTTGTTCCACCTGGTCCTGATGTAACAATACAGGCGCCAAGTTTATTTTTCTTTCTTGCATAGCCTTCAGCAGCAATTGCAGCACCTTGTTCATGATGTGTGGCAATATAATTTACATTCTCAGATTTACCTAAAGAATCAATCAAGTGAATACAACCACCACCTGATAATGTAAAAATCGTGTCTACATCATAATTGTCGTGAAGAAATTTAATTACATAATCTGAGAGCTTCATAAACTTTTACCAGTGCCTCTTTAATTATAGAATAATCTTCTATTTTTTGAATTACTGGATTATTATCTTTAATGAGAACCATATTTAAACAGCCAGTATTCTTCTTATCCGATTTTACACATTCCATTAAAGAATCGTAAGCAAACCAATTTTCCTCAATTTGCACCGTATTACTTAAGATTTTTTTGGCAGTTTTTAAAGCAGCTTGGTAAATATTTTTGTCAAAATTACCATAAGTCTTCTCACTCACATATAAAGCAATCAAGCACCCAATAATTACAGCATAACCATGAGACAGTTTGTATTTGGAAGTGATTTCTAATGCGTGTCCAAAAGTATGACCAAAGTTTAAGTATTTTCTTTCTTTTTTGTCAAACTCATCAATTTCTAAAATCGATATTTTGTATGTAAGACTATCGTAAACATCAGCTGGAATTAATTCTTTTTCATCTAATATTTTTTCTATATGAGAGTCTGTAATTTTATTTCTCAATAAATCAAATTTAAATAATTCACCAAGCCCACTGCAAAAATCTTCATGAGACAAAGTGTAAAGAAAATCTTCACAAATAAGAATTTCACTAGGTGGATAAAATGTACCAATTATGTTTTTTCTAGATTTATAATTAATTGAAGTTTTACCACCTACACAACTATCAATTTGAGAAAGAAGAGTAGTTGGAATTAAAATATATTCAATTCCTCGGCAAAAAACAGATGCGCAAAAACCTGCAGCATCTTGTAGTACACCTCCGCCAATTACTACTAGTTTTGTAAGGGTGTTTACTTTTTTCTCAACGAATTTATCAAAAATTATTTGCAATCCTTCCCAAGTTTTTAGCTCTTCACTTGTGTCAACTATTATGGCTTCTCCATATAACAATTTTGGAAAATGATTTGCAACATTTTTATCTATAATGACTAAATGATTATCCTCATTAGTAAGCTCATCAATGTCTTCTAAAGAAACAAAAGAAACTGAATAATCTTTTATGTTTGATTTGACTGTTATTTGGCTGTGCATGAATATCCACCATCAATAACTATGTTTTGACCAGAAATGTATGAATTTCTAATTGTTAAAAAATAAACCAAGTCTGCAACTTCATTTGTGTATCCCAATCTGCCAACTGGAATTTTACTTCTTAATTCTTTGATAGCTTCTTCTGTATTATTCTGTAATGTCATATCAGTAATAAAAAATCCAGGAGACACAGTGTTTGCCAGGATGTTGTAAGCTCCATATTCAGAAGTTATAGATTTAGTAAGAGAATGTAGAGCATTTTTGCTTGCACTATAAGCTGACCTGCCCGATTTTGCATAATCAACCCACACACTTCCTATGTTGATTATTCTTCCATAGTTTTGCTTTTTCATATGAGGTAAACATAACTTAAATAATCTTAAGGGTGAGAAATAATTTACTTGCATTATTTCTTCGTAATTTTCACCATCAAAAACTGAATCTATGAAGTTAATACCAGCATTATTAATAAGAACATCAATTTTATCTGGAATGAAAGATAAAGGTTGTGATAAATCAAGTTCTTCACGAGTTGGAGCTATGACTTCGTGACCTTCCTTGATGAATTTGTCACAAATGTCTTTACCAATACCCCTAGAACCACCCGTGACAAGAATTCTCAAAGTTCAGATGCCGACTTATTAATGCGAGATTGAATCATTTTTATTCGAACTTCATCTTGGGTTGCTTGATTTTGGTAATATTCCATCTTGTTAGTAAGCCATTCATACTCGAACATTTGAGCCTTGAATAATGCTCTTGATAGGTTTTTCAATGTTATAGATGGATCAAAAATAGCATATCTGGTTTCAAATTTATCTAAAAGCTTACCAGAATGTAATCTCTTAAGAAAATCTAGAGAATCAATAGATACAGCACCACCAATACAAGCTTTTGCACCTAATTTCTTTGTTTTTTCAAATACACTATGAGCGATCTGATAAACTTCTTCAGAATTGACAGCATTACGATCTTTGTTCATAGATGAAACTAAATCAACTCTACCAACTGTGACTCCATAAAGTGCTTCTGCTTGCTTGATAGACAAAATTTTATCAATATTCGAAACAGCAGTGATTGTTTCTATGTTGACATTCAATTGTAAAGAACTTACAACTTCACTTGGTAAATTAGAATTTACCGCACCAATGAATTTTTGTAGACCAAATTCTGATTCAACCATAGGTGCTACTAAACCCTTGACACCTATAATCATTGAATCTTTGATATCTCTTATAGCTTCTGGCCCACCTATTTTTAAGGTAACTTTAGTCTTGGCTTGATTACAGATCTCTTTGAGTCTAAGAACTTCATTGAAACTTGCGCCTTCGTCTTCAAAACTTGTTTTCACCCCAACAAGTCCGTAGTTTTCTACTAAATCAGTTAAAATTCTTACACATTCAAATTCTCTGTTATTCATAATTGTATTTTACCAAATAAAAGTTTCTTTGTAATATTTGACAATTTCCTTAATCTCATCATCAAAAATACACTTAGGCTCCCAACCCAATGATTTTATTTTTGAATCATCAAGGGCATATCTAACATCTTGACCTGGTCTATGAACATTAAAGTCAATATGATCCAAATAGACTTGGTCACAATTTGGATGAAATTCTTCGATTATTTTATAAACAGTGTCTAGATTGGATTGTTCAAAACCACCAGCAATATTGAAAATTTCGTTTCTTGAGCCTGATTCAATAATTTTAATAATTGCTCTAGCTGTATCTTTTGCATGCAACCAGTTTCTGATTGGTGTTCCATTATTGTGCAGAGGTATTTTTCTACCTAATGATAAAAACTTACAAGCTTTTGGAATTAATTTTTCAACATATTGACCACATCCATAATTGTTTGTGGGTCGGACAATAACATATGGTAATTCGTAAGTTCTTGACCAAGCCATAATTAATTGATCTGCAGCAGCTTTTGTAGCAGAATATGGATTGGATGGTTTTAATAAATCTGATTCAGTATGAGCTCCATTTGAAATATCACCATACACTTCATCAGTACTAAAATGAAGAAATGTTGGTAAAATATAGCCTTCTTTTTTATAATTTTTAAGAAGCTCAAGAATGTGATGGACACCTACTACGTTAGAATGAAGAAAATCATCACTTTTACGAATTGAATTATCAACATGAGTTTCTGCAGCAGTGTTTATAAAGTAATCACAATCAACTAATCTTTTGATATTACAGATATCAGTATTTTCAAATTTAAATTTTGGGTTTTTAGAAAAATCATCTAAGAACTTATTATTAGATGCATAAGTACAACTATCAATGCCGTAAACATACCAGCCTTGTGCTAAGCAAGCTTTAGTTACATAGCTGCCAATGAAACCTAAGCATCCTGTTACATAAACTATTTTCATTTTTTGTTCAACTTAAGTTCAATATTTTCCTTAATCAAATTGAGAACATTGTTATCCTCAAAGTTAGAAGTTCGAACATATTCGCAAACTCCATCTGCAAAGTACCAGTCTATATTGTCTACACAAAAATTAATTAAAGTTTTCTTTTCATCATAAACGATTGCATCAGTGAAAGCTAAGCAGCCTGGTCCAGATTGACTTGTTATAATTATGTCACAAAACTTCATTATATATTCAATTTCATCTAGATTTGGAATTGGAAAATTGTCATCAATGTAAAAAACATTATTAGCTTGTATTTCATTTATTTTTGATGTAAGATAAAAACATATTTTTGGATTATTTAATATATAATCACGAAGTACATCTTCATATACATAATTTCTTCTTTGACCAGATGTTGTATTTCCATTACAAATCATTACATGTAAATCAAAATTTTGTGTTCTTTTTAAAAATGAATCAGCAAAGAATTTATTTTTAGGATTAGCATTCCACTCACAAACAAATTCTTTGTGATCAGGTACTTCTAATTGTTTAGTCGAAAAATTTTCAATTAAAAAACTATTTATATTGTTGATTTTTTCTTGATAAAGTTTTGCTTGCCAAATAGTTGAATCTTGAATTTCTTTACACCCAGAATGATAATTTCCATTTTCGTCAGGAAGCTTGTAGCCACCAGTTTCAATCTCTCTCATCTTCTCATAACTTGCTGCCCAAACATCTACCCAAAGAGCATCATCAAAGAATTCAGACTTAAGATTATTTTTTAATATCAATGCAGTACAACCATACATAAAATGAGGTAATGCAATTACAGTAACTTT
>Ga0214163_1001108_pt1 | contig 12001 bp, 10 predicted proteins | sample LakMenepilimnion_2_FD_153001 | JGI IMG/M metagenome (GOLD analysis project Ga0214163, IMG submission 153001) | Freshwater microbial communities from Lake Mendota, WI - Practice 15JUN2010 epilimnion v4 | ecosystem: Environmental > Aquatic > Freshwater > Lake > Epilimnion/Euphotic zone | place... | reverse complement strand
CTTGCAGATCCCCGATAATGACCAGTACCGAGCGAGTCACATCTCCTTCCTCGTATCGAACTTCCACATCAAAGCAATCCCCGACGTGCAGTTCCCCTTGCGAGGAACGCAACTTCATCATGCGTATCGAATGCGAAATCGCTCTTAACGATTGCTCCCCTGCACTGCTCCCCAAGGCAGCACGATTTTCTAAAGCATCTCCATTTTCCAAAACGGCTCCCGTCTCAGAGGCAACGCCGCTAACGAAAGCATCGAGCGAAATACTCGTCCCATCGATCCAACTCGGTCTCCCTAGGTCGTTTTCCCACAGGTCTTTTCTTTGAGTTAGTCTGATCAAATACATAACGACGCTTTAGGAGAATCAGCACTGTCGGGGATATACAGCACTCGGAAAAAATGTGCTCGGGAAAATACAGGTTCTAAAGACGGCAATCGTCTTCGATGCCATTTTAACCGAAGCAGCTAAGCGGCAATACGTTGGATCGTCGAATTTCAACGTGGATCCAAGCTTACGATTTCAAATTAAGTCGCTAAGGAACTAATTCGGGATCTTTGTCGCAATCGACAAGGAACGAAATCGAAGCGAAGCTACCGCGATCAACACTATGCTCAATGCAGCACCGATCGCACTGATCTTCAAAAACCACATCGCAAAGGTCCCTTCGTCGACAACACCAATCAACTGATTTTTCATCAACACGACCGCCACATACCCAAGGTAACCGACCGAATCGGCGACATACATCAAGAAGCCAACATTTGCCCGATCCCGCGTACAAGCGATGATCCGTTCGAAGACGGTGGTATGTACCGCAACATAGGGCAAATACAATCCAGCCCCGATGGCAACCATCAGTTGAGTCGGTGGGATCGGCTGCACATACCAATGGATCATCACGGTGATTAAGGTCGTTGCAAAACCAAGCATCGAAACTCCGAAAGAAAACTGCAACGCTTTGAGATTGTCGCGGATCAAAACAGCCGCCCCATTTGCAACCGTAACCAAACACATAACCACGAAATCGATATTCGCATAAGCTTGGGCTTTAACACTCGCACCCAACCCTCGCAAAATCTCAGGGGCGAAGTCATCTCGGAAGCTTCTCAAGATACTCATTAGCAAGTACGTTCCAGCGATTGCACCGAGTCCCACCGCATACGTCCTCAGCACCCGCCAGCGATCCTCACTTGCCATCGGTTCACGCAAACTCCTCGCGTCAATGTCCTGCTGACTCGGCGGAGGAATCCTGCTTAACATCCAAACACACACCATGATCGGGCCCAAAAATAATCCGCCTGATAAAAACGGCATCCACCGCTCAGCTTCGGCGATATCCCATCCCCAGTCCTTCATCGTGTAATCGATCACTCTCTGACCGACCGTCTTCGCAACTCCACCCGCTAAAATAAAACTGGCACAAAGCCCAGCGGCTAAAGCCTCGGTCGACTGCCGCCCCTCCAAATTCCCCAGCACCAAGCCAAAAACGATCCCCAACGGCAAACCATTTAAAAACATGCATGCTACGTGGTAGGGACTCGGCACCAAAGCAAACAGCAACAAAGCAGTATGGGCCAGTAGGATCAGTCCAAGAATCACCCATCCGCGTTGCGCTCGAGTCACCTCAGAAACAATGCGTATGCCGATGAACTTTGATACCATGTACCCGATCACTTGCGCAGCAATCAAAGTCCCCTTTTGATCCCAGTCCCCCGCTCCAGAATGATCGAAACTTCCCACCGTAAATGGCTTGCGAAACATGTACATGCAAAAATAAGTACCGAACGCTGCGAGCATCGCCCATACGTTGATAAACCATTCCGATCGAAATCTAGTGCTAACCATTGCCTATCCAACAATCCTTGACCCCACGAGGAATACATCCTCCACCCGAAAACACGTTCGCTATCCTCAGCAATGTACATGATCTGATAGCCAAACGAGGATGCCGTTAAGAAAACTTAGTATTCCAAATCCACCCTCCAAATCGGCTCTATCGATTCTCACTTACCTTCACGATTACAATGCAACCCTCCCAATTCATCCCCGCTCGGTTCGCACTTATGTCATCACCCCGCCTCACCGTGCCAATGGCACTATTGTTCATTTGCATACTCGCACCCATTAGGGAGTGTCTGGGACAAGAACCCAACTCACCAGGCATAGAATTGACCCAGGCTACGCTCCGAGCCCGCGTATCGCAAATCGAAACTGCAAACGACTTGCGCCAAATCACTTCGCAACAAGCCTGGGAAGTGCAGCAGGAAACCTTGCGCGACCAGCTTCGTGAAATGCTTGGAATCCCGCAGCGCGATCTTCGTGACAATCAACAACTCAGCGATGACCTATCGGCGACCACCACCGACACCCTCGAAACCGATGCAATTATTGTCGAGAAAGTATTTTTCCAATCGAGTCCCGGTTTGTACGTTACGGGAAACCTCTATCGTCCCAAGATTACCAAAGGCCGATTGCCCGCAGTCATCTATGTATGTGGTCACGGACAAGTCAAAGAAAACGGCGTAAGTCTCGGAAACAAAACCCATTACCAACATCACCCTGCCTTCCTCGCTGAAAACGGATACATCGCCCTTGCGATCGACACCATTCAACTCGGGGAGATCGAAGGCATCCACCACGGATTATTTCGATATAACCGCTGGGATTGGCCTTCGAGAGGCTACACCCCTGCGGGAGTCGAAGCTTGGAATGCCTCCCGCGCCGTTGATTACCTCATCAGCCGGGACGACGTGGATGCGACCAAAATCGGTATCACGGGTCGAAGTGGAGGAGGTGCTTACAGTTGGTATGCAGCCGCCATCGATCCACGCATCAGCGTCGTTATTCCAGTCGCAGGTATCACCGACCTGCGCGATCACGTGATCGATCAGTGTGTCCGTGGGCACTGTGACTGCATGTATTTCGTAAACCGCTACGGCTGGGACTATTCAACCCTTGCCGCTTTAATACACCCTCGCCCACTACTAATAGGGAATACCGACGAAGACCCTATCTTTCCTCTCGATGGCGTGTTTCGTGTTCAGCAACAAGTTCGCCATCTTTACCAATTCAACGCAAAAGAACAGCTTGGAATCCAATGGACCACCGGCGGTCACCAGGACACTCAAGAACTACAAGTCGGTTGCTTCGTCTGGTTCGATCGCCATCTGATGCTCCAACGCCGTCGTATCGAACAAGCAGCCACTGCTCGATTCGAAAAAGCCGAATTAAAAGTCTTTAAGTCCTTACCTTCAGACCAACGCGTTACAGATGTCCAAGACTGGTTCGTTCCCATTGCAAACACATCGATTCCAAACTCTCAAATAGCTTGGGAAAACCAACGTGAAAGTATCCGAGACGAGATCATCCAATCGGTGAAAGGTCGCTTGCCAACACTCACCACCGACTCGATTAATACGGATGCAAACAATACTACTTCTCAAGCCCATGAATGGACACCGCAAACCGAGCAAACCTCAAACGAATGGCAAGGAACTTTGTTCGAAGCCTCGGTGCACCCAAACTCAAAAGTCTCGATCTTGAAAATCATCCATACATCGCTCGAACCAACGTCAAGCAGCCAAGTAACGGTCGATATCGCCAACACAGCAACCTGGACAGCTTGGACTAACCTAAAGACGGAACCGACGAATTGGTCAAGCATCACGAACAACCTAGATAAAGCACTTGTGCATTATTTCGTTTATCCCGAAGGTACCGGTCCATGGATATGGAATGCTCCAGAGAACATCGCTTTGCATTTGAGGCGTTCCTACGGACTGGTCGGTTGGTCACTCGAAGGCCGTCAAGTCGCAGGGATTGCTCAAGCCATCGCGTGCATACGCGGTCAACATAGGGATGCTACCATCACACTGCACGCCGACTCTCCATTTGCACCTCATGCCTTACACGCAGCTCTGATCGAATACCGAAGCATCAATCAGTTGGTCCTTGAAGATCTCAATCGAAACGCTTACTTCGACGGCTTTGTTATTCTCGGCGTCCTTCGCAAATTCGATCTGCCACAGACCCTTGCAGCAACCGCTTCTCTCGTCCCAACCACAATTAAGTCCCCAAAAGATCCCGACGAATCTTCATGGACAACCAAAGACCCATTCCTCTTGGAAATACAAAAGCTCAACCAAAAACCTCTGCTGATTCCTTGAGCCGTAGCGGACTAACAAATCCTCGGTAACAACTCGCCTGTTGGCATCGGTACGATTCGATGGGTACCAAAACGTGTTTGAGCAATGACTTTTCGTGGATGCGTCGAATCCACTTCACCAATTATCGCACCATCGACTCCGAGCGGATCCGACCGCATGATGCGAAGCGCTTGATCTGCATCCTCCTTCGGGACAACAACCATCAGCTTGCCTTCGTTGGCCACCACCCAAGGATCGATCCCAAGCAACTCACAGGCTCGTCTGACTTGAGGACGAACGGGTACACTCTCCTCCCATACACGCAAACAACATTTTGATGCTTCGGCAAACTCATTTAAACTTGCAGCAATACCTCCACGTGTCGGGTCCCTCATCACGCGAATGCTGGGAACTTCTGCAAGCAGCTTCTCAACGAGTGGCCACAACGATGCGCAGTCGCTTTGAAGTGGTGGGGAGAACTCTACTCCATTGCGATAGGTCATCACCGCCATTCCATGCTCTGCGATCGTGCCACTGAGCAGAATACGATCGCTAGGCTCGATCCGATCCGCTTTCATCGCAACTCCATCGCGAATCCACCCGATTCCACTCGTTGTGAGGTAACATCCATCCCCATGCCCTCGCTCCACTACCTTTGTATCTGCTGCGATCACTTGAATATTGCATCGCCTTAGCGCATCCCCCATCGACTGAGCCAATCGGCGTAATTCGCAGATCGAAAACCCCTCCTCAATAATCCACCCCGCAGTCAACGCCAATGGCTCCGCCCCCTGCACGGCCAAATCATTCAGCGTGCCGTATACCGCCAACGACCCTAGATCTCCACCTGGAAACACCAGTGGACGAACGACAAACGAATCCGTAGTCATCGCCAATCGCCCCGGTTTTGTAGGGACTAGCAGTTCACCGCTATCAGATTTGTTGGCCAAGATTGCGTTGCCATAAGCGGGAAGAAAAACTTTATCGATCAACTCCTGAGACAGCTTCCCACCCGCTCCATGCGATTGGGTGACGAAATCGACTAGCGGATCTGGCACGGGACAAACAAAGCTGAAATTTGTCATTGTGACTACTATCCCTCTAAGACATCGGGATCATGTCGGGTTTGATGATGATAATAGGCAGCGCAAGCACCTTCGTTAGACACCATCGGAGCACCCAAAGGATATGCAGGAGTGCAATGTTTCCCAAATGCTTCACATTGCGTCGGACGAATCTTTCCTTTTAAAACCTCTGCGGCTCGGCATGGATTCTGGATGGTTGCTAGAGCAGGATAGTCGATCGAACCGGCATCCGATACGAACCGCTCAGTCGCATCAAAGGCCTTATACTTCGATCGCAATTTTAACCCGCTTTGCGGCAACGTCCCCATTCCTCGCCAGACTTGATCGCAAGACTCAAACACATCTTCTAACGCCTTTCGCGCAACAGTATTCCCATTGCGTTCGACGACCTGCGAATAAGCATTGATCACCCGCGTATTGCAACTGTCACTACCTTTCGAAGACTCAAGTTCTGTTACTACGGCGAGCATTCCGCGAAGAATGTCTACTGGCGAAAAGCCTGTTACTGCAATCGGCGTTCGATATCGTTCCGCAATTCCTTCGTAAGCTTCGTAGCCCGTAATCGCACAGACATGTCCTGCCGCCAAAATTCCGTCAATGCCATGTTCCGGATCGCTCAAGATCGCTTCAACGGCAGGTGGCACCAACACATGTGAGACCAGCACTGAAAAATTGGGGAGCGATTGCATGGTTGCTGCTCGCACTGCCATCGCGGTCGCTGGTGCCGTGGTTTCGAATCCAATTGCAAACAACACCACTTGCCGCCCCGTCCCTAGCCGCAACTCCTCACTAGCCACTTTACAAGCATCCAGCGGCGAATGGATCACCCGTATCTTGCCCCCCTGACTGCGAACGCGAGCCAAATCGGACTTCGTTCCCGGAACGCGCAGCATGTCTCCATAGGTACAAAGAACAACATCTTCACGACTAGCTATTTCCATCGCTCGATCGAGCACTTCCATCGACGTTACGCACACCGGGCATCCAGGCCCATGGACAATTCGGATCGTAGGGGGCAGCAACTGATCAATGCCGTTCTTGAGAATTGCGTGGGTCTGCCCTCCGCAAACCTCCATCACCGTCCAATTCTTCGTCGTGATGCGTCGGATCCCCTGCACCAATGCTTCTACCTCTCGAACATCTTCCGAATTGAAATCGTTCATCATGGCGTACCGGGCAATGCAGAAATCTCATGGAACATCGAAAGACTTTCCTCCGCTCGGGTCGGATCTAACTTAGAAATCGCAAATCCCACATGCACGATCACATAGTCACCAATCCCAGCCTCAGGGGTGTACTCAAGACAAACTTCTTGCGAAACGCCGCCGAAATCCACTACTCCCATCCGCAAACCCGATGAAGATTCAATACTTAAGATGCGACCTGGAACGGCCAAACACATACTCTTCTCCTCTATATCAGCCACTGATCGGATTTATCAGCCAACTGATCGGACTGATCTGACGGATAGCCTTCATGGTAACTCCCCTGAATGGTAGCCACGCATGGTATCATAGCAAAGCACTAACCCACCGGATAAAAAATGCACGAACTGTCCTTGGCTCAAGAGATTTTCAAAATAGCCACAAGTCAAGATCAAGAAGGTGTTCCGATCGCGATTGGAATTCGACTTGGTGCTTGGAGCTGTGTGCATGAAGACTCGCTTCGAAACAGCTTCCAATGGGTTGTTCAAAATACCGCTATGCATGAAACTCGACTTGTCATCGAACGACTGCAAGAGATCTGGTACTGTGAGACTTGCCAACAGTCTCCCGAATCACCGAAAAGTTCAGAAGTCGAAAAACTCGAATCATTGAGCCCCATCTGCCCTTGGTGCGACGAACCTCTACGCATCCTCGATTCCGTTCAAGAAATGTCGGTTGACTGGATCGAGTACGCGCAGAGCGATGATTGCACCTTGGAACACCACGAAGCCCAAGACAACAAGAACGAGCAACATGATGATGAATGAAGCATCGCCCTCAAGTAAAACCGATGAGCCCAAAACTCCGAGGATTCTCCAAGTTCGCACGAAGATCCTCAAAGCAAACGACACCCTAGCTCGGACCTTGCGTGAAAAATTTGCGTCAGACAATGTCTTTGTTACCAACTGGGTCAGCAGCCCAGGATCCGGAAAGACAACTTGGCTCGAACGAACGCTCAAAGAACTTCCAACGAAATTCCCCTCAGAGAATTTGCGGGTCGCAGCGATCGTTGGCGACCTTGAGACCGACCGAGATGCACAACGTCTTCGCCGCAGCGGAGCCCCCGTTCGTCAGATAATGACCCACGGTTTGTGTCACCTCGAAGCCGACATGATCGAACGAGAATGGGATACCTTTACCCCTAAAAACGTCGACTTTCTTTTTATCGAGAACGTGGGGAACTTGGTCTGTCCCACAAGTTGGGATCTCGGAGAATCCCTGAGAATCGGCTTGTTTTCCGTAACAGAAGGAGAAGACAAACCGCTGAAGTATCCAGGTCTATTCAACACCTGCGATGCCGTGCTTTTAACGAAGATCGATCTCGCACAAGCTTGCGAATTCCAACGCGATTCGGCCATCGCAAATCTGAATGCAGTCCGCCCTGGAATAAAAATCTTCGAGGTCTCTGGGAAGACCGGACAAGGATTGGAGGATTGGCTCGACTGGCTAATCGCTCAGCGAGAAACTTGGCAAGCTTCGATCGCCTCAACGATGCGTGCCGCGTCCACATCACCACGCGAAGCTACGTGACCGATCTTGGTCGGCAAAATCAAATTCAATTTGCCATGCGAAGTCTTCTTGTCCAACCGCATCGCTTCAAGCATTCTCGTCGGCGTTATGGAATCACTGGTTGCATGTGCTTGACTAGAAACCGATAGACCTACTGGAAGTCCGAATCTTTCTAGCAACCGAGTTTGCCGGTTGAGCGATTCGCTGTCCCATAACCCTAATGCCAGCGCAAGCTTCCCTGCCATGCTCATGCCAATCGAGACAGCTTCGCCATGCAGAAACGTTCCGTAGCTTGCAAGGGCTTCGATGGCATGACCGAAAGTATGCCCGTAATTCAGAACAGCACGCAGCCCGGTAGTCTCATGTTCGTCCTGAGTTACTACCTGAGCCTTCAATTCACAACATCGAACGACGAGATGCTCAAGAGTGCTCGAATCGCGCCGAAGAATCGCATCGGCATTCGATTCCAGCCATTCGAAAAATTGCAGATCGAGAATTACTCCATATTTGACAACCTCAGCCAATCCGCTTCGAAACTCACGATCTGGCAAAGTATTCATCGCCCGCAAATCAATCCACACCAACGACGGTTGCCAGAAAGCCCCGACGACGTTTTTCGCTTCGGGCAAGTTAATCCCAGTCTTCCCCCCAACGCTACTGTCGACCATCGCTAACAGGGTCGTAGGCACTTGAAGAAATCGCAACCCCCGGTTCCAAGTCGCGGCGAGAAATCCAGCGAGGTCGCCGATCACTCCACCACCGACTGCCACGATCACCGACTTGCGATCCGCTCTGAGACTTGCCATGCAACTCCAAAGCCGATGCAACTGCTCAACCGACTTGCTCGGTTCCCCACTGGGGACCTCGATCATTGCCACCTCGGAGATTTGCAGTCCAAGCCCCTGAATCGTGGAGCGAGCAAGTTCAACCACTTGGGAATCGACGATCACGATGAATTTCGAAGCATCCGAGATGCGAGTCCTCCAAGCGAGCGCGAGTCCTGTCGCCTCTGGAACACCAATGAAAATCGGATAACTGCGTTGATCGAGGGATACTTCAATGGATCGCATAAAGGACAATTCAATAGGTCGAAGTTTGATTATTTCCAGGACGCAAACGCTTGGCGATAGTTCAATGATCACCGATACATATCATCTACGAACTGAGTCGTTCGTTTGCGTTTGCCATTAGGCCAACTGTTTATCTGTAGCGAGCACCACATGGGAGTGACACAGATAATCGTGCAATGCCTTGCGCCGACTGAGCAAGAACAGCGTTATGGAGTTTAGCCCAAGAAGTCCAACCAGGGAATATTCAATCCCTTTCGAGATAGATACCGACTGCAAAGAAACGTACAGCGCAAGTGGAAAGAGCCAAGCGAATGCATTTCGTAGAACCTCACGAGGCACCAATTGCTCTCGCCTTGGGGGTAACCCGTGCTCCTCGACAATCTGCAATTGAAACAGATATCTACCAGGGGATCTCCAACCTTTATAAATCATCAGCAAATACAACGCAGGAACGATCAGTGACGCAAACGCGATGATCGGAGTCAAAAGCTTCAAACTGCTGCGATCGGTTCCTTGGATTGCAAAAATCGAGATCGCAAATGGAGCAATTGCGGCCAACAAACAAATTTGATCGACGACATAAGCCATCAAACGCGGAGCAAATCCAGCCGGCGTGGTACTCACAGGTGCGATGACCTGCAGTTGATCAATCAGTTCGTCGTAACTCGCAAATCGCTCCGCCGGATTTTTCGCAAGCAACTTTTCGATCAGCGTTCGAAACTCTCTTGGAATCGCATTCGGCCAAGGATTAGGAAACTGAACAGGCTCCGAAAGGTGGGAAGCAAGTTTTTGCTCAATCGACTCACCCATCAATGCAATAGCCGGATGTCCGAATACCAATTCAAACAGAGTGATACCCAACGCATACATATCCGACTGAATACTGAACCCTTCCCCACGAATCAGTTCGGGGGCCACGTACTGTGGGGTTCCCGCCAAAGTCGCGGTCGGAGAATCCTCACCCGCTTTCCGAGTACGAGCCAATCCAAAATCGGATAGCTTCACCCGTCCCTTCCCAGCCATGATAATGTTCGCCGGCTTGATATCGGCATGAATCAGATCGAACAAAGAAGCGTGCTTCAGGGCCGATGCGATCTGCTTGGCATATTCAATCGCTTCAGAGTAAGGCAGGTTTCCTTCGACCTTTACACGTTCGGCAAGCGTCGGACCGGGCAATAACTCCATCGCCAGGAATGGCTCTTCGTCATGGCGTCCAACGTAGTAGATCGTGACAACATTGGGATGATTTAAGCGCGCTTGAGCGACCGCTTCCCTGAGCATGTCATCGACTTGCCCTGAAAAGCTCTCACCCTTGCGTCTCATCACTTTGACCGCGACATAGCGTTGCAGCGATGTGTCGAGTGCACGGTACACCGCGCCCATTCCACCCCGCCCCAAAGGCCGGTCGATTCTGAAGTGACCGTACTGCTCATGAGTAAGTGCATCGATCGGTTCGACATCAACGTCTAAAGAACCTGGGACCGCATGGACGTTCGCAAGACTGATCGTCGCTTGGTAAGCCTGTTGAAAAGCCGATCCTAGAACACGTCGATAACAAGCCGGACACTGACCGTCCCGCCCAGGAACAATAGTAAACTCATGGCCACATACGCAATGATACGCATGCTCCGGCGCAATCGGTAACTCAACGTTCGAATCCATCTCCGGCGGGCTTGTCTCCATACGATGCATTGTACACTGCGGCGCTACTATTGCGGTGAGCGAGCCCCTGAGGAACAATACGCAACTACCCCCTGTTCCACTGATTCTCTATTCCCCTGAGATCCCCTGAGAATCAAGAATTCACATGATTTTCACAATAGCCAATTTCACCGGCCCGCGCCCAACCTCCTTTTGCTCAAACTCAATCCCATGTTTTTCAACGAAATCCCCGAAAACCATCCAACCCCCTCCCTCGTGGTCGACGGAAATATCCTCCAAGGCAACTTGGATCGAATGCAAAAATATTGCAATCAACACAAACTGAAACTGCGTCCACACACGAAAACCCATAAATCTGTGGAAATCGCTTCACGCCAGATCGCTTCGGGAGCGAGCGGTTTGACCGTTGCGAAAGTCGGGGAAGCCGAATGCATGTTCGCCGCCAGCCCTGACATTTTTCTCGCTTATCCCGCCATCGGTCAAAACCGACTCGAACGCTTGGGTGATCTCGCTGCTCGCTGTGCGGATCGAGGGGGAAGTGTCTGCGTGGGTGTCGATTCGCAGCAAGCGGCTGAATTCTTGTCCGCTGCCGCCTCTAACCGAGGACTTCAAATCGGTATCCTAGTCGATTTAGATGTCGGTTTTCACCGTACAGGCGTTGAATCATCCCAAGACGCCGTTGCCTTGTGCCAATGGATCGATCAATGCCCCAACTTGAATTTCCAAGGAGTCATGTGCTTTCCCGGCCAGATCCTTCCCAATGCCCCCGATGACGCTTGGGCTCACTACACCCAACGCCTCGCGGTTGTCGTCGATGAGCTTCGTCGTAGCGGAATCGTAGTCCCTCGCATTTCCGGTGGTTCAACTCCTTCGGCTTGCGAATCGCACCGCAATCCTTATCTGAACGAGATTCGCCCCGGTACGTACATCTACAATGACCTGAACGAAGTTCGACTCGGTGTGGCAACCATCGACAATTGCGCCGCCCGCATCATCGCAACGGTCGTCAGCACCCCGACAAAATCAAAATTCATTCTGGATTCCGGAAGCAAGACCCTTTCGAGCGATCGCAACTGCGTCGATCCCGATTCCGGCTTCGGAATGGTCGTCGAATACCCAGCCGGCAAAATCTCGCGACTGAGCGAAGAACACGGAGAAGTCACCTTCCCCGAAAACTACACCGGACCACGCCCCAATATTGGCGACCGGGTCTGGATTATCCCCAATCACATTTGCGTTTGCGTTAACCTTCAAAACAATTTTTATCTCGCGGAAAACAACAAGCTCTCGGAATATCGCGTCGATGCCCGAGGACTTCTGACTTAAC
>Ga0214163_1001104_pt1 | contig 12025 bp, 20 predicted proteins | sample LakMenepilimnion_2_FD_153001 | JGI IMG/M metagenome (GOLD analysis project Ga0214163, IMG submission 153001) | Freshwater microbial communities from Lake Mendota, WI - Practice 15JUN2010 epilimnion v4 | ecosystem: Environmental > Aquatic > Freshwater > Lake > Epilimnion/Euphotic zone | place... | reverse complement strand
CTCCCAGACATTTGCTGGCGTATCCACTCTAGTACCTACTATTAGTGTTCCTCAAGTTCAAGAGGTTGACTTCTCAGCTAAATTCTATGGCACCTCGGTTGTCAGTGAACTAGATGATGTTGACACTGCTTGGGGCGGCGGTCTAGCGATTGAAGTTCCAGTGGCCAAGAATGTAAGCCTTGAATTAAATTCAGCTATTCTTGATTTGGATGGTGAGACGGAATTCAAGCTCGGCACTAACGCTCTTGTTTATTTGCCAGTTGCTGAAAAGCTAGATGTCTATGGCCTTGTCGGCTTTGGATACGGTTTTGAAAGCGAAGACTGGTATGTCGGAGCTGGTGGTGGTGTCCGATACAACTTGACATCTACAGTGAGCGCCTTTGGTGATGCTGTATATAATTTCGGTGAGGAAGTCGATGATGTGACTTTCCGAGTCGGCGTTTCTGTTGGGTTCTAATAGACCATTTAATAAAAAGTAATTTATTTTTTTCCCGCTCTCTTAATAAAGGGGCGGGTTTTTTTGTTTAAAGAATAATTTTTAATAAAAATTGTTGACGGCTGATCTTGGGTCTGTATAGTGAGAGGACTATGATCAACCAAATATCAAATATATAAAATGGATGTGCCTTTATTTTTATTTGTTTTTTTAATTGGGATAATTTGGGGGCTTAAATAAATTATGTTTACATTAAAACAATCAGCAATAGTATTCCTTTTGATTTCTCAGTCTTGTTCTTTGGTTTGGATTTACAGTATTGAATCTAGATTAGAAGATAAGAAATATACTTTATTTTATTCTTACAACTTCCAAGAGAAAGAGGTCCTTAATAACACAATTAATAATAATACGATCTATGAAACGCAGGGTCCTCAATTTCAACCTGAGCCCGCGAATCTGCTGCCTGATCAACAAAGTTTCGATGAAGCTCTGAGGACAGGGGATGAGATTTCATTTGACGACGGTCCTGACCCAGCTTTGTTTGGAGATAAAGCAGAAGGATAATAATAAATTATGAAGAAACAGGCAAAAAAATATGTAGGGAAACTTGTTAATAAAGATAATTTGTTAATATGTTCTAATATAGTAGTGGAAGACTATTCGGCCTTTGTTCAAATAGGAACACACGTTTTTAGTTCGAAGAAAATAAATAGAGTTAATAATAAAGATGGATCGGGCAGCCTCGACTTCGAACAGGGCTGGAGAGTAATATGGTAAAAAAATCAAAAAAATATATTGACTCCTTTTTTGGATGATGTATAATAAGGGGACAACAATACACTATGAAAACTATAAAACTTAATTCTGAGTTCGCTGCTTTAGATTACCTTCGTCGTCTTCCAGCTTCCGCCAAAATCGAAATTCCGGGGGCTTGTCATTCTGATCCTTTTACTCCCGCTGTTGAGGCTATCTACGTTATAGTGGGTGAATCAGCTAATGCATGGGCCTCATCTAAAAATCGCTGGGATTGGACTGCTGGGGAACTTCTTGAAGCCTTAGAGCTTTCTAATACAGAAGAGATCAAAGAGACTGAAGAAGGTCTTCCTCCATTATTTTCTGAAGACTTTAGGTAATATTAAATAATTTTAAAATTTATCCGTGTACAAACGATCATAAAAAATACTACTTTTAATACAATAGCCCTTACTTTTGATTTAAATAGGTATAGAGGTAGGGGTAGACAAGTTGCTAACACGGACATCCCTTAATAAGAGAAAGATCAGTAGAGATTAATATAAAAAATAAGTTGCGAGAGTTTCAGCCCTTAATAACATAATATAACAATATGCCTCAATACGTTTATAATATTTTGCAAGTTTATGGTCCGGATTTTGATATTCGGGAGTTCATTTCTAAATCAGCAAAAGGAGAAGCCATCTTCTCATTCGAAGCTCTACTTCCTGTACCTGAGGAGTTAAAAAATGAATTACCTTTAAAGATTAACGATTGGAAGCTAGATAACTGGGGAACTGAATATGATCCTTATAACGACGAAAGTACACCGTGGGAAATCTTCGATGATAAAGCTGTAATTCCTTTTATGAGCTGCTGGAATCCGCCGACTGTTTTTCTTGAGAATGTAAGCGCCTTATTTCCCTCTTTGACTTTCTTTAATCAATTCGCTGATGAGGGGATCAATTTTGTAGGAACGGAAACCTTTCGGGATGGAGAACTAATCGAGGAGGAAGATTTCTTTGCTACAGATATAGTGGGGATGAAGATTCTTGAGAACCTTGGTTTGGAAGATCAGGTACTGTATGTAGAGGAAGAATAAAAATTTTGGTTGGTAGTATTCATAGTAGTGAAAGGGGATCTTCAGATGAGTGTCTGGGGGTCCCCTTTTTCTATTTGCTAATTAGGTTTTATTAGGGAAATCTGGGTCAAAAGAAAAAAGATTGAAAAAAAACTTGCGTACTATTTTTAATCTGTTATATTGAGGTCATGCAAAACGCAACATCACAAGACTTCATCTTCTGGACTAAAAAAGCCAAGACTCTGAGCGAATGCTCCCTGCGGTATGTAATCAAAGATTGTCAAGAAGCCGCTAGGGCGATGGCGACCCACCCGCAACCGAATAGGGAAAACTACTACATCGACCAAGCCTTGACATACGCGGACGAGCTCAATCGCCGCAACAATAAAGGCAAATAGAAGGGCTAATCCCCTTAACGCTCTCTATCTGATTAAGAATAGTCTAATAGAGAGTGGAAATAAAAAAGTAAAAAAAACGAAAAAAGAATTTGCAGAATATTTTTAATCGCTTATACTGATCTCAGCTGCACGATGCAGCAACAAACAACAACAAACTCAATTACTATTATGGCTCACCAAATCGAAAACCGCGACGCTCAGATGGGAACCTTTCAGGCTTGGCATGGTCTGACGGACGTTCAGCAGGAAATCACTTTTGAAAAGTCTCCTCTTAACTGGGAACTAGAGCGGCGGCCTTTGTTCCTGAATACTTCTTTGGATGGCACCTCAGTCAAGTTCCATCAAGACGCAATCGTTTCTTCTGATGATGGTCTCCCTATCGGGAACGCTGTCAGCGGTAGTTACGGCATCATTCAAAATAAAGACTTGTTTGACACTCTGATTTCAGGTCTGGAAGATTGCAACGTGAAGTTCAAAGTCGCTTCTATTGGTTCTGTTTGCGACCGCACGAAAGTCTTTATTTCAATTGAATTGAACGAAGGGAAAACCTTCATGGTTGGCAATCGTCAGTTCGACTTCTACCTCAACGCTTTATCAACTCACGATGGTTCGGGTAAGGCGATGTTCTTGGACAGTTCTATTTGCACAGTTTGCGCTAATACGTTTAGCTTTAACGTAAACGCTTTCAACAATAAAACTCAAGGCATCAAGTTCGCCGTCAAGCACACTAAAAATTCCGGCCTTGCGTTGGTCAATGTTGCCAGCGGTATCGAGGATCTCATTAGCAATCGGGCTTTGTTCTGCGCTGAACTGGCTGAAATGGGTCACAAGTCTGTCAATGACAGTATTGCCGAACAATTCTTGACGGGGTTCATTGCCCCAGAAACTGCTCAGGACTTCTCTACTCGCTCACGTAACAATGTCGAAGAGGTGTTTAATCTGTTTAAGACTGGAGCTGGAAACTCTGGAGAAAATCGACTGGATCTCTTTTCTGCCTTGACAGACTTCTATACTCATTCTAATTCCGGGCGGGGTATGCAAGCTCAGTTCGTCAGTTCAGAATTCGGGTCTGGCAGCAAAATGAAAACTCGGGCATTCTCGGCCTTGACTTCTACGGGAGAATTTGAGCGAATGGTTCGCCGGGGTAGTGAGCTGGCCTTGATCAGCTAAACAAATAAAAACGGGGTGTCCTCCCACACCCTCTAATTAAATCTAATTATCGAATTTAAAAATAAATAAGAATATGTACACTCTGCACAACATTACTGATAATTGTAAGATTTCTCAACATCGTTCTTTGGCGGATGCAGTCGCCGCTCAAAATTGGCACGCTAAAAAACTCATGCTGAAGGACGGAGTGAACGCTCGTGTGACCTACTCCATTGTCGATGATAGAGGCAAGGCAGCTCCTGACGCTGATCTAGTAGAAGCTCAGTTAAAAGTCTGGACGAAGAAAAGATAAATTAAATGAAAAATTTATTTGCATCCGAGCTGACAGGCCTTATACTGTACTTGTCAGCTTTATTTAGTTCATATCTCTCCTTTTTCTTCCTATTAACCATATTAACCAAATAGATAAAATGCAAACGATTACTCAAAATCAATTCGTCGAGATGCTCTTACAGCGCAAGGGCGCAAACATTATTGGTCTGGTCACCGAGACTGAACCGAAGGCCCGAAAGACTGGCAATCCATTCAAGGAAATCAAGAAGCTCGTCCACCGGACAGTTGTCACTGGAGCGAAGTACAAAGAAGCCATCATCAAACAAGGAGCGAAATCGTTCGACGCTGATCCATTGCCATATGGTAAATTCTTGATTGAAAATAAAATTATCCTTCATGAAGGTGAACTGCAACTGCGGACAGTGTATCGCAATGCACCTAAGCCAATCAAGGTCCAGTTCCTCGCTGACGGCGAAGAGGTCGCCAAAGAAGTCGTTGACAAATATCTTACCAAGTCTAGCCCCAGTGCCAAACAAGAACGGGTAGGGGTAACGGGTAAGAAACAAGTTAAGGTACGGAACTATAAACTATCTAATATCAAAGAAATTCGAATGAATGGAAATCGGTATATTTTGGCTTCCTGATTAAAATAGTTTAGTTTTTTTCTTGACCCTCCTTTTGTTCTGTGGTATATTGATTTACTATGAATCACTTCGGCGAAATCTTTATTCGACCACCATTCTTCAGCGACGAAGTTGACGGCTTCGTTGTGGCTATAAACAGTATCGAGTCTGTCCTAAAGACTTTTAACTACTTTGTTTTTAGCAATCTTTCGGATGCGGCTTTGTTCGCATCAGAGTATCGCAAGCTTAACCAGTTGCCTACTCACTGGGATCGTCGCACCTTAGGCGATGTAGTGGTCCGGCGCTCAACCGAAACAGAAAGACACGAAGGATATTTCTTCTCCACCCTAGAAGAATATAACGGCAGAAAAGTCGCCGATATTACCTTTATTAGCAAACTTAACTTTATGTTAGTTTCTTGGACTATTTTCGACAACGTAGTCACAGAAGAAAAGATCAGCAAAATCACTTCTATGATTGACAGGTCTGTAATTTCACATATCGAAGATTTCAAGGATGGTATTGTAAACGAAAACAATTACTAATATTTTCCTTGACCCTCCCCTTCTTTTATGGTATACTGATGTCGTAAGGAAACCCTAATAATAACACTACTATGCAAACCGAGATCACCGAAATCATCAAAAGTATCAGAGAAGATAAACACAGCTACGTTGGCCTTATTGAGTTTCAAGATAACGAAGGAGAGTATTATGATTTTGAAATTTATAAGACTAATAGATTTCTTGCTTTTGGGAGTCATTGTAATGCTGGCTTTCTGATCTCTGGATTTATTGAGCGAGAAAGCTACGAATCAGTTGACGAGACTCTACAGGAGCTATTAGAAGACTTACAGGTCTATTACAACGACGGTCCAGAATATGTAAGCCGTATCAAGTGTAACGACAGAATGTAATTCAACTTCGAAGAGCTAACGTCCTTAATAAGTGGCGTTAGCAACTTCGAAGAGCTTTTTAGCTTAATAAGGCGAGCGCAACTTCGAAGAGGTTTTGCGCTTAATAAGGCGGGCGGCGGCGGCGCTGCAACTTCGAAGAGGTTTAGCGCTTAATAAGGCGGGCGGATGATGAGCTGCAACTTCGAAGAGGTTTAGCGCTTAATAAGGCGGGCGGAGGCGGCGCTGCAACTTCGAAGAGCTTTTGCTCTTAATAAGGTGTAATATCAACTTCGAAGAGGTTTGGTGCTTAATAAGGCGGGCACGCTATTTATGGCGACTATAACTATTATTGTCATACTCTCCATAGCCTCCGTAATCTTAGTGCCTACTATAATATCCATAGAGAGTATCGCATTTCCCAATACTTTATATTTACTATAAAACCCTATTAGGGGAGATAGGCATATTAAAAAGTCAAGTAAATTTTAATCCTAAGGACTACTAGGGGATTCCCCTACGCGGCGTCCCCGGCTAGGGGATTCCCCTAGGGCACCCTAATGGATTCCTCTAGGGTACATTAAGGGTTGACTTGGCACGCCATCTGCTATGTGAGAAAAGTAGATTTAATCGAAAATAAATTTGCAATCGGGAGCCAGTGTGCTATTATGGGGTACGATGAAACTACTCACTACAGCGAACGCGAAAATCATGAAGGGCGAGAAAGAGGGATGGATGACCGTTGGGATTCATCTTGCCCCGTCCAATCTCTCGGGCTACAACGTATGCTCTTGGGCCAGCCGTGGTTGTTCTATGGCGTGCTTGAACACCTCGGGCCATGGCGCATTTTCTACAGTGCAGGCGGCCAGAGTCGAAAAAACCAAACTCTTGAAGGAGAATTTTGACCTGTTCGCCAAACAACTCATTAAGGAGATTCAAGCGGCTATTAAGAAAGCCAAAAAAAATGGGATGCGGTTGGCCATCCGGCTTAACCTTACCAGTGACATCCCGTGGGAATTGCTCGACGTTCAGGATGGAAAAACTATCTTCGAGCTTTTCCCTGAGGTTACTTGGTATGATTACACCAAAGGATACAAGCGCATGATGGATTTCCTCGATGGGAAAATGCCCAAGAACTACAGCCTAACCTTTTCCCGTAGCGAGTCGAACGAGCGGCACGTTCACGCCATACGCGCACGGGGTGGAAACGTCGCAGTTGTTTTCCGTCGCTCACTGCCCGAGAGCTGGCATGGGACGCCGGTCGTTAACGGCGACAAGAATGACCTTCGTTTCCTCGATGCCCGTGGTGTCGTCGTCGGCCTTGTGGAGAAAGGTAAAGCCAAAAAAGATGACTCTGGTTTCGTGGTGAAGGTGTAACATATCAATTACCACCCCCATATGGGGGGGTGGATGAATAAGGTGTATTATGTTTCACTAAGATGTAAACCTTAGGCCTTGCTAGGGGATTCCCCTACGCGGCGTCCCCGGCTAGGGGATTCCCCTAGGGTGCTCTAATGGATTTCTCTAGGGTAGATTAAGGGTTGACAATGCAAAAAAAGAGCGGCTGAAAATCAGCCGCCCTTTCCTGTCAACTAGAAAATCGCTTCAATCGGCGAATTATCTTCGCTTGACAACTCAGAATCACTTTCCGGGATTTCGTCGCCTAGACATTCAGCCGCTATGGCGTCGCCTAGTAAAGCCCGCTTTTTCAGATCGTCCAAGTTAGAAAGCCCGGACTGGCAACCTTCCGGCGTGCGCCGATATCGGGAAGCCCCAGTTTTTTCCACGTACTTTGAAACAGGACAGTTCAGAGAAGCGGGCGAAACTGAAACGCTTTTTCCGTTCATTCCTTTCACTGCTTCCAAAGCGGCGAGAAAATCAGAGAGCGATGATGGCGAGTAGGAAATGGAAACATTCATAAGATAAGTAAGTTAAGAAAAAAGGGAGGGATAAAAGGCCTAGGATTCTAAAGAGAACTTCTCAGCCTTTAACTGGTCCAAGTAGGCCGCGCCGCGAGGGGACAGATTGACAACTCCGCCCCGTAGGCTGAGGAAGCCATAAGCACAAAGAAAGCTGACGCTTTGATTGATTGATTTCGGCTCGACTGCGAAAATCACTGGCAACATCCGGACCGCCAAGCCTTGGCCCTTGCTGCGAATGAGGATTGAAATTTCCCGCTTTGAAACACCAAGGGGAAACAGACTCAAAGCCCGCATCGCCTCCAGTGCCTCAGCTCGATTGATAGTCGTCTTTTCTGAAATTGACGCTACTTTGCTAAGGTAGCTAACGATTGATTCTAATGGGCGAGCAGTTCCACGGCCACACTTGGCGAGAAGGAGAAGCGTATTCTCGTTCACACGAAGCCCGGCGGATTCACTCATCAGCTTGAGAATTTTGGTTAATTCATCCTCTGTGTAAAGGTCCAGCGGCGTCTCTCCACCAAAGCGGGAGATGATGGCGGAACCGTCCTTGATTTTTTCAGGGAAGTTTGTGCCAGCGGCGAAAAAGATTTCTTCTTTAGGCCGAGAGATGACCGTGTCATCGTCAATCTTGACGGAACGGATTTTGCCTTGCCCGTTGTCAAGTAAGCCCTTTAGGATGAGCTTAAGTTTCCGAAGCTGGACGGTGGACGAGATTTCCATTTCGTGAAGCTCGTCGATAACAACGCCGTCACCGTCCGAGACATTGCCGATAAACTCAAAAAATGCTTCGCCAGCAAGGCGGATTTCCTGAGGGGACCGGAGCATGAAAACATTCGCTTCACGTTCAAAACGAATCTGGATTGCCTTGGCGCGGGCCGCTAACTCTGCCCGCAGTAGCTGAGTTTTACCTAAGCCCGCTGCGCCAGTGTAGCACACGCTATAGGGCGAATTATTGCCCGCAGCGAAGGCGCTATGGGACAGGATACGATTGGCGACAATCTGGGATTGGCCAACGACGGAGGAGAAGCAAGATGCAATTTCTGGGTTCATAGTTCCTCACCTTAACCCTATTAGGCAATCATTCAACAAATACTTTCGATTTATTGCATTTTTCTCGCATAGCAGAAGGCGTGCCAACTTTACCTAAAAATTTGTCAACCCTAAGCTACCCTAGGGTAATCTACTAAAGCATCCTAGGGGAATCCCCTAGCCGGGGACGCCGGGTAGGGAAATCCCCTACTCCCCCTTAGGGGAGCTACGCTCTTGATTTATTGAGAATGTTCTGTAGCTCTTTGGTTAAAAGCTAAATACTGACCGATTGAGATATGATAAAACAATTCACGTTCTTTGGATTCTAGGTAGTTTTTGATACCACCATACTTAGCTATTGACTTATCTGGGTTACGAGGTGGATATATCGGATTACCCTTTCCCTCTACTCTGCCCCATGTGTCCACCCTAGGGAATTTATCCCAAGGCTCCATGTGAACACAAGCGGTAAGTTGCATCTCTTGACCATGTAAAGTCAAGACGGTTTCTTTGTAGTGAGGCATAAAAAAAGGTTTAATCAACTTCGATTTCCCACTCACGGCAGATTTGGTCAAAAAAGTCGGAAAAGTCTGAGTCCGACATGTAGCCTACGAGCTCGGTCAAGAGTACGCACTCTTTAACAAAAGTCTCGTTGCAATTTTCAATCAGGAAGTCTAGTTTTTCGAATCGTGTTCTCATGTAATTAGTATATCACAGGGAAGGAAAAGAGCAACGGATATTTTCAATTGTTTTCAATTTTATTTGCATAAGCAGGCGGCGTGCAAAGTCAACCCTAAGACACTATAAGGGAATCCCCTAGCCGGGGACGCCGCGTAGGGGAATCCCCTACTCCCCCTTAGGGGGAGGCGGCGCTTGACTTAGATAGACTTAGACAATTTCATTACCGTTTGGTGAGACTCGGCACTATAGAATTTTACTTCACTAGATTTTTCATATTCCTCCTCTCCTTTTTCAGACAACTCAATTTCTTCCCATTTGTCATCTCCTAATGTATAGTGTAGTACATCATTTTTTACAAAATAATCTTTGATGTCATTTACATTTAGAATCGGGAGATTGATATAAGCGGAACTAAAAACTCTGTATGATGTAACAACTTCGATTTTCATTTTATTATTAGGTTAGATAGATGCAAATACTTTTTTACCAAAAATGATTACAGAATGTGATGAATGGATGTCGCCTTTTTCTGATTGAAAGAACGGCCCACGGAACGGATTATAGGAAACTGGAGTGTCGGCGCTGATACGTTCATTGCCTTTCACTATAGCACCTTCAATGAAGGCGTGCACGTTTTTTTTCTTTTCTTTTAACACTCGCTGGCGTCCAGCCTCGGACACTTTGAACTTGACATCACGCAAGGCGACAGATTCCTCATGAGCAATCACCCGCCATCCGTTCTCGCCTTTCGACTGGACAGACAGTAGATTTTTGTGCAGGTTGAAATAGACTCTTACTTTCATTTTATTATTAGGTTAGATTAGGAAAGAATAAGGCAATATCTGCATTGAAAAGCGAAGTGGGACTTTTTATGGGTTTTCTTTACTCCTTCCTCATCCCATGAGTAATAGACTGAAAAAGAATCTACCTTATCGACTAGGACTGTGTGCCCACGAGATCCTTGCCATCGCTGGCCAGCTTTTATTTCTTCTGGCGGAAATATTCCACCACAAGCAATCATCTCATCATTTTGCCATTCCATACGAAACCAATCGTAAAGTTCAGCAAGGCGAGGTATATAATGAAGATCATCTTTCATAACTTTACTTTACCATACTTTAGGATAGATGCAACGGATATTTTTGATTCTTTTTAATCTCTCTGTCCTAGTAGCAGGTCTTTAGATGAGAAACCTTTATTTCTAACGAGACCAATCGAATCTGCGGGTTTGGTTCTATCCATACACCCGTAAGGTCCAGTATAAGGATGAAGTTTGAGAACCTCAGAGAGATATTCCCAACTCCCCATTTCTTCATCCATTACCATAACAGGAACGTCCCCCAGTTCTTTTTTCGCATTTTGCAAAACCTTAATCAGTTTAGATAGTTTCATGCTTTATTATATCACAGGGTTATTTTATCGCAACAGGTATTTTCGATTCTTTTTATTCTTCTTCTCCAAAGCTTTCTACTCTCTGGATTTCTTTTTCTGATTGAAAAGTTCTGTTCCCTTCACAGTACGGACACTTTCCATGATTGCGGCAAGTGCGGTCAAAAGCTTTGCTTTTACGGAACGGCGCTCTTTTCTCCTTCTTGTGTTTGATTGCTTTGTCTAGGCTCATGCTTTAGTATAGTGCACTTTTAAAATAAATCAAGAAAATAATTTGAAATCTTCTTCTGGTCTGATATATTGATACCACTATGGAAAACTACTCATTCATCAACAAAGCTGAAATCAAAATGAAAGATGGCAGTGTCCTGCCAGCGGGGAAAAAATTCTCTATTAGATGGGAAGAAACTGTCAAGGGGAATCGTCCTCGTGTCAAAGCGTGCGGCACGGACCATGAATATAAAATCTCTAACGAAACGGTTATTAGAATGCTAGGGAAAAAGAAACCTTCTCTCTCAAGTTTGTCAAGATGGGAAAGGGATGGTAACTGTAAATCTCTATTAGGGGAAATCGTGGAACCTGATGGAATAGATAGTTATGGTTCCCCTTCATGGTTGATTCATATGAATTTGATTTGAATTAGGATGGCGGCGGCGGCGGAAGTTTGAAGGGTTATAGCTCTTAATAGATATTTTATAACTTCGAAGAGCTATAGCCTTTAATAGTAATTATACAACTTCGAAGAGCTATTTCCCTTAATAGTGATTATAGGAATATTGGTGTTTACACCTAAGGCAAATCCCCTAAGCGACCATAGGGGAATCCCCTACGCGGCGTCCCCGGCTAGGGAAATCCCCTAGGGAGCCCTAGGGGTATTTTTTTCTTGACCTAGCGACCGCTTACCTCCAAAAGCCCATTCAGGGCGAGCATACGCTCAAACCTCGCGGGTTCCTCATCCTTTTTTACGATCCGCACCCACGCATGGTGGGGGAGCTTACCGCCGGGGCCGTAGGCATCCCGGATGGCGGCGGCGCGGCTCAGGCCCACGCCCAGCTCGCAATTCCCGTAGTGAACTCCTGACTCGGCCTCGACGACATAAAGTGTATTCATAGTACCTAACTATAACATAACCCTATTAGAGATCAAGTCTTTTTTCTGATTTATTTTCTTTTTATATTAGAGTATGATGTAACACACTATAAGCATTCATAAGTCAACTAAAAAATTTCCCTAAGCGACCATAGGGGAATCCCCTAGCCGGGGACGCCGCATAGGGAAATCCCTTACTTCCCATTAGGGGAGTTTTTCGATTGACAGTTTATCCTAGAAAAACTTGCTTTACGCTCGTTTCTGTTAAACGGTAAGCTATTAGCCGTTCTCGTATATCATCTCCCAC
>Ga0214163_1001103_pt1 | contig 12034 bp, 8 predicted proteins | sample LakMenepilimnion_2_FD_153001 | JGI IMG/M metagenome (GOLD analysis project Ga0214163, IMG submission 153001) | Freshwater microbial communities from Lake Mendota, WI - Practice 15JUN2010 epilimnion v4 | ecosystem: Environmental > Aquatic > Freshwater > Lake > Epilimnion/Euphotic zone | place... | reverse complement strand
CCCCCTCGCGTGCTTCGCACGCGTTCACCTTTGCACTTTTGCACCTTTGCACCTATGCAAAGCCTACCCCCGCCCCTACCCCTACCCCTGCCCCTACCCCTAATCTCCCATGCGCTCCCTCCTCCTGACCGCTGCCCTGCTCTCCGCCACGTTCGCCACTGCCGCCGAGGTCTTCACCTACGGCCCCGCCCAGAAAGTCGGCGAAGGCTATAAGTTCACCGAAGGCCCGGCCTGGCATCCGCAGGAGAAGGCGTTCTATTTCTCGGACATCCCAAGCAACAACATGCAGCGCTGGACGGCCGAAGGTGGCAGCAAGCTCTTCGTCGATCGCAAGTCCCGTTCCAACGGCATCGTCGTCGACCCGCAGGGCCGCCTGATCTTCTGCGAGATCGACAAGCGGGCGATCGTGCGCCGCGCCCTGGACGGCACCGAGACCATCCTGGCCGACAGCTGCGACGGCCAGAAGCTCACCGCCCCGAACGACCTCTGGCTCGCCCCGAACGGCGACATCTACTTCACGCTGCCGAAGCTCCGCCCCGCCAAGGCCAAGAAAGACGCCATCCCGGAGAACGTCCTTAACGGCACGCTCTGCCGCATCTCCGCCGACGGCAAGTCGGTGACCAACGTCGGTAAGGCCGTAGGCGTCGAAGCCCCCAACGGCGTCGTCGGTACTTCCGGCGGCAAGCAGATCTGGTGGACGGACGGTTCGGTATGCAAGACCGCCAAGATCAACACGGACGGCACGCTCTCCGATCCCAAGGTCGCCGCCAAGGTCGGCAGCGACGGTCTCGCCGTGGACGCCCGTGGACGTCTCTACACCACCGCCAAGGAAGGCCTCGCCATCCATGACGCCGAGGCTAACCAGATCGGCCTCATCCCCTTCCCCGAAAGCCCTTCGAACATGAAGTTCGGCGGCGTTGACGGCACGACCCTGTTCGTCACCGCCCGCACCGGCGCCTACCTCGTCAAATCCAAGACCCCCGGCGAAGGATTTGGGAAGTGAGGGTGCGTAAGGGGTAGGGGTCGGGATAGGGGTTGGGGTAGGCGAATAAAGCCGGCCGCATCTCCCATGAGTTTTGCATGGTTCCGAGAGACCGCCTCGGGCTTGCCTACCCCTGCCCCTACCCCTACCCCTAAGAGCATGCTCCTCCGCCTCCTGCCCCTGCTCGCCGCGGCTTCCCTTTCCGCCGCCTCGGTCTCGACCTACGCCGGTAACGGCCAGAAGGGTTACTCCGGTGACGGTGGTCCGGCCACGTCCGCCATGATGGACAACCCCTTCGGCGTCGTGCGCGGCCCGGATGGCGCCATCTGGTATTGCGAATACACCGGACAGCGCATCCGCCGCGTCGACAAGGACGGCAAGATCACGCTGATCGCCGGCACGGGTAAGGCCGGCTATTCCGGCGACGGCGGTCCCGCGACCGCGGCGACTTTCAACCTCCCCCACGAACTCCGCTTCGGACCGAAGCGCGGCAACCTCTTCATCGTGGACATGCAGAACCACGCGGTCCGCAAGATCGACGTGAAGACGGGCATCATCACGACGGTCGTCGGCACGGGCAAGCCGGGCTATTCCGGCGACGGCGGCTCGGCCGAGCAGGCCCAGCTGAAACAGCCCCATAGCATCCAGTTCGACGCGCGCGGCGACCTCTATATCTGCGACATCGGCAACAACGTCATCCGCAAGGTGGACATGAAGACCAAGGTCATCACGACCATCGCCGGCACGGGCAAACCCGGCGTCACCCCGGACGGCGCTCCAATTAAAGGCACGCCGCTCAAGGGCCCGCGCTCCATCGACTTCGACGCCGCCGGCAACCTCTGGGTCTGCACCCGCGAGGGCAACCAGGTCTTCAAGCTCGACCTTAAGGCCGATAAAATCACGCACATCGCCGGCAACGGGAAGAAGGGCTTCACCGGCAACGGCGGCCCCGCCAAGCTCGCCACCCTCAGCGGCCCGAAGGGCGTCGCCATCGACGCCGTCGGTAACGCCTGGCTCGTCGACACCGAATCCCACTCCATCCGCATGGTCGACGCCAAGACGGGTAACCTCGAACTCATGATCGGTACCGGCACCAAGCACGACGGACCCGATGGCGACCCCCTTAAGTGCGGCCTCGCCCGACCCCACGGCATCTGGGTCGACAAGGATGGCGCCGTCTTTGTCGGTGACTCTGAGAACCACCGCCTGCGCGTCCTCCGCCCTTAAGCTATGCTCGATAGGCGCGACTTTCTTTCAACCGTTGCCACAGCCGCGGCGGGTCTAGCCAGCGGTTGTGCGGCCAACGCGCCGGCCAGGCGACCCCTCGTCACCGGAATCTACGGTGGGTTCCTCAACCAGATTCTCGAGCGCGGACAAAAGCCTGACGACTACGGTATCAATGCGGTCTGGGTGGGATCTGGCGGATTGAAGGCGGACCAGATTGCGCGTCACAAGGATCTCGGACTGAAGGTATATGCCGAGTTCAACTCGATGCACCTGGCTTCCTTTCTACGGAATCACCCGGATGCCGCGCCCATCGGGCGGGACGGTCGTCCCAGTCCCGCCCCTTCCGGCTGGCAAGGAGTGAGCGCACATCATGCAGGCTATCGTCGCGACCGCATGCAGGAGTTTCGCAGGGTGCTGGAGACTTACGATATCGACGGTATCTGGCTCGACTACCACCACGCGCACGCGGCCTGGGAACAAGCCGAGCCTGATCTTCCCGACACAGACTTCTGCCCGGAGGCCTTGCGCGGATTCACCCAGACCACCGGAATCCAAATTCCCGTCGACCCGGCGCAAGCCGCCGCCTCCCTGCTCGGCGAACATCGCGACCGTTGGACCACTTATCGCTGTGCCGTCTTCACGGACTGGGTGCGAGAGTATCGCGAAATTCTGAACGCCACACGCCCACGCGCCCTGCTAGGCACCTTCCACTGTCCCTGGGGTGAAGATGAACGCGACGGCGCTATCCGTCACAAGCTCGCCATCGATCTCCGCGCGCAGGCGCCGCACCTCGACGTGTTCAGCATCATGCCTTATCACGCCCGCTTCGGGCATGCCGGCGACCCTGCTTGGATTTCGCGCCAGACCGCCAAGCTCGGCAAACTCCTGGGCCTCCGCGGCGAACCCGGCGAAAAGAAGTTCATCTGGCCCATCGTGCAATCCTCGGACTGGGGCGAGCGGGTGCCCGTGAGCGAGATTCCGGAGGTCATCCGCCAGGGACTGAAGGCGCCCGCCACGGGCGTGATGACGTTCGCCTGGAGTGGCATCGCGAAGGAATGGCCTAAAGTCGACGCCATCGGGCAGACCTACCGTAAAGTAAGACCATGATCACACGCCGCTCACTCCTCAAGAACGCCCTGCTCGCCGGGGCGTGGTATGGCGCGGTCGGTCGGGCCTTCGCCCAGGCTTCTTCTCCGGAGGTGCTCGGCCAAGGAGACTTCAGGTATCGGGTCGTCCCAAGCTGGGGCGTGCTCGACGCGCAGACGCCGGTCAACGACTGCCACGGACTCGCCCGCACGGCCGACGGGCACATCGTGCTGCTGACCAACCACGTCGCCAACAACGTCATCGTCTACGACGAAGCCGGCAAACTAGCGCACAAGTGGACTGGCCCGAAGTTCCCCGGCGCGCATGGGCTCTCGCTCGTCCGCACCCCGAAGTCCGAATCCCTCTTCGTCACCGACCTCAATCTCCACACGGTCACGAAGCTCTCCCTCGCCGGCGAGATGCTCGGCGAATGGCGACTCCCCGCCGGCACGGGCAAATACGCCAAGGAGACAGATTATCGTCCCTCGTGGACGCTGCATCGGGCGGACGGTGGCTTTTACGTCCTCGATGGTTACGGCAAGGACTACATCCTGGACTACGCGGCCGACGGCACCTTCAAGCGCCTCCTTGGCGGACCCGAAGGCGGCATCGTCCACTGGGGCCCGCACGGCGGCATGATCGACACCGATCCTCGCCCGGAGGTCGATAGCGCGGAGACGATGCTCATCGCGATGAGCGACCAGCAGTATCTCCTACGCCTCGACCTCGACGGCAAGAAGCTCGCCCAGACCGACCTTCCCGGCGGCAACCCCCGTCAAATCCGCCGCTTCGGTCAGCATTACGTCGTGGCCCACCTCGCCGACAACTGGCCCAAGGACCGCAACAGCCGCGGCTTCCTCTCCATCCTCGACCAGCACCTCCGCGTCATCTCTAACATCGCCGGCTCAGCCCCCGTCTATGACGCCGCCGGCAAGCTCCTGCCGATGAAGCACACTTCCGACGTCTTCCTGCACCCCCATGACGTCATCGCCAATCCTGACGGCAGCCTAATCGTGGCCCAGTTCGCCTCCGGCAAGACCTACCCCATCAAGCTCGAACGTATCTGATGCGCCTCCTTCTCCTTCTGCTCACCTCCGCTGCCTTGGCCGCGGATCGCCCGCCGAACATCGTGCTCATCTTAGTCGATGACCTCGGCTACGGCGACGTGGGATGCTTCGGCGCGAAGGACATCCGCACACCGAATATCGACGCGCTGGCCAAGCAAGGCACGCGCTTCACGGATTTCTATGTCGCCCAAGCGGTCTGTACAGCCAGCCGAGCCGCACTGCTGACCGGATGCTATCCCAACCGCGTCGGGATGCAGGGCGCCCTCAATCACACCAGCCGCTTCGGACTCAATCCCTCCGAGTGGACGCTCCCGAAGATGCTCCAGGACCGCGGCTATGCGACGGCCTGCTTCGGCAAGTGGCACCTCGGCACGGTGCCGGAGCTTTCGGCGCCGCGTCAGGGCTTCGACGAATTCTTCGGCCTGCCCTATTCCAACGATAACTCGAAATACCATCCGACTCTCGCGCCGGAGATGCCGCCGCTCCCGCTGCTCGACGGCGAAAAAGTCACCGAACTCGACCCGGACCAATCGGCGTTCACGGCCCGCTTCACGGCCAAAAGCGTCGATTTCATCGAACGACACAAGGACAGGCCCTTCTTCCTCTACCTGCCGCACGTGATGCCGCATGTGCCGATCTTCGCCTCGGACAAGTTCAAGGGCCGCTCGAAGCGCGGACTCTACGGGGACGTGGTGGAAGAGCTGGACGACGCGATCGGCACGCTGCTCGCCAAACTGCAGGCGACCGGGCTGGACCGGAATACGTTGGTGATCTTCTTCTCCGACAACGGCGCTTGGACCAGCTACGGCGAGCATGCCGGTTCCAACGGTGCTTTCCGCGAGGGCAAGCTGACCTGCTTCGAAGGCGGCATGCGCTCGCCCCTCATCGTGCGCTGGCCGGGGCAGGTGCCGGCCGGCCGCGTCAATGCGACGCCTTTCATGTCCATCGATCTCCTGCCCACGCTGGTCGACGTCGTCGGAGGCAAATCCCCGACGCTCAAGATCGACGGCCGCTCCGCCTTACCGCTCCTCCGCGGGTCCGACGAGACCGCCCCGCATGAGGCGTTGTTCTACTACGCCGGCGAAGAATTCCACGCGGTCCGTTCCGGTCGCTGGAAACTCCATTTCGACCACCCATACCTCACCAATCGTGGCGCGCCCGGCAAAGGCGGCAAGCCGTCCGGCTTCGGCACTTACGAGCCCTTGCCTATCAAGGACTCCTCGATGGACGCCATTGCCAGCCGCCACGGCCAGAAGGTGGCAAAGCAATCGCTCGCGCTTTACGACCTCACCGCCGACCCGGGCGAGACCCACGACTTGGCCGCCGAAAACCCCGCCATCGTCCGCCAACTCTCCGCCTTGGCTGACCCGGCCCGTCAGGCGCTCGGGGACAAGCTGACCGGCGTCGCCGGTGACGAACGCCGCCCCGCCGGCTTCGTCCCCGCGAAGTAAGCGCGGATTGGGATGGAAAGCCCTCGGGGGCGGTATTGATTACGAGCATGCACACCCCTGGCATGACCTCCGGCCTGTTGGCCGTCCTCCTCACAGCCGTCCTCCCGGCCGCCGAACCGCTCCGCGTCGAAGTCTCCCGTGACGCGTGGATCTCCTCTTTCCCCACGGAGCAGGAAGGCAATAACGGCGGCGCGTCGAAGCTGAAGCTCAAGGGCACCCAGGAATTCTTCCTCATCGATTTCGATCCGGCCAAGTTCAAGGGCCGTCGCGTCGTCCGCGCGGCATTGAACGTAAAACTTGAAGCCGCCTTCCCTCTCGGCCGCACGACGGTCTCGACGGTCACCCAGGAATGGGTCGAAGGCAAAGGTTCGAGTTACGCCAAGGAACCCGGCTCCACTAGCTTCCGCTGGGCGCGAAACGGCGAGCAGCGCTGGAACGGCGACGGTAAGGATATCACCTCTGTGACGCTCGGACTCGGTGGCTCGATCTGGGGCTTCGGCGACCCGACTCCGCCCGACGCCAACCGCTGGCAGGCCATCCCGATCGACCCCGCAGTCGTCCAGGCCCGCATTGATGGTCGTAGCTACGGCTTCCTGGTGATGGATGACGTCGGCAGCGAATACCAGCGCGACGGAGATAAGTTTACCTACACGCTTTTCCCGAATCGTTACGTCGCCAGCAAGGACAGCAATCGGAAGTCGGCGCCCTACTTCACGCTCTGGCTCGAAGACGGCCCGGCCGCCCCGGCCCCGCCAGCCAAGGCCGACGCCTATCAGGCTCCGCAAGCCCCCGTGACGCTGCCCGCGGTGCCGAAACTCCCGACCGCCGAGACTTCCGTGACCGCAACCGATGCCCTCGGTCTGCCGATCCCGGGCCTGCGTCTCTTCGCCGCCAAGGGCGAAGCGGTCACGATGCTGCTTTCGAGCCCTCCCGCCAAGGTCACCATCGACCTGCCTCACCGCCGATACGACCTGCCCAAGGTCGGCGCACACATCGACCCGCTCAAAGCCTCGCCGAACGGACGTCTCCTCGAATTCCAGATCCCGAAGGATGCCAAGCCCGGCGAACACCGCGGCATGCTACGCCTCGACGGCCAGGACGTACCGTTCTTCGTCCACGTGTGGAACTTCACCCTGCCCGACCAGCTCTCGTTCGTCGCGCAGATGAATGGCTACGGCATGAACGACACTTCGAACGAGTGGTTCCGTCTGGCCCACGAGCATCGCCTAACGCTTAACATCCTTCCCTACGGCTGGACTGGCCGGGTGACCGCCGCGCCGAAGGTCGGCTCCGATGGCTCTTTTGACTGGAAGCAATGGGATGAGCGATTCGGCCCGCTCCTCGATGGCTCGGCCTTCGCTGATCTCCCCCGCGGCAAAGTCCCCACGGAAGCACTCTACCTACCGCTCAACGAAAACTGGCCGATGAATCATGAGCAGCACTTCAAAGGCGGCTACTGGATCGAAAACGCCTACGCGCCGGAATACTGGCAGGAATTCCGTTCGGCTGCCGGAAGCTTCGCCCGTCACTTTGCCGAGAAGGGCTGGCACGAGACCACTTTCGAGTTCTACCTGAACAACAAAGTCTACTCCAAGAACGGCAAGAACGGGAAGCCCGGAAGTTGGAAAGCTTGCTCCGCCCCTTGGATCTTCGACGAACCGCAGCACACCCAGGACTTCTGGGCGATCCGTCGTTTCGGACAGGAATTCTGGCAGGCCGTCGCGCCGCATCCCGAGGTCCGCGCCGCCTTCCGCCTCGATGTCTCGCGTCCCGAATGGCAACGCGACCTGCTCGACGGCGTCAGCAACGTCGACGTGGTCTCCGGCACACTCCGTGACTACCCGCGCCGCGTGATTGGCCGCAACCGTCGCGACGGCAAACTTACCTACATGTATGGTTCAGTGAGCAAGCTTGGCCAGCCGCTCGCCATCAATGCAGCCTGGTGCGTGGAAACTTGGTCGCTCGGCGCTGACGGCGTCGTGCCTTGGCAGACCATCGGCAATAAGGACTCGCTGTCCAAGCCCGACGAACTCGCGGTGCTCTACCCAGGACCTGACGGCCCGTTGCCGAGCCTCCGCCTCAAAGCCTTCCGCGCCGGTCAGCAGCTCGCCGAATACCTGACCATCTACTCGCAGGCCTCCGGCCAGGATCGTGACGCCATCGGCGCCGCCGTACTCGCCCTGCCCGGCCTGCGCGCCGGCACCATCAAGACCTATGCTGACGATGCCGGCAGCTCGGCCTTCGGCGACGGCGCAGCCCGCTCGGTCGCCGAGCTCCGCCTGCGTCTCGGCTCCTGGCTCGACGCCCAGGCCCCCGCCCCGCGCGCCCGCTGGCACGACCCTCGCCCCAAGGTGATGGACCACACCAAGCTGCTCCCCATCGTAGCCTTGCCGGTACCCGTGACAAAGTAAGGCTTCTGCCAGCCTGAGGGCTTTCACCCAGTCGGCTATTTGCGGGGAAAAGATTCGGAACTTCGGTGCTCCGGGCTTGTCGGCCCTAAAAGTGTCGACACTTTTAGCCAATGGCCACACCCCAAGCCCAGCCATCCCCTCGCGCCCCGCGGAATAATCGCGCGACCACCGTGCACCTGCGCCTCCGTAACGAGATCGTCAGCGGCCGCTTCCCCCAAGGCTCCGCTCTGGCCGAACCCGTCCTCGCTGAGCATTTCCAGACGAGCCGCGCCCCGGTGCGCGAAGCCCTCATCGCCTTGGAACGAGAAGGTCTCGTCACTTTTGAAAAGACCGGCCGCACCCGCGTGCGCACCATCGCGGAGAAAGATCTCCGCGAGATCATGGAAGCCCGCGCCGCCCTTGAAAGCATGGCCGCCAATCTCGCCAACCGGAACTGGACTGACGCCGACACAGAGTTCGTCGCCAGGAACATCGAGGCCCAGACGAAGGCCGGTTCGCTCGCCGAGCTCTCAAGGTTGGACATCGACCTTCACCATTACGTTGTGTCCCGCAGCGGCAACGCCCGACTGCTGCAACTCTGGGAGCCCTTGCGCTGGCAATGGGAGGCGCACCTCGTCGAGATCTACCGTCGCCAGAAGGACGCCGACTTCATCCCGGAGAAGGAAACCATCACGGCGCATAAGCACCTGCTCCAAGCCTTGGCGAAAGGCACGCCCACCGAAGCCTCGCAGTCGATGATGAACCACATCCTCTTCAACCTGCGCTGGGCGAAATAAGTCATGCGTCTCCTTTCCACCATCCTGCTCCTGGCCTCCGGCGCGCTACCCGCCGCCGAAGACCTTCCCGAACCGCCGGTGAGCTGGAAATATCCTCCGGAAATGCCCGGCGCGAGCGTGGAGGTCTATCGCGAGGTCAACGGCAGCAAACTCAACGCCTACGTCTTCACCCCGCCGCAACATCAGGCCTCGGATCGTCGGCCGGCGGTACTGTTCTTCTTCGGTGGCGGCTGGAAAGCCGGGACGCCGGGCCAACTGCTCCCGCAGTCGCTTTATCTCGCCCAACGTGGCATGGTGGCCATCCCTTGTGATTACCGGGTGCAGAGCCGCCACGGCGTCATCCCACAGGACTGCCTGCGCGATGCGAAAGCGGCGATACGCTGGGCACGCGCCAATGCCGCTCGCCTGGGCATCGACCCCGCACGGATCGTCGTCGCAGGCGAATCCGCCGGCGGCCACCTCGCCGCGGCGACGGCGCTGGTGCCAGGCTTCGAGGAAGGTGCGCATCCCGAAACCAGCTCGATGCCCAACGCCCTCGTCTTATTCAACCCCGCCGTATTGCTCTCGCCGGCGGATGGTCACCCTGGGCTGCTTTCAGAAGCAAGCCTCGCCAGCATCAGCGCCCGCACCCAAGGACGACCGCAGGAGATCTCCCCTTATCATTTCATCCGCGCCGGCTTACCTCCGAGCATCCTCTTCCACGGCACGAAAGATGAGGCGGTGCCATTTCCCACGGTGGAACTCTTCGCCAAGGCCATGACGGCCGCAGGCAATCGCTGCGAACTCAAGGCCTACGAAGGCCAGCCGCATGGATTCTTCAATCCGGGCCGAGGCCAAGGCGAGCCGCGCGCGGAAGCCAACCGATGCTTCCACCGGACGATCCGCGAACTGGACGCCTTCTTCGTATCGCTGGGGTATCTCACGCCGACCGACAAGCCCCCCGTACTCGCCGCCAAGAAGCTTTCGGACTTCCAGTCGCTCGTCCGTATGGAATCGTGGAACGAGCAATGGCCGGACGCATCGGGCAAGGTCGAGACCCGCAAGGTGACGGCCGAGGTCTGGACGCAGGCCATGCAGGCCTCGCTCGACGCCCAAGGCACGCTGCACATCCCCGCGCGAGCGCAACCCTACTACCTCGACGGTCCGCTGGTCTTGAAATCCGGCCAGAGGCTTAGCGCCGACCCGACCGCCGAGATCCGCCTCAAGCCCGACAGCAACACGTGCATGGTGCGCAACGAACATGTCGTCACCCTGAACACCAAGCCCGTGCCGGCCGATCAGCCCTGCGACGCCGATATCACCATCGAAGGGGGCGTCTGGTCGACCCTAGCGAATGCCGCCAGTCTCAACGGTAATCGCCTCGGCCTCTCCGCGAAGGCCGATCCCGCCTTCGGCACGCATGGCGTCATCCTGCTCCAGAACGTCCGCCACGTCTCGGTGAAGAACCTCACCATACGACAAAGCAGGCCCTTCGGCGTCCATCTGGCGAACGCTCGGGAGTTCAGGATAGAAAACATCACCTTGGAGGAAACCCGTAGGGACGGCGTGCATGTGAACGGACCCGCCAGCGACGGCCTCATCCGGGGCGTACGCGGTGATCCACATGACGATAACGTCGCCCTCAACGCCTGGGAGTGGAAGAACTACGCGCCCAGCTACGGCCCCATCGAGCGGATCGTGATCGAAGATATCACCGGAGCCCCCGAGGGAGTATCTTCGACCCGGGCCATCCGGCTCCTGCCCGGCGTCAAACGCTTCCCGGACGGGTCGACGCTCGATTGTCCTATCTCCGACGTCACGTTGCGTCGCATCACGGACATCCGAGAATTCAAACTCTACGATCAGCCCAACCTCGAATTAGGTCGCGCCAACGATTTCAGCGTCGGCGTCGGAACCTTGAAGAACATCACTTTTGAAAAGCTCACCCTGCGGCAACCCGGCGTAATCCAAGTCCACGCCCATACCGACAGACTGACCGTCCGTGACGTCAGGCTACTCTTCCCCGTTACCACGGGATACCATCTCGTCGAACTTGGCCCGCTCTCCCAGACCTACAAAGCCGGAAGGTCCGAAGATCCGGCGAAATGGGTCGAGATCTTCTCCCCTGACCTCGATTGCACCGTGCGCAACGTGACCGTCACCGGCGTCCGCACCCAGGATTCCCCGACCGACCTACCCTTTGATCAAGCGGTCAAAGTAATCGAGCAGAAGCCCAACCCCGATTACCCTAAGACCACACCCAAGGGCGGCTCAGGCAAAGGCATCCTGATCCGCTAAGAAATGAACCAAGGACGAAGAACAAAGAACATGAATATCCGTCAACCCATCCTCTCCGCCCTACTGCTCGCCACCGCTGCGTTGCCCGCCGCCGTCTCCTTCGAGACGGAGGTGAAGCCGATCTTCGAGAAGCACTGCATGGAGTGCCATGGGCCGAAAAAGCAGAAGAGCGACTTCCGACTCGATGACCGCGAGGTCGCCCTGCATGGAGGCGAAAGCCACGCCCCGAACATTCTCCCAGGCAAGGCGACCGAAAGCCCGCTCCTGAAGTTCGTCACGACGGACGACCGCGACACGCGCATGCCCCCGAAGGGCGATCGGCTCAGCGCCGCCGAGGTAGATACGCTGAAGCGTTGGATCTCCGAAGGCGCGATCTGGCCGGAATCCGCCTCCCTCAAGAAGACCGACCCGCTGGACTGGTGGTCGCTCAAGCCCCTCAGCAAGCCCGCCCTGCCCTCCGGCGAGGCCCCCCATCCGATCGACCGCTTCATCTTGGCTAAGCTCCAGGAAAAGAACCTGCAGCCCTCCGGTGTCGCCGATGCCCGCACGATCCTCCGACGCCTGAACTTCGATCTCATCGGCCTGCCCCCGACCGCGGAAGAACTCGCGGCCTTCGAGCAGGAAGCCGCCCACGATCTGCCCGCCGCCATCGGCCACGCCGCCGATCGCCTGCTGGCCTCACCCCGCTACGGCGAACGCTGGGGTCGCCATTGGCTCGACGTGGTCCACTACGGCGACACCCACGGCTACGACAAGG
>Ga0214163_1001098_pt1 | contig 12057 bp, 9 predicted proteins | sample LakMenepilimnion_2_FD_153001 | JGI IMG/M metagenome (GOLD analysis project Ga0214163, IMG submission 153001) | Freshwater microbial communities from Lake Mendota, WI - Practice 15JUN2010 epilimnion v4 | ecosystem: Environmental > Aquatic > Freshwater > Lake > Epilimnion/Euphotic zone | place... | reverse complement strand
CAACGCCGAGGCCGTTGATCATCGTCGTGTGCGAGTCGGTGCCGACGAGCGAATCCGGGTAATACACGCCGTCTTTCTCCAGCACGCCCTTGGCGAGGTATTCGAGGTTCACCTGATGCACGATGCCGATGCCGGGAGGCACGACTTTGAAGGTATCAAAGGCCTGCTCGCCCCATTTCAGGAACTGGTAGCGCTCCTTGTTGCGCTCAAACTCCAGCGCGAGGTTTTGATTCAGCGCCTGCTGCGTGCCGGCGAAATCGACCTGCACCGAGTGGTCCACCACGAGATCGACGGGCACCAGCGGCTCGACCATCTTCGGGTTCTTGCCGAGCTGCTTCACCTTCGAGCGCATGGCAGCCAAATCGACCAGCAGCGGTACGCCCGTGAAATCTTGCAGCACGATGCGAGCGACGGTGAACGGGATTTCATACTCGCCGGGGCTTTTCGCGTTCCAGTTGGCGAGATTCTTCACATCCGCCTCGGTGACCTTCTTGCCGTCCAGATTGCGCAGCAGCGACTCCAGCACGATGCGGATGGAAACCGGCAGCTTCGAGACTTTGCCGATGCCCGCGGCCTCGAGAGCCGGGAGGGAGTAAAACTTGCCGGAAGTACCGGAACCAGTAGTGAAGGTCTGAGGGGTATTCATTGAGGGGAAATCAAGGGACTAGAGCCAATAGCGAGAGAAGCACATTTGACACCATTTTTTTGCAGGTTTGCGCAACTCATTGGCCCATACAAACGAGGCATCTATCCTGAAATAAAAAATCCCAGACACAAGTGCCGGGGATCTTTAAGTTTAGGATTGGATCAGAGCGCTTAAAACTCTTCGCTTCCGACCGTGAAGGTCACGTTACCGATGCGAGCCTTGGCCATGGCATTGAGCACGTCGATGACGCGTTCATATCGAGCCTGTTCCTCAGCTTGAATGGTGACCATCACTTTAGCATTACGGCTGTCAGCCTCCTGCTTCAAGCGCATGAGAGTAGCGGTAAAATTTGGCAGCGTTTTGTTTTCTGGAGAATCAAACTCTTCCTCATTCAAGGTTACAACTCCGACTTCTTCAACGGTGACGATGATTTCATCGGGAGGTGTTTGCTCATCATTGAGCGCCGGTGTGCCGATTCCAGGAAGCTGCGTTTTGAGTTCGCGCTCCACCTTTACGGCACCTGCCATCACCATGAAGAAGAGCATGATGACGAAAACAACGTCAATCATGGGCGCAATCTGGAAGCCCATGACCAAATTGTCGCCCTCAATGGCGTGATGCTTTTTTTTGTGAGACATCTGTGATTATTCCTGGTTAAGAGCAGAAAAGGAAATGTCATCAATGCCCGACTGGGCAATCAAGGCCATGACCTTTTGGATCTCCACCGCAGGTACATCGCGGTCACCGCGAATGATCACCCGGTAGGTGGAGTTGTTGTTTTTACGTTGGGTCAAAGTCTCGACGATCTCCTCGTTGGGGAGTTCACGATCATCGAGTTTGATTTTGGACTCCTGTTTGCCAGAGAGCCAACGGACGTTGATGGCGGCTTCGAACATGGCGTTCTTGTCCTCCTTCTTTTTCGCGTCAGCTGCCACAGGCAATTTGATGTCCTTATCGATGCGTAATACCTGAGCTGAGGTGATGCTCATAAAGAAAATGAGCAACACCAGCAGCACATCGATCATCGGAGCAATCTGAAACTCCGGTTCTCCGTCTCCTCCGCCTCCTCCTCCGCCCATAGTGGTGTAGTATTAAGGGTTAATGAAATCAAAAGGCGTCAGCTTAGGCCGCAGCCACGGCAGTTTCGCCGCCAGCGACCCAGTTTGGAATCGCTGCAAAGAACTCTTCCTCGCCGACGTGCGCATCCTTGAGATGGGAATAAGGCATTTTGCGGAAGAGGGCACTCACAACATCCTGAAGACCACTCATGGATGATTGAAGGCGATTGCGCAGGAAATAGAAGAACATGAATGCAGGAACAGCGATGAAGAGACCCGAGGCTGTAGCGATGAGCACCTCACCGATAGCGCCAGAAAGCTTGGAAGGATCACCCACGCCGCTTGTGCCAAGAGTAGCGAAAGCGCTCATCATCCCTGTCACCGTTCCAGTCAGACCGATCATCGGTGTGCAAACCCCGATAACGGAGAGGTAGTTGATTCGGGTAGTGATGGTGGAGTTTACTTTGTTGAGTTCGGTAAAGAGAGCCGTTTCGACAGCTTCTTCGCCGTCACCAACGAAGCTGAGCGCAACGCGTGAGATGTCGCAGAAAGGAGAACTGTTATTTTTGCTGAACTGATAAGCACCGACATAGTCACCTGCACGGAAAAGGTCCTGCACCTGTGTGACCTGACCGACAGGAGCCATCTTCTTCAAACCTGTGCGCATCCAGAGATCAACAGTAAGCCAGATGAGCGCCACGGAGCAGGCCGTGATAGGATACATCACCCATCCACCCTCATGGAAGCGATCAGCCAAAGTGTGCTCCACTTTCGTTGGAGCAGCAGCTTCACCTGCTGGTGCGGCGCCTTCCTGGGCGTGAATTGGAGCGACGATGGCAAAGTTACCAAACAACATCATGGCGCAAGCGGATGCGCGGACGACGGTCTGAATCAAGGAGGCGGAGGTGCGGTTTTGCATGGGTGCTATTGGGCTTGGATTTTGGAAAAAAGATTATTTGGCTGCGGCTGGTGCAGGTTCTTTGGCGGGTTCGGCGTCTGCTTCTTCAGGTTCGTTGCTCATGCCGTTGATCGGCGCAAGTTCTTTGGAGGCAGAATCAGCTACAGCAGAGCCAGGGTAAGATTCGACTAGTCTTTTAAAGACTGCTTGGGCATCCGCAAGACGGCGCATTTTGACGAGCATCTGCCCAGCTTTAAGTTCGGCATCAGGAACACGTTGAAGTTGCGTTCCATAAAAAACGGGAATGCGAAGATAGGCCATCAGGGCCTTTTCCCACTCTTTTTTACGAGCGTGGATATCAGCGATGATATTCCAGATAGAGGCACCAACACCGCTATCATCTGTTTCAGAAAGGATGCTTTCAGCTTCAGCCAAAATGCTGGCGTATTCAGATGAGGTCTGACGATCAATATCCAACTGGATGATGCGCAGCTTCATCTTTTGACTGTCACTAAGTTTGAGTGTCTTCAGTTGTGGAATGAGCTTGATAGTATCTTCAAACTTGCCGGCCTGACTCAGTGTCTCGACGTAGGTGAAGAAAACCTCGGGATATGGAGTGCCTGGAAGACCTTCAAAGCTTGCAAAAAAATCTTTGGCTTTCACCAAAACAGCCAGCGCCTCTTCGGCCTTGCCTTTGGACATCAAATCGCGGGCTTCAGTGAGTTCGACCACATCCGTCCAATCTAGCGAAGCTACATTTTGTTTAGGCAGTTGCGTCGTTGCTGTTTTGTTATCACCGATGGCAATGCTGCGGATGATTTTACCATCCTGAATAGTGAATTCGGACTGAGGAATACGACTACCATCCTTGAGGATAATGAACTGAGCGCGAGCAGTGCCAACCATGAAGCTGGTGACGGCCAAGAGCAGAAGTGTGATGCGTGACATTGTCGGTAAAAGGGATGAGAAGAGTTACAGTTTGCTGAGTTCCTGCTGGGCCTCTTTCATTTCCGGGAACGTTTGGAGATCCTGCCGCTTGGTCATTTCAAGCAAAAGCAACTTGGCAGCTTCACGGTCCGAATTCACGCGAGCGGCAGGCTCACCTGGAGCAGGAGCGGCTTCTGCCGGGCGATTGAGCTGAATGAAGGCACGAGCGCATTGAAGGTAGGCTTTGGCCATGATGGGCTTCCACTTCTGGTGAGCGATGAACACACGTTGATAAAACGGAATCGCGGTGCCCCATTTTTTCTGATCAAATTCCATTTCACCCTGCATGAACAAGGCCGTCGCATGGGCTTCTCCGCGCCACTCCTTGGTGTTCAAAATATCTTCATAAAGCTTTTTAGCATCGTCGAACTTCTTCAGTTTGTACAAGGTCTTGGCTTTGCCCAAGGTGGCATCAAGAAGCCTTGAACTACCCTGATAACCTTCAATGGCTGTGTTAAAGAGTTCCAAAGCCTTGTCGATCTCTCCTTTTTCAAAGGCGATTTCGGCTAAGCCCACAGCGGCACCATCAGCATACTCGGTGTCTTTGAAAAACTCATTGAGACGGTTGTAGCATCCAGCAGCTTTATCCAAGTCGCCCTTTTTACGAGCATTGTCACCGACTGTGGCAAGCAGCATCGGACTCAGGTCATCAGGCTTGGCCACTTCAATGATGATCGTGAAAAGTTTTTCAGCCTTCTCAGGTTCACGCATTGTCTTGGCGAGCCAAGCCTTGGCAAAAAGAATTCGCATCTGAGCAGTGCCATTCATGGCAGCTTCAGGAGGTGTCAGCAGCGTTTCAAGTTCTTTTTCCACCTGATCAAAGGTGATTGGCGCAGGAGCAGCTGGAGTAGTTCCATCAGCTGATGGAGCAGGACGAGCACGACGCTTTGGGGCAGTAAGTGAAACCAATTGTTGAATGAGACCTTCCACTTGCTCGTTGGAAGCGTTGGGAATCTTGGGCTTGATCGCATCAGAGAGAAGTTTCTTGGCTTCGTCCTGTTTGTTTTCTTTGACGCGAGCACGGGAAATCCAAAGCACCGCTTTGAGTTCCTGTTCCTCGTTGTCTTTGTGAGTCTTGAGGTATTTAGACCACATATCGCCGATCTCCTTCCACTTGTTCATGGAAGCGTAAAGGTCTGTTGCCTGATCCATCGTGTAACTCAGCACATCATCAGACTTGGCCTTATCAACGGCCATGGCAAAGTTTTCCAAGGCTTTTTCATACTCGCCTTTTTGGTTATAGCCATCGCCCAGCAAGGCATAGACCTGACCAATGTTTGGATCATTCGGAGCATCTTTGACGATACTTTCGAGATCAGACATGGCGCTTTCAGTATCGCGAGCCTGAAATTTGATGAAAGCGAGGCGGTAGCGAGCATCCACCACATAGAGTCCCTTGGGATTCTCCTTCATGTAGTTTTTCAGAGCCTTGCTAGTGTTGATAGAATCGTTCTGATAGAAGTAGATCAGAGCGACGCGATAGAGTGCATCATCTTTGTAAGGTGTTTGAGGAAACTCGTTCACCAAGAGTTCAAAGGTGGTGCGAGCATCGTCAAAACGCTGCATTTCGAAAAGCACGTTACCGCGAAGAAAACGAAGGCGCTCTTTTTCAGCCTTTGGGAAACCTTCCGCTTTATTGAAAGCATCAGCTGCTTCCTGGAGTTGACCATTTTCATAAGCCAACATGCCAAACATTTCAGACACCGTCCCCAGATCAGCGCCATCAGGGAAATCGGTGATATACTTTTCGCAAAGTTTGCGTGCGGCTTTGACGCGCTTGAGCTGGGCGTTGGCGATGATCATGCCGAACATGCAGCGGTCCCGCTGAGGGAACTCCTTGAAGTCATTAACGATCACATCAAAGGCAAGAATTGACTCCCAAAGTCGAGCCATCTCAAAGTAACAGCGTCCGAGTCGATAGTAGAGAGAGGCATCGTAGTCACTGCGCTTTTCGATCTCTTCGAGCAGTGTGTTGTTAGTCTTCAGCTTTTCTTCAAGCTCTTCCTTTGTGCCTTTGATTGGTCCACGTCCGGGGTTTTTGAGACTCTCTTCAAGTTTGGCAATGACTTCCTTCTGCAAGCGGCTGATCTCATTCTTTTTACGCACCATCTGGTATGCGCCGAGCGCCTCACGGAAGCTTTTTTTCTCAAGCATTTGGTCACCCAGCTTGAGGTAGATGTTGTTCATTTGGGCGACGTTGTCGCCGCCGCTGGCAAAACTCTTGACGTTCTCCATGAGCTTACCGGCTTCATCCAGCTCACCTTTGGCCACATACATATCGGCGGCCATCATCGCGGCCTGAATGCCTTCGGCGCTGCGAGTGCCATCAAGGATGATGGATTTCAAAACAGCAAGTGCATCATCGATCTTATTCTGCTTTTTAAGAGCCTCAGCGACAAACAAACCAGCTTCAGCCTTCATGGCTGGCGCGCTGTTGACCACACCTTTAAGGATTTCGATCCCCTTGTCAGGCTCACCTTTGTTAATGTATGAACGGCCTAGAGCGAGCTTCACGGGATTGATATACTCGCCATCAGCAAAGCTGGTCTGGTAGGCTTCAAGCGCCGTTATGGCATTGGGATAATCGTTCAGGTTAAAATAAGAGGCACCTTCAACGAAAAGGATCTGAGGGAAGGGCTTGTTGTTCAGGTTTTTCTTAACCTCGGCCACTTTGGCGAGAGCTTCCTGATACTTTGCCTCTTGGAAAAGAGACAGGGCAGCCGTCATAAGCGCCTCGGTCTCTTCCTGTTTATTCAAAGCACCGCCGCCAGCAGCAGGAGCAGCTGCTGGGGCTCCCGGTGCCGCAGGAGCTGCAGGAGGCGTGGGAGCCTGACCGAGCACTTGCTGTGCTCCAGTGGCAAAAATCAGAACGGCGCAGAAGGTGTGACGCATGTAGATCATCGAACAGTTAAACATGGCAGCCTGAGAAAAATCCGAAATACATCCCCAACGTGTTGGGCACGCTTGGCAGGAAAAGGATTCGAAGGGTAAGTTTCAAAGGCAAAATATTTCGTTTTTTTCGGAAATGGGCCGTGAGACTAGCAGGATGAGATTTTTTGTCATCAAAGAATCCACGTATACATAGAAGAAATTCGTTTTACTAACACTCAAAGCTTCTGCCTCAAGGCCTGCATGGCCCCGAGAGTGGTGCTCACGTCTTGAGTCTCAGGCAAACTTTCGACAATGACACCCGTCTGAGCCGCGCCAAAGGCCTGACGAATTTCTTCCAGAACGGTGTCCCCTACTCCGCCCAAGACGGTGATGCGCATGACCTTTTCAGACTTTTCACGCACGGAGTCCGCGAGGCGAGTGAGCGCCGTCCTGCCACTCTGATCTCGCACCTCCCATGGCACCGCCACGAAACGCAGAGTCGCCTCGCCGCGTTCGCCTGTCAGCTCATGAGCCAGGGCCATCAGCCCGGCCAAGGCCTGCACCTCGGCAGCCTGACGGGCTTTGATGCCGTAGGGCACCAGCATCAGTCTCAATTCTCGGGGGCGTTGCCGTCCTGTAAGCTCGATTTCGACGTTCGACTGCTCCAGTCCCTGATTGATAAAGCGATCCCGCTTCGGGTTGTAACCCATGTTTTCAGGACTCATGGAAGACTCTAAAAAGCTTGCCACCGCAGCCTGACGCTCGCCATCAGGTTGATTTAACACCTCCCCTAAGATGGAAACATAGCGCTCCAGCGCCTGAGGAGTCATCTGACGACGCAAAGCTACTGAGTAGGCGTAGCTGCGCTCATCCACCTGTTCCCGCTTCCACCACCAAAAGCCAAACGAAGCAACGCCGAGCACCACGGTTCCGAAGGGGAAAATGATGAGGGCCGCACGTACAATGCGCCCCGAGGGGGTGATCGAAGAAGAGGAGGAAACTTCAGACATGTGTTTTCATCCATAAACGCCTCTTGGCTGAGGTCGCAGCAAAAAAGACACGCTCACTCTAAATAAACTCAATTTTGCATCCTGATCACTAGCTGGAGGTTCACAGGTGTCTCAAAAAACTCAATTTTTACAACACCAGACCCACCCAAAAATCAAAAATAACCCACAAAACACCAATCTTTAAACAGCCAGACCCCAAATGATTACAGATTCACCCCAAAAACACCAAACTTTCATTTGCGAAAAACCAGACAGACCGCAAACTAAGCTCCTAAACATCAATTTTCACACAAACCCTCATGAGCGATACCAAAATGGACGGCGCACAAGCCCTCATCAAAACCCTCGCCGATCTCGGCATCGAGTACGTCTTCGGTTATTCCGGCGGCGCGGCCATCCCAATCTTCGACGCTCTTCAGACCGTGAAGACGGACATGAAGTTTATCCTCGTCCGTCACGAACAGGGTGCTGTTCACATGGCTGACGGCTACGCTCGCGCCACAGGCAAGCCTGCGGTCGTTCTCGTGACCTCCGGCCCAGGTGCTGGCAATACCATCACTGGTCTCATGACCGCGCAGATGGACAGCGTGCCGATGATCGTGCTCTGCGGCCAGACCGTGAGCTGGATGCTGGGCAAGGATGCCTTCCAGGAAGCTGACATCTTTAACATCACGGCCCCGGTCGTGAAACACAACTATCTGGTCAAAAGCTCCAATTCCCTGCCCCGCATCGCCAAGGAAGCCTACCATATCGCCACCACAGGCCGTCCAGGTCCGGTGCTGATCGACATTCCGAAAGATTTCAGCCAGGGCGCTTTCACCGGCACCTTTGATGAGCCGATGGATCTGCCTGGCTACCATCCTGAAGAAAACTTCAAGATTGATCAGGCTGGTATTAAAGAAGCAGCGCGCCTGCTTTCTCAAGCCCAGCGCCCGATCATCCTCGCTGGTCAGGGTGCCATGATTGCCCGTGCGGACAAGGAACTGCTCATGCTGGCTGAAACGCTCGGCTGCCCGGTGACCACGACCCTGCTAGGCAAAGGCGTCTTCCCAGAAACGCATCCGCTGTCCCTCGGTATGCTCGGCATGCACGGCACCGCGTATGCAAACAAGGCCATCTGTGAAGCTGACCTCATCTTCAATGTCGGCTCACGCTTCGATGACCGCATCATCGGCAAGCCGCACATGTTTGGCCGCAACGCCAAGCTCATCCACATCGACATCGATGCGGCGGAGTTTCACAAGATGATCAAGGTCGATGTCACCATCAAAGGTGATGCTAAGGCAGCACTCAGCGACCTGCTCCCGCTCGTCGAAAAACTCCCAACCGAAGACTGGCTGGCCCATCTCGACGGCTACAAGAAGAAGTTCCCGCTTACTTATAAGAAGCAAGGCGGCCTTCGCATGCAGCAGGTCATCGATGAACTGTATAACCTCACCCAAGGCAAAGCCATCATCTCTACCGACGTGGGCCAGCATCAGATGTGGGCCGCTCAGTTTTACAAGAACGACAGCAGCTACCACTGGCTCAGCTCCGGCGGTGCCGGCACGATGGGCTTTGGCTTCCCGGCGGCCATCGGTGCCCAACTAGCGTGCCCTGACAAGCTGGTCGTCTCCATCTCCGGTGACGGCGGCTTCCAGATGACCTTGTTCGAACTCGCCACCGCCGCGATTCACAAGCTGCCGATCAAGATCCTCGTCCTGAACAACAGCTACCTCGGCATGGTGCGCCAGTGGCAGGAGCTCTTCTTTGAAAATCGCGAAAGCGGTGTGGACCTCATTGGCAATCCCGACTTCGTGAAGCTCGGTGAAGCCTACGGCATCAAAGGCTGGCACATCCGCCGCCCGGCTGACGTGGAGCGCGTGCTCCAGCAGGCTCTCGACTACAATGACGGCCCCTGCATCATTGAAGCCGAGTGTATCAAGGCTGAAAACGTTTTCCCCATGATCCCGGCCGGTGCCGCACTCGAAGACATGATCCTCGAAGCGCCGAAACAGAAAATGGACAAGCCAACAGGTTCAACTTAACCCGCGTAGGCGCACTCGCCAGAGTGCGGCGAAGGCATGATGAAACTCAACCAGATCATCCAAGGCGACGCTCTCACGGAACTCCAAAAACTCCCTGATTCCGTCGCTCAAGCCATCATCGCCGACCCGCCTTACTTCAATGTTCTCGAAGATGAAGCCTGGGACACCCAATGGAAAACAGCCGCTGACTACCTCGCCTGGTGTGAGGCATGGGTGGCTGAATCCATTCGCATTCTCCGCGATGACGGCCTTGTTTTCATCTTCGGCCAGCTAGGCAAACGCGAGCACACCTTTATCCACCTCATGTCACGCCTCACTCTGCAGCACCAGTTTCACGATCTCATCATCTGGGATCGTGCGGTGGGCTATGATGAGCGACGTGACAGCTTCACGCCCCAGTACGAAATGGTTCTCGTCATGCGCAAAGGCGACCGGGTGAAGTTTAACAAGGACGCTGTGCGCATCCCCTACGATGCCAAAACCATCGAGACCTATCTCAAAGACAAGCGCTACAAAGACATGGACGCCCGCCGCGCCCATCTGGAAGCGGGCAAATTTGCTACCAACATTCTCCGAGTGCCCAGCCTGAAAGGAATCTCGAAGGAAAGGTGCGGCCATCCATCACAGAAGCCCATCGACCTCATCGAAAAGCTGATCGCCTGCTCCACTGACAAGGGCGATCTTGTTATCGATCCTTTCCTCGGCTCCGGCACCACCGCTGCCGCCGCCCAGAACCTTCGTCGCCAGTGGATCGGCATCGAAAAAGACGAAAGCTACGTCCAGATCGCCCAAAAACGCCTCACTGCTGACACCGACCTTTTTTCCAAATCTTAAATCATCAATCGTAAATCATCAATCCATGAGCGACCGCATCCCTGCCACCACCGACAAAAAGCCCACCACCCCGGCTGAACCCATTCACATTCACACGCTCAGCGTCATGGTGAACAACCAGCCCGGCGTCCTTGGCCGCATCTGCGCCGTGTTCAGCCGTCGTGGTTTCAATATTGAATCCCTCGTCGTTTCTCAGACGCGCGATCCACGCTTCAGCCGCATGACCATTGGCATCAGTGGTCATCCCGAGGGCCTGCACCAGATCATCATGCAAGTGAGCAAACTGATCGATGTCATCAGCTGCGCCGAGCACACCGACCGCGACGCCGTCGCCAAGGAACTCGTCCTCGTGAAAATCGCCGCTACTCCCGACCAACGCACGGAAGTGCTGCAAATCGTCGAACATTATGCAGGCAAAACCGTCGATCTCCAAGACGACAGCCTCATCGCCATGATTACTGGTAACACGGACAAGCTGGACGCCGCCGTCCGCCTGCTCAGCAAGTTCGAAATCATCGAAACCGTGCGCACCGGCAAAGTCGTCATGGCCCGTGGCATCGAGACGACTTAATGCGTCATCACGAGCGGTGGATTCATATCTCTGGAGTCATGGAGTGTTGGAGTTCTTAAAAACCTCCATCACTCCGATTCACCAATCATGTAAGAACCTTGGCTTAAGATAAGCCAGCGCGCGTCAGCAGAGCCATTGGCTCGGGATCACGCCCCATAAAATCACGGAAGAGTTTGGCGGGATCTTCAGAGTTCCCTTTACTGAGGACTTTATCTCTGAATTCGCGGCCAACTTTCGCATTCAGGATGCCTTCTTTCTGGAAACGAGTGAAGGCATCTGCATCCAGCACCTCCGCCCACTTGTAGCTGTAATATCCTGAGGCATAGCCTACGGGACTGCTGAAGAGATGACCAAAACGACGTGCCATGGTCGGATTTTCCGTCTGCAACGGCATCAGATAATCCTTCAAAATCTGGCGTGAGAGTTGATCTAGATCCGCGCCCTCGTCTATGGCATGATGCATGTGCAGTTCCAGATCCAGTTTACCAAAAGCAAGCTGCCGCATGATGTCGCTGGCACTGCGATAATTTTTGGCGGCAATAACCTTCTTGAAAATCTTCGCCGGGATTGGTTTACCAGTCTCATGATGGAGGGCAAAGAGATCCAAACTCTCCCGCTCCCAACAGAAATTTTCCAGGATCTGTGAAGGCAGTTCAACAAAGTCCCAGTAAACGCTGACGCCGTTGAGAGATGGGATTTCGACATTGCCACAGAGCTGGTGCAGCAGGTGTCCGAACTCGTGAAACACCGTGCAAACTTCATCATGCGTCAGCAAGGCGGGCTTGCCATCGACAGGCGGCGTCATGTTGCCACAAATGAGTCCCAGATGCAGACGACGATCTCTTTCGCCACTCGGTGGTGTGCCCATTTTAAGATAATTCATCCAGGCACCACCACGCTTGGAATCACGAGGATGCCAGTCCGCATAGAAGGAACCGATGTGAACACCCTTTTCGTTGCGCACTTCATAAAACTTCACCTCAGAATGCCAGACCTCGACGGGGCCGTCCTGCCCAGGCTGTGTGCTGGCAGGTCCGGTTTCGCCATCTTTATAGAGGACTGTCTCACGAGCAGTGATACGCAGGTCAAAGACCTTCTCCGCCAGCTCAAACATGCCACTGAGCACACGATCCAGCGGGAAGTAAGGGCGAAGCT
>Ga0214163_1001097_pt1 | contig 12071 bp, 11 predicted proteins | sample LakMenepilimnion_2_FD_153001 | JGI IMG/M metagenome (GOLD analysis project Ga0214163, IMG submission 153001) | Freshwater microbial communities from Lake Mendota, WI - Practice 15JUN2010 epilimnion v4 | ecosystem: Environmental > Aquatic > Freshwater > Lake > Epilimnion/Euphotic zone | place... | reverse complement strand
CAAGAACGACGGTCAAGCGTGCCCAGCACTGACTCAACAAGTTCCCTGTGACGTAGACTGCGTCGTGTCTGATTGGGGTGCGTGGTCGACATGCGATCAAACTGGTCACAAATCGCACAATCGCAGTGTCGTAGTCACACCAAAGAACAACGGATTGGTTTGTCCTTCATTGGTGGAAACCGACACATGTGTTCCATGCTCCATTGCGACGAGTGATGATTACTATTGCGCCAAGACAACAAGCACTGTGCTTACCGTACTTGGGTACAAGGGTGTCCTCGCCAACGACCATATTAAAGGTGGCATCGCAAGCGTCGTTATGATTTCATCGCCAGCACAAGGTGCAGTCTTATTTAACGAAACGGACGGATCGTTCGTTTACACTCCACCAGCATGCAAGTGCTTCAAGGGGGTCGTGACATTCCAGTATCAGGTCACCGATAATTGCGGCGACACGTCGATTTCAACTGTAACAATTGCGGTAGGTTGTTGTGTGCCAAACCCTGATATCATGACCGGATGCGGTGTATTTGGACCAAAGTATGTTTCTTGTAATCTCAAAGCTGGCAACAATGTGACGAACTGTGTGCTTCCATGCGGTCTAGGCACGGTACCTGTTCCAAATGTCGCTAACAAGACCAAGGCGAAGTTTGCTTTCCGCGTCAAGGTTCATAGGTATTTCACAAAGAACATTGGTCGGAAACTGGCTACCACACCAAGTGCCCAATCTTGCTTCGTGACAGCGGCAGATGACTACTATTGCGCATTCACCGAGCGTCCTCTCGTTGTGTCTGCTGCCAACGGAGTCTTGAGCAATGATACATCAAGTTGCGCCAATACGACGGCAACTTTGCTCACGCAACCCATCCGTGGATCCGTAGCAATGAATGCCGATGGATCATTCACATACATCCCAATCGGTTGTCACTGCTTCAATGGCATCGAAACATTCACATACAAGGTCGATGACGGCAATGGCAATACAGCGGTAGGCACCGTAACATTGTATGTCGGTAACAATTGCCCTGCTTGGGTAGGCAATCCACTATACTTTGGCTGTGGTGTGAGCTTGCCGAAGTCTTTCATGTGCACTCTAGGTTCGGGCGCGACAACGACCTGCGACACATCTTGTCCAACACTCGGTTCATTTGTCGTCCCCAACATCGCAGGTAAGTCTGCTGCCCTGCTGACCGTGACTGCCAAGGTAGTGAGTTACACATGAGTGTTCAAAATTTAAAAATTGATAACGAGTATATTTTGCTATTAATAAACATGGATCAAAATATGACGATGTTCACAAAGTTCCAAGTTGCGACGCGTGAGCATCATCCCTGCCCAGCGATGGACACTATTTATGTTCTCGCGAGTGATTCCACTCTAGAAAGCCTACATGGAAGCTTGATTCGTGTGACGGACATATTTGAGTGGGACCCACAACTTGAAGCCGAAAACCCGATGTACTTTATCGGTCGCAACCACAGTGGCAGGATGGGCGAGTGGGGATGTTATACAAACTACATCACATTCGATTACACAAATTATATGAGAAAGACAACTGCGGCGTTGCGTATTCAAGCAAATTGGCAGAAGTATCGTAAAAATAAGGCAGCGAAGACCATTCAGAATGCTTGGCTTCGATGGGTCGATCGCAAAAACACAAACTGGAATCCCTATACATTTGTTGGCATCGTGGATATGATGGTGAACTACATTCGTACGGTACAGTACAGTACATCTTTCCAGTAAATCAACAATTAGGTATTTAAAGTTACTTTTTCAGGAATTCCCAGTATATAAATGTTTTTTCATCATTATATCATATGGAAGAGTCGCAGCACGATGGCAAGTACTGTTGTCCGAGATGTCATTATGTATCTGACCAAAAGTCGCACTATAGACGACATTTGCAAAAACGATCATTATGTAAGCCATTGTATGATCGCACACCTATCGCAACTCTTTTGAAACAACTTGGTGATGAAGAGAAGCAATACAAATGCTCCGAGTGCTCGCGATCATTTGCTCACGCACCAAGTCTTCGAAGGCACCGTAAAGCGCACAATAACATGAGCAACAACAACGCCATTAACATAAGTGAAGTACATGGTAGCAACCATGTCACGGTCGATAATCATAACGACAATAGCGTTCATACACATAACCATATTACGATCAATGTGTTTGGAAGCGAGACTATTGATCATGTAGAAAGCAACACACAGTTGCTTGACTCATGCATCACAAACTTGAAGTCTGGAGTGCCGAACATCGTCGATGCCATATTTTTCAATCCGGACGTGAAGGAAAACAACAACGTGCACATTGGAAGCAAAGGAAATCCACCATCGATGCTTGTGTACAAGCAAGTCGGTAATGTACTGAAGTGGGTTGCTGTAGACCGAAGTGTAGCCATCCACGAAATGATTCAAAAGGGTTGCGATGTGTTGATCAAGTACAACAACATAATCTATAACCTGAACCGGATCGATGGATGTACATGGGACTATAGAAGTCAGGGCATTTCTAATATCAAATCAAAAAAACGTGGTGTATATGGTCATGTACGCAATCAAATAATATTGAACGCGAACCAAGCTTCTAAAGATAACACTTAAGACATTTTTATCCAGTATAATGTAATGAGGAACAAACATGGTTTCACATGCTGTTCACAAAGAAAATCATGATTTTGTTCGCAACTATATGCATTATGGAGACGACCACATGGGTTACGTAGCACCGTTCGATATTGTTCAACAATTGTCGTCATCAATAGACGACAAGTTGTCACTACCATCACCGCATATCCGATTCCATATGCCACCCTATTCGAGCATTGCGAAGAATACTTTTGTTATCGACTCATCAGCTTTTGATGAGCTGCGGAAACTCATCAGTGTGCATTTCCAGCGCATACGAAATGATCTCATTTCTAGCAAATCGTTGTACAAGACATTCAACCAAAGCGATGAAGTCAGCAGATTGCTCGTCAAAGTGGTACATGTGTCAACGTATCGTGATATGCTCACTGCTTTGAAGCAAATTCATTTCCAAAACCGCATATATAACGCACGGTACATCACATTTCGCGGTTCTGACATCGTAGCTAAGCCGTTGCTGTGTTGCCCTGTTTGGAATGGATGCAAGTGGAAATTCATTTTGGTCACAGAGTTTGTCGAAGGTGCTTCTCTCCACAAGGTGAGATCCGTTTTCAACAAGTTGTTTCATCGATATGATCGTATCGCCGTCATATCGTCATTGGAGAAGATAGTGCGCACATTGTGGATGTTGGGATTTTCTCATAACGATTTGAGCGATTACAACGTAGTGTACGATCGCAAAACGGGCACTGCAAAGCTGATCGACTTCGAAACATGTGTGCAACTTCCGTATGATGTTGTCGAAAGGTTTAGAGACCATGTCACCACGCATCCGCACTGCTATGAACATCTTTTGGCGTCATATGAGGAGCACATGAAGTATCCTGCACTGGCGTTGCTGAGTATATCCGAAAAAGTTTGTTTGCGCTACGTTGGGGAAGACAGACTTTTGTACAATACAGACGATCGCTTCATTGATATAGCGCGGCACCTTGTTTAGATTGAGAACGCCTAGTTGAATTCAACAAACACAAAATAGTCGGCAATATTATAAAGGATGCGCCTACTTATTATTATTGTAGGCCAACTCCGTAGTTTTACACAGCGTCATGGAAGTTTGGATGACTTTATAAATCAAATGGAAGAGCAAGGACATGATGTAGACATACTTGTATCAACATCAGAAGCTAGTGTTGACTTTGAAAGTTGGACTCACAATTCCAAAATAGTTCACACAATATTCCTCCGGCAACACGCAATAAAGTTCAAAGAAACCCTCAAGCACATTACAAACCACCATGTGTACAAAAACACACAAAACTCACTTTGTGAAGGCGATAAAACCATTATTCCTTTTACGGAGCAACAAAACCTACGACAGTTTGTTGAATGTCCGCAATGGTTCTTGCTGACCTTGGCGTTACGAGCAGTAGAACAAATTGAGCTCGAAGTTGGCTACAAGTATGATATCATCATGAAGTCTCGTTTTGACTATTGTTATCCGGCAGAATTCGCGCTGATGACGAAATCAACGGATTATTTTGACACAATTACAGCAGGCCTCGAGAAACAGAAAGATTGCCTTTTTCGGGCACTTGAGTACCACGGACTTCCAAAACCTACCAAAAGGAGCTATCTAAACGTACTCGAAGGCCTCACGATAAATGCTTCTGCAGGACGCCTATATCACAACAGGGAACGCGATTTGAATTTAGGCGGACGCTACAATTTGAATCACGATACGCTCAGCAAATGCGACCTATCGTTTGACAATATCATATATTGTTTCAATGATTGGTGCTTTTGGGGTAAGAGAGACAACATGATGCGCCTTGCAGATATAGGATACTTGTACGGCACATTTCCAGCACCCGTTGGCAATATAAACTTTTTCTTTGCTCCGGAGTACCAACTTGTTCATATAGCAAAACAAGTCGGCTTGAACCCTATAATGTTTTTGAACGAACATGCTGGAGGGATAGATAGAATAGCACCTGGATCATTGGATATCAATGATAATTACTTTCATGATAAGTATGTTTATAGATGGCAAGGATTACGAATTGTAAAAACGAACAGCGAGTATCATATAACAAAGTGTGTCGATGCGGACCATCAATGTATTTCTCTTTTTTCGCATTATACCGTGTTTGGAGAAGTCATTACCATTATTTTAGAAACTGACCTGTGTTCTGATGATGTGCGAGTAACAGTGGACTTCTCTGACGAGAATATAAAGTGGAACGTGGCAACCTCGACTGAAGCAAGTGACACCAAACATGTAGGTGTTGTACGAGCCACTCGCACGGGAAGAGGGAGAATTGCTTTACAATTGTCGCGACTCAAATCTGGATGCTCGTTTAAGATAAAGCAGTTCAAGTTAATTCGAAACAAGCGTCCGCAAATCGCTGCTTGTACCTTTTATTCGGAGGGAATGAGCATAGATGGTGTGCCATCTTTGGACTTGTCAAAAGAGCAATCAACTTTCAAACAAGCAATGTCACCCCAAATTAGCCTGTACAAGGCATTGTCATATTCTTGCATTAATAAGTTAGATGCCCGAATGGTACAAAATTTCAATGTTGACAACATGCATAATCCAGGGGCGGGATATACCGGGTTTTTTCGCTGGAAGCCATACATCATGTTGCACACAATTCGAGGAATGAACTATGGAGACATCTTGGTGTATCGAGATTGTAACGTAACAAAATATCCTCAATACCTTACTGGTAAAACGAGGTTGGAAGACAACTTACATTATGTACTTGGCAAGAATGACACAGATATATACATACCGATCGAAAAGCCTGGATTGTTTTGCTGTCATCATGTGAAGCGCGAAGTGTTTGACCATTTTGGGCAAACATGTTTCGATGAATGGAAGCATGAACCATTACTGAATGCATCCATGATTATCGTCCGCAAGACGAGATTTACATTACAGTTCTTGAGAGAGTGGTTGGAACTTTGTATGATAAATAACTTGATCGACGACGTAAACTACGTTAAACAGTGTCCTAATTACATGTACACAACTTATGATCAGGCCGTACTGAATATGCTGGTGATGAAGTATAAAAAAGAAGGAAAGCTTCCGAAAACATTTCCAATCTTTTATCACCAAGGACGCATATTTGATAAGGATCACATACGCGCATTACAAACAGTTCAAACCAAAGTCATAAGCACAGAGCGTCGCTTCATTCAAAAGTATATGAAGGTGTCATATCGCTAATCCAAACCTGGATATCAAGGGCTTAAAGAAGCGCAACGCAAGACCAATCACAAGCATAACATGAAGGGGCTTCAACTAACCACTTTGCTCTTAGTACTCGCGTATTTTACCATAGCCGAAGCAAGCCGTAAGGTAGAGGTGAGCTGTTCAGCATTCTTATATGGACAAAATGACTGGGAAGTGAAGCAAGACACATCAAGATGTATCGAAGAAGTTCATCGTATTCGTAACAATTGTGGAGGAACCAAGATAAACTTTGTTATCACTCAGTTTTGGATCGATGAGCTGAATGTAGGGAAAATCAACTCTTTCGGGACAAAATTAGGAAATAATGTCGTTCCAGTAAGTCCCAACAATCTACGAGTTCTAACGACAGGAATGAATGCGTGTTTCAAGGCTGCCGTCAACCTAGGCTTTACAACGATCGAAGTGACGCCACATATTGACGACGGCATGGGGAGAGGTGGTTGGAGAAATGCACTGGTCATGAACCCGTTGCATAAATATGACGGTGATTTCAGCTATTATGACATCATCATTCGTCCGGTCGTCAACGCCATCAATGCGGTGATATCTGGGGTTCCACCAGGGAAGCGTGTTCATATTTACATGTCTATGCAAGGAGAGATGAACTTTATGCTGTGGAAGTTCCCAACAGAATGGCATAGAATGATGAACATCATCAGGCGTAGCCTCCCCACGGGTGCAAAAGTAGGCATCAGCGTCAACTTTAATAAGCTCTGTGGTCTTTCATTTTGTACACCGGACATCGTGTCGACCTTGAACATTTCTAGCATCAAATTGCTACTCGCGTCCATCGACTTTTTGGGCATGTCGAGTTATCCGAGTGTTTCGCCACAACCAAAGCCAACAGATTTCCAGAGGGATGTAGTTACTCTTGCCAACGAGTTCAAAAAATTGGGCATCAACCTACAAAACCTATTGCGGGCTCCACACAAGGAACTTCACTTTTCAGAATTCGGCATTGGTGGCGCTACGTGTACGCATCAACCAGCAACTTCTGCATCTGAAGCAGTCAAATGCCCGTATTATGGCATTTTTGGTGATTATAAAGCTAGTACAGATCCTTGGAGAAACGTTACGATGCGCCGTTTTATATCAGATTACTACAAGGCGGCTGTCAAGTGGGCTGCCATGGGCACGGGTCCTACATTCAACGTATCCCACATCTATATGTGGAACGTAGCTTCATGGGATGTGACTGGCATTTATCACACCGATACGAATGCACAAGGATCGTACAAAGTCGGCGATGTCGTGACCACACTAAAAAAATGGAACGATCTCAACACAAGTCCATAAGCGTGATGTATGCGAGCACGCCCGTGATCATCAACCAAGTTGATGCGGATGTGAAAGCACCATTGCTCGTAAGGTCGTCAGGTACCGTACTAGGAATGATCATAGCTGGTACTGGATAGTTGGACGCAGAATGTGAAGACGGTGACGATGTAGGGTACACGACAAATGTGGCATTGATTTGACCCGATGAACTGGGAAGACCAGTTGCGTCATTAGTTGTGGTGAAAGGTTCGAGACAAGCAATACACATGATATCACTGGTTTGATCGAGGCATGGGTCGGAAAACTCATTTTGACATTGTGCCATAGTCATCAGCGTCATCAACAGTACTAGAACGTGTGTGTATTGCATGGTTGATGTTGTTAGCTTTCGGTATTGAAGGACAAAACAAAGTTTGTAACTTCAATTTTTTTCCTAACGATATAGTACATCAAACCCAATAAAGTGCACATGGAATTCTTTTCCAAAAATGGAAGCATATGCGATAATAATGGCCAACAGGTAACGCTCAAGGGGGTGAACTGGTTTGGTTTGGAGACGGATGTATTTTGCTTGCATGGTCTTTGGTCTGTTTCATTTAATAGCATTATGGACTTTGTTCAAAAGAACAAGTTTAATGCTCTCCGTGTGCCATTTTCTACAGAGGTGGCATTAGCGCTCGACAAAACCATGTGCAAATCCATCAATACATTTGCCAATCCTGACTTGGTCAATTGCACAGCTGGTCAACTTCTCGATAAGCTGGTCAAGGATTGTGCGTCTCGCGGTATTCTCGTACTATTAGACATGCACCACTTTACTGGATCGGGTGGCATTCCCGAACTTTGGAGCGATGCCACTTACACAGAGGATGTTGTGATCAAAGCTTGGAAAGCGATCGTCCAGCGTTATGTTTCATTCCCAAACGTGTTTGCCGTAGACTTGAAGAATGAGCCTCACGGTCAAGCGACGTGGGGTGAAGGCAGCAGTTCAACAGACTGGAGGGCGGCTGCGCAGCGCATCGGAAATGCTGTGTTGAGCGTGAATCCAAAGCTCTTGGTATTTGTCGAAGGCGTAGAGGTATTCCAAGGGCGGGGCAGCTGGTGGGGTGGCAACATGCAGGGCATTACACAGTTCCCAGTGAAACTGAGCGTCGCGAACAAGCTTGTTTACTCTGCCCATTGTTACGGACCATCTGTGCATGCTCAGCCGTATTTCAGCGACGCTGCATTTCCCACAAACTTGACGGCAATTTGGGACAAAGACTTTGGTTTCGTGAATACGGCTAAAGCCGAGGCCATGGTTATAGGTGAATGGGGTGGTTGGATGAAATCGACGGACAAAGATGATGTGTGGCAAGCCAAATTTGGGGAATACCTAAAGAACAAAAAAATAGATTACTTCTACTGGTGCCTTTGTCCCAACTCGGCTGACACAGGTGGTCTTCTAGACAGTGATTGGGTCACACCCATCACCGCTAAGTTGCAACTCTTAGAAAAAACAACTCCTAACCCAACCAAATTCAACTTTTCTGGTGGTGTCCCCCAACCCGCTCCGCAACCTCAACCTAAACCTGTTCCTCAACCCAAACCAATTCCTCAACCCGCTCCTCAACCTCAACCCAAACCCGTTCCTCAACCCAAACCCGTTCCTCAACCTCAACCACAACCGGTTCCTCAACCAGGCGCTGGAAGCCTAGCTTTGACTATTACGAACAGATCTTGGGCACAAAGTGGAAAGACCATGTATCAGTATGACGTCACTGTGAAGAACACTTCCGCACAAGTCGTGAAGAACGCCGCGTTCAACATAACCGGGGCAACTCTCACTCAAGTTTGGAACGTGCAAGGTGCCTTGAACCAAAGCCATTTCACCGTGCCGTCGTGGCTATCCGGTGGTGTTGTACCAAATTCTCAGTTTACATTTGGCTTTATTGCCGACGGACCTTGCCAAGTTTCGGTTTCTTACACCTAGTTTTTCTTGCTTTAGGATATAGGATGAACACATATTCAAAGCAACAATTTCAACAAGACCTGTTCAACGCTATGATATCGAGACCTAATGGAGGTATTTATAGTCACCGAGCGTTGGGAAATACGGTGAACATCAAACTTTGGTCGGATGAAAAAGTGAGACAGTTTTATGTTGGCGTCGTAACTGCGCATAAACTGTTTTTCAATGAAGTCACACTTCAAGATTTCGCGAGACTTATCATTTGTGAGAGTATGCAAGAAAGCACAGGGGATTATCGTCTTGGCGTCAAACCCGTCATCCGCTTCGACGACCATACCTCATGGGGCATCATTCAGGTAACACCCGGTTCTGTATTAAAAGACTACTCTATGTATGGCAAACCCATCATGAACATAGATGGAATCATTGTGCTCAACCCCAAAACAGTTGATTCCATTGACCTTTCAGATCCAGGTATATGTATAATCATTTGGGCGTGGTATGTCAAAAACTCTGTCTTGATGGGAGTATCCATGAATGAGTGGATCAATAGGGTTCTATGGAATATCCCCTTATCTGGCGTTACTCAAGACTTGGGCAATTGTATGTTGACATGGTTGGCAGGCCCACACAATGACCGTTGGAAGAACAATGCTCCATTCGCAGACTACTACGCTCGGATACTAGATTATGCTATTGGCAGTGGCTTCTTTGACCAAGCCAAATTTGATCAATTGTTGGCGACGAAACTTACTCCAAAGATCATCGGTATGTATGAGAGTGCAGCGGCACGAGACATCGACAACAGAGACACATGCATTGGCGTGCCCATATAAGGCGTATATGTTCCTTCACATTCAATGGTAGCAACACCTTCCAATTACAAGCGGCCATGTAACCCACACGCTTCATCGCACCCACGCATATATTCGTACCTTGCAACGCGTTTGAATTTGACACATCAGATGACGAAGGGATGTGTTTCCATGTATCCCGAGCTCTTAGAACTAGACATTAAAACAATCATCGAGCCCAACCTTGAAGTCATGAACAACATCATGGCACCAAAGACAGTAAAAGCGATTGTTTGTCGTGTCCCACTGTTGCTAGGAACTCCTTTACCCACTTGGTATGACTTTTTGAGCACTTATGGATTATCACAGACTGATATCGCAGATATGATAAACAACCATCCGCGTATCGTAATTTCCGGCACCATTTATCATTTTGGGCAAGTCGTACTTCGTCTAAAGGAGCAAGGCTACACAGACAACGAAATCATCCATGTATTGCTCCCTAGCCACCCCGAGAGGTTCTTGGTATAAGGAAGAGAACGACATAAGGTATAAAATAATGTTTCCTTTCTTTTGCGCTTGTTTCGGTGTAAAACAACCAGAGCATCAGAAGATTGTGGAACACAGATCACAATTCCCTCAAATGTACTACAGCGTAGTGGATAATATCAAGGCTGCCAACGAGACTTTCAAAATTAGCAGAGATATACAAGACAGTGGTCGTTTGCGATTTGATGACAATGGTCACCTATTTGACATGAATCTTGATGCGGTGGGTGTGAATGTGATTCCTTACCATGTACGAAATCTTTCTCACATTCAGATACTTCGTTTGAGTAATAATTTTATAGATTACCTTCCAGAGGATATGAAACAGCTACACACACTTCGTATAATGTGGTTGAACCACAACAAGTTTAGTGCGATACCCAACTTGCCTTACCAGCTTAGGGAGTTGTATTTGTATTCCAATCCTATTCGCAACCTTGACAACATTGGCAGTCTACCTATGCTCACAAGGTTGGACTTGTATGAATGCGGAATTAAGACCGTCCCTAATGAGATTGGAAAACTGAAGAATTTGACGCAATTGGAACTTCATGGCAACGAAATCGAGTCTCTTCCCGTTGCTATCAATGGCCTCACTCGTTTGGAAAGACTTTCCTTGCACTCAAATCTGCTCACACAACTTCCTGATGAGTTTTGCGAGTTAACATCCTTGCAGTACTTGTCGCTGCATTACAACAAGCTCACGTGCATCCCCGAGGACTTCGGCCATCTGATTCAAATGCAACGTTTGTCACTATTCAATAATCAATTAGAATGCCTTCCAAAGAGTATGTGTGAACTCAAAAATATTGTTGTTATGGCATTGTTCAGGAACAAACTCACGAGTTTGGATCCGGATATGCTGACAAACCTGACAAAATGTGAAAAGTTGTCCTTGCATGAAAATCAGCTATCCGAGATACCCAAGGAGATAGAACACATGGTATGCTTGCAAGAGCTTTGGGTGTTTGCAAATCCCGATCTCAAATCTTTGCCCGTGCAAATAAACAATTTGCCTAATCTTCACACTTTATGGTTGCTACAGAATGGAATTCCTTGTTGCGACAGCGTACTAAATGCTGTGACAAATACATCAATCTCAATTAAATAGAATGTTATGGGGTCTGGTGTTTGAGACACCTTTTAAACGGTTGAATATTGTGGATGGATCACCCGTCAACGAAGAGTACAAACAATCCTTACAATATTTAGGAAAAACAAACTACGATGCATTGGCAACCATCATGAGCGATAGTGAAATGAACAGTCTATATTGGTTTTGGAGACGCAAACGAACAACTTGCGTGGACACGGTGAATCTGTACAAAGTGTCTGTAATACAGCACATCCGCAATGGCAACGCCCTCATGACACACACAGAGGTGTACATCTTTGGTGAATTCGCGGATGTAGACAACAAAAAAAACTACTTGTGCCCCCTAAAGAGGGAGTCGGACTATCCCTACGATATTTATGAGTCGATGCAGCAAAGCATCTTTTCATAATGTGTTATATCATCGGTGCATACGGCATAACAATTTTCAAGTTCTTTTTTTTCATATGGCTTTATAGAAGATAAAATTTTTTCAAAAGTTTCATCTTCAATCCAAACATTTTTTCGTTTCATAAAAATA
>Ga0214163_1001096_pt1 | contig 12074 bp, 12 predicted proteins | sample LakMenepilimnion_2_FD_153001 | JGI IMG/M metagenome (GOLD analysis project Ga0214163, IMG submission 153001) | Freshwater microbial communities from Lake Mendota, WI - Practice 15JUN2010 epilimnion v4 | ecosystem: Environmental > Aquatic > Freshwater > Lake > Epilimnion/Euphotic zone | place... | reverse complement strand
GGTGAGGTAAAAAAACTAGTAACGAAAGCCATATAACCATGAACCCCCAGCACATTATACCTACTAAAAACAATATAACCATAAACCCCCTGATTTTGGCTCCCTTTAGGGTCGGGGCAAACAAAATCAGCACAATACAAAGCCACCTAACCGCGAATATATAATGCAATTCCTCCTGCATCAGCATGACAAACCTCCGAAGCAAGAAACTACTTATACCTACCTTTAAAAACCACAGTAACCCTCTTTATTAACTGGAACCACAGGAAAAGATTCGGGAGCCTTTTTGTTTGTTTTTCAAAAGAATGGTGAAAACTGACAATAAATTTTAATCACTTATTTCGGATTTCCGTTTCGATACGCTTTTTCAGCAATTGTTACGGCTAGCTTTTCTCGCCAATGAGCATACTTTGCTTTAAAAGTCATTTTTAACAAACTGTCCACGGCACCATGCATAAACAAGCTACACAAACTTGCCATTTTTCTGGAAAGCGATTTATCCCAAGCCCGCAATGTTAACGAAAAAGAGCCGTCAATATACCGCATCCAATGCCACATGCCTGTAGGCATGAACAAGGTGTCGCCATGTTCTAAAAAGACTTCATAGCCTTCCACTCCTTTCAATGCGGGAAACTTTTCAAAATCAGGGTTGGCTACATCATAATCTTCTAAGGCGTAGGTAGTATTCGGAATGCAATACAATCGCTTTTTCCATTTATTGTCAAAAAGGATAATGTGTTTTCTGCCGCCAAAATGCGTGTGAAACAAATGGGGCAAATCGATGTCGTAATGTAAAAAAGTGATTGCTTTGGTACCACCAAAAAACATGGCAGGCATGCTTTCAATAAAACCACCCATCAACTCTTTTGGAATTTTGATGTCCTTTAATAATTCCGGAGAATGCTTAAATAAATTCAGGAAAAAGATGCGAAGTTCGGTAGGCTCCCGTTTAATTAAATCTAAATAGTCACCAAATTTCATGCTGGCCAGTTTTGCATTGATTGCTTTGGAAGGATCTGCTTTAGAATTATCCACCAAATCAACTTGAAGATCACCCGCAATTTCTTTAAAATAATCCAACGTCCATTTCTCTCTCGCAGGCCAATCTTTGGATAAGTTTTTAATAATTAAGGGTTTTCTGGGATCTAAGTAGTTCTTCTTGAAATCTTCACGACTTATTGTATCAACAGTATCAACAGATTTAAAAATAAAGCTCATAGTTGTATTAAATATAAAAACAGAAGGATATTCACATTAGCAAGACGGTAAAATTATCAATTTAACGTATTCAAATTCTTAATCTTAATATAAATTTTGTTCCAAAAGAAAGAAGATCACACAAGTTAGGATTGAATTAAAAAAACAATTACTTTTGCAAAAAAAATTAAAAACGTGGGAAAGCATGTTTGTAAAGTCAACTTATGAATTCAAAAAAAATTGCAGAATACCGAAAACTGCTTGAAGTAACAAAAACAGCCACGCTGAAAGAACTGAAAACAATTTACAGAAACAGTATGAAAGACAGTCATCCCGACACCATTGCGGATGCTGATGAACGCCATGCTGCGGAGGAAAAAAGTAAAGCCGTCATTGAAGCTTACCATTTTTTAGTAAGTATTGCTCCGGAAACGCAGGAAAAAGTAAAAGACGAGTATGTAAAAACGACGACTACTTCGGGAATAATGGATTTCTATTTTGAGAATGGGGTATTGTACATTAACTTTTTAGACGGAAACACGTTTGAATATTTTGGTGTTCCAAAAGTAACCTACATCAAATTGGTGAATGCAGAATCTCCGGCTCGTTTTGCCCGTAGACACATTTATAATGAATTCTTATACCGTAGTGCCAGTAAATTGGTTGCTGCTGAGTAATTTCAATCGTAATAGATTTAATGAAGCCATCCCATTCGGATGGTTTTTTTTTGGCTAAATAGTGCAAGAGTTAGTAGCTAGGAATAGTTGAAAAGATTCCTCTAGAATCCCTACCTTTACAAAAAGATTTTACATGTCACACAAAGCAGGGTTCGTCAATATCATCGGAAATCCGAACGTTGGAAAATCAACGTTAATGAATGCATTTATTGGGGAGAAGTTATCCATTATTACTTCAAAAGCTCAAACCACACGTCACCGTATTCTCGGAATTGTGAATGGGGAAGATTTTCAAGTGGTTTTATCGGATACACCCGGAATTATCAAACCGGCCTACGAAATGCAGGAATCGATGATGCAATTTGTAAAGTCTGCCTTTGAAGATGCTGATGTGTTGTTGTATATGGTAGAGATTGGGGAGAAAGAATTAAAAGATGAAGCTTTTTTTAATAAAATCATCCATTCCGATATCCCGGTGTTGTTGTTGTTAAATAAAATTGACAAATCTAACCAAGAACAATTGGAAGAACAAGTGGCAATGTGGCAGGAAAAAGTGCCAAATGCCGAAATAATAGCCATCTCTGCCTTAGAAAATTTCAACGTAAAAGAGGTCTTTAATCGTATTTTGGAACTGCTCCCGGAATCACCACCTTACTACCCAAAAGACATGTTGACCGATAAACCCGAACGTTTTTTTGTCAACGAAACTATTCGAGAGAAAATCTTACTGAATTACGACAAAGAAATTCCGTATGCTGTGGAGGTAGAAACCGAAGAATTTATTGAAGATGAAAACATCATCCGAATTCGTTCCATCATTATGGTTGAACGCGATACGCAAAAAGGAATCATTATTGGCCATAAAGGCGAGGCCTTAAAAAGAGTAGGGATGCAATCGCGTCACGATTTAGAAAAATTCTTCGGTAAACAAATTCATATCGAATTGTATGTAAAAGTCAGCAAAGATTGGCGTAGCAATGCCTTTCAGTTGCGACGATTGGGGTACAACCAAAAATAGAATTTAATGGGTTGGAGCAAATGATTCCTGAGAATTTAAAGTAATAAATTCTTTGGGAGTTACTCCTGTATGTTTTTTAAAAGCCGTATAAAATACTGATTTTGAATTAAATCCGGCTTTCTGAGCAATTGCGTCAATGGTAAGTTTTGAAAAGGAGGTGGATATAAGTATGTTCTTAGCTTCTTCAATACGATAGGAATTGATAAAATCATTGAAGTTGCGGTTTGTTTTTTCATTAATCACCTGAGAAAGATGTTGTGGACTTACTTTCAGCAACTTTGATACTTCAGTAAGGGATATTTTTTCATTCAAATAAGGCTTGTCATCCCTTTTAATAAAATCCTTTAATAGATTAATTATTTTACTTTTTTCCGTTTCTGAAAGTTTAGAGGAACTGTATTTTTCTTTGGGCTCTTTTTCAGTTGAAACCATTCCGTAGAATAAATTGGGAATAAATAATAAACCTAAGACAACTGAATAATGAAAAAAAGTAATCATCGTCATTGCAAATCGATAAGGGTCTTCAAACAATTTCAGACCGGTAATGTGATCAATGAAAACTCCAAAAATCAATATGAGTTGACTGCTCATATTAATCAAAAACCAAGAAACCAAATAGAAATTTGGTTTATTTTTTCTAATTTCTAAGAGACGATATTTTTTTAGTAAGAAAAATTGAGCCACAAAATAAATCGAAAATAAAATGGTCTTCAGTAAATAATGGAGGGGTATAATTACACTGCCTTTGATTCTGAACTCTTCATAATAGTCTAGTTTTACTGCTGCAGGACTTGTGTAAAACGGCATAAACTCAATGAAATTTAAAACAAAAGGTAAAAGATGTACTAAATCAATCCAACGGTACTTAAAATTCGGATTTAAAACCGATAAGGTATAAAAATACAATACCGGACCCAATAGGTAATGAAACGGGCTATCAATTCTGAAAAGATGTATAAAATGAATTGTCTTCCCGCTGAAGTGCATGGTTCCCAAAACAATAATCAGCGAAGTAACCAATAACAAAGCTGATAAACTGAATTTAATGGATTTATTGTTTTTTGAGGCGAATAATGAAACCATAGAAAGGATAATTCCCATCAAACCACCAAAATAGCTTATCAATTCTGAAATGCTGAAACTCATTTGTTTTTAATTATTTGTTCAACCAAAGATATAAATTTTGTCTTGAATTATCATTTCATACGAAATATTATGATAAAAAAGTTTCCATTCTACAAGGAAGCAATATTTTTGAAAGGATAAAATACTCAATACATGACTTAATCATTTAAGGTTTTTTATTAAGATGATATTTCTTAAAAAAAATATAACATCAACAATTCACACCTTTTTTTAATTTAATGTTCATTCTATGAAAAAAACAAATTTTTTAAAAATTTCACTACTAACTTTTTTATCACAGTTTTTAGTAGTTGGACATGCATTTGCACAAGCGCCCAAAGCATCTGACAAGGCAAAAAAACCAAATATTTTGGTTATCTGGGGAGATGATATCGGTACTTGGAATATTAGCCACAACAACCGCGGAATGATGGGATACATGACGCCAAACATTGACAGAGTTGCGAAAGAAGGAGTTGCGTTTACCGATTATTATGCACAACAAAGTTGTACCGCCGGTCGTGCTGCATTTATCAGTGGTTCAGTACCTGTTCGATCTGGTATGACCAAAGTAGGTTTGCCCGGGGCAAAAGAAGGATGGCAAAAAACCGATGTTACCATGGCAACTGTTTTAAAAGGACAAGGGTATGCTACCGGTCAATTTGGTAAAAACCACCAAGGTGATCGAGACGAACACTTGCCAACGATGCATGGTTTTGATGAGTTTCTAGGAAGTTTATATCACCTAAATGCAGAAGAAGAGCCTGAAAACAGAGATTATCCACGAGATATGAAATTGGCTAACGGAAAAACCTTTTTTGAGCAATTTGGGCCCAGAGGAATTTTGAAATGTAAAGCAGACGGAAAAGGTGGACAAACCATAGAAAATTTAGGACCTTTAACTAAAAAAAGAATGGAAACCATCGATGATGAAACTGTTGCAGCTGCAAAAGATTTCATCAGAAGAAAAGTAAAAGCAGGGGAACAATTTTTCTGCTGGTGGAATGGAACTCGAATGCACTTTAGAACACATGTAAAAGATGAACTCACGGGTATTTCGGGTCAAGATGAATACAGTGATGGTATGGTTGAACACGATATGCATGTGGGAGAATTGTTGAAATTGCTAGACGAATTAGGGATTGCCGACAATACTTTTGTCATGTATTCAACGGATAATGGTCCGCATTACAATACATGGCCGGATGCGGGAACAACGCCTTTTAGAAGTGAAAAAAATTCAAACTGGGAAGGTGCTTACCGAGTGCCTACTTTTGTGCGATATCCCGGAAAGATTCCGGCAGGAGTTACTTTAAACGGTATCGTATCCCACGAAGATTGGTTACCCACATTTGCAGCTCTTGCAGGTGAAACCGATGTGAAGGAACGTTTGTTAAAAGGAACAACCATTAACGGTCGGACTTATAAAAATTACATTGATGGATACAATCAGCTAGATTATTTATACGGAAAAGTGAAACAATCGCCTAGAAACGAATTTTGGTATGTGAATGATGATGGTCAAGTAGTTGCTGCACGTTACGGCGATTGGAAAGTAGTGTTTTTAGAAAACAGAGGCGAAGCCTTTGGTGTTTGGAGAGAACCATTTGTAGAATTGCGTGCCCCTCTATTATTCAATTTAAGAAGAGATCCGTTTGAAAAGGCACAACATAACTCTAACACTTACAATGACTGGTTTTTAGATCGCCCTTTTATAATTGTTCCTATTCAAAGTTTAGCTGCCAAGTTTCTAATGACTATGAAAGAGTATCCGCCATCGCAAACAGCAGGATCGTTCAATTTAAGTAAAATTGAAGAAACGCTCAAGAATGCAGGTGGTTCAAAATAATTAAATTACCAAATGTTGTGATTAGTAAAAAGAGAGTTGGGCTGTTTTGTTCAATCCCTTTTTGTAAAAAGAAATTTATGAAAGCAAAATATATATTGTTCCTTATGATTGTGTCAATTTTTGCAAGTTGTACGAATCAAAAAGAAATTAAAAAAACAGAACAAGTAGATGTTAACAAAGTTACTTCAGACCCATTATCTTCCTGGAACGAAGGGAAAAGCAAACAAGCGATTATTGATTTTGTGACCAAAACAACCACCGAGGGAAGCCCTGACTTTGTGCCATTAGAAGATCGAATTGCTTGTTTTGACAATGACGGAACTTTATGGGGAGAACAACCTATGTATTTTCAAATGGCTTTTGCCATTGATCAAGTGAAATTGTTAGCTCCGCAACATCCGGAATGGAAAACAACGCAACCTTTTAAAGCCATTTTAGAAGGAGATATGAAAACGGCTTTATCGGGCGGAGAAAAAGCTTTGCTTCAAATTATGATGGCTTCACATACAGGAATGTCAACAGATGCCTACGAAAAAAGTGTTTCTGATTGGATTGCAATTGCAAAGCACCCTGTAACCAAAAAGAACTATAATGAAATGATTTACCAACCAATGGTTGAATTGTTGGATTATTTAAGAGCTAATGGTTATAAAACTTTTATTGTATCAGGTGGAGGAATTGATTTCATGCGTGTTTGGGCTGAAAAGGCTTATGGGATCCCGCCGTATCAAGTAGTGGGAAGTTCTTTGAAATCCAAATATGAAGTGGGAGCCGATGGGAAATCTTTCTTAACCAAGCTGCCGGAACTAAATTTCAATGATGATAAAGAAGGAAAACCGGTTGGGATTCATCAGCACATTGGAAAGAGACCTGTTTTTACCGGAGGGAATTCGGATGGTGATTATCAAATGTTGCATTACACTACTTCAGGTTCCGGACCACGTTTTGGATTACTTGTTCATCATACCGATGCCGCTAGAGAAGTTGCTTATGATCGTGCTTCTCACATTGGAAAATTGGAAAAAGGATTAGATGATGCAGCTAAAAACAATTGGCTACTGGTAGATATGAAAAACGATTGGAAAATTATTTATCCATCTGAAATTAAGAAGTAAAAAAGTGGTTTGGTATTTCAAAATTTGGACGCTAGTTTTAAAAGGACTACTTTTGTTTATGTTGCCACTTATATTGGTTGTAATTATTCTTGAAAAAGCATTTTTCATTATTCAAAAATTAATTCACCCTATCACAACCCATTTGCCTCAAGAAGGAATTTTTGGTGCTGGAATGCTACCTTTACTAGCAATAGTAATACTTTTTTTTATTACAATTAGTGCAGGGGTTTGGATAGAAAAGAAAAAGGTAAAGACGATTATTCCATTTCTTGAAGATAAATTACTCGTTTTAATACCCGGTTATACCTTACTTAAATCAAGAGTGAATGAAGTATTCGGTGATTTAGATTCAAATTGTAAGTCAGTCCTTGTTGGTGAAAATGACCAATGGAAATTTGGAATAGAAATTGAAAGAAATGAAAATGGATATAGTATGGTTTTCTTTCCCGACCCGCCAGATGCCAAATCGGGTGAGTTGAAAATGATTAAATCAGATTCAATTAAGATACTTGAAGTTTCTATGAGTAGTTTATCTACTGTTATAAAAAAATATGGTTCGGGTTCAACATCTTTAATAAAATAATTATGAAAATTAAAATTACAACTTTAGTTCTTTTTGCTATTTTTTGGTCAACTTCAGTTTTTTCTCAAACGGAAGCAGAAGAACTCGCTAAAAAATTAGCTAACCCAATTTCCAGTTTAATAAGTGTTCCGTTTCAAAATAATACTGATTACGGAATAGGAGAAAATAATGGACTTAGGAATACTTTGAATTTTCAACCGGTAGTTCCCGTGAGTCTAACAAAAGATATCAATCTTATCACTCGAATGGTGTTGCCAATTGTTACGCAATATAATATTACAGGAGCGGGAGAAAAACAAAGCGGACTTGGCGATGCAGTTGTTAGCATGTTTTTTAGTCCAAAAAACACCAAAAATGGGTTTACATGGGGAGCCGGCCCTGCCTTTTTAGTACCCACAGGAACCAATGATTTTTTAACTACAGATAAGTGGGGTGTGGGTCCAACAGTTGTAGCTCTGAAACAAGCAAATGGATGGACAATTGGCGGACTTGTTAATCAAATTTGGAGTGTAGCTGGTAACGATGATAGGTCAGATGTTAATCAAATGTTTGTGCAGCCTTTTGTGATTTATAATTGGAAAAGCGGTGCAGGTGCAGGATTAGTTACGGAATGGACTCAAAATTGGGAAATAGATAAAGCAACTGTTTGGCTTACTCCTACTTTTAGTGGTGTTACAAGTTTTGGTTCACAAAAAGTTCAATTTGTTTTTGGTCCTCGATTTAATTTGTCAGCAGCGTCAAGCCAAGCTAAAGCAGATATGGGCTGGAGAGCCGGTATGGTGTTTTTATTTCCAAAGTAATTTTCTAGATAAGTATCATCGATTTAGTATAAAAAAATGCGAAAGTTTTATTTTTTAGTATTATTTTTTTCTAGTGGTTTGGGTTTTGCACAGGAGGAAAAGACTTTTACAAAGCACCATTGTTTCTCTTTTTTGTTAAGCCACACCTATGTTAGCCAAGGAGTCATTGATGGTGATAGAAAATGGTTAATATTGCCTTCAGTTGCATTGGATTATAATTATTTTTTTATGCCAAAATGGTCAGTTGGACTACATAATGATTTAATTATTGAGAATTTTAAAGTTGAAAAAACAGAAGAGGTTTTTGAACGCACCACTCCAATAGCAAGTGCCTTGACTGCCGGATTTAAACCCGGTGAGCATTTTACCTACCAATTCGGATTAGGAGGTGAATTTGCAAAGGAGGAAGACTTTTTTTTAATTCGATTTGGCGTTGAATATGGTTTAGAATTACCTAAAGATTGGGAGTTAGTCTCTAATTTTGTTTATGATATTAAATGGAACGCATATGATAGTTTTTCAATTGGGATAGGTATTTCAAAATCATTTAAATGATTCAATTGAAAAAGATTCATCTATAATTTATTTTCTTGTATTCATGTAAAATGAGTACTTTTAGTCAATTATTAATTTAAATGGTTTAATTGACAACTCATGAAAATCTTTTGGATTTTATACTTCGGATTCTTCTCAATGGCTATTACTGCTCAAAAGGACACCCTTACTTTTAAGAATAAAGATGTTATTGTAGGTGAGCTAAAGCAGTTGAATAACAATATTTTAACTGTTAAAACATCCTATAGCGACAAAGATTTTTCCATTGAATTTGATAAAGTAGTGTCGCTAGTGCTTGAAAGTAAATATTCTGTTGTGCTTTCCAGTGGATTGAGAATGTATGGTTATGTCAAAACAGAAACTCTGAATAAGGTCGTAATTACTCAAGAAAATAATGTTACCATTGAAGTTTTCTTAAATGAAATTGTTGTTTTACAAAAGATTGATGATGGCTTTTGGAAACACTTCAAAGGTTCCTTTGATTTTGGTTATAATTTAACCCAAACAAACAACAGTGAACAATTTACATTTTCCGGATTACTGAACTATTATAGTGAGCGATGGATAAATCGAGTCACCTACAATCAGTTGTTTACTTCACAAGATGATGTGGAGAATATTGAACGCACCGATTGGTCGATTGATACCAAAAGATATTTGAAACAAAAATGGTTTTTGAACACCAATTTTTCTTTTCTATCCAATACGAGTCAATCGCTTAAAGGCCGTTATGTTCCTAGCATTGCAGCTGGTAATTATTTAGTTCGAAATAATAAGTTGTATTTGTTAGTTGCAACGGGCTTAACTTACAATATCGAAAAATACGAAGATACTTCCGCTGACAAAACATCAACAGAAGCGCTGTTAATCACACAATTTAATATGTTTAATTATAAAGATATTGATTTGTATTTTTCCGTAATAGGTTATCCGAGTTTATCTGAAAAAGGAAGGTTTCGAACGGATATAAACGTCCGATTTAAATATGATTTACCGTTTGATTTTTATTTTAAAACGGAATTGAAGATTAATTTTGACAACCAACCGGCAATAGGTGCTGTCAAAACGGACTATGTGTTTTCAACGGGTTTTGGATGGGAGCTAAAATAACAATGCCTCTATTCCAGAATCCGTTCCATTAAAACTTCCAATTCTCGTGCTTGTTTCAATCCTCTTTTGCGATTTAAACGAGCAATAAAATACAATAAAAACCAACTGTTTACCATCGCAAACATTACCAACAAATCAAAAGTGAAGGGTTGATTCAGCGACCACTTAGAGTAGGCAATCATTGCGAAAATCACAAAAAGACCCGCTACCACAAAATGCAGAAACATAAAAAGTGTCCACAAAACGGGGTCGGGGCCATACAACCCCCTAACGAAAGTGTTACCATCTTCCATCTTTTCAAATTCTAAATGTAAGTGAGGCGAATATTTTTCGCGATGCAGCATTCCGATATGCAACCAAATATGATGTCCCGAAATTTTGATTCTATAATCGGGTTCAACTGTTTCTTTGAGTTGCTCGCAACTTTTAATAATGGCATCAAAGGATTTGGCAATCACCTTATCAAATCGGTACCGTAAGGATAACTGGTTGTCTAATTCCATGGTAGTTAGTCAGTAGTAATTCAAATACTAAGTTACAATAATAACTTTAAAAACGAATAAGGATTTAATTTATTATTCTCTTAATGAAACAATAATTCCCGGTATAAACCCATTTTGCGAGTTTACCTTTTTGATTTAAATTATTCAGTTCATACTTCAAACAAAAAACCTACCTTTGCAAACTATTAGAAATTAGAAGTATGAGTACTATTGTAGCCATTGTAGGAAGACCAAATGTAGGGAAATCAACCCTTTTCAACCGTTTGATAAAGCGTAGAGAAGCCATTGTTGATTCTGTGAGTGGCGTTACCCGAGATCGAAATTATGGCAAAAGCGAATGGAATGGAAAAGATTTTTCTGTAATTGATACCGGCGGATACATCAAAGGATCGGATGATATTTTTGAAGCGGAAATCCGCAAACAGGTAGAATTAGCTATTGATGAAGCAGATGTGATTATGTTTGTGGTTGATGTAGAAGAGGGAATCACACCAATGGATGATGAGGTGGCAAAATTGCTCCGTAAAATAACCAAGCCTGTAATTGTTGTAGTCAACAAAGTAGATAATGCCATGCGTGAAAAAGACGCGTATGAATTTTATAACCTGGGATTAGGAAATTACATTACCATTTCCAGTACTTCCGGAAGCGGAACAGGGGAATTATTAGATGAGTTAATCAATGTTTTTCCAAATAAACCGGAGCCAACTCAAGAGGAATTGGAGTTGCCCCGTTTTGCAGTGGTGGGTCGTCCCAATGCCGGAAAATCCAGTTTTATCAATGCCTTGATAGGTGTTGACAGGTATATTGTAACGGATATTGCCGGAACAACCCGCGATTCGATTGATACCAAATACGACCGTTTTGGTTTTGAATTTAATTTGGTAGATACTGCCGGTATCCGACGAAAAGCCAAAGTGAAAGAAGATTTAGAATTTTATTCTGTGATGCGATCTGTTCGGGCTATTGAGCACAGTGATGTGTGTATTTTAATGGTGGATGCAACCCGAGGTTTTGAAGGTCAAGACCAAAGTATTTTTTGGTTAGCAGCTAAAAACAGAAAAGGAATTATCATTTTAGTGAATAAGTGGGATTTGGTGGAAAAAGACACGATGTCTACCCGAGATTATGAAGCTAAAATCAGAAAAGAATTAGAACCGTTTAACGATATCATCATCTTATTTGTTTCTGCCTTGACCAAACAACGTTTGTTGAAAGCACTGGAAGAAACCGTTAAAGTATACGAAAACAGAAAGCAACGGATTCCAACGTCAAAGTTCAACGATTTTATGTTGAAATTGATAGAAGCCTATCCGCCACCCGCCTTAAAAGGTAAATATGTGAAGATTAAATATTGTATGCAGTTGCCAACACCAACGCCTCAGTTTGTGTTTTTTGCAAACTTACCACAATATGTAAAAGAAGCTTATAAACGCTTTTTGGAAAACAAAATCCGAGAAAACTGGGATTTTTCAGGAGTACCAATCGATATTTATATCAGAGAGAAATAGAAATTTCTTTCAACTTATATTTTTCAAGTAG
>Ga0214163_1001095_pt1 | contig 12075 bp, 19 predicted proteins | sample LakMenepilimnion_2_FD_153001 | JGI IMG/M metagenome (GOLD analysis project Ga0214163, IMG submission 153001) | Freshwater microbial communities from Lake Mendota, WI - Practice 15JUN2010 epilimnion v4 | ecosystem: Environmental > Aquatic > Freshwater > Lake > Epilimnion/Euphotic zone | place... | reverse complement strand
TATTTCAGAACCAATGGCTTTCCAACAAAGTGAAAAGGCCAAGAACCTGCCACCGTTCCCATGCATCGATACGTATGATGGTAAGGTGTGGAAGTACATTCCTAAAAACACCGGTAAAAACATTCTTTTCTGGAACGTTGGTAAGGAACCGGTACTTAACGATCCTACTATCTACGATCGTGTAAATAGTTATCGCGACTGGCCAAAAAAAGACATACCTTATGTAGCACTTGATATTTAAGAATAAAATATGAGCATTCTGATTACATCTCCATTCACTAACATCTCGTCTAACATTCATTCGCATCGTGCGGCGCAGGCTGCAATCTATGCTGATCAATTAAGGCACTCTGGCCACGACGTTACTGTCAATTATGGCGGTAAGATCGAAGATTACAATGACTTTGAATGTATTGCCGTTTATCATGGTAATGATTGGGGCGGTACGGTGAATTTGTTTGGCGGTGTAAAGCAGTATGGATCGATCGATCAGATTGTCCGTCTATCTAAATTCACTGGTAAAGTTTTTTCTCTCGTGATTGATTTCCCGAAATACTCTGAGATGATTAAACCCCGGGTTGATAAGGAACCAGCATCACACCCGGATTGGAAGAGTGTCGACTGGACTAACTTGGCACAGATTGAAACATTTGCAACAGTTATCAATCCGAATAATCAATTCCTGAGTACTAAACTCGCATTTGGCGATTCTCACGCAATTTCTATGTATCGGCCCGGATGGAAAGTTAATTCGGTTCCCTTCAAGACCTTGCACGGTGCACTTAATATGGGTCTTGAATCATTTGTTCCGGATAATACGTTGGCATATTCTGAATTTGAAGTTTATTTTGGCAACATCGATATTCGCCACCATTTACTTCGCCAGCCGGATCCAATTAAAGCTACGAAGGCTCTTGTTGCGGAATACGTAAAGCAATGCCAAGATCTGTCTGAGAAAGGTAATGCAAAGGTTACAATCTGGGAACCGCTTCCAATCGAAAACGAATCTCGTAAACTACCAAAGACTGGGTATTATAAAGACGCTCCATTTTACGGGAGCTGGAATGAGCGCAACGAAATTCGAAAGCTCTTTGTTAGGGAGCTGGAGGAAAACGTTAAAGGAAACGTTTGTGTATTTAAATGGGTTTCAACGCTAATGAATCACAAAGAGGAACTGGACTTTGCCTATATGGAAAAGCCACAATCTGTTCATTTATCCAGAGAATTTTATCCTCACTGGAATCATTAAAAGATGTACAGGATCAATCAACTATAGTATATTTCTATTATGTCATCATTACTCGCTAAACTAAAAAAGAATTCCCGCATTGATAGTTCGTCTACCTTGGATGAATCCAAGTTTTTCAATCAAGGCGACAACAGTGTTCCGACCGATGTTCCTATGATCAATGTTGCCCTTTCGGGTGACCTCGACAAGGGTCTCACTTCCGGTCTTACCGTCCTTGCCGGTCCATCTAAACACTTCAAGACCTCATTCGCCCTCATCATGGTTGCGGCGTATATGAGAAAGCATCCTGATTCAATCGTACTATTCTATGATTCTGAATTTGGTTCGCCTCAGGCTTACTTCAAGACCTTTGGCATTGATACCAGCCGCGTGCTCCACTGTCCCATCATGAATGTTGAAGACCTTAAATTCGACATCATGAAACAGCTTGATGGAATTGAGAAAAGCGACAAGGTCATCATCATGATTGACTCGGTCGGTAACCTTGCTTCCAAGAAGGAAGTTGAGGATGCCATGAATGAGAAATCGGTTGCCGATATGACTCGTGCCAAGGCTTTCAAGAGCCTGTTCCGTATGGTAACCCCACATCTTTCGATGAAGGACATTCCGATTGTTGCCATCGGTCACACCTACAAGACGCAGGACATGTATCCCAAGGATGTTCTTTCTGGCGGTACCGGTCTCTATTACTCGGCAAACACGGTCTGGATTCTCGGACGCCAACAAGACAAGGATGATGACGGTCTCCAAGGTTACCACTTTGTGATTAATGTTGACAAGTCTCGCTTTGTAAAAGAAAAGTCCAAGGTTCCGATTTCTGTTTCTTTTGCCAACGGCGTTGAGAAATACTCTGGTCTCCTTGAGGTTTCTCTTGATGGTGGCTTTGTCACTAAACCGACCCAGGGTTGGTACCAAAAGAAAGGCGACACCGCCAAGTACCGTGAGAAGGATACCTACACGAAGGAATTCTGGAAAGACATTCTTGACTCGAAAGAATTTAAGGATTACATCCGTACCCGCTATACCCTAGGCGGCGAAGGTCAGAGTGGTCTCACCTCAATTGTGGATGATGAAGCCGATGAATCCTAAAATTACAGATAAGGATTTCTCATTCGTTGAAAAGCCAACTTCCGAAATGTATTCGGTTAAGTTGAAGAGTGGCCCATGGTCGGGTGTCATTGTTACCTACGGGAAGGTTTCCCTTAAGGTAAGCGAAGACAAAGAATCGGCCACTCTCTCTTTTCAATTCAAAGTAGACGAAGCTCCAGATGTTCATGATATTGATGAACTGGAAATGTCTGCCGATTTCAACAATCACCTTGGTGACATTCTAAGTCACATCATTCAAAATGCCTTCGACACGGGCCAGTATAAATTAGGGTCTAATGACAAACAATCTACAAACGACGATTCTTCAGAAGTTAGTGAATGATGAAGGGTATTGCCGCAAGGTACTACCGTTCATTAAACGCGAATACTTTGAGGGGTCGCATAAGTCCGTCTATAAACTCATCGTTGATTTCATTGAGAAGTACAATAAGTTGCCGACTCAGACGACACTCAACATTGATCTAGTAAACAAAAATACCGACATCAGTGAGGAGCAGTATGACAACACTGTTAAACTTATTGATTCACTCAAGGAGAACCCAGTTGTCCAGGATCAATGGTTGCTGGAACATACCGAAAAATGGTGTAAGGACCGTGCGGTATTTCTGGCAATTATGGAATCTATTTCCATTATTGACGGCAAGAAAAAGGAAACCTCTCAAGATGCAATTCCCGATATTCTACAAAAGGCATTGGGAATTAATTTTGATAATTCTGTTGGTCACGACTACATTGGTAATGCCGACGACCGCTTTGATTTCTATCATAAGGTTGAAGACCGTACTCCATTTGATCTGGAGATGTTCAATACCATTACAAAGAATGGTGTTCCTCGGAAGACTCTCAATATCTGTCTTGCGGGTACGGGCGTGGGTAAATCTCTATTCATGTGTCATGTGGCTTCTTCGTTCCTTACTCAGGGCAGAAATGTGCTTTACATTACACTTGAAATGTCGGAGGAACGCATTGCCGAACGTATTGACGCCAATCTAATGAATGTTCCGATTGATCAGTTGGCAAATATGCCAAAGGATCTTTATGAATCTAAAATCCAGAAGATTGCCGCAAAGACAAAGGGTACCCTTATTGTAAAAGAATATCCGACCGCTTCCGCTCATGCAGGACACTTTCGTGCTCTCCTGAATGAACTGAAACTTAAGAAGGACTTTAAGGCTGATGCCATCTTTATTGACTACCTCAATATCTGCGCATCATCTCGTATGAAGGGTGTCGGCGGTTCCGTAAATACATATTCATTCATTAAGGCGATTGCCGAAGAAATCCGTGGGCTTGCCGTGGAGTTTGAAGTTCCCATCTTCTCTGCGACTCAGACGACCCGCTCGGGTTTCGGTAACAGCGATGTTGAACTCACCGACACTTCGGAGTCGTTCGGTCTTCCTGCTACGGCAGATTTAATGTTTGCATTAATCTCAACCGAGGAACTGGAGAAAATGAATCAGCTCCTCGTGAAACAGCTAAAGAATCGTTACAACGACCCAACTAAAAACAAGAAATTCATCATCGGTGTCGACCGTGCCAAGATGCGGTTGTACGATGTTGAAAACAAAGCACAAACTCTCACTAAAGAACCAACCTTCCGCCAAGCCAGCCCTTCGGTACCATCATTCGGTGTGACTCCGAAACGTGACTTCAGTGGATTCAAAATGTAATACTATGGAAACACAAACAGAATTCAAAGACATTGAACCCAGTTTCAATCCGATTAGCTTTAGCCCTCTTTCAGTGGGCACTCAGATTACCGATGCCGTTCTCACCTTTAATGTGGAGAACAAAGAAATACTTAGAATTGAGCGAAATGGCAATGTAATTGCTCCCGATCTTGAATCGGCTTCTGAAGCTGGTAGGGTCTTCGTGCAAACAGTTAGAGACCAACTTAATTTCAAACTGTAAGCATTTTGTTGTTTACTTTGCGGTACAACAATGTAATATAGGAACTACAATATGGGAATGTTCGATACAATTCAATGGGGCGACAACTTACCTTTCTCGGAAGAGATGAAGGAGTTTGGTCTCGATAAAAACAACTGGTCCTTTCAGACCAAGGATCTTCACTGCTGCTTGGGCAACTATGTTGTTCAAGACGGTAATTTCTTTCTTGAAAAATACAAGAGTGTGAAATGGGTCGAAGGTGATACCAACTCCAAAAATTGGTTCGACCGTATTGGTTGCCTCAAACGTACGGAACCATATCTTGAACTTCAAAAAATTACTGAAACTATTTACATGTATGACTACCGTCATGATGTGCTTGGTCTTTGGGATTGTTCTATTGAATTTAAAGTTGTACTCATTGACGGTAAGGTTCAATCTACCGAACTTTTTGAATTCAAAAAAGTGCCAAGTGCCGACAGAAAAGAGCAGGAACGCAAATGGCATGCAGACCGAGAATATGAGAATTCTCGTTGGTACAACCGCTTTATTTTCCACACATCGCCCTACCGCTGGGTTCGCCGTAAATTATCCATTACCCTTTACAAAACAGGTTCTTTCCTTCACACAATTTCCTATAAACTGCCATGAACCATACTGACAAACGCACCAACTCGTATTCATATCGTCGGAAACTGAAAAAGTTAACCGAAGCGATTAAGTCTTACCGAGGACTTAGAAAGATTCCGGGACAGCCTCCAAAGCTAAAGTCCTCGGCATCTGCCCGCGAGCTTGCCGACTATAAGGACAAGAATCAATTCCGCGTTGATCGCTCAACAATTCGTTATTTCCTCCTTGCCATGGAAGGCAGCAATACCGACCGCCGCTCAGCCAAGACCGAAGAAACTCCAGCCGTCGCCTAACATGAAAGAATTCCTTATTGCTCTTGTAATTGCATTTGCAATTGCATTCATTATATTTTATCCAATTGCCATCATCTGGTCGCTCAATCTTCTATTCGGTCTTACCATCCCGTTTACATTTAGCACCTGGTGTGCCACAATGGTTATTTCCGGAGTATTTGCCGCAAGAGTTACCGTGAAGAAAGATTAAACACATGAGAATCCTCTGCATATCAGATACCCACGGGCTACACAAAGCCCTGGGTGATTTACCAGAAGCCGATGTTATTGTACATGCCGGGGATTTCTGTAACCGCGGTTCCATGGAGGAATCCCTTCGGGCCCTCGGCTGGTTCAATGCACTTCCCTACAAGCATCGCGTCATTATTGCGGGCAACCATGATATTTTTATGGACCCGGGTCATCTCGACTATCCCAGTAGTGAAAGTGCCATTAAGGCAATGCTTCCCGTCTCGGAAGGTTTCCATTATCTAAATGATTCTGGTGCCACAATTGAAGGAGTTAAGTTCTGGGGTTCTCCGGTACAACCAGAGTTCTTTGGCTGGGCATTCAACCGCAGACGTGGTGATGCTATCCAGAAACACTGGGACCTTATTCCAAAGGATATTCAGGTGCTCGTCACTCACGGACCCGCATATGGTTTTGTGGATGAATGCCCCAATTACAAAATGCCTTGGGTGAATGAAAAAGTCGGATGCAGCAATCTGTTACAAACAATTCAAAAACTACCAAATCTTAAAGCTCATGTTTGCGGTCATATTCACGCTGCGTACGGTTACGCTTATTCTCCAGAGGATGTATTACACATTAATGCTTCAATCTGCAACGAACAGTATGTACCTATTAATAAGCCGATTGCCTTCGATCTAACCGAACACATTGCACAGGTCTACACTTATGTTTAATGATAATCCTTACAAACACTGCGTCATGGTTCATACCGTTGACGAATACAAAGCGATGCCGCGGCAATCCAGAGAACTGGTTGTGTGGTATTGGCCATTTCCTCTTTACATTAAACCCTATGCACTCAGTGCCGGAAAGGACCTTGTGGGCGAGTGGGAAAAATTTGATGCGTATGTTAAAAAAGAATATCCGGTGCAATACTTCTTTCGCGATACCGTTGCTGGATTCTTTTGGGACATTGAAACAAGTTGCAAAAGAATTAAACGGAAGATAAAGCCCTATATTCAACACCCTCGCGCCGAAATGCGCGATAAGGTTTTCACTCGGGAGTATCGCGATCTTGATTGCATCATTGTAGAATTCTGTCTGCAATGCGTCATCGAGTATGTCGACCGTGAGAAGTGCTTTGACCAAATTCTATTTGATTATTCGGAGAAACTTGAAACCTTCGCCGCTCAATTAAAGGAGTGTTATGCTTATGCGACCAAAGGTAGGCAAGAAATTCTGAATGAAATTAAAAAAGCGTGGGAAGATGTTCCTCTTATGATGAACGATCTTGCTCAGAATAAGATGGACCGGTATAATAAAGTCACTGAATTAGAAGAGAAGTTGGTTGAAGCCGACACTCAGGTATGTGAATGGGTTGTTAAAAACCGCAGACTCCTTTGGACCTAATATGCTTGCCGACGACGATAACGAACAGGAAAAAAACAAACCAGACTATTCCGAGCACAAGACCGACGTTCATACTAATGAACGCGTCTTGGAGTTTGCTCACGACATTATCCATTCTGCGCAACTGCAAAATAAGGACATTAAGGTGTCCATTGATTTTGATACGGCAATTAATTCAGGTCAAACACTTATTGCTGCCAAAGCAAAAATCGATTCTGATTTTGGTACTATAATGGTATTCCCTAATTTTGGAAAAAAGACTTCTTGCGCCTACATTCTGAACAGAGGTATGGTTAACCGTATGCTCAAGGAGGGTTTTTCCGAAGAGTTTATCCAACGGAATGGTGGCATTTACAGTGATGAATTTGAATTCACTCAGAAGAATGTAAAAATGCTTGGGTACTATCTCACACATAAAATCAATCATGATAACCAAAAAAGTTAAACTAATCAGCCACTCCAAGATGGCAGATGGAATGAAACCCATCGGAATTGAAAATTTCAGTATGGATCTTCAGGATCTTATTGCATTTTGTGCAAGAGTATCAAATCCAAAGAACCAGTTTAATACCGAAACTTCCGACAAACTCATTCGGTATCTTATTCGCAACAAGCATTGGTCTCCTTTGGAGATGGTGTCTGCCTGCGTCGAAGTCAATACGACCCGAGATATTGCCCGCCAGATTCTCCGCCATCGCTCATTCTCCTTCCAGGAGTTTAGCCAACGCTATGCCGACCCCGTGAAGGAGTTGGACTTCGTAACGCGTGAAGCACGTCTCCAGGATGATAAGAACCGTCAGAATTCCTTGGATACCGCAGATGATGCCACAAAATTGTGGTGGGAAATCAAACAGCAAGAAGTAATTGATTTAGCATCAACAACTTATAAAGCTGCACTGGAACGTGGTATCGCTAAAGAGCAAGCTCGTTCTATTCTACCAGAAGGTAACACGGTCTCCCGTCTTTACATCTCCGGAACGCTCCGTAGCTTCATCCATTACATTGAGGTACGTTCGGGCAATGGTACTCAGAAGGAGCACATGGAAGTGGCTCAGAATATGGCTGTCGCTTTGGCTCCCATCTTTCCGATGATTACCGAATTTTCCGTAAATACTTAAAGATCAATCACTTAGTTTTTACGCAATCAATTTCAGCATTTTATTATTTACTTTGAACCATTTTTGTTTATTGTTATTGGTATCGATTGAGAAACAACAAACACTCATCAAATAACAATAAACACAAAACGCAATATATGAATACGAATAACACCGCTAGTTCCAATACTACCGCTACCACCAACACTCCTCGCCGCGGAGTCAAGAAGCCGGAGGCTATGTCTTTGGTCACGAAGTTTAACTTTCCAGCCACGCCGTTCACCCTTAAGGAAGCCGTTAATGCTATTGGTATCAACCACTGGTACGTCTCGGAGTACGTAAAGAAAAACGCCACCGTTGTCGGTGATGCGCCTAAGGCCAAGGGTTCCCGTGGTCCGGCTGCCAAGTTGTATCAGATCAGCAAGTAATTGCTTCGAGATTTTTGTTCATTAAATCGGCTGGCTACTAAGCAATTGGTAGCCAGTCATTTAGTTTATATTGGTTATCAACGACTTATGAAAGTTCAAAGTATTTTGTCGGGTTATTACTAATCAACAACTTAGGACAATCTATTTGATTTACTTTTAGTCGGAATGTTGTAGGATTGTACCATAATGAATAACACACCTATCAAAAAGCTTACTTTGAAATGCACCGTGACCGGCGAGCTGGTTACCTACCGCGGCTGGGATTACATCTCCATGCGTATCGAAAAGGCTGGTTCGCTAGAGCTGCTTGAAAAGACCTTCAGGTCTAAAAAAGGCAAACGCATAGGTTCTGCTAGCGCATCGACTAAGCCGGTGAAGGTGAAACAGACGAAGGAGCAGTCGGTTGCTTCCTTTAACAAGCCAAAAGGTGAATCTAGCCCGGCGGCGCTAACGACCAGCTATGAAGCCTGTCTCGTCGATGGAAAGTACATCCTTTCTAAAAACGGTGAGGAATACGCTCAGATTGTCACTAAACCTTGAAGTATTTTTAACCCCTATTGATCATCAATCACTTAGGCAAATCGTTTTGATTTACTTTTACCCAGAATTTAGTACTATTATCTTATGAAATTAACCAAGAAACTTCCAAACGGAAAATTCCAAGTCAACAAAGCTGCGGTTATCGCTAAGCTCCGCAAATCCCTCAAGGCTAAGCATGAGGCTCTCGCCCTTGGAGTTATCCAGGTCGGTGATCGTGAACGCGATTCGGTCATCTCTGAGATGACAAAGTACAATGTCGACAACTTTATCAACACCAACGAGGAATAAGATTTTATGAAAATTACTCCCTTGCAAAAGAAAATTGCAGATTTAAAGGTTCTAAAACAAAAAGTTAATAAACTAGTTCCCAAAATAGATGGTAAGAAATTCAAAAAAATACAAATTTTAGAATGTATTGTCGTACCTTACTATAAGGGTTCGCAATTCGCTGATCTGCTTGACCCTGAACAGTACGATGAGACATATCTTGTTGAAAAAATGATTCGCCGGTATAACCCGAATTTAAAAAAAACTAATGGTAAGCATTCGGATGACATTTGCAAGGTGACACGAACAAAGAGCGATACTAAAACGTCAAGTTTTAGTAAGAATCATATGAAAGGGTTCCCAAATTCGCATCAAGGTCACATTACAGGTGTTCGTTCACGTTCCGGAAAATTAAAAGACGGTGCTCTTCGTGTTGTAATAACCGATCCATTTTCCTTGACACCTCATTATTTCTACCTTCCAAAAAAAGTTTGGCGAAAGTGGAAGATTCAGGGTGGCGGAAAAAATAGTAGTGGTCAGCAGCCCGAGGGTTCAATTTCATACACATACAATCGCAAAACTGGCCTTATTCGTAAATTGGAACCATACCGCGTCAACTCTTTCATGGAATTGGCTAATAAAACAGATTAATACCCTATAAGGCACCTTCTATGAAAATTAAACAAACACGCGAATTCTATCCTTCCCATCGCACGGGTACTCTCACTAACGTCTCGATCGACGAAGTGAACAAAATACTCGGATTTTCCGCTACCGAGTCGCTCGATGCTGGAGACGGTAAGGTGACGGTCGAATGGCGGTTTAAAGCGACAGTTCCTTGCGACATTCCAATGGCGGGTCCTCGTGATATGCCGTGCGCTATCTGGGACTATAAGGGTAGTCTTTCGTTTAATCAATTGAGCGTCTGGATGCCACCCGAAGTTGGCACGCGCCTTTTCGGAGCAAATTACACAAGCGAAACTCAATACTAAAATGATTACCGCAACTGAAACTTATAGCCACGTGGGCTGGTCGTACCAACCATGGATCTGCCATGACGATGGTGACTGCACTAAACTCTGGCACGATTTCGTTCATGAAAACGGTACTACCGTCTTTTGTGACTTTTCCCCATACGAGAAGATGACTCCCGAGGATATTCGTATCTGGATCGATCTTTGCATGCCCGATCGAATTGGTTGTAGTCCGCTCGACTCGCAAAGTCTGTTTGGCCTTTGGCGTAAAGAACACGGAATATGAGACTCCCCCTCTGCATCCTACTCCTTATTGGTTCGCTACGGGCCAACGACTGTGTACCGCTCACCTATCAGACTCTTTCGGGCCTTATGGATGCACCGGTATCCTATAAGGAATGGGTGCAGAAATTAGTTCCGGATAGGCGAACGGCTCCCACATTCTTTGCTTCGATAGAAGCATGGAACAAACGGATGCCAACTGCCAAACTCCAGTGCATCTATGTGGTCTCAAAGGGGCTCGATGTCATTGACTGCAATGTGGACTTCGGTATGCCTTATTTCTGGATCGGTCTAATACCCGACGAGCTTGCTGCAAGAGTACCCGGAAATGTGAATAGGGATATGGTTCATGCCGCCATCGTCATAGTCACCTCGGAGGAGGACTACATCATATTCCATACAGTGGACCAAGGGGTCTATCACACCGAACGCATTACCGCCAAGGAATTCTTTAGTCGAACGTATGCCGTATTCCGCGTCAATTCCAAGTCTCCCATCAACTGGAAACCATTACCATGAATGAAATCATCGTCTCCGGCGGTACCAAGCTACAAAAGAAGCTGGTCAAAGAAGCCGCCAACAATTACCTCAAGGACCTCATCCCAGCGTACTCAGTCATGCTACTGATCAAACTGCGTAAGGGTCTCTTTAAGAAGGATGGGCTGAAAGCAGATTGTATCTGGGAGGATGACAGGGATAAGCCGCGAGAATTCAATATCACAATTGATTCCAGCATGAAAATGCACGGCGTCCTACGGGCACTGGCTCACGAGTGCGTCCACGTCAAACAGTTTGTGAAACGAGAAATGTGCGATACCGACAATTGCTTTATCGTTAAGTGGAAGGGAAAAGAATACCACGTCAATGTCGGTAGTTATTGGGAACTACCGTGGGAAATTGATGCGTATGGGCGCGAGGTGGGTCTCTACGAAATGTTTGTGACCGACAAGCGGTACAACAAGAAACCGTGGTACTCTAAGGACCCAGACTATTGACCTATAAATATAGGTACTATGGCTAAAGACCTAAAAATTACCGGAAAAGATATAGCTGAAATCCTTAAAAAGAAAAAATTTAAAGTTAAGGACGTAACCAGTACAAAAATAACCGTAATGGTAAACGGTGATAGAATTGCAAAATTAGAAGATATTGCAACGACACTTTCTAATTTAGGAGCAAAAGTAAATAAAAATCTAAGTGGCTCATCGATTGGTGGTGTGATAGTCGGAGATGTAAAAATCTACGTTAAAGCCGACGGTAGAACAGGCGGGCTTGATGTCGAACTGGATGCAATTAATAAATTAACCACTGCTGTATTGAACGCCGTTACGGCGAATGGCGGTCCAATCACTGTTAAATTAAAAAACAGAATTGTTAAAGGAGTCTGTAAGGTCGCTAAAACAAATGGAACACCAAAAAGTGATTTCCATTTAGCTGACTCAAATGGTAGACCTCTTGTGCATATTTCACATAAAAAAGGTTCGACCCCAAGAGACTTTCAACAATGGGGCGGAGTTACGGAAGACAGAATTGCTGCTCATCCAGAGGTTAAACAATTTGCTGTAAAATGCAAGGCATTATACGGTGAACAAATGCCTAACGGTGAATCCGCGTATATGCCGATAAAAGATAAAAATCTAAAAATGATGTCGGTATTCGGCGTCAATTATGATACGGGCGGTATTAATGAAAATAAAGTAGATGTTTTATTACAAGGCGACCCGGGTCTTGAAC